>JAABUN010004904.1_pt1 | contig 17385 bp, 16 predicted proteins | sample 5559311 | NCBI WGS metagenome assembly JAABUN01 (sample SAMN10711877, study PRJNA513370) | rock metagenome | isolation source: Antarctica rocks | place: Antarctica: Victoria Land, Siegfried Peak sud
AAGCCCGCCTACGCGCAAAGCTTCTTCACCGGCGTGCCCGCCCCGGCCGGCGCCGGGCTGGTGCTGTTCCCGCTGTTCGCCGCGCTGGCCTTCCACGAATGGGGCTGGGACACCCTGGCCGGCGTGGCGCGGCACGCGGCGCTCAGCGGCACCCTGCTGGTGGTGGTCGGCGGGCTGATGGTCTCGACGCTACCGACCTGGAGCTTCAAGAACTTCAAGGTGCCGGCGGAATACGTGCTGCCGCTGCTGCTCGGCATCGGCGCCTACGTCGCGGTGCTGCTGACCGAACCCTGGGCGGCGCTGGCGGGGGGCGGGCTGATCTATGGCGGCATGTTGCCGTTCTCCGCCCGCAGCTACCTGCGCTTGAAGCGCGAGGCCGAGGCGCTGCTGGAACCGGTGCTGGTTGGCAATGAGACGCGCGGCAACGGCGTGCGGTAGCGCCGCGCCACTTCCGTCCCGGAGGGCGCCGCCGTAAGCTTCTGGCTAGGGAGGGGCGGACATGCAGCCGATGCGGTTGCTGTCCGATACCCTGCACCGGGCGGAAGGGACCCTGCGCATGACCGTTCCGTCGCGCCCAATGGCTTCCCGACGCGCATCCGGCGGAGTTGGACCAGCCCGATGAGGTCGCGCAGGCCATCCCGTCCTGGACGAAGTGAGGAGGTCGCCATGCCGATTCTCGACCGCGATGCGACGCGCGTCCTCGAGTTGATCCGCGCCTCGGGCCGGCCGCCGCTGGAGACGCTGTCGCCCGCCGAGGCGCGGGTCGCCTACGCGGCGTCCCGCGCCATTCTGCAGCCCGATCCGGCGCCGGTCGCCAGCGTGCAAGAGTTGGAATGTCCCGGCCCGGCCGGCGCCATCCGGCTCCGCGCCTACCGCGGCGAGGGCACCGCGCCGGAGGCCGTGCTGCCGGCGCTGGTGTTCTTCCACGGCGGCGGCTGGGTGATCGGCGACCTCGACAGCCATGACGGGCTGTGCCGTCAGTTCGCCAACGCCGCGCGCTGCGCCGTGGTCTCGGTGGAGTACCGCCTGGCGCCGGAGCACCGCTACCCCGCCGCCGTCGAGGACAGCGCGGCGGCGTGGCGCTTCGTCGCCGCGAACGCCGTGCCGCTCGGCATCGATCCGGCGCGGATCGCGGTCGGCGGCGACAGCGCCGGCGGCAACCTGGCGGCGGTGCTGGGCCTGCTGGGGCGCGATGGCGAGGTGCCGATGCCCTGCCTGCAATTGCTGCTGTACCCGGCGACCGACCTGACCGCGACGCTGCCTTCCTACCAGCGCATCACCGAGGGCTTCCCCCTGGTGACCCGCACCATGCAGTGGTTCCGCGAGCACTACATCGCCACCGCGGCCGAATGGGTGGAGTGGCGCGCCTCGCCGCTGCGCGCCCCGAGCCTGGCCGGCACGCCGCCGGCCTTCGTGCTGACGGTCGGCCACGATCCGCTATGCGACGAGGGCATCGCCTACGCGCGGCGGCTGGACGAGGCGGGCGTGGCGGTCACCCACCTGCATGTGGCGGACCAGATGCACGGATTCCTGACGATGGGCCGCATCATCCGCACGCAGTCTATGGCGGTGGCGCAGGTGGCGGCGGCGTTGCGGCACGCCTTTGGGGGGGCAACGGCATGAGCGGGATGCTGGAGGGCAAGTCGGCGCTGGTAACCGGTGCGGGGTCCGGCATCGGCCGCGCCGCCGCGCTGGTGTTCGCGCGCGAGGGTGCCTGGGTGGCGGCGGCCGACATGAACCTGGCGGCGGCGCAGGAGACCGCGGCGATGGTCGAGGCGGCTGGCGGCCAGGCCGTGGCGGTCGAGGTCGACGTCACCGACGACGACGCCGTGGCGGCGATGGTGCAGGCTGCGGTGGGTGCCTTCGGCGGGCTGGACTGCGCGTTCAACAACGCCGGCATCTCGCCCTACAACGTCAACGCCGCCGGGCAGAAGATCGCGGATGTCTCGCCTGAAGCCTGGCAGCGATTGCTGGACGTGAACCTCACCGGAGTCTGGCGTTGCCTGCGGCACGAGGTGGCGCAGATGCGGAAGGGCGGCGGCGGGGTCATCGTCAACACCGCCTCGATCGCCGGGCTGGTCGGGCTGCCGACGGCCTCGGCCTACGTGGCCGGCAAGCACGGGGTGATCGGCCTGACCCGCACCGCTGCGGTGGACCACGCGGAGGAGAACATCCGCGTCAACGCCGTCTGCCCCGGCTACATCGAGACGCCGATGACCGAGGACACGATGCGCCGCCGCGGCGGCCGCATCATGGCGAGGGTGCCGATGGCCCGCATGGGCAGGCCGGAGGAAGTGGCCGAGGCGGTGGCGTGGCTGTGCTCCGACCGCGCCAGCTTCGTCACCGGCGCGGCCTGGACCGTGGATGGCGGCTACACCGCCATCTGAGGCGTCAGGCGCCGGCTCCCTCGAGCAAGCTGCCGAACCGTTCCCAGGTGCTGCCGGTCCACTTCTGCAACTGCATCTGGCGGATCGGGTGGAAGTTGGTCGGGCTGGTGTTGACCCGGATGCCGGGGATCAGCGTCGGGATCTCGAGGTCCTTCAGTCTGGCCGCCTGCCGCATGACGGATTCACGGGAGAAGTCGCCCTCGCACTGCCGCAGCACCTGCATCAGCGTCAGCACGACGCCGTAGGCGAAGGGATAGCTGCCGTCGTTCATGTCGGCATCCGGCAGGGCGCGCTTCATGAAGTCGCGCCATCCGTTCATGCCGGCATCCTGCGCCCAGCCCGGATCGGTCGGGTCCTTCAAATACGCCGAGGTGATGATGCCGACGCCCCTCTCCGGCCCGGCCGGCTGCATGACGGAAGCCACCGAGATGGACACGTTGGTCAGGTAGTGCAGCGGTCGCCAGCCGATGTCGTGCACCCGGCGAACCGCCTGCGCCGCGAATTTCGGCGTGGTGGCCGTCAGCATCGCATCCGCGCCGCTGGCCTGCAGCGTCACGATCTGGCTGTCGATGGTGGGGTCCGTCACCTCGTGCGACACGGTGCGGACGATGCTGTCGAACCGGGCGCCCAGGATGTCGCGCACGCCGGCCACGTAGTCCTTGCCGAAATCATCGTTCTGATAGAGCAGCGCCAGCTTGGCGTTCGGCTTCTGCTCCAGCATGTGCTTGGTGTAGATCTGCGCCTCGGTCCGGTAGCTGGGCTGCCAGCCGATGGTCCAGGGCGTTTCCTGGTAGGTGCCCCACTTGTCGGCGCCGGTCGACAGGAACAGGTGCGGGACCTTCCGCTGGTTCACGTAGCGCACGATGGCGCTGTTGGTCGGCGTGCCCAGGGTGTTGAACAGGAAGGCCACGCGGTCCTGCTCGACCAGCCTGCGGGTCTGCTCCACCGTCTTCGGCGGGCTGTAGCCGTCATCGTAGGTGATGAAGTTGATGCGGCGGCCGGCGATTCCGCCCTCGGCGTTCAGCACGCGGAAGAACGCCTCGTGCGAACGGCCGATGACGCCGTAGGCGCTGGCCGGGCCGCTGTAGGGCATGATGTTGCCGATGCGGATTTCGCTGGCCGTCACGCCGGGCGTTTCCTGCGCGCGGGCGATGTTCGGCGTGGCGAGCGTGGCCGCGGTGGCGGCCAGCATTTGGCGGCGGTTCAGCATTGTCGTCCTCCCGTTTCGGTCATGCCTGGGCGCCTTCGATCACGTTGCCGAAGCGCTGCCAGCTTCGCCCGTCCCAGCGCTGCAATTGCATCTGCCGGATGACGTTGTAATTGGTCGGCGAGGTGTTGACCCTGACCCCCGGCAGCAGCGTCGGCAACTCCAGCGGCGCGATGCTGGTCGCCTGCTTCATGACGTTCTCGCGCGAGAAGTCGTTGCCGCACTGCTTCAGCACGTGGATCATGGTGCTGCCCGCGCCATGGCCGTAGGTGTAGTTGTTGTCGCCCAGCTCGCCCTCCGGCACGAAGCGCTGCATGAAGGCGCGCCATTCCATCATGCCGGCATCGTTGGCCCAGGCCGGGTCGCTGTGGTCCTTGCGGTAGTCCGAGGTGATGAGGCCGATGCCCTTCTCGGCGCCCGCCGTCTGCATGACGACCGAGGCCGAGATGGACACGTTGGTCATGAACATCAGCGGCCGCCAGCCCATGTCGGACACCCGGCGGATCGCCTGAGCGGCGAAGCGCGGCACGACGCCGCAGACCAGGACATCGGCGCCGGTGCCCTGCAACTGCACGATCTGGCTGTCGATGGTCGGGTCGGTCGCCTCGTGCGTCGCGGTCTTGACCATCGCGTCGAAGCGGGCGCCGAGCACGTCGCGCAGGCCAAGCGCGTAGTCCTTGCCGAAATCGTCGTTCTGATGCAGCAGGGCGATCTTCGCGTTCGGCTTCTCGGCCAGGATGTATTTGGCGTAGATCTGCGCCTCGGTGCGGTAGCTCGGCTGCCAGCCAATGGTCCACGGGTATTCGCGTGGATTGGCCCATTTGTCCGCGCCGGTCGCCAGGAACAGATGCGGCACCTTGCGCTGGTTGACGTAACGGTGGACGGCGCTGTTGGTCGGCGTGCCGAGCTGGTTGAACAGGAAGGCCACGCGGTCCTGCTCGACCAGGCGGCGGGTCTGTTCCAGCGTCCGCGGCGGACTGTAGCCGTCGTCGTACAGGATGAAGTTGACGCGCCGTCCGCCGACCCCGCCATCGTCGTTCAGCCGCTTGAACATTGCGGACAGGCAGCGCGAGATGACCGAATAGGCCGAGGCCGGGCCGGACAGAGCGTTGGTGCCGCCGATGCGGATTTCCGTCGCAGTGACGCCGGGCGCTTCCTGCGCCGGCGCGACGTTCGGCATCGCCAGCGTGGCGGCACCGCCGGCAACCAGCAACCCGCGTCTGGTGGTGGTCATGGTCGTCGTTTCCCCCAATGTCTTGATCAGCGTGCGCCGCCCGACTTGAACAGGCGCGCGGCGATCCGCCGCACCAGGCCCGCGAAGCCGTCCGGCAGCAGGAACAGGAACACGATCAGGATGACGCCGTAGATCACCCCCGGCGCCGCCTTGGAGATCGCCTCCGCGAGGTTCGGCACGAACAGCACGAACAGCCCGCCGAACACCGAGCCCAGGATCGAGGCGACGCCGCCCACCACCATGCCGACGAACAGCGTGATCGAGACGAACACCCCGAAGCTGTCCGGCGCCACGAATTCGATGGCGATGGCCGAGAGCGACCCGGCGATGCCCGTCACCATGGCGGAGGCGGCGAAGGCCTTGGTCTTCAGCGCGGAGATGTCGATGCCCATCGCCTCGGCGGCCGTCGGGTGGTCGCGCGTGGCGACCATCGCGCGGCCGATGCGGCTGCGGATCAGGTTCCAGGTCAGCAGGAACAGGACGGCCGAAACGCCGAGCGCGATGACGTACATGAACTGGTCCGCCGTCAGCGGCAGCCAGGCCGGCGGTTCCGGCTTGGTGATGAACAGCCCCTGCACGCCGCCGGTCCAGTCCTCGATCGAGCGGTGCTTCAGTACCTGCGGCACCGCGACCGCCAGCGCGAAGGTGGTCAGCGCCAGGTACAGCCCGCCGAGCCGCAGCGCCGGAAAGCCGACGCCGTACCCGACCACGGCGCAGACCAGGGCGGAGACCGGCAGCGTTGCCCAGAACGACCAGTCGGAGTGCGACATCAGAATGGCGGTGACGTAGGCGCCGACCGCGAAGAACGCGCCGTGGCCCAGCGAGATCTGGCCGTTGTAGCCGGTGACGATGTTCAGCCCGAGCACCGCCAGCGCCATGATGACGGCCATGGTCAACTGGAACAATTGGAAGCTTTCCAGCACCCAGATTGGCACCAGCGCCGCTGCGAGGCCAAGCGTGCCGAGGAACACGCGCCAGTGCAGCGCCAGGCCCCGCCGCGGCGCGGCCGTGAAATCCACGGGCAGGGGGATGGTCTTGGTGGTGCTCATGCGGCCCTCATACCCGGCTGAAAACGACGCGGCCGAACAGCCCGGACGGCTTCACCACCAGCACGCCGATGATGATGGCCAGCGCTACCGTCAGCTTCAATTCGGTGCCGACCACGTAGGCGCCGGCCAGGTTCTCGAGCACGCCGACCGCGAAGCCGCCGGCGACCGCGCCGCCCGGATTGTCGATGCCGCCCAGCAGCGCCCCGGCGAAGGCGTACAGCAATATGCCCAGCATCATGTTGGGGTCGAGGAACACTACGGGCGCCACCATCATGCCGGCCACCGCGCCGATCGCCGCCGCCAGCCCCCAGCCCAGCGCCAGCATCCAGCCGACCCGGATGCCGACCAGCCGCGCCGAGGCCGGGTTGTAGGCGGCGGCCCGCATCGCGAGGCCGAGCGGCGTGAACTTGAAGAACAGCCAGACCAGGATCAGCACCGCCAGGGTGACGGCAGTGGAGCCCAGTTCGTGCGCTGAGACCAGGCCGCCGAGCAGCAGGCCCTTGGCCTCGAACGGCGTCGGGAAGACCTTGGTGGTGTAGCCGAAGACCCAGCCGGTCAGGTTGCCGATGATGAGCAACATGCCGATGAAGACGCCGACATGCGTCAGCACCGGCGCGTGCTGCACGGGGCGCATCAGCAGGCGTTCCACCGCCACGCCGATGCCGAAGGAAACAACGACGGTGGCGCAGAACGCCCCCCAGTAGGGGAAGCCCGCCTGGATGAAGGACAGCGCGATGAAGGTCGACAGCGTCGCCATCTCGCCCTGCGCGAAGTTCACGTGGTGCGTCGCCTGGTAGATCATCACCAGCGCCAGGGCGACCGAGGCGTAGATGCCCCCCGTGGCGATGCCGGCGACGATCTGGTGCGTGAGGCCGTCCATGCGTGCTCCGTCAGTAGCCGAGATAGGACCGGCGGATCGCCTCGTCCTGGCGGATTTCGGCGGCGGGGCCGGACACCACGATGCGCCCGGTCTCCAGCAGGTAGGCGCGGTCGGCGATGTCGAGCGCCAAGTTGGCGTTCTGCTCGACCAGCAGGATGCCGACCCCCTGGTCTTCGCGGATGCGCCGCATGATGGCGAAGATCTCTTGCACGATCAGCGGCGCCAGGCCGAACGAGGGTTCGTCCAGCAGCAGCAGCCTCGGCCGCAGCAGCAGCGCCCGGGCGATCGCCAGCATCTGCTGCTCGCCGCCCGAGAGGGTGCCCGCCTGCTGCCGGAAGCGTTCCTTCAGCCGTGGGAAGTAGCCGAACATGCGCTCGAAGTCCTGCGGCACCTCGGCGTCCCGCCTTGTGTAGGCGCCGAGCCGGAAATTCTCCTCGACGGTGAGTTCCATGAAGGTGCCGCGGCCGTCGGGCACGTGGGCGATGCCGAGCCGGGCGATCTCCTCGGTGGCGCGGCCCTCGATCCGCTGGCCGGCGAAGTGGATTTCGCCGCCGCTCCGCACCATGCCGCAGACGGCGCGCAGCGTGGTGGTCTTGCCCGCCCCGTTGGCGCCGAGCAGCACCGTCACGCCGCCCGGGTCCACCATGAAGTCGAGCCCGTGCAGCACCGCGGTCTGGCCGTAGCCCGCGGAGAGCGACTTGGCCTCGAGCAGCGGGACGGCTTCAGGCGGCGCGGTCATGCGGGGCCTCGTCCGGGGCGGCTTCGCCGAGGTAGGCGCGGATCACTTCGGGCGTGTTGCGGACCTCGCCCGGCTTGCCGTCGGCGATCTTCCTGCCGAAATCCAGCGCGACCACCTTGTCGGAGACCCGCATCACCAGGTTCATGTGATGCTCGACCAGCAGGATGCTGAGGGCGAATTGCTGCCGGATGTCCTGCAGCAGCGTCGCCAGCCCGTCGACCTCGCCGTGGTTCAGGCCGCCCGCCGGCTCGTCCAGCAGCAGCAGCTTCGGCCCGCCGATCAGCGCGCGGGCCAGTTCCACGCGCTTCTGCGTGCCGAAGGAAAGCGCCGCCACCGGCACCTCCGCCACCGCCTCCAGCGCCAGCAGCGCCAGCAGGTGCCGCATCCGGTCCTCGGCCTCGGCGTCCTCCTGACGGGCCCGCGGCAGCCGCAGCGCGCTGGCCAGGAAGCCGGTCCGCCCGAGGCAATGGGCGCCGGCGAGCACGTTGTCGCGCACCGACATGCTGCGGAACAGCGCCAGGTTTTGGAAGGTGCGGCCGATGCCAGCGGCCATCCGGCGGTGGCGCGGTTCGTCGGTGATGATCTCGCCCTCGAAGCGGACTCCGCCGGTGGTCGGGCGGTAGATGCCGCTGATGCAGTTGAACAGCGTGGTCTTGCCGGCGCCGTTCGGGCCTATCAGGCCGCAGATCTGCTGCCGTTCCACGCTGAAGGACACGCCGGCGACCGCGGTGACGCCGCCGAAGCGCACGACGATGTCATCGACCTGGAGAAGGGATGCCATGGTTTGGGCTAGCGGCGGGATCGGGCCAGGATCATGCGACGGCCCCGGCAGGTGTGGACTCGCGCGGAGGTGCCGGCCCGTTGCTGTTCATTTTGCCTCCATTGGGCAACGGCCGAACTGGCCGCCGCTTCTCGTTTCCCAAGGCCGCATATCAGCGGGACGGTCAGGTTCCGGCAAGTCAAATCGCTGGGTGGCCGGGAAATTCCCTGGCGCCCGCTTGCGTCGGGACGACCACGCTCGAAGGCCCGCCGGTGGTGCCGCGGCCGAACCTGCCGGCCGGGCGCGGCTACCGCCGCCGCTGCCGCACCAGTACGCCGCTGGCCCGCAGCGCCGTGATTTCCGCCTCGGTGTAGCCGTGCTGCGTCAGCACCTCGCCGCCGTGCTGGTCGAAGCGTGGCGGCGCCGCGCGGGCGCCGCCGGGCGTGCGGGAGAGCTTTATGGGCGTGCCCAGGCTGCGGAAGCCGTCGACATCCGCTACCATTCCGCGGTGCGCGGTATGCGCCGCCGCCATCGCCTCGTCCACGTTGAGCACCGGGCCGGCGGGCAGTCCGGCCGCCAGCATCCGGCGGCACAAATCGTGCCCGTCCTCCGCGGCGAAGCGCTGATCGAGGAGCGTGGTCAAGGCATCGCGGTTCGTCACGCGGGCGCCGTTGGTGGCGAAGCGTGCGTCCTGCGCCACCTCCGCGATGCCGAGGAATCCGCAGAACTTGCGGAATGCCGGGTCGTTGCCGGCGGCGACAAAAATCTCGCAGGTCGCGGTGCGGAATTTCGAATACGGCGCCAGGTTGGGGTGCGGGTTGCCGGTCGGCTTCGGCCGCGCGCCATTCAGAAAATAATTTGCGGCATGCGGGTGCAGAAGCGCCATGCCGCAATCATGCAGCGTCATGTCGCAGTACTGGCCCTTGCCGCTGGCCGTGCGTTCGTGCAGCGCCATCAGGATGGCGATGGTGCTGAACAACCCCGTGGCGATGTCGACGATCGGCGTGCCGAGCCGGGTCGGTCCGGACTCCGCCGTGCCGTTGATCGAGATCAGCCCAACCATCGCCTGCAGCACCGCATCGTAGCCGGGGAAGCCGCCCAACGGCCCGTCGCCGCCGAAGCCGGAGACCCGGCAATGGATCAGCCGCGGGAACCGCTCCGCCAGCACGGCCTGATAGCCGAGGCCCCATTTCTCCATGGCACCGGGCTTGAAGTTCTCCACCAGCACGTCGGCGCCGTCGAGCAGCCGCAGCAGCACCTCACGCCCCTCGGGCTGCGCCAGGTCGAGGCCAACGGACCGCTTGTTGCGGTTGATGCCGAGGAAGTAGCTGGCGTCGCCCGCCGCGTCGAATGGCGGGCCCCAGTCACGCACCTCGTCGCCCTGCGGCGGCTCCAGCTTCACCACCTCGGCGCCGTGGTCGGACAGGATCATCGTGCAGTACGGCCCGCCGAGCACGCGCGTGAGGTCGATGACGCGGAGGCCGGCCAGCGCGCCGGGGGACGTGGCGAGGCCCGGCGCTTCGGGCATCTGCGTGGCGTCGTTCATGCGGCTTGCTTCCTGTCGAACACCCGAGCGCAGAAGTCGGGGTAGGTCTCCCGCATCTCGTCGCAGACCGGACCCCGCAGCAGCGCCAACTCATCCTGCGTAACATCGGGCGTCGACGGCACGCTTCGCGTGGCGTCGAAATCGAAACCAGTGGCGGCGCGGACGCTTTCCAACGTCTCGCCCGGATGCGTGCTCGCCAGCGAGAACCGCGCCCGGTCCGGGTGGAACGCGAACACGCATCGGCCGGTCACCAGCGCCTGCGCGTGGCCACGCCGGAACACGCCCGGCGGCGAGACCCCAGGCGCCGAGATGTGGTCCACACGCTCCACGAGGACGCGGGGCGAGTGCTCCTCGCGGAACAGGATCACCCGCGGCACCATCATGAACATGTAGGCGCTGCCGAAGCTGCCGGGAAAGCGCACGCCGGTGCCGGGCCAGTCGCCGGTGCCGACCAGATTCAGGTTGGCCTGCCCATCGATCTGCCCACCGCCCAGGAAGAACAGGTCGATCCGCCCCTGGCCCGTGAGGTCGAACAACTCGCGGGTGCCGTCGGTGAACGGGTTGCCGCTGCGCCGCGACAGCAGGGACAGCCGGATCGGCTGGCCCTGCCGCTGCAGCAGCAGGCAGGCGGCGGCCGGGATCGGCGAGGCCGCACCGACCGCCACATGCCAAGCCGGCGGCGCGGCCGGGTCCAGGATCAGCCGGGCGATGGCGACCGCCAGGCGTTCTTCCGGCCGGGACGCGTTCATTCCGCGGCCAGGGCGCGGTCGGCGAACACCTCGCGGTCCAGCCACTCCGCGAAGCCAGCCGCGGTCTTCGCCAGCCGGGCGTAGTCGGCGATGTAGGCCGTGTCCATGCCGTATTCGTCGAGCATCCCGGCCGGCCGCGCGCCGCGTTCGGCGATCGCCACGGCGTCGATGTAGGTCGCACTGATGGTCCCCGGCGCCAGCCTTTCATCGGCCAGGAAGTCGGCATCCACCACGCGTTCCACCGTCACCAGGGAGCGCCGCGCGGCATGGGCGATGGTGGCGCATTCGCGCTTCCGGCCGAGCCAGACGTTGCCGTGCCGGTCGGCCATCGCCGCGTGGAACAGTGCGAAGTCCGGTCGCAGCGCCGGCAGCAGCACGATCGGGTCTCCCGACGCTTCGAACGGGTTGTCGATGACCCGCCAGTCCGGCCGGTGCGCCAGGATGTCGCTGCCGATCAGCCCGCGCAGCGGCATGAACGGCACGCCCTTCTCGGCGGCCTGCAGCATGGTGTGGATGGCCGGGCAGGTGGCGTCCCGCACGATGATGCCGCCGGCCCGCAAAGCGGCGGTGAAGCGCGGCGCGAAGCCGGCCTCGCCGAGCGAGACCGCGCTGGTCTCGACCTCGGCGACACAGCCGGCGCCGATCAGGATGTCGGTCGCGAAGCCGCTGACCGGCACGCCGAGCAGCCGCAGCCCGCGCGCGCCGCGGCGGATCAGCGCATTGGCCATTGCCACGCTTGGCAGCGAGTTGTCCGGCGGCAACGCCAGCAACGCGCCGTCCGGCACCAGGGCCGCCATCCGCTCCAGGCCGATCGGGTGCATCATCCACTCCTCCCGCCGCAGTCCTTGCCGAGCCTAGGCCGGCGGCGGCCCGACGAAAACCGTCATCCGGCCGCCCTGCCGGATCGGGACCCCACCGCTTCGGGGCGCCGCTCGGCCTCAGCCCAGAACGCGCGTCAGCAGCTCCGCCGAACGCCCATCGGCGATGGTCGCCGCCCGCGCATCGTAGGAATGCCCGCCGCGGCGGGAGAACGCATGGTCGGCCCAGGGGTAGACGTGGCAGGCGACCTGCGCCTGGCCGCGCAGCCCTTCCACGATCTTCGCCTGCGCCTCTGGCGGCACGAATTTATCGCGTCCGGCAATGTGCAGCAGCGCCGGCGCCATGATGCCGCCGGCCTCGTCCAGCAGCCCGTCCAGCCCGACGCCGTAGTAGCTGATGTTGCAGTCGGCATCAGACCGCGTCGCCATCATGAAGGCTAGCCGGCCGCCGAGGCAGAAGCCCATGGTGGCCACCTTGCCGTTGGTGCCCGGCATGGCGCGCGCCGCCGTGACGGTGGCCTTGAGGTCGTCCACGGCCTTGGCCTGGTCCATGCCGTTCATCAGCGCAAAGGCCCGGTCCCACTGCGCCTGGCCGGCATCAGGGTCGAGCTGCACGCCCGGCTCCTGCCGCCAGAACAGGTCGGGGCTGACGGCGATGAAGCCCATCTCGGCCACCCAGTCGGACAGCGCCCGCATGGCGCCGTTCACGCCGAAGATCTCCTGGATCACCACCACCACGCCGCGCGTGTCGGTAATGCCTTCCGCCTTCGCCACATAGGCGCCGAAGCGGCCGCTGCCATCGGTCGCGGCGATATCGATGTCGGGCATGGGTGCTCCTCCTGGTTGCTCCGCGGCATCTAAGCAGAGTTCTTCTGGTTGCCCCCCGGACGGTAGGGCACGCGGCTTCAGGCAATCTGGGTTGGCATGGCAGTATCTGTGGGGTGGGCTAGCGAAGTCTGCTTAGGCCGGAACCCCGCGGGCCGCCACCCTGGCGCCGGCCCGGCAACCTTCCTTCCGCGGTGCGTTCTGCCTCGGCAGGGAGGCACGCCAGGATGCGCGACACGCCGAGTTCCGCCGAGGGAGGCCGTTTCGAGACCGACGTTCCAGCCCGCCTGGACCGCCTGCCCTGGAGCCGGTTCCACTGGCGCGTGGTGATCGCGCTCGGCGTCACCTGGGTGCTGGACGGGCTGGAGGGCACGCTGGTCAGCAGCTTGGCCGGCGCCATCAACGAAAGCCCCAGCCTGGGGCTGTCCGCCTCACAGATCGGCCTCACCGCCTCCGCCTACCTGATCGGCGCGGTGCTCGGCGCGCTCGGCTTCGGCTGGCTGACCGACCGCCTCGGGCGCCGCAAGCTGTTCTTCGTGACGCTCACCGTCTACATGCTGGCCAGCATCGCCACCGGCTTCACCTGGGACTTCTGGTCCTTCGCGCTGTGCCGCGCGCTGACCGGTGCCGGCATCGGCGGCGAGTATGCCGCGGTGAACTCGGCCATCCAGGAATTGATCCCGGCCCGGCTGCGCGGCACCACGGACCTCGCGGTGAACGGCACCTTCTGGGGCGGCGCCGCGCTCGGTTCCATCATCTCGCTGGTGGTGCTGGACCCCCGGGTGATCGACCCCGAGATCGGCTGGCGCGTCGCCTTCGTGGCAGGCGGCGCTCTGTCGCTGGTGGTGCTGCTGCTGCGCCGCTTCCTGCCGGAAAGCCCACGCTGGCTGATGATCCACGGCCATCCGGAGGCAGCCGGTCGCGTCGTTACCGACATCGAGCGCGAGGTGGCGGCCGAGAAGGGTCCGCTGCCGCCGCTGGGCTATGGCCCGGTCAGCCTGCGCCGCCGCGGCCACACCCAGATGGGCGAGGTGTGGACCACCATGATCACCACCCACCGGGACCGCACCAAGCTCGGCCTGACGCTGATGGCCTGCCAGGCGTTCTGCTACAACGCGCTGGGTTTCACCTACGCGCTGGTGCTGACCAAGTTCTACGGCATCCCGTCCGGCAGCGTCGGCTGGTACATGCTGCCCTTCGCGCTCGGCAACCTGGCCGGGCCGCTGCTGCTAGGGCCGCTGTTCGACAGCGTCGGCAGGCGGATCATGATCACCGCCACCTACGCCTTGTCCGGCGTGCTGATGGCCGCGACAGGCTACGCCTTCGCCGAGGGCTGGCTCACCGCCTGGCAGCAGACGGCGGCCTGGACGGTCATTTTCTTTTTTGCCTCGGCTGCGGCCTCCGCTGCCTACCTCACCGTCGGCGAGAGTTTTCCGCTGGAGATGCGCGCCATGGCGATCGCCATCTTCTTTGCGATCGGCACCGCGGTCGGCGGCGTCTCCGGCCCCGCGGTGTTCGGCTGGCTGATCGAGACCGGCGACCGCTCGGCCATCATGTGGGGCTACCTGGCGGCGGCGGCGCTGATGCTGGTGGCCGCCGCGACAGAATGGCGCCTCGGCTTCGCCGCCGAGGGCAAGCCGCTGGAGGAGGTCGCGCCGCCGCTCGCCGCCGCAAGTTGAGACGGCGGCTTTCCATCGGCGGACCGCCTGCCTACGTTCGGAACCACCCAGGGGACGCAGCGCCGATGCCCGCCAGCCAGCAGGAGTTCCGCGACGCCATGGCACGCCTCGGCGCCGCGGTGAACGTCATCACCACCGGCGGCCCGGCCGGCCGCGCCGGCTTCACCGCAAGCGCGGTGTGCAGCGTCACCGACGACCCGCAGACGCTGCTGGTCTGCATGAACCGTGGGGCGTCCGCCGCGCCGGCGGTGCGGGCCAACGGGGTGCTCTGCGTGAACGTCCTGGCGGCCGGGCAGAAAGCCACCGCCCTGGTCTTCGCCGGCACCACGAAATGCAGCATGGAGGAGCGCTTCGCTTCCGGCGCCTGGACCCACTTGGCGACCGGCGCGCCGGTGCTGCAGGGCGCCGTGGTGGCGTTCGACTGCCGGGTCGCAGACATGGTGGAGAAGGGCACCCACATCGTCATCTTCGCCGCCGTCGAGGCGATCCGCCAGGGCGGCCGGCAGGATGCCGGGTTGATCTGGTTCGGCCGCGACTACCATCCCGTCGGCACCGCCGCCTGACCTACCACTCCCCGAAGAACACTCCCGCCTTCTTGTAGCTGTCCGTCGCCGCCTCCGCCTCCGGCCAGGTGATCGTGGTGCGGCGTTTCAGGCCGGTGAACCAATGCAGCAGCCGTGCCCGCATGGCGTGCCGCACGTCCTCCCGTGCGGGGTCGGCGCCAAGGTCGAAGAACTCCTCCGGGTCGGTCCGCAGGTCGAACAGCATCGGCCGGAAGCCGTCGGTCCAGTGGACGTATTTCCACCGCTCGGTCCGCACCATCCAGGCGTGATGCTGGCCGGTGCCGAGGCCAAGCCGACGACGGGCGCCCCGGAAGGTCCAGTCCAGCTCGCTGAACACCGCATCGCGCCAGGCCGGTGCTGCGCCGCGCACCGCCGGCAGCAGGGATCGCCCCTCCAGCAGGTGCGGCGCCGGATCGAGGCCGAGCGCATCAAGGATGGTCGGCACCGTGTCGACTGCCTCGACCAGCCGGGGGTCGGCAGCGCCGCGTGTCGCGTCGGCGGCGGGGGAGGGGTCGTAGAGCAGGAAGGGCACCCGCTGGATGCAGTCGTGGAACAGCTCCTTTTCGCCGAGCCAATGGTCGCCGAGGTAGTCGCCGTGGTCGGCGGTAAAGATGACCAGCGTGTCCTGCCAGCGCCCGAGGCTTTCCATGGCCGCCCAGACCCGGCCGAGGTGGTCGTCCACCTGGCGGATCAGCCCCTGGTATGCCGGACGGACGGTGGCGATGGTTTCGTCGCGCTGGAAATTCCTGGCCACTTCCTCGTCCTGGAAGGCCCGATGGATGGGGTGCACATCCGGCCCGCGTTCGTCGGGATGCCGGCGCACCGGCAGGCACTGCTCCGGCTGGTACATCGCATGATACGGCGCCGGCGCGATGTAGGGCCAATGCGGCTTGACGTAGGACAGGTGCAGGACCCACGGATCGTCGCCCTGGCGCCGGATGAACTCGATGGCGCGGTCCGTGGTGTAGGCGGTCTCGCTGTGCTCCTCCCGCACCCGGGCGGGCAGGCGGGCGTGCCGCATCTTCCAGCCGGAGCGCACCGTGCCGTCGGTGTCCTCGGTGGCGATGACGTACTCGGTCCAGGGGTCGGCGCTGTCGTAGCCCTGGGCGCGCAGCCAGTCCGCATAGGCGCCGGCCGGTTCGGCATGGTGCCCGTCCAGGCGATCGACCAGGTGGAACCAGCCCTCGCGCAGCAGCACGGCGAGCTCGTCGGCGCCATCCAGCGCCATTCGCCTCATGCCGCTTGCATCGGGCACCACATGCGTCTTGCCAGCCAGTGCCAGGGTGCGCCCGGCCTCCCGCAGGTGCCAACCCAGCGTGACCTCGCCAACCGAAAGCGGCACCCGGTTGTGCGTCGCGCCATGCGAGGACACGTACCGCCCAGTGTAGAACGACATCCGCGAGGGGCCGCAGATGCCGGACTGCACGAAGGCGTTCGGGAAGCGCACGCCGCGCGCCGCGAGCGCATCTATGCTTGGGGTTTGCAGATGCGCGTGTCCGGCGCAGGACAGGTGATCCCATCGAAGCTGGTCGCACATGACGAACAGCACGTTGCGGATGCTCATGGGCGCGGGCTTCCTCCGATGGCCCGTGCAGCCTAGCCTTCGCGGCCGCGATCAAGAAACCAGCAGGAGAACCCGATGCCGCCGCCGATCGCCCGCCGCGCCGTGCTTGCCGGCCTCGCGGCAGTGCCCGCGGGTGCCGCCGCGCAGCCGGCCGAGGTGTCGCGCATCGTCGCCAGCTTCCCGCCCGGCGCGGCGCTCGACGGGATCGCCCGGCTGCTGGCCGACGCCGCCTCGCGTGCCGGCCAGGGCACCGTTGTCGTGGAGAACCGCGCCGGCGCCAACGGCAACATCGCGGCCCAGGCGGTGGCGCGGGCGCGGCCGGACGGGCGGACGCTGCTGCTGGCGATCGACACGACGTTCAGCCTGAACCCGCACCTCTACCCCGAACTCGGCTTCGCCACCGCGGACCTTGAGCCGGTGGCCATCGTCGGCACCTATCCGGTGGTGCTGATCGTGCATCCGACGGCCGGCGTTACCGACCTCGCGGGCTTCGTCGCGGCGGCCCGGCGGGCGCCGCTGCTGTATGCCTCGGCCGGCAACGGCTCGCCCGGCCACCTGGCGATGGAGCACCTGCGGGCAACCCTCGGCCTGCCGCGCACCGCCCTTGAGCACGTCCCGTTCCGCGGCAACGCCCAGGCGATGACGGACCTGCTGGCCGGCCGTGTGCAGGCCGGCTTCATCGCGGTCAGCGGCGGCGCCGACTTCGTGCGCGATGGACGCCTGCGGGCCTTGGCGATCTCGGGACCGGAACGGCTGGCGATGCTGTCCGACGTGCCGACCGTGGCCGAGCAGGGCCATGCCGGGTTCGACGTGCGCTTCGCCTATGTCCTGCTGGTGCCGCGCGGCACGCCGGAGGCCGCGAAGGCACGCTGGGCGACGGTGGCGGCGGACTTCATCGCCGCCCCCGAAAACGGCGGCCGCCTTGCCGGGTGGGCGGTGTCGCCGCAGGCAGGCGGCCCGGCCGAGGCGGTGGAATGGATCGCCCGTGCCCATGCGCGCTGGGGCGAGGTCGCGCGCGACAGCGGCATGCGCATCGAGTAGCCGGTGGCGCCCCAGACATGCGGAAGGCCCGGCGGTGTCCTGCCGGGCCTTCCCATTGCATGACGGATCGATACCGTCAGCGGCTAGCCCCAACACCGTTCACTTAGGGCAGAATTGTGTTCACCTAAGCTTCATGGCTGGCCTCAACACATTGAAAATTCGGCTTTTTGGAAAGTTCTGGTAGCGGCTTGATCCTCTTGAGTGAACAGCATTGCGGCTAGCCCGAAAAATTCATCACGCGCGGAACGGTGCGGATTTGGTGTCAGAACGGCTCGCCTGACGGTTGTGCGGGCGCGCCTGGTTGCGCCGGCGAGGACTGCCAGCGCTGGGGTGCGGATTGCGGG
>JAABUN010004905.1_pt1 | contig 17379 bp, 10 predicted proteins | sample 5559311 | NCBI WGS metagenome assembly JAABUN01 (sample SAMN10711877, study PRJNA513370) | rock metagenome | isolation source: Antarctica rocks | place: Antarctica: Victoria Land, Siegfried Peak sud
CGCCACTCGCTCATCGGTCGTGCTTCGCTTTGTGCTGATCGGGAAGCCGCTCGCCGTCATCCACCTGGGCAGTAACTAATTGTCAGAAAAAGGAGGGGGTCTGGGGGAGTTCTTCTCCCCCAGCCTTGCTGCCTCCACCACCACCGCCAGCGTCGCCTCCGGCGTGCGGCCCGAGGTGTCCACCACGACGTCGGCCTTCGCGTACAACGCCTCCCGGCTCGCCAGGATCGCCCGCAGATCTTCCATGGCACGGCGGTTGTCGCGCATCGGCCGGGTGTCGCCCTGTTCGATCACCCTTCGCATGTGCTCCTCCGGCGAGGCCCGCAGCCACACCGTCACGCAGGTATCCAGCAGGAATTCGTATGTCGCCGCCTCCGCCACGATGCCGCCGCCGGTGGCGATGACCGCCGCCTCGCCGGCTGCCACCAGCCGTTGCAGCGCGCTGCGTTCCAGCCGCCGGAAGCCCTCCTGCGCGTGCACCGCGAAGATGTCGGACAATTCCATCCGGCCTTCCCGTTCCACTTCCCGGTCCAACTCCACGAAGGCGATGCCGAGGCGTGCGGCGAGCATCCGCCCGAGCGTCGACTTCCCCGCGCCGCGCAGCCCGATCAGCGCGATCCGCCGGCCACGCTGCGCCGCTTCCTGCCGTCCCAATTCGCGCAGCAGCAGCCCGCGGGCGGCGGCCAGCCGGCCTTCCGGAAGTTGCGATACCACCTGGTCCAGCAGCACCCGCTCCACCGTGCGGTCCGTGCGCAGCCCCACCAGTTCCTCCACGCCGATGCCGAGCGCGCGGGCGATGCGGCGCAGCAGCAGGATCGAAACGTTGCCTTGGCCGCCCTCGAGCTGTGCGATGTAGCGTTCCGAAACGCGGGATCGGCGCGAGAGGTCGCGCCGCGTCACCCCGCGGCGGGCGCGCAGCGTCAGCAGCCGTTCGCCCATGGCCTGCAGGAAGGCGTCGTCGTCGGGGTCGCCGTTGGCCCGTTCGGGGGCAGCGGTCCGGGGCGGTTCGGGGATGCTCACGCTGGGCCTTCGCTCTCGCGGCGCGAGCCTACGTCAGGCCGCCGCCCGCCGGAAATTCATGCCGTTGGCGTCAGGCGGCAGCCACTGCAAGCCTCGCCTATGGCCGATCCACCGCGGCACCGGCTAGGCTGCCGCCGCCACCTGGCAGGAGGATCCCATGGTTCATCGCACGTTGCCTGTCGCGTTGCTCGGGGCGTTGCTGGGGCTGCTGGGGCCGCCCGCCCTGGCGCAGTCCAACGACCCGTCCTTCCGGGTCGTCAACAACACGCCCGACGTGGTGAACGAAATCTTCGCCTCGCCCGCCAGCACCAGTTCCTGGGGCCACGACCGGCTTGGCACCGAGGTGGTGCGGCCCGGCGCCAGCCACATCGTCCGCATCCCCATCGACGGCAATTGCGTCTACGACATCCGCATCGTCTACCAGGGCGGCAATGCCGAGGAGCGCCGCAACCTCAACACCTGCAGCATGACCGACCTTGTGCTGGGCGGCGCCGCGCCGGTATCGCGCGGCCAGACCAACCAGCAGGCCAACCCGTCCTTCAACCTGGTCAACCGCAGCGGCCGGGTGATCGAGCAGTTCTTCGCGTCGCCCTCGTCGCAGCAGGGCTGGGGACCGGACCGGCTGGGCGACGACCTGGTGCAGCCTGGCGCGACCTACGCCGTCCGCCTGCCGGCCGGCGAGTGCGACTACGACCTGCGGATAGTTTGGCAGGGCGGCGAATCGCGCGAGCAGCGCCGGGTCAACACCTGCACGGTGAACAACTACGAGGTCCGCTAACGCGGCCGCCCGTCCTCCCCCGCCACGTGCGGGGGAGGACGGGGAGTGTCAGGCCGCCTGTGCGGTGTGGATCGCCTTCCACACCGTCTCCGGCGTCGCCGGCATGTCCATGTGCCGCACGCCGGAGCTGGCCAGCGCGTCCACCAGTGCGTTCATCATCGCCGGCGGCGAGCCGACTGCGCCCGCTTCGCCGGCGCCCTTGACGCCGAGCGGGTTGGTCTCGCAGCGCACCTCGATCAGGTCGACCTCGATGTCCGGCAAATCCTCGGCCCGTGGCAGCGCGTAATCCATGAACGACGCCGACAGCAACTGGCCGCTGTCCTTGTCGTAGGAGGTGCGCTCGTGGATCGCCTGGCCGACGCCCTGCGCCACGCCGCCATGCACCTGGCCGCGGACGATCATCGGGTTCACCGCGAGCCCCACGTCATCGACCACGATGTAGCGCGGCACGGTGACCAGGCCGGTGTCGGGATCGACTTCCATCTCTGCCACGTGGCAGCCGTTCGGGAAGGTGTGGAACTTGATCTCGGCCACCTCCGCCGCGTCGAGCAGCGTGGCGCTCTCGCCCCGCGCCCCGCGCTCGCGCTGGATTTTCGCCAGCGACAGGATGTCCACGCCGCGGTCCGTACCGACCACCGCGAAGCGGCCGCCCTCGGCGGAGCCGGCAACGCCCTGCGCGGTGAATTCAATGTCCGCGACCGACGCTTCCAGATGCTCGCCCGCCGCCTGCTTGCCCTTCTCGATCACCGTCGCCGTGGTCAGCAAAATCGCCTGGCCTTCCGAATACAGGCTGCGCGCGCCGCCGGTGCCGCCGCCGGTCGGGATCAGGTCGCTGTCGCCCTGCACGATGCGGATGCGCTCCATCGGAATGCCCAGCTCGTTGCTGGTCATCATGGCGTAGGCGGTCTCGTGGCCCTGGCCGGTGGACTGCGTGCCGACCAGCACCTCCGCCATGCCGTCCTCCGTGAACCGCACCTCGGCGCGTTCCGTCGGCCCGCCGCCGGTCGCTTCAAGGTAATACGCCAGCCCGATGCCGCGCCACTTCCCGCGCGCCTCGGACGCCGCGCGCCGCGCCGGGAAGCCGGCCCAGTCGGACTTCGCCAATGCGCTGTCCAGCACCTGGCTGAAATCGCCGCTGTCGTAGCGCTGGCCGATCGCCGACACGTACGGCATGGCGCTTTGCGGCACCATGTTCCGCCGGCGGATCTCCACCCGGTCGATGCCCAACTCGCGCGCCGCCGCGTCGATCAGCCGCTCCACCAGGTAGTTGCTTTCCGGCCGGCCGGCACCGCGGTAGGCGTCCACCGGCACGGTGTTGGTCAGCACACCGATGACCCGCGCGTGGATCGCCTTGAAGTCGTACACGCTGGCCAGCACCTTGGTCCCCGCGCCGGTCGGGATGAACGGCGCGAAGGTGGACAGGTAGGCGCCCATGTTGGCGTAGTTGCGCGTCCGCAGCGCCAGGAACTTCCCGTCCTTGTCGACCGCCAGCTCGCCCTGCGTGATGTTGTCGCGGCCATGCGTGTCGGACAGGAAGCTTTCGGTCCGCTCGGCGGTCCACTTCACCGGCCGCCCCAGCTTGCGCGCCGCCATGCAGACCAGCGCATACTCGGCGTACAGGTACAGCTTCATGCCGAAGCCGCCGCCGACATCGGGCGTCACCACGCGGAATTTCTCCGGCGGCAGGTTGAACACGTTGGCCGCGAGCAGGCTTTTCACCAGCCACGAGCCCTGCGTGCCGCAGTACAGCGTGAACTTCTGCTCGGCCGCATCGTAGGACGCCGTCGCCGCGCGGCCCTCCATGCTGGCGACCACCACGCGGTTGTTCACCACCGTCAGCCGCGTCACGTGCGCCGCCTGGTCGACCAGCGCCGAAGCCTTGTCCTTGTCGCCGGCCTCCCAGTCGAAACAGACGTTGCTGCCGATGCCGTCCCACACCAGCGACGCGCCCGGTTCATGCGCAGTGGCGAGGTCGGTGGCCGAGGGCAGCGTCTCGTATTCAACCAGCACCGCCTCCGCGCCGTCGCGCGCCGCCTGCTGCGTTTCCGCCACCACGAAGGCCACCGGGTCGCCGACGTGCCGCACCCGGTCCTCGGCCAGCGCGATGCGCGGCGTGTTGGAACGGTCGGAGCCGTCGGTGTTCTTCAGCGGGATGATGCAGGGGATTTCGCCCAGCCCCTCGGCACGCCAGTCCTTGGCGGTGATCACCGCCAGCACGCCCGGCACCGCCAGCGCATCCGCCGTGTCGATCGAGAGGATGCGCGCGGCGGCGTGCGGGCTGCGCAGCACCATGCCATGCGCGGCGCCGGCCATGCCGATGTCGTCAGTGTAGCGGCCGCCGCCCTTCAGCAGGCGTGGATCCTCGATGCGGTGCATCGGTTGGCTGAGCCCGAACTTGGCCATCTGAACCCCCATGGAATGGTTGAGGCATCATGTGCGGAGGAAGCCGCCGGGGGGAAGAGGCTTCCCCCCGCGCCCCCAACCTTTTCTATTCGACGGGCGCCGCCCTGGGCTTTCTGCCGAACCAGCCCTTCACCCGTTCGCGTATCGTCTGGAACACCACGAACAGCATTGGGATCATGAATATCCCGACCAATGAGGCCGCCAGCATTCCGCCGAACACCGGCGTGCCCACCGCGCGGCGCGACAGCATGGCGGCGCCCGTTGCCGTCACCAGCGGCACCAGCCCCAGCACGAAGGCGATCGAGGTCATCATCACCGCGCGGAACCGCAGCCGCGATCCCTCGATCGCCGCGTCGGTGATCGACAGCCCGTGCTGCTCCCGCGCCTCCTTGGCGAATTCGATGATGAGGATGCCGTTCTTGGCGGCCAGCGCGATCAGCACCACCAGCCCGATCTGCCCGTAGACATCGAGGCTCAGCCCGGCGATCTGGATCGCCAGGAAGGACCCAAGGCCGCCCGCCACGACCGAAAACAGCACCGGCACCGGAATGGTCCAGCTTTCGTAAAGCGCCACCAGGAACAGGTACGCGAACAATACCGCCAGCGCCACGACGTAGATGGTCTGCCCCGCCGCCAGCTTTTCCTGATAGGCGGTGCCGGTCCATTCGTAGCTGTAGCCGGCTGGCAGCACGCGCGCCGAAAGCGCCTGCATGGCGGCCAGCGCGTCGCCCGAGGATACCCCCGGACGGGGCGAGCCGTTGACCGTCACCGCGCGGAAATTGTTGTAGCGGCTGATGGTCTGCGGCCCGACCACGATGCGGACATCGGCGAAGGCGCGCAGCGGCACCATGTCGCCGCGGCTGTTGCGGACCCGGATGCGCCAGATGTCCGAGATGTCGTCGCGGTCCGTCGCCTCGGCCTGGATGTTGACCTGCCAGGTGCGGCCGAACAGGTTGAAGTCGTTCACGTAGAAGCCGCCGAGCGAGGCCTGCAGCGCCGCGAAGATGCCGAAGATCGGCACCCCCAGCGCCTGCGCCTTGTCACGGTCGACCTCCAGGAACAAGCTCGGCGTGCTGGCCGAGAAGGTGGAGAACACCTGCGCCAGCCGCGGATCCTGGTTGGCCGCGACGATCAGCCCCAGCATGGCGCTGGCGAGTTCCGCCGGCTCGCGCCCCGCCAGGTCCTGCAGCACGTATTCGAAGCCGCCGCCGGTGCCGAGGCCGATGATCGGCGGCAGGTTGAAGGCAACGACGGTCGCGGTCCGCACCGCGGCACCGGCGCCGAACACCCGGCCGATCGCCGCGGCGACCGAATCCTGGGCCGCGGTGCGGTCCGCTAAGGGCCGCAGCCGGGCCACCATGAAGGCGGAGTTCGACTGCGCGCCGGCGTCGATCAGGCTGAAGCCGACGATGGAAAGCACGTTCTCCACCGCCGGGATGCCCTTCAGAATCCCCTCCACCTGTTCGACCGCGGCGCGGGTGCGCGACAGCGACGCCGCCTGCGGCAGCGAGACCTGGACGAAGAAGGTTCCCTGGTCCTCCTGCGGCAGGAAGCCCTGCGGCGTCTTCGATCCGATGACGAAGATGGCGAAGGCCAGGCCCGCGGTGACGGCCAGCGACACCGCCGCGAAGCGCACCAGCCGCCGCACCACCGCGGCATAGCCGTTGCGCACCCGGTCGATGGCCCGCAGCACGTATTTGACGGGGCCGCGCTTCGGCCCGGTGTGGCGCAGGAACAGCACGCAGAGCGCCGGCGACAGCGTCAGCGCGTTGATCGCCGAAATCACCATGGCGGCCGAGATGGTCACCGCGAATTGGCGGAACAGCACGCCCGAAAGGCCGCCGATGAAGGCGATCGGCACGAACACCGAAAGCAGCACCAGGGTGATCGCGATGATCGGCGCGGTGATCTCGGCCATCGCCTGCTTCACCGCCCGCGCGGGTTCCCAGTCCGGGTGCTCGGCCATCACCCGTTCGACGTTCTCGACCACCACGATGGCGTCGTCGACGACGATGCCGATCGCCAGCACCATCCCCAGCAGCGAAATGGTGTTGGCGCTGTAGCCGATCGCCAGCAGGATGGCGAAGGCGCCGATCAGGCTGACCGGCACCGCGATGGTCGGGATCAGCGTCGCGCGGAACGAACCGAGGAACAGGTAGACCACCGCCACCACCAGCGCGAACGCCTCGAGCAGGGTGATGGCCACTTCGCGGATCGTGTCGACCACGAAGCTGGAACTGTCGTACAGCACCATCACCTTCATCCCCGGCGGGAAGCGCCCGGCCAGCTCGTCGAGCGTCCGCTGCATGGCGCCGGAGACCTGCACGGCATTGGCGCCGGGCGCCAGGTAGATGCCGATGGTGACCGCCGGGTGGCCGTTCAGCCGGCTCGTCGTGTCCATCGCCTGGGCGCCGAGCTCGACCCGCGCCACGTCGCGCACCCGCAGCACCGAGCCGTCCGGGTTGGCGCGGATGATGATGGCGCCGAATTGCTCCGGCGTGATCAGCCGCCCCAGCGTCTGGATGTTCATCTGGAATTGCTGCGTGTCGGGGATCGGCTGGGCGCCGATGCGCCCGACCGCGGCCTGGATGTTCTGGCTCTGGATCGCCGTGACGATGTCCTGCGGCGTCAGGTTCAGGCTGGTCAGCCGGTCGATCTCGAACCAGACCCGCATCGAGTAGTTCTGCGCGCCGAACTGGTTCCCCTGGCCGACGCCCGGCACCCGCGCCATCCGGTCGATCATGTTGATGGTGGCGTAGCTGCTCATGAACAGCGGCGTATGGGCCGGGTCGTCCGAGGTGATCGCCACGAACTGCAGCACCGAGGAGGACTGCTTGCGGACCACCAGGCCGGAGCGCTGCACCTCCTGCGGCAGCCGCGCCAAGTTGGCCTGGATGCGGTTGTTGACGTTGACGGTGTTGATGTCGGGGTTGGAGCCGAGCGCGAAGCTGACGTTCAGCGAATAGGTGCCGTCGTTCGCACTGTTCGACTTCATGTACAGCATGTTCTCGACGCCGTTGACGGCGCTTTCGACGATCTGCGCGACGGTCGCCTCCACCACCGCGGCGGACGCGCCGGGATAGGCCGCGGTCACCGAGACCTGCGGCGGCACGATGTAGGGGAACTGCGACACCGGGATCCGCAGCAGGGCGAGCACGCCGGCCAGGGTGATGAGGATCGAGATTACGATGGCCAACCGCGGCCGGTCGACGAAGACTCCGGAAATCATCGCGGCTCAGCCCTGGCGGCCGGCGGGCGCCGCCGCGGGGGGAGGTCCCGGCGGGCTGCCCGGTCGCGCCGGCGGCTGGCCGGCCGGCGCGGCGTTCACCGCCTGGCCGGGGCGGACCCGCTGCAGCCCCTCGCTGATGACCGTCTCGCCGCCCTGCAATCCCGCCTCGATCACCACCTGGTCGCCGCTGGTGCGGCCAAGCTGGACCGGCCGGCGTTCCGCCTTGCTCTCGGCGCCGACCACCAGCACGTAGCTGCCGGCCTGGTCCTGCAGCACCGCGGCGCGGGGAATCACGATGGCCTGCACCTGTTCGGCGCCTTCCACCGTCACCGTCACGAACTGCCCGTCGATCAGTTCGCGGTCGCCGGGGCTGCCGGGCCGCACCTCGGATCGCACCGGATTCGGCATCAGCGCGCGGATCAGCAGCGTGTCGGGGTTGCGGTCCACCTGGGTGTCGACGAAGTCGATCCGCCCGGCCTGGCCATAAAGCCGACCGTCGGTGAGGCGCACCCGCACCACCACCGCCGCGGTCCCGCCGCGGGACTCGTAGCGGTTGCGCAGCTCCACCGCGGTGCGCGAGGATACGGTGAACGCCACCCGCATCGGGTCCTGGCTAACGATGGTCACCAGCGGCTCAGTCAGTGTCGGCGTCACCACGTTGCCGGGGGTGAGGCTGACGCGGCCGATCTTGCCGTCGATCGGCGCGAAGATGTCGGTGTAGCCGAGGTTGATGTCGGCCACCCGCACCGAGGCCTGGGCGCCCAGCAGCGTGGCGTTCGCCGTGCGCTCCTGCGCCTGCGCGTTGTCGAGCGCGACCCGCGTGCCGGCGCCGGTGGCCTGCAGCTCGCGCGCCCGGTTCAGCGACACCCGGGCGTTCTCCATCGTCGCCTGGGCGGAGGCCACGTTGGCCCTGGCCTGTTCCAATTGCGCCTCGAAGGGCGGCCGTTCGATGCGGAACAGCACATCGCCGGCCTTCACCTCCTGGCCCTCCTGGAAGGTGCGCTCCTGCAGGAAGCCGACGACGCGGGCACGGATGTCGACGCGGTTCACCGCCTCGATCCGGCCGGTGAACTCGGTGCTTTCGGTGACCGGGCGGCGTTCCGCCGTCACCACCCCCACCGCAGGCGGGCCTTGCGGGCCGAACTGCGCCCAGGCGGGAGGCGTCGCCATGGACGCCAGGCCGAGCAGCAACAGGAACAGGGCGGGCGGGCGGGATACGGTGCATCGGCTTCGGTTTCCCAACGGGCGCAGCATGAGACGACGCCGCATGTTGCAGCCGCGAAGCGGCAGAGACCACGTGGCGCGGCGGAACCTCGCCGCAAGCCGGCGCGGCGCGATGACGTCCTGGTCATGTCGATGCCCGAAGCGGCGGCAGCCGGGTATCCCGCCATCCGGCGGGGTTGCGTCACGTCAGGAAGGCCCTGGGCCTCCGCACCGCCGGCCTTGGCTGCATCAACACTGTTGCGCCACGGGATGACACTACCCCGGCATCGGTGTATCCGGACGCCCATGAACCAAGGCAATCCTACTCGGGCGCCGCTGTCCCGGCCAGCCGCCCGGCAACCGTTCCGCCTCGGCCGGTCCTGGCAAGCCTGACTGGTGCCGCTGCCTGACCGCAGGGGTCGACCCGGCGCCTGATCTGCCCCGGGTCCCCAGCCTCGGTCGCGCCAGGAGCCTTGGGCGCGCCAAGCCGGTTGGGCGCGCTTCCGGGGCTGGCGCCATCCGAACGCCGACACGAGGACCCATGACGAACCGAGGCCACGCGACCGCCGACGGCCCGGCAACGCAGCCGCACGCGACCGGACGCGACCTGTTCGACCTCGTGCCGTTCCACGACGTGCGGCCGGTCGGCACCGTCGGCGGCTGGTGGGAGGCGACCGGGCCGCAACCGGCTTTCCTGCTGGTCGCGCGCGATCGCATGGGGAACCAGGGCGAAGACCCCCATGGCGCCCTGCCCACCGGATGGGTGCACCTGACCGCCGAGATCGCCATGCCGGACCCGCAGGACGGCATCGCCCGGCTGTATTTCGACCACGGCGCCGGGTTCTCGGACGCCGACCGGCTGCCGCTGTTCCGCACCGCCGGCGGCCGGCTGCGCGGCGTCGTGCCGGTGCCGGCGGGCCTCCGCGCGCTCCGGCTCGATCCGCTGGACCAGGCCGGGCCGTTCCGGCTGGGACCGGTGCGGCTGCGCCGGATCGCCCGGCCCGATGCCGCCGCCCGGCTGCTGCTGGCGTTCCTGGGACGGCTCGGCACTGGCCGGCCCGGCCTGCGGATTGCGGCGCGGAAGGCGCTGGCGTTGTGGCGCGGCGGCGGCCTCGGCGCGCTCCGCAAGCGCTTCGCCGCGAAGCTGCTGACCTTCGAGGGGCAGCCGGTCCTGGCGCCGGCCGCCACCGGAGACCACCTCTATGCCCGCTGGATCGCGGAGAACGAGACATCCGCCCGTCAGCTCGACCCTGCGCCGCCGCCGGCCCAGCGGCCAGACCCGCGCCTGAGCCTGCTGCTGGTCGCCGAGCCGGGTCGCGCGGCGGCGCTGGCCCGGACGATCGAGTCGCTCCGCGCGCAAACCTTCGGCCCCTGGGAATGCCTGGTTTGGCTTGGCCCCGAAGCGCCGCCGGGCACGCTGCCGGCCGCCGACCCGCGCTTCGTCGCAGTGCCTAACGAGGCCCCAACCGGCGAGGCCAGCAACCGCGCCGCGGCGCTGGCGGTCCTGGCCGAAGCCGCCGCCGGCGGCCACCTGGCGGTGCTGCGGCCCGGCGACGTGCTGCCGCCGACGGCGCTGGAGGCCGTGGCCGCAGCCCTCGCGGCACTGCCGGCCCCGGACATCCTCTACACCGACGAGGACGTGCTGCCCCCCGGCGGCGCCCGCCGCGACCCGGCCCTGAAGCCGGAATGGTCGCCGGAACTGCTCTCCGCCTACGACTACTTCGGCAGTCTCACCCTGCTGCGGCGCGACCTGGTGCGGGAGGCGGGCGGCTTCGCCCCGGCGATGGGCCCGGCCGCCGAATGGGACCTCCATCTGCGGGCCGCCGCCGCGTCCCGGCACATCCGGCGGCTGCCCGGCATCCTGTGCCACCGCGAACCGCCGAACCTGCAGGACCGGCCGCGCCCGGACGATCCCGCCGCCGCTTTCCACCGAGCCGCCATCCGCGCCCACTGGGCCCGCCAGGGCATCGCCGCGCAGATCGAGACCCAGCCGGACGGCACCCAGCGCTCCACCTGGGAGATCGCCGAGCCGCCGCTGGTCTCGATCGTCATCCCGACCCGCGACAAGCCGGACTTGCTGCGGGTCTGCGCCGAGGGCCTGCTGCGGCGGACCGACTACCCGCGGCTGGAGGTGATCCTGGTCGACAACCTCTCGGCCGATCCGGCGACCGCGGCGTTGTACGAGGAACTGCTGGCCGATGCCCGCGTGCGGATCCTGCGCTTCGAGCAGCCGTTCAACTACTCCGCCGCCTGCAACGCCGGCGCCCGCGCCGCCCAGGGCGAATTGCTGCTGTTCCTCAACAACGACATCGAGGTGACGACGCCCGGCTGGCTGGCCGAGCTGGTGCGCTTCGCGCAGCGCCCCGGCGTCGGCGTGGTCGGCACCAGGCTGGTCTACCCGGATGGCGGCCTCCAGCACGCCGGCGTGGTCGTGGGCATGCACCTTTGCGGCCTAGTGTTCCGCGGCGCCGCGCCGGGCCACTGGGGTCCCCTCGGCTCGCCGGACGTACCGCGCAACTGGCTGGCGGTGATGGGCGCCTGCCAGATGGTGCGGCGCGAGGTGTTCGACCGGACCGGCAGCTTCGACGAGGACTACCGCATCGCCAACAGCGACATCGCGCTGGCGTTGCAGGCGTGGCGGGCCGGCTGGCGCACCGCCTACACCCCCTTCGCCGCGCTGACCCACCACGAGGGCGCGACCCGCGGCCACAGCAACCCGCCGCCGGACCTGGCGCGGACCGCGGCGGACATCCGGGCGCTGGGCTTCACCGAGGATCCGTACTGGCACCCCGGCCTCAGCGCGTTGCACGGCATCCCGACGCTGCGGGTCGGCGCCGACCCTTCCGGCAGCGTCGGCCTGCGGCAGGACAGCGCGCGCCTCCTGGCGCCCTACCCGGCTCCGACCCGGCTCGACCTGTTCGACGATGCCGCGGTGGCCGAGGCCGCCGGCCTGCCGCGCGAGGCGATCCTGTGGGACCCCGTGTTGCCCGCCGGCATCGACGGACCCTGGACCGCGGCGCGCTGGTGCATCGATCTGCTGCGCCGCCGCGCCGACCTGCGCGAACGCTTTCCGCGGGCGCTGTCGGAGGGTGCCGCCGGCGGCTTCGCCAAGTGGCTGCTGGGCGAAGGCCAGGCCGTGTTCCGGCTGCCGGACGCTGCCTGCGGGCACCTCCGCGCCTGCTTCGCCGCCAGCCCGGTCGCACGGGTCCGCCAGGCCGTGCTGGTGGCGCAGGATTTGCGGGCCCACGATTTGCGGGAGGCCATCCCGCTCGGCTTCACCCCGGCCGGCCGGCACGACCTGGCGCGCTGGCTGTTCCGCACCGGCCGCGACGCCGGCCGGCTGCGGGACGAGGAGATCTGGTGGTTCCTGCTGGAATGCGCCGAGGACCCGGCGCGGGAGCTGGTGCGGACCTTCCTGTTCACGCCCGATTGGCAGCGCTGGTTCCCGGACGGGCTGACGGTGTTCGGCCGCCGCGCCCTGGCCCGCTGGCTGCGGCTGTCCTACCGGATCGAGGGCGACTGGACCGACCCCGCCGGCTGGCCGGTGGACCTTTCGCCGGCCGAGCAGGTCCGGCTGGCCTGGCAGGCGCGGGAAGCCTGGCGCCGCCGTTTCCCCCTGGCGCTGCAGGATCCGGCGCAGGCGGCGGCGCTGCTCGCCTGGCTCGCCGGCCCCGTAGCCGCGCTGCCGGAGGAGGTCCGGGACTGGTGCGCGGCATTGGCGCCAGGGCTTCCGGCATCAAGCCTGGCCGCGGCGGAACTGACGGTGCCCGGCGTCAACATCATCGGCCATTTCTGCTATCCCTCCGGCCTGCGGACCTCGGTCGAGGCCCTGGCCGACGGGCTGCGCGGCCAGGGCTTCGGCCTGGCGCTGCGCGACGTGCCGGCGAACCTGTCGCATGATGACCCGAACCAGGCCGCCTTCACCGGGCTGGAGCCGTTCGGCACCACCATCATCCACGTCCAGCCGGAGCCGTTCTTCGAGCGCGCCTACGCGCTCGCCGGGCTGCATGAACGGCAACCCCGCACCCACCGGGTCGGCTACTGGTACTGGGAGTTCGACCAGGTGCCGGCCGAATGGGCCGCCGCCGGCGCGCTGGTGGACGAGCTGTGGGCGGCGACCGCCTTCGTCGCCGACGCGCTGCGGGACCGCTTCGCGCTGCCGGTGTTCACCCTGCCGCCCGGCATCCGGCTGGCGCCCTTCAGCCGCCGCCCGCGCAGCCATTTCGGCGTGCCGGAGGGCAAATACGCGTTCCTGTTCGCCTTCCACATGATGAGCGTCATGGAGCGGAAGAACCCGCTCGGCCTGATCCGCGCCTTCCAGCAGGCGTTCAGCCCCGATGACGCCGCCGTGCTGGTGCTGAAGACCACCTTCGGCGAGGACCATCCCGCCCTGCTGCGGGAGCTGCGCGAGGCCGCCGCCGCGTCCGGCGCCGCGGTACTGATCATCGACCGGGTGTTCACCCAGGACGAGACGCTGTCGCTGATGGAATGCTGCGACGCCTACGTCTCGTTGCACCGCAGCGAGGGGTTCGGGCTGACCATGGCCGAGGCCATGCTGCTGGGCAAGCCGACCATCGCCACCGGCTATTCCGGCAACACCGACTTCATGGACGCCTCGAACAGCCTGCTGGTGGACCACCGGCTGGTCCGACTGGAACGCGCGGTGCCGCCCTACGAAGCCGGTCTGCGCTGGGCGGAGCCGGACGAGGCCCATGCGGCGGCGCTGCTGCGGCGGGTGTTCGACCAGCGCGACTGGGCGGCGGCGCTGGGCGCCAAGGCGAGGCAGGACCTGGCCGCCCGGATGTCGGTGGAGGCCGCCGGCCGCCGGATGGCGGAACGGCTGCGGGCGATCCGGCGGCAGCGCGCCGGCGGCTGAGGCGCCGCGAACGCGTGGCGGCCCCGCCGTTCGAGCACCGCCGTTCGAGCCCCGCTGTTCGAGACTGGCCAGCGCCATGGTAAGCCCTCCGGGGCCGCGACCAGCCACGGGCGACCGTCCCAGCACCATGAGGATTTCGCTTTGAAACGAGCCTTCATCACCGGCATCACCGGCCAGGACGGCGCCTACCTTTCGCAATTCCTGCTCGGCAAGGGCTACGAGGTCCATGGCCTGGTCCGCCGCTCCAGCACCGCCGACGTGAACGACGTGCGGCTGCGCTGGCTCGGCATCGCCGACCAGGTCCGGCTGATCGACGGCGACCTGACCGACCTGTCCGGCCTGACGCGGTCGCTGCGCGAGATCCGGCCGGACGAGATCTACAACCTCGGCGCCCAGTCCTTCGTGAAGTCCTCCTGGCAGCAGCCGCTGCTGACCGGCACCGTCACCGGCCTCGGCGCGGTGAACGTGCTAGAGGCGGCCCGCCTGGAATGCCCGGAGGCGCGCTTCTACCAGGCCTCGTCGTCCGAGATGTACGGCCTGATCCAGGAGCCAGTGCAGTCCGAGCGCACGCCGTTCTACCCGCGCAGCCCCTACGCCGCGGCCAAGCTGTACGCCCACTGGATGATGGTGAACTACCGCGAGAGCTTCGGCATGCACGCCAGTTCCGGCATCCTGTTCAACCACGAAAGCCCGTTGCGGGGCATCGAGTTCGTGACCCGGAAGATCACCGACGCGGTGGCCCGCATCAAGCTCGGCCTGGCCGAGGAGCTGGCGCTCGGCAACACCGGGGCGCAGCGGGACTGGGGCCATGCGGCCGACTACGTGCAGGCGATGTGGCTGATGCTGCAGCAGCCGAAGCCGGACGACTACGTGATCGCCACCGGCCGCACCACGACGGTGCTAGAGTTCTGCCGCCTGGCCTTCGCCCATGCCGGCCTCGACCACCATGCCTACATCCGGACCGACCCCGCCTTCCTGCGCCCGGCCGAGGTCGAGACGCTGGTCGGCGATGCCGGCAAGGCGCGCGCGAACCTCGGTTGGCAGGCCACGACCAGCCTGGAGGCGCTGATCGCCGAGATGGTCGATGCCGACCTCGCCCGCCACCGCGCGCGTGGCTGACGCCATGACGGAAGCGGCGCCGCCGCACCCCTCGACCGTGCTCGTCACCGGCGCGACCGGCTTCGTCGGCCGCCATGCCATGCGCGCGCTGCGCGAGGCCTTCCCCACCGCCCGGCTGGCCGCCGGGGTGCAGCCGGCGCACGCAGTGGCCGTCGATGACGCCGTGCCGCTCGACCTGCTGGACCCGGCCAGCCTGGATGCGGCGGTCGCCGCGGTCCGGCCCGATGCGATCCTGCACCTGGCGGCGCAGGCGGCGGTGCCGGCCTCGTTCGCCGACCCGGCAGCGACTTGGCGCGCCAACCTGCTGGGCACCCTCGGGCTGGCGGAGGCGACGCTGCGGCACGCGCCCGCGGCGCTGTTCGTCCACGTCTCCTCGGCCGAGGTCTACGGGCTGTCGTTCCGCGGCGGCCGGCCGCTGGACGAGGCGGCGGCGCTGGCCCCGGCCAACCCCTACGCAGCGTCGAAGGCCGCCGCCGACTTGGCGCTGGGCGAGATGGCGCTGCGCGGCCTGCACGCCGTCCGCCTGCGGCCGTTCAACCAGGTCGGCCCCGGCCAGTCGGCGGCCTTCGTCGTCGCCGCCTTCGCCCGCCAGGTGGCGCGGATCGAGGCCGGGCTGCAGCCGCCGGTGATCCGCACCGGCGCGCTCGACCGCTGGCGCGATCTGCTGGACGTGCGCGACACCGGTGCCGGCTATGCGGCGGCGCTGCGGCACGGCCGGGCGCTGCCGCCTGGGACGGTGCTGAACCTGGCTTCCGGGCAGTCCCGCCGGGTCGGCGACCTCCTGGCCGACCTGATCGCCCGCGCCGGCCTGACGGTGCGGATCGAGCAGGACCCCGGCCGGCTGCGGCCGAACGACGTGGAGCGCGCGTGCGGTGATGCGCGGCGTGCGCAGGCGGCGCTGCGCTGGGCGCCGGCGATGCCCTGGGACCGCACCATGGCCGACATCCTGGACGACTGGCGCCGGCGCGTACGGACCGACGGCGCCTGAACGGCGACGCCGCTTTTTTCCGGCGATCAAAAAAAGGAGGGGGATCGGGGGAGTTCCCTCCCCCGCCTTGCTAGCTGCCTGGCCCCCCGCCCTGCACCGGCCCCAGCACCTCCGCCACCGGCCCGTCCGCGACGATCCGCCCGCCATCCAGCCGGATCGCCCGGGTGCACCACTGCCGGACGATGCCCATGTCGTGGCTCGCCAGCACCAGGATGTCGGCGTTGGCCACCAGCCCGCGCAGGCGTTCCTCGGCCTTCGCCATGAAGTCGGCGTCGCCGGCCAGAAACCACTCGTCCATCAGCAGCACCTGCGGGGCGATCACGGTGGCCATGGCGAAGGACAGCCGCACCTGCATCCCCGCCGAGTAGGTCCGCACCGGCACGTCGAGGAACTCGCCGAGGCCGGAGAAGCTGCCGATCGCGTCGGCCAGGACGCTGCTTTCGGCTTCCGACAGGCCGCGGAACAGGGCACGCAGCACGATGTTCTCGCGCCCGGTGGATTCCGGGTCCATCCCGGCGGCGGGGTCGATGAGCGAGCCGATGCTGCCCGCGACCTCGAGCCGTCCGGCCACCGGTTCGTATACTCCGGCCAGGGTCCGCAGCAGGGTGGTCTTGCCGGCGCCGTTGTGGCCGATCAGCGCCACCCGCTCGCCGCCCTCGATGCGGAAGCTGAGGTCGCGCAGCGCCGCCACCACCACGCGGTTGCTGTCGTCCTGCTTCAGGCGCAGCGGCGTGCGGGCCAGCAGCCGCTTCTTCAGCGACCGCGCGCCGACGTGGTACAGCGGGAACTCGATGGCGAGGCCCTGCGCCGAGATATAGGGCATGGGACTTAGACCCAGAACGCGATGCGGCCGCGGAAGCGGACGAAGAAAGCCAGGGCGGCGGCGCAGGTCAGCGCGGTGAAGCCGACCGCCGAGACCCAGATCAGCGGCGCTGCGCCGCCGTTGACCAGCGGCCCGCGCACCGTTTCCATCACCGTGTAGAAGGGATTCAACGGCAGCCACGCCTGCCGGGTGCCCAGCAGTTCCGGCTTCCAGATGATCGGCGACATGAAGAACGCCAGTTGCATCACGCTGGCGACGATCTGCGCGATGTCGCGGAACCGGGCGCAGACCATGCCGAGGAACAGCGCCACCGCGAAGCCGTTAAGGGCGATCAGCGCCAGGCCGGGCAGCGCCAGCAGCGCCTCGGGTCCCGGCAGGTGGCCGGTGGCCAGGAAGACCAGCAGGATCACCGGCAGGCTGTGCACTGCCACCACCGCGTTGCGGAACACGCAGCGCAGCGCGTGCACGGTGTAGGGCAGCGGCACCTGGCGGATGAGGCCTTCCGACGAGGTGAGGCTGGTGCAGGCGTCGCCGACGATCTGCGACATCAGGTTCCAGAGGATGAGGCTGACCGCGAGCCAGGGCAGGTAGGTGGTGAGGTCCATCTTGAACAGCGCGGAATACAGGAAGCCCAGCGCGAAGATCATGATGGCGGTGGACAGCGACAGCCAGAACGGCCCGAGCACCGAGCCGCGGTAGCGGTTGCGGATGTCCAGCCTGGCAAGGGCCGCGGGCAGCCGCCAGCGGCGGGCGCCGGTGGCGAGGTCCTCCAGCGCGCGCTCCCGCCGGCGCGGGTTGGTGGCGTCGGAGATGCGGAGTTCGGCTTCGGACGGGCCGCCGCCCGCGGAAAGGCCGACCGCGGCGGGCAAGGTCGTGGGGTGCGCGAGCATGGCGGCGCGTATAGCTTGGGTGCCGCTTGCCGGCATAGCCCGGTTCCGAC
>JAABUN010004906.1_pt1 | contig 17376 bp, 13 predicted proteins | sample 5559311 | NCBI WGS metagenome assembly JAABUN01 (sample SAMN10711877, study PRJNA513370) | rock metagenome | isolation source: Antarctica rocks | place: Antarctica: Victoria Land, Siegfried Peak sud
GCGCAGGAACAGCAGGGTCGAGCGGGCCAGGGCGCGGGCCACCGTCTCGGGGATCGCGATCGCCAGGTTCTTCGGGGCGAGCTCGCCGAGCACCATGAGCGCCACGGTGGACACGATGAAGCCGACCGTCAGGGAGATGGCGCTCTGGTTGCCCTCGGGCACCCCCAGGACGTCCAGGAGCGGTTCGACCACCGCGGCGAAGACCGGCCGGGCGATGAAGCCCGTGACCAGCGCCGCGACGGTGATGCCCAGCTGCGCGCCAGACAGCGTGAACGACAGCCGGCGCAGCACCCGCACCGCCGCCGCGGCCTTCGCATCACCCTCCAGCTCGGCGGCGACCAGCCGGTTGCGGCTCGCCGCGGTGAAGCTGAACTCCATGGCGACGAAGTAGGCGCTGGCGGCGACGAGCAGGGCTACGACCAGCAGGCCGGCGGCCTCGGACACCGCAGGGTGCTCCTTCGTGAGGGGTGCTCGTCTCAGGGCCTCCCGGCTCCCGGCGGCCGCTCGAGGGCCACGCGCGCTCGACGCAGGACGCTACCGGAGCCTTCCGGTCCGGGGATCGCTGTGGCGAGTCGAGCCGGGGCTCGTCCACGCCGACGGTCCTAGAGGTACTGGCCGGTGTTGGCCACCGTGTCGATGGAGCGCCCGGTCTCCGAGCCCTTGGCGCTCGTGACGAGGGTGCGGATGTAGACGATCCGCTCCCCCTTCTTGCCCGAGATGCGGGCCCAGTCGTCGGGGTTGGTGGTGTTGGGCAGGTCCTCGTTCTCCTTGAACTCATCGATGCAGGCCGCCATGAGGTGCTGCAGGCGCAGTCCCTTGCCGCCGGTCTCGAGGAAGTCCTTGATGGCCATCTTCTTGGCGCGCGCGACGATGTTCTCGATCATCGCCCCGGAGTTGAAGTCCTTGAAGTACAGGACCTCCTTGTCGCCGTTGGCGTAGGTCACCTCGAGGAAGCGGTTGTCCTCCTGCTCGGTGTAGATCCGCTCGACGGTGCGCTGGATCATCGCGTCGACGGTGGCCTCCCGCGAGCCGCCGTGCTCGGCCAGGTCGTCCTCGTGCAGCGGCAGGTCGGTGCGCAGGTACTTGCCGAAGATGTCGCGTGCCGCCTCCGCATCGGGCCGCTCGATCTTGATCTTCACGTCGAGTCGACCGGGACGCAGGATGGCAGGGTCGATCATGTCCTCGCGGTTGGAGGCGCCGATCACCACGACGTTCTCGAGCGTCTCGACGCCGTCGATCTCCGACAGCAGCTGCGGGACGATCGTCGTCTCCACGTCGCTCGAGATGCCCGAGCCGCGGGTGCGGAAGATCGAGTCCATCTCGTCGAAGAACACGATGACCGGTGTGCCCTCGGAGGCCTTCTCGCGCGCCCGCTGGAAGATGAGGCGGATGTGCCGCTCGGTCTCGCCGACGTACTTGTTGAGCAGCTCCGGGCCCTTGATGTTGAGGAAGTACGCGCGACCGTCGGGCTTGCCCGTGACCTCGGCGACCTTCTTGGCGAGGCTGTTGGCGACGGCCTTGGCGATGAGCGTCTTGCCGCACCCGGGCGGGCCGTAGAGCAGCACGCCCTTCGGCGGCCGCAGCTGGTGCTCCTTGAACAGGTCCTTGTGCAGGAACGGCAGCTCCACGGCGTCGCGGATCTGCTCGATCTGACCGGCCAGGCCACCGATGTCGGAGTAGTCGATGTCGGGGACCTCCTCGAGCACGAGCTCCTCGACCTCGCTCTTGGGGATCCGCTCGTAGACGTAGCCGCTGCGGCTCTCGAGCAGCAGGGAGTCACCGGCCTTGAGCGGCTCGTCGGCGAGCGACTCGGCGAGCATGACCACCCGCTCCTGGTCGGTCTGGCCCAGCACCAGGGCGCGCTCGCCGTCGGCCAGCAGCTCCTTGAGCACGACGACCTCGCCCTGGCGCTCGAACGACAGGGCGAGGACGACGTTGAGCGCCTCGTTGAGCATGACCTCCTGGCCGCGCAGCAGCTCCTCGGTCTCCACTGCCGGGCTGACGGTGACCCGCAGCTTGCGCCCGCCGTGGAAGATGTCGACCGTGCCGTCCTCGTGACGGGACAGGAAGACGCCGTAGCCGCTCGGCGGGGCGGCCAGCCGGTCGACCTCCTCCTTCAGCGCCACGATCTGGTCGCGCGCCTCCCGCAGCGTGCCCACGAGGCGGTCGTTCTGAGTGCCGACGCCGGCGAGGCCGGCCTGAGCCTCGGCCAGGCGCTCCTCGAGAGCCCGCACCTGGCGCGGGGAGTCCGACAGCTTGCGCCGCAGGACCGAGACCTCCTGCTCGAGGTAGCTCACCTGCGCCGTTAGCTCGGACAGCTCCCTGTCCTTCGGCACGTCGCCGCTCCCGGCTCTCGCGTCGTCGCGGGCGTCGTCGCCCGAGGCGCTGCCGCGCACTCCTGCCACGTACCTCACCACCCTGGATCGAGGGGGACCGCCGTACTCCCGCATCCTATGTACGGACGGTCCTCCCCCGCCGGTTCCGCGGCGAACTCGGGTGGCGCGGCGCGTGGGTACGGCAGCAGGCAGCGCCGGCAGGCAGGGTCTACGGGAGGTCGGGGCGGAACGGCCCGGTGCGCTCGGGCGCCTCGACGGCCTCGCCCGTCATTCCCTCGCCCGACATGCCCTTGCTCGGCCGCCGGCGGCGGACGGGGGGCTCCACCCCGTCGGCCAGGCGACGAGCCGTGCACAGGAAGCCGGTGTGGCCGACCATCCGGTGCTCGGGCCGCACCGCGAGGCCCTCGACGTGCCAGCCCCGCACGAGCGACTCCCAGGACTGCGGCTCGGTGAAGGTGCCGTGGGCCCGCAGCGCCTCCACGGTCGTCGACAGCTGGGTGGTCGTCGCGACGTAGCAGCAGACCAGCCCACCGGGGCGCAGCGCACGGGACGCGGCGTCGAGCACCTCCCAGGGAGCCAGCATGTCGAGCACCACCCGGTCGACGTCCCGGTCCTGCTCGCTCGCGTCGAGCGCGGTCGCGAGGTCGCCCACGGTCACGGTCCACGCCGGGTGCGGCGCACCGAAGAAGCGCTCGACGTTGGCCACGGCGATCGTCGCGAACTCCTCCCGGCGCTCGTACGAGGACAGGCGACCGTGCTCGCCGACCGCCCGGAGCAGGGACATGGACAGCGCGCCGGACCCGACCCCCGCCTCCACCACGTGGGCGCCGGGGAAGATGTCGGCCATCTGCACGACCTGACCGGCGTCCTTCGGGTAGACGACCTGCGCCCCGCGCGGCATCGACAGCACGTAGTCCGACAGCAGCGGGCGCAGCGCCAGGTAGGACGTCGTGCCGATCGTCACGACGACGCCCTCCGGGCCGCCCAGCAGGCTGTCGTGCTCGAGGATCCCCCGGTGGGTGTGGAACTGCTTGCCCGCCTCGAGGGTGATGGTGTGCATCCGGCCCTTGGGGTCGGTGAGCTGGACCTGGTCGCCGGGCCGGAGGTCCCCCCGCCGGCGGGCGGCGCCGACGGGCTGCCCAGCTGCACCGGGACGGTCGGCGGCGGACTGGTCAGCGGCGGGTGCGGTGGTCACGAGCAGACGAGGCTACGGCGTGACGACGGCGACGACGTCGGCGGTGACGAGCACGCGCAGCTGCCCGGAGCCCTCGTCGCGGACGACGTACTCCGAGGCGGGTGTGCGGCGCATGGCTTCGAGCAGCTGCTCCCCCTCCAGCGCGGGGTCGAGGACCAGTCCCGCCTCGAGCCGCCGGGCGACGGCGCTCACCGTGATCCACGGCCGGCGCTCGTCCGGCGTCGCGAGCACGGCCGTCTCGCTCACCACCGCCTCGGGCTGGCCCCGGCTGTCGACGACCACCACGGCCCGCAGCCGGGCCTCCTGCGTCCGGCGCACCGCCTCGGCCAGCGGCAGGTCGGACGGCACGGTGAGGGCAGGGCGGGCAAGCCGCGCGAGGGTGAGGGCCGGGAGCCGGGCGACGAGGCGCGCTCGCTGCAGCGACACGGTCGCGCCCGCGAAGATGAAGGCCGAGATGAGCGCGGAGAACACGACGGTCGTCACCGTGAGGTCGGTGATGCCGGCCGCCGGGAGCACGACGACCAGCAGCAGCGGCACCCCGACGACGGCGACGGCCCGGCCGGCCCAGGCGGCGACGACCGTCGAGCGGTCCGCGTCGCCGGTGACGTGCCAGACGGCGGCGCGCAGGACGCGGCCCCCGTCGAGCGGGAGCCCCGGCAGCAGGTTGAAGGCCGCGACGAGGCCGTTGGAGATGGCGACGATGGCGCACAGCAGGTAGGGCAGGGACCCGCTCTCGAAGACCTGGGCGCTGGCCCAGCCGACGCTGGCGAGCAGCAGCGACACCATCGGCCCGATCACCGCGACGGCGTACTCGCGGGCCGGCGTCTGGGGCGGCTCGGTGATCTCGGTCAGCCCCGCGAGGAAGGTGATCGTGATGCTGCGCACCGGCAGGTCGAACGCGCGGGCGACGACGCAGTGGCCGACCTCGTGCAGCAGGACGCTCAGCAGCAGCAGCAGCGCGAACGCGCCGGCGGCGGCGTAGCCGCGCTGCGCGCCGTAGTCGTCGGCGAGCTGTGGCCCGAAGCCGCCGATGACCAGTGCGGCGAACAGCAGCCAGGTCGGTGACACGTGGACCGGGACGCCGAGCACCCGCCCGATGCGCACTCCTGACGGGACCTCGGCCGCCGGCGCAGCAGGGGTGGTCACCTGCAGAACCTACCGGCTGGGGGGCCGCCGCGCCGGGGCGGTGAGGGCTGCTCGGCATGGTGGCCGAGGACTGTCCGACCCCCGACCTAGCCTGCTCCCATGACCACCTCGCCGGCGCCCGTCGACCTCGCCCCGCCGGTGCTGGGCTCGCTCTCGCCGTCCCGGGCGGGTGACTTCATGACCTGCCCGCTGCTGTTCCGCTTCCGGACGATCGACCGCCTCCCGTCGGTGCCGTCACCGGCCGCGACGCGCGGCACCGTCGTGCACTCGGTGCTGGAGCGGCTCTACGACCTGCCTGCCGTCGAGCGCACCGTCGAAGCGGCGGCGGGGCTGCTGCGACCCGAGTGGGAGCGGCTGCTCGCCGACGAGCCCGAGGTGGGCGGCCTGTTCGCCGACGAGGCGGAGCTGACCGCCTGGCTCGCGAGCGCCCGGCAGCTGCTCGACGGCTACTTCTCCCTCGAGGACCCCACGCGGCTCGAGCCGGCGGAGCGGGAGCGGCTCGTGGAGGTGGTCCTCCCCGGCGGCCCGCGGCTGCGCGGCATCGTCGACCGGATCGACCGGACGCCCTCCGGCGACATGCGCATCGTCGACTACAAGACCGGCCGCGCTCCCGGTGAGCTGTTCGAGGCCAAGGCCCTGTTCCAGATGCGGTTCTACGCGCTGATGCTGCGGCGCACCACCGGCGTGGTGCCCCGGCTGCTCCAGCTCATGTACCTCGGCGATCGGGAGGTGCTGCGCTACTCCCCCGACGAGGCCGACCTGGTGGCGACCGAGCGCAAGCTCCTCGCGCTGTGGGCGGCCATCGACCAGGCCACCCAGCGGCGGGAGTTCCTGCCGCGACCGTCGCGCCTGTGCGACTGGTGCGACCACCAGGCGCTGTGCCCGTCGTTCGGCGGCACCCCGCCGCCGTTCCCGGAGGTCCCGTCGCCCGACGACCCGCTGCCGCACCAGCGGGCCGCCGTGGCCCGGGCGGCCGAGGAGCAGGAGGCAGGAGGGGCTCGGGGAGGATTCTGACCGTGCCCGCGCCCCCCGCCGCCACCGCATCGCGCCCTGCCGTGGGCCCTGGCCTGGTGCTCGTCGCCGTCGCGCTGCAGTCCGCCCTGCACCTCGGCAACACCTTCACCCGGCAGGTCCCGGCGCTCGACGTCCACGCCGAGCGCACGGTGTTCTCCCTGCTGAGCGCCGGGATCATCGTGACGCTGGCCGTCGGTTGCGCCCGGGTCCGGGACCATTCGACGCTGCCGGCGCCGTGGCCGCTGGCGCTGGTCGGCCTGCTGGTCTTCCTCGCCGTCGACGAGCTCGTGTCGGTGCACGAGCGGGTCGACGGGGCGGCGGCGGCGCTGCTGGCCTGTCGGTCGCCTGGGACAGCGTCCTGTGGCCGCTGGTCTACCTGCCGCTCGCCGGCACGGTCCTGCTCCTGCTGGTGCTGCTGGTCCGTCCGGCGCCGGACCGGGTCCGGCGGTCGGTCCGGTGGGGCCTCGTGCTGCTGGTCACGGCTGTCTGCTCGAGGTGCTCGCGGCGCCGCTGTCCGCTCCGGCCAACGTCGACGGCGTCCTCCACGCGCTCGAAGGCGCTCTCGAAGAGGGGTGCGAGCTGGGTGGCTGGGGGCTGCTGGCGGCCGGGGTCCTCGCCTGGCGGGCCGGCCCGGACGGTTCAGGGTCATGATCAGGGTCGGACCCTGATGCGTCGCCGTCCCCGCACCGGTCAGAGTGCCGCCATGGCTGACTCCTCCCCCTCCACGACGTCCCGACCGACAGCGCCCCCGACCGTCCCGGGCGCCGGCGCTCCCGCCGCGCGAGCCGAGCACCTGACCAAGGTCTACGGCAGTGGTGAGACCGAGGTGACGGCGCTCGACGACGTCACCGTGTCGTTCGCCACCGCCGAGTTCACCGCGATCATGGGGCCGTCCGGCTCCGGCAAGTCGACGCTGATGCACGTGCTGGCCGGACTCGACAGCGCCACCAGCGGGGAGGTGTGGGTCGGCATGACTGCGCTCTCCGGCCTCAAGGACAAGGGCCTGACGGCCCTGCGCCGCGACCAGGTGGGCTTCGTCTTCCAGCAGTTCAACCTGCTCCCGACGCTCACCGCCGGGGAGAACATCACCCTGCCGATGGACATCGCCGGACGCAAGCCCGATCCGGACTGGCTCGCGCAGGTCGTCGCCGCCGTCGGGCTGGCGGACCGGCTGGGCCACCGGCCCAGCGAGCTGTCCGGCGGCCAGCAGCAGCGCGTCGCCTGCGCCCGCGCCCTGGTGTCCCGGCCGGCGGTGGTGTTCGCCGACGAGCCCACCGGCAACCTCGACTCGCGGGCCGGCGCCGAGGTGCTGGGCTTCCTGCGGCGCTCGGTGCGTGAGCTGGGTCAGACGGTAGTGATGGTGACCCATGACCCGGCCGCGGCCTCCTACGCCGACCGGGTGGTCTTCCTCGCGGACGGTCGTGTCGTCGGCGAGCTCCGGGAGCCGACGGCCGAGGCCGTCCTCGACCGCATCAAGGCGCTCGAGGTCCCTGCTCCCCGCAGCGAGACCTGAGGTGCTGCGCGCCACGCTGCGGTCACTGCTCGCCCGCAAGCTCCGCCTGCTGCTGTCCGGGATGGCCGTCGTGCTCGGCATCTCCTTCGTCTCCGGCGCCTTCGTGCTGACCGACACACTGGGCCGCGTCTTCGACGACCTGTTCGTCAGCGTGGGGGCCAAGACCGACGTGGAGGTGCGGGGCGCCAGCCTGTTCGAGGGCGACGGCGGCACCACCCGCGCCCCCGTCCCCGGCACGGTCCTCGAGGCCGTCCGGCAGGTCGACGGCGTGGCGGCCGCGACCGGGGACGTGTTCGGCTACGCGCAGCTGGTCGGCAAGGACGGCAAGGCCTACTCCACCAACGGGCCCCCCACCTTCGGTCAGAACTTCGACGACGACCCCCGTGTCTCGCCCTACACGCTGCGCCGGGGTGAGGCTCCCGCCACAGCGGACGAGGTGGCGATCGACGTCCGCACGGCCGAGCAGACCGGCTACGCCGTCGGCGACGAGGTGCCGGTGCTCCTCCCGACCGGCCAGGGCACCTTCACCGTCTCGGGCGTCTTCGGCTTCGGCGAGACCGACAACCTGGGCGGCGCCAGCATCGCTGCGTTCGAGCAGTCGACCGCGGAGTCGCTGTTCTCGGCGGACGGGGACCTGGTCTCGGTCCGGGCCGCCGCCGAGCCGGGGGTCGATCCCGCGGAGCTGCGCGAGCGCATCGCCGCCGTCCTCCCGTCCGACGTCGAGGCGCTCACCGGCACCGAGAGCGCCGCCGAGCAGGCTGACGAGGTCAAGGGGTTCTTCGGCTTCTTCCAGACGTTCCTGCTGGTGTTCGCGGGGATCGCCCTGTTCGTCGGCGCCTTCCTCATCTTCAACACCTTCTCCATCCTGGTGGCCCAGCGCTCCCGCGAGCTCGCCCTCCTGCGGGCACTCGGGGCGAGCCGCGGCCAGGTCACCACGAGCGTGCTCGTGGAGGCGGTGCTCGTCGGGCTGCTGGCCTCGGTGATCGGCCTCGGTCTCGGGGTCGCCGTCGCCAAGGGACTGCAGGCGCTCATCAACTCCTTCGGCGGAGCGCTGCCCTCTGGGTCGCTGGTCATCGCGCCCCGCACCGTCGTCGTCAGCGTCGTCACCGGTGTGGTCGTGACCCTGCTCGCGGCGCTGCTGCCCGCTCGTCGTGCGGCACGGGTGCCGCCGGTGGCGGCCATGCGCGACACCGCGGCGCCGGAGCGCTCGCACCGGCTCACCACGGTCCTCGGGGTCGTCCTCGTCGTCGCTGGCGGCGCGACCCTCGCGGTCGGGCTCGAGGGCGAGATCGCGCTCGTCGGTGCCGGCGCGCTCGCCTGCTTCCTGGGCGTCGCCGCGCTGTCCCCCCTGCTGTCCAAGCCGGTGTCACGCATCCTCGGCGCGCCCCTGGCGAGACAGGTGCCGGGACGGCTGGGCCGGCTCAACGCCATGCGCAACCCGCGGCGCACGGCCACCACCGCAGCAGCGCTGATGATCGGCCTGGCCCTGGTCACCGCTGTCGGCGTCCTCGGCGCGTCGGCGAAGGCGTCGGTCGAGAAGATCGTCGAGGACGCCGTCGGAGCGGAGGTCGTCGTGCAGGCCACCGGCTTCCAGGGCTTCCCGGCCACCGTCGCCGACCAGCTGGCCGAGGCACCGGGCGTCGCGTCAGCCGACCGGATCCGGCAGGACCAGGCGCGGGTGGGCGACCTGACCACCTTCGTCACCGCCATCGCCCCGGAGGCCATCGGTCGGGGGGTGCTCCTGAGCACGGTCGACGGCGACCTGAGCGAGCTGTCGCCCGGTCGGGTGCTGCTGAGCGAGTCCGCCGCGCAGGACCAGGCGCTCTCGGTGGGTGACCCGCTCGAGCTGCAGCTGGCCGAGGGTGGCCCGACCACCGCCACCGTCGTCGGGATCTACGAGGACAACGAGCTGGTGGGGCCGGTCCTGCTGGACCTCGAGTCCGCCGAGGCGTTCGCGACGCAGACCGACGTGGCCGTCCTCATCGGGGGCGACCCCGGTGCGGACAGCGCAGACCTGGTCGCTGCGGCCGAGGCGGCGACGGCGGACTACCCCACCGCCGAGGTGCTCGACCGGTCCGCCTTCATCGCCGACACGGCCGACGACATCGACGTGGTCCTGTCGATCATCACGGTCCTGCTCGCCCTGTCGGTCCTCATCGCGGTGCTCGGCATCGTCAACACGCTGGCCCTCGCCGTCCTCGAGCGCACCCGTGAGCTCGGCCTGCTGCGCGCGGTCGGGCTGAGCCGGCGGCAGACCCGCCGCATGGTCATGGTCGAGGCAGTGATCGTGGCCGTGTTCGGGGCCCTGCTGGGGATCGCCGTCGGGTCGGTCTTCGGCGTCGCCCTGCAGCGCGCCCTGGCCGACGAGGGCATCAGCGAGCTCCGCTTCCCCGTGAGCCGTCTCGTGGTGTTCCTGCTCGTCGCCGCCCTGGCGGGGGTCCTGGCCGCCCTCCTCCCGGCGCGCCGGGCCGCCCGCCTCGACGTGCTGAAGGCCATCGCGACGGCGTGAGTGCGGGGTGACGGCCGCCACAGGGGGGTGCACACTGGGACGAACAGCCACCTGCCAGAGGAGCCTCCCGTGAGTGTCACCGAGCAGTCCGCCACCGCCACCGAGCATGCTGACGAGCTGGTCACCGAGGCAGTCACCGAGAGCCACGCGGGCAGCGCCAGGAGCCTGTTCCTGCCGACGCCGCCGACCTTCGACTCGGTGGAGCAGGAGCGGGCGAGCCGCAAGGCCAAGCTCGCCGCGGCGTTCCGCATGTTCAGCAAGGCAGGCCTCGACGAGGGTGTCGCCGGCCACGTGACGGTGCGCGACCCCGAGTTCCCGGACTCCTACTGGGTCAACCCGTTCGGCATGCACTTCAGCATGATCAAGAGCAGCGACCTGGTGCGCGTCGACCACTCCGGCGAGGTGGTCGAGGGTGACCGGGCCGTCAACGGCGCTGCGGTCGCGATCCACTGCGCCGTCCATGCGGCCCGCCCCGACGTGCTCGCTGCGGCGCATGCCCACGGCCCGTACGGCAAGACCCTGTCCTCGCTCGACATGACGATCGAGCCCCTGACGCAGGACGCCTGCGCCTTCTTCGACGACGTGGGCACCTACGCCGACTACCGCGGCGTCGTCCTGTCGTCGGAGGAGGGTGAGCGGATCGGCCGGGCGCTCGGGGCGCACAAGGCCGTAATCCTGCGCAACCACGGCATGCTGACCGTCGGCGAGAGCGTCGACAGCGCCGCCTGGTGGTTCCTCACCCTGGAGCGCACCGCCCAGTCGCAGCTCATGGCCTACTCCGCGGCAGCCGGCCTGGGCAGCCCGCCGATCCAGATCGACCCCACCGAGGCGGCCGCCACCCGGGGGCAGGTCGGCTTCGAGCTCGCCGGGTGGTTTCAGTTCCAGCCCATCTGGGAGCGCATCAGCCGGGACAACCCGGACATCTTCGACTAGCCGTCAGAACGTCACCCGTTCGGCCTATCAAGTCGGGCGTCGCAACAGGTGTATGTCACGCTCAGTAGTGGTAACTTGCGGGCAACCAGCACCACGAACCGAGGAGTCCCTCTCATGCGCACTTCCCTCCGCCTAACCACCGGCGCAGCCGTCCTCGGTGTCGCGAGCCTCGTCGGGGCTCCCGCGGCGCTGGCCCAGACCACCACGTGCGGCGCCTACTCCGAGGGCTGCGACACGACCGGGGTCCTGCCGGACACGCAGGACCGCGGCGCCACCGGCAACAGCGGCGGTGTCGCTGGCTCGTCCGGCTCCTCCGGCTCCTCGGGCACCCGTGGCAGTGGCACCCCGTCGTCCCTGCCGTTCACCGGTGGCGAGACCGCTGCGCTCGGTCTGGCCGGGGCGGGTGCCCTGGCCGCAGGCACGGTCCTCGTCGTCGCCGGACGACGACGCGCCACCGCTCCTGCCTGAGCACCGGACCGGCAGGCTTCCTCTCGCGGCGTGAGCTGACGGGGCGGCTGTCATGACGCAGCCGTCCGCGGCAGTCGAACATGGTCGACATGGGCGCCGGCGGCGGTGGATCGCAGTTCTGCTTCTCGCCGCTTTGCTTGTCCTGCTCGCTGTCGCGGGGTCGCGTGCGGCCCTGGCCGCTCGCGACCTGCAGCAGGCGAGATCCCTGCTCGAAGGACTCACCGCCGACGGCGCTGAGGTAGACCTCGACCAGGCGCAGCGCTCGGTCGACGGCGCGCAACGCCTCGTCGATCGAGCGGCCGGGCACATGTCTGGCCCGTCGGTCCGGGTCTTGGCTGCCGTACCCGTACTGGGCCGCTCCCTCGCCGCCGAGCGGGCCGTCGCCGAGGCGTCGCAGAGCGCGCTCACCGCCACCGCTCTGGTGATGCGGGCAGCACCGGACCTCGCGGCGGACGGCGGAGTGGACGTCGCCGTGCTCGCCGGGCTCGGGGACCGTCTCGGACCGTTGGCCGAGCAGGCTGCGCAGGACCTGGCGGTCCTGAGGAGCACCCCGACCGGCGCGACGCCCGGAGTAGTACAGAACGCGGTCTCGGACGCCGAGCAGGCTCTGGGCCCCGTGGTCGACGGCCTCGTGAACGCCGCCGGCGGCCTCCCGCTCGTGGCCGACCTGCTGGGGGCGCAGGGCCCAAGGGGAGTGATGGTGGCATTGCAGAACAACGCCGAGCTGCGCGGGACCGGTGGCTACGTCTCGACGTTTGCGGTCGGCTCGCTGCGGGACGGACGCCTGGAGCTGCAGCCCTTCCAAGACGTCATCCAGGTCAACGATCGACCGGAGGTAGCAAGGAAGGTCCCGGCTCCCGAGGAGTTCGTCGAGGACTTCGGTGTGTTCCTGGCGGACACCACCCTGTGGCGAGAGTGGAACATGTCGCCCGACGTGCCCGATGCCGCCTCCGTGACGGCGGAGGTCGCCGACGCTCAGCTCGGGGTCGCGCCCGACGTGGTGATCATGCTGGACGTGCCGGCGCTCGCTCGTATCGTGGCGGTGACCGACCGTGAGGTCCGGCTGCCCGACGGCTCGTCCGTGGCGCCTGACGACCTCACCGAGGCGCTGCTGGTCGACAGCTACGCGGCTGCGGGCGCTGATGTCGTTGACCAGGACGCCCGCCGCGCGGAGCTGCGAGCGGCGGCCGGTCAGACGGTCAGCGAGATCCTCACCGACGACACTGCGCCCCTCGCGCTCGTCAGGGAGCTGGGACGCCTGGCGCAGGGACGCCACCTGGCGGTGTGGTCATCACGTCCAGAGGAGCAGGAGCGACTGGAGGCCCTCGGACTCGCTGGCTCCGCGGACGCCCAGGGCGACGACACGCTGCTGGTGTCGGTCAACAACCTCAACGCGAACAAGCTCGACTACTACGTCGACCGCTCCGTCGAGATCGAGGCGACGGTGTCCGCCGATCGGGTCGACGTCCTGCAGCGCGTGGTGCTCACCAACCGCGCCCCCGCCGACCTCGTGCCCTACGTCGCCGGCGAGACCACTCCCGGCACGGTGGTCGAGCGGGTCGAGCTGTCGGTGTCCGCGGACGCGGAGTTCCGCTCGCTGCGCAAGAACGGTGAGGTCACCACAGGCGGCGTCCGCGCAGGCGCTGAGCGGACCCGCGTCTACACCTACGTCACCCTTCCCCGGGGTGAGCAGCTCGAGCTCGAGCTGCGCTACACCGTGCCCGTCGTGGACGGGCGCTACCGGCTCCGGCTGCTCCCCCAGCCGCTCGCCAAGGACGCGGGGCTTCAGGTGACGATCGCACCAGCGGAGGGGCTCCAGCTCGTGGACGTGGCCGGGGCGGAGATCGTGGCCGGCCGGGCCGTTCTTGAGGGTGCCTTCGACGTGCGCCAGCTGGTCGATGTGACGGCCGTACCAGCCGCCTGACCGTCTGCCCGACGCCACCGACTGCGGCCCGGTCGGGCGGCTCCGACCTCCCGGCCTCCGACCTCCCGAGCTCCGATCTTCCGAGCTCCGATCTCCCGAGCGCTTAGGCGAAGCGGGCCGCCTGCTGCACCCTCAGCTGGTCCACCAGCCGACCGATCGGCAGCTCGACGTCGTCGTAGGTCAGGACGTCGTCGCGGGCCACGTCCCGCGTGAGGCGGCAGCCCTCGGCGACGCCCATGGGGAGAAGTCGCTGCACTGCGGTCGCGGTGGCTGTCTCGGCCACCCCGTAGGTGTCGTAGCCGCCGAGGCCGTCGAGGACCCGACCGGCGACCAGACCGGTCTTGGCGGTGGCCACCACCTCCACCCGCGGCGGGCCGGCGGCCGCGATGACGGCGTCGCCGAACAGCGCCGCCCGCGCCAGCGACGCCGGCACCTCGAAGTGGCAGAGGTGGTAGGGCGTGTAGAAGCTGTAGAGCGGCCCCTGGCCGAGCTTGTAGAGGTTGAGGTAGTGGCGCTGCGCCGGGTCGTCGGTGGTGGCGAGGACGAAGACACCGGGGCTGGGCTTCGCGCCGACGACGTAGTCGACGATGCCGCTGACCGCTCGGAGCTCGTCGACGTCGTAGGCGCTGGTGAGCTCGTCGACGTGCCCCGGGTGGTCCGCGCCTCCCATCCCGCGCCGAGCGACCGTCATGCCGGTGGCGTTGGCCACGATGGCCTGCTCGAACGAGACCTTCGTGCCGTCCGCGAAGCTCGTGACCATCGCGGGGTCCTGACCCCACTGCCGGGCGAAGCCCTCCTGCGTCGTGGGGTTGCGGTACGGGTCCTGCAGGCCCTTGATGTTGCCGGCCACCAGCGGGGTGAGCCCCATCCCCCGCACGAGGCGGACGAGGTTCATCTCGACGCCCGGCTGGTCGCCGTCGACGCCGCTGAAGACGACGCCGGCCTCGTCGGCCAGCACCTTCAGCAGCGGACCGACGGTGCCGTCGAGCTCGGCGTTCATCGTCACGACGTGCTTTCCTGCCGCGAAGGCGTCGAGGGTGACCCGGGCGCCGAACTCGACAGCCCCTGTGACGTCACAGATCACGTCGACGCCGTCGGCCGCGCACAGCGCCGCGGCGTCCTCCGTGACCGCAGGGACGCCCTCGGCGATCGCCCGCTCCAGCTGTCCGGCGTCGTCGACGATCCGCACGTCCGAGACCCCGGCTTCGGCGTACGCCCGCTGGCCCCGACCCAGCCGGCGGTTGGAGATCGCGACGAGCTCCATCCCGGGGGTGTGCCGGACGATCTGGCTGGCGACGCCGCGCCCCATAAAGCCGGCGCCGACCATGGCGACGCGCACCGGGCGGCCCTCCCGCTGCCGGGCCCGCAGCGCCCCGTCGATGAGGATCACGCCGGTGCCAGCAGTGGCCAGGCGGCGTCCTTGTCCGACAGGACCGTCACCGGCAGCGGCCAGGCCAGCCCGAGCCGCGGGTCGTCGTGCCGCAGGCCGCGTTCGGTGCCAGGTGTGTAGGCCTCACTGACCTGGTAGGTCACCTCCGCGCCGTCGACCAGCGTCTGGTAGCCGTGAGCGAACATCGGCGGGACGTAGAGCGCACGCCGGTTCTCGGCGGTCAGCTCGACCGAGAACGACCGGAGGTAAGTCGGCGAGCCGGACCGCACGTCCACGATGATGTCGACGATGGCCCCCGCCGTGCACCGGACCAGCTTGGCCTCGGTCGCCGGCGCCACCTGGAAGTGCATCCCCCGCAAGGTTCCGGCGCGGTGGTTGTAGGACAGGTTGCACTGCTCGACCAGCGGTTCGAGCCCGGCGGCGGCGAACTCCTCGCGGCAGAACGTGCGCGCGAAGAAGCCGCGGTCGTCCGCCTTGCGCTCGAGGTCCACGACGACGGCACCGGCGAGCCCCGTCTCGGTGAAGATCACGGGTAGGTCCAGAAGAGGTCGGCGTCGAGCTGCTCGGTGCGCAGGAGGTGCTCGAGCTGCTTGAGCCGCGTGTGGCCCCGGCCGGTGAAGGTCGCCTCGTCCAGCGAGATCCGCTGGAAGACCTCGGCCAGCTGCGATGCGCCGCGGTCGGCGTCCCAGTCGCACGAAAAGCCGGGCAGCTGGGAGGAGATCTTGCTGAAGTCGACGCGGTAACTGCGGTTGTCGGCGCCGGGCGGGCCGAAGCTGGTGCTGCACCCGGGGAAGGCAGCGGCCACCCGCTCCGCGATGTCGCGGACCTGGTAGTTCTGCTCGTCGCTGCCCACGTTGAAGACCTGGGCGTGCACGGCTTCTCGCGGTGCCTGCAGCACGCACCGGATCGCCTTGCCGATGTCGAGCGCGTGGACGAGCGGTCGCCACGGCGATCCGTCGCTGGTCATGGCGATCTCACCCGTGGTCCACGCCAGGCCGCTCAGGTTGTTCAGCACGATGTCGAAGCGCATGCGCGGTGAGGCCCCGAAGGCCGTGGCGTTGCGCAGGAACGTCGGGGAGAAGTCGTCGTCGGCGAGGAGCGTGACGTCGCGCTCGACCAGGGCCTTGCAGACGCCGTACGCCGTCTGCGGGTTGAGCGCCGACGTCTCGTCGACGGTGCCCTCGGCCACCCCGTAGACGCTGCACGAGGACATGTAGACGAACCGGGAGACCCCCGCCTCCTTCGCCAGCTCGGCGAGGCGCAGTGAGCCGCGGTGGTTGACCGCGTAGGTGACGTCGCCGATGAGGTCGCCCAGCGGGTCGTTGGACAGCTCGGCCATGTGGACGACCGCGTCGACGCCGCGCAGGTCGTCGACGGTGAGCTGCCGGACGTCGCGGTCCAGCACCTCGACGGTGCGCTCGACGCCGTGGTAGAGCCAGCCCGCGCGGTAGAAACCGGTGTCGACCCCGAGCACGGAGTGCCCGTCCCTCACCAGCCCGGGGCCGGTCAAGCAGCCGAGGTAGCCCTCGCTGCCGGTCAGCAGGACGCGCACGTGTCTCCTCGCAAGGGGTTTCTGACTTGGAGCAGACCTCATGCCCTCTCAGGCGCGAGGCACCCGCGGTTCGTCGTGCCAGAGCTTCCAGGGGGCTTCGCCCCGGTCCCACAGGCCGTTGAGCTCGGTCCAGTCGCGGAAGGTGTCCATGCCCATCCAGAACCCCTCGTGGGGGTTCACGCTGAGCTGCCCGTCGGACGCGAGCTGCTGCAGCGGGCGCTTCTCGAGCAGCAGGTCCGGGTCGTCGTCGAGGTAGTCGTCGACGAAGCTGCGCTCGAAGGCGAAGAAGCCGCCGCTCACCCACCCGTCGGCGAGGGTCGGCTTCTCGTTGAACTCGGTGACGGCGGTGACCCCGAGGTCGACCTTCATCTCGCCGTACCGACTGCCCGGGTGGACTGCCGTCACGGTGCCGATCCGCCCTCCGGCGCGGTGGGCCGCCAGCAGCCGGGCCAGGTCGACGTCCCCGATGCCGTCGCCGTAGGTGAGCAGGAACGTCTCGGCGTCGCCGAGGTACGCCGTGACGCGCCGGATGCGCGCGCCGGTCCCGGAGGTCAGCCCCGTCTCGGCGAAGGTGACCTCCCAGTCCTCCTCCCCGTACGCGTTGTGGAACTCGAGCCGGTGGTCCTCCCCCATGTGGAGGGTGAAGTCGGAGGTGGTCGCCTGGTAGTCGAGGAACCAGCGCTTGATGAGGTCGCCCTTGTAGCCGAGGCACAGGACGAACCGCCGGAAGCCCGCCTCCCGGTAGATCTTCATGATGTGCCACAGGATCGGCTTGCCGCCGATGTCGACGAGCGGCTTGGGCAGCTTCTCGCTCGCCTCCCGGAGCCGGGTGCCCATGCCGCCGCAGAGGATGACCACGGGGACGTCTGCGGCGTTCATGTCGGGGGCTCCCAAGGGGTGGTCCGGCCGGAAGTCGGGCACTGTACCCCTGAGGCGATGTTCGGAGGGCGTCATCACGCCTGCAGGTTCCGCCGAACGGGTGACTGCAAACAGCCGCAAGCGCGGTTGAGTTACTGACGGTGCAGTACGCCAACCCACACGCACGCGCAGGCTCGACGTGACACGCTGACGGGAGACGAAGAAGAGGTGCTCGACCCCTTGGACCGACCGGTGAGTGCCGCAGGGCGACCCGCTCCGCCCCACCACGTCCGGCCGCGCCGTGCCGCAATGCCTGTGCTGGTGCATCCACGGCGATCGTCGGACAACGTCGAGTGGGACGGCGTGGAGCGTCGCCGCCGGCCGAGGCACGGCCTGTCCCGCGGTGTCCCTCCCTACCTGATGGCCCTCGACGTGACGGCCTGGGCCGTCGCGGTGATCGCCCTCGGTCGCTACGACCTGGCGCACGTCGCGTTGCTACTGATCATGTTGCCCCTGCTGGCCAGCGCCGGTGCCTACC
>JAABUN010004907.1_pt1 | contig 17371 bp, 15 predicted proteins | sample 5559311 | NCBI WGS metagenome assembly JAABUN01 (sample SAMN10711877, study PRJNA513370) | rock metagenome | isolation source: Antarctica rocks | place: Antarctica: Victoria Land, Siegfried Peak sud
ACAGTTTGAGCAGGCACGGGTTCGATGATCGAGGGTGTTAAAGACATAATAAAACTCCTCCAAAAGTAATTGAAATAGTGTTATTATACTGAAAATTACAGCCTTTTATGAATAGGGCAACAGTATCCGAGCGTTTCCGCGACAGGGCGTGGCTTGCGGCTTGATGTCGGGCGATGGATTTTGCCCTAAACACTCCTGATTCCAAAACAGCAAAATGAATGAAGCAAAAATAAAATAATAATTAAAGGAAATTTTTTTAACTTAATCATTAAAACAACCTGTCGTTTATTCCTGTAATCTCCCTAATCTCAAAAACTCCAGGTCAACGCCGCTCCGAACGTCGCAGTGCGCCGGTCGTAGAGCGGAGCTATCATCGGCATCAGTTTTGAAGTTTTTGGCAACAGGTTGTCGTCATCGTTCGAATTCTTTATTTCAACGTGATGAGTGTGATAAACAAAGCGTCCGATGCCGTAGCCAATAGCACTGCCAACCAGCACATCCGAAAGAAAATGATTGCGCCCGGAGTAACGCGACAAACTTATTGCCGTTGCTGCCGCGAACGCGCCGTAACGGATGAGCGGACGATCTTGATATTCGTAGGCAATCACCGTCGCCAGCGACCAGACGCTCGCGGCGTGTCCTGACGGAAACGAGTTGCCGCCGGTAAAGAAGCGTCCGCGCCCGCCGCCATTGTTCGGGCGCGGACGCTGCGTAACGACTTTGAATGTCTGCGCGACAATGCCCGAATCTATCAAAGCCTCGGCTGCCAGCAGTCCAGTTTCGCGCATTCGCTGATTGTTGATGCTTTTTCCGATTAGGTAAAAACCGGCGGCAAGCCCGCCCGCTGTGTAAAACGCGCCGCCCTGACTAAAGCTGCGACTGACGGCGGGCAGACTTCCGTTGCGGCTGACAAAAGCCGACGTTCGCCGGTCGGTCGCAATCAGTCCGGCAGTTGCCGCGCCGAGCGGAACGAGCCATTTAATATCTTTACCGCGCAGTCTAAAAGGCGATGTCCAAATCGCCTGCTGGTCGCGCAAAATGTTTTTGAAAAACTGCTTTTCGAGCGATGGCTTCGGCGACGCTTGCGGAGTCGGTGTCGCAGCGGGCAGCGTGGTTTGTGCCGGGCTGATTTCAACACCGACGAGGATAACCGCCAAAAATATCAGCCAAAGACGAAAACGGCAGATGATAATAATTCTTGAATTCATAACTCCTTCTTATTATTTAATGGCGCGTGTAGCGCGTAACGCTGAATCTCAACTCAAAACGAAATTCGTTGAATGAGCGGTTAATCGGCACAATCGCAAGCGGTCCACGAACGCTGTTGCGAACGTATTCGACGTGAAAATTGGCAAGTTTCCGCGTGTATGGCAGATTGTAATTGATGCCAGCGCGAAACGCCTGCTGAAATGCGCTTCCGTTGATTGATTGGCGGCTCAGACGCACGAAATCGTAGCGGATGAACGGGTCTAAGTCGCCGAGCTTTTCCGTGTCGAAAAGTGAAACCTGCCCTTGAAAATATGCGCCGCCGACATTCGTATTGCTGCGCGAAAAATTTGAAAACAAACCTTCGGTTTCGAGCGTGTATGGATGACTGCCGATTCGTGCCGTGTAAGTCGCGTCGCCTTCAAAAGAAAGTTTGTTGCCCGTCGCTTCCGTGCCGCCGAGTGCTTCTCCGGCAATCGAGGAAGCCAATGTAAAAGTGCGGTTGGAGATGTCGCGCGTGTGGTCAACGCCGAAGCCGTAAGTAAATTTTCGACTGTTCTTTTCATCATTGATGCCAAGCACGGTGAATTTGGCAGCGAGTGAATTGCCGATGACGTAGCGGGAAACAGGCACGTTGAGCGAGCCGCGATTATCCTGCGCCGAGACAGCCAGCGTGACCTTCGGCGAAAGAGTTTTTTGAACCTGCACGCCGAACTGTGTGCCGAAACTGTTCACGCTGCCGTGTTCCTCCAAAATCAGTGAGCGATTTATTGTCGGCAGATTTCCCGACGAGAGATTGTCTTCGCGTGAAATGATGTGCGTGTTCTCTCCGATCAGAGCGCGAAACTTTCCGGCATCTTCCGCGTCCTGCACGGCGACGAAAAGATTTTCAAAAATCTTAAATCGCGGGCGATTGCGGAAGAAGTTCGAGTCCGTAAAATCCACTTCATAAACAAACGCCGTCCGGTATTTTTTGGTAAAGCGCGGAAATTCAATCGCTACGCTTTGACGAACGCGGCGAAAGCCGTTGCCGCCTTTGCCGGGGTCAATCAAGCCTTCGGCGTAACCGGCAACCGCCGCTTTGAAATCTCCTTTGCGATAGACGAATCCCGCGTCCGGGTCGTAGCTCCATCCCTCTTTCTGTTCTTTATCGGTTTGCGTGGTCGAGCCGGTTTCCGCCGGTTTCGGCGTGGTCGGCGTTGCCGTCGGGCGTTGCGCGGACGCGAAAGAATATGCCGTTAAGATAAAAAAGGCGGGCAAAAATGCGTGTAAAATAATTGCATTCAAATGATTCATCGTTTCAGATTTGTTATTTACTCCATTTTTTTTATCTGCAAAAAGTTAAGTTCATCGCCCGTCGAAACTCACCACCGTTTCATTGGAAACTGCGGCGGCGGTGCAGGTCAAAATGGTTTGCTGGTCGGTTTCGAGCGGCGTTAACGCTTCGTGTTTCAACATCACGACGCGCCCGCTTTTGAGTGTCGCCTTGCAACTGGAGCAAACTCCTTCCTGACACGCGAACGGCGGGAAAAGTCCGGCTCTAAGAGCCGCGTCGAGAACGCTCTCGCTCGTTCGGTAATCAATTTCTCGAATCTCGCCTTTTAATTGAATCGTCAATTTCTGCGGTTTGCCGTTTTTTGATTCGCTGCCGCTACCAATAATCAAAGCCGTTTCCGGTTTTTCCTCGCCGTCCAAAACATTGACATTTGGCGAAAAGGTGAACTTTTCGGCGTGGATTTTTTCGACGGAAACATTTCTTTCGAGTAACACATTCTCAACTAAGTTGATGTATCCGACGGGACCGCAAATGTAGTATTCCGCATTGTCGGACGAATCATTTAGAAGTTCGTCAAGCAGTTCGCCCAGCGTGTCGGGCATCAACATTCCTTTGCGGCGCGTCCAATTACTTTCAGGTTTTTCCAAAACGTGAATCACCGAAAATTGCTCTGAAAAATCTTGCTCCAATTTGTCTAACTCGTTTTTGAAAATGATTGAGCCTTCGTTTAAATTGGCGTAAATCAAAGTAATCCGGCTGTCCTGGCGCGTTTTCAAAATTGATTTGGTCATTGAAAGAAACGGAGTGATTCCGCTTCCGGCGGCAAAGAACAAATAATGCGTCGGTTTCTTGGTCGGCTTTTGAAAGAATGAACCTTCGGGCGGCAAAACCTGAAGCTGGTCGCCTTCTTTAACGGTATCGAGTAGGTAGTTTGAAATTCGTCCTAATCGTTTAATCGTTATGCTCAAAAACGAATCGGTTTCCGGCGCACTCGTCATCGAATACGAACGCTTGACGAATGAATCTCCGTCCTGCACTCGCAAAGTTATAAATTGTCCGGGCTGATATTTGAATTGCCTTTTGAGTGTTTCGGGAACTTCAAAAACAAACGAATTTGCCAAGTCGGTTTCCTTGATGATTTTAGTAACTTTGAGCGGATAAAAAGTTTCACTCTCCCGCTTCTTTTTCGCGTATTTGAGGCGGAAAATAATTGAAATTATCAGCAAAACTATTCCGGCTTCGCTCAACACTTTTTCCGCATCCACAAAATCTACGGGTCTATCGAGCAGCAACTGGTCAGCCCACAAACCGTGAATCAAAAAGAGCGTCGCCGCGCCATACGAAACGAAGTGAATCAATTTCCAAGTGCGATTCGTGAACAATTTCCGCACAAAAACGGTTGAAGTAATAACCGCCGCGAGTAATCCGTAAAAAGCGAGCGCGCCGAGCGAGTAAACGTAATTCTGATGCGGCGCGGTCAATGGCACGGCAATGTTGAGAAGACTAAAACCAGCTTTCTTGTCAAAGAGAAGCAAAACCGGATGAGTAAAGGCTGTCAATAATGCAATGTAAGCCGTGTAATTGTGAACCTGATAAAGACTGATTGAACGCACAAGGCGCGGCAATTTTTGCCACGTCAAAGTCCTTTGATATTTGGTCGAAAGCAAAACTCCCAGCAACAAGTTAGCCGTGAAAAATCCGGTGGCAATCAGCCCGAAGGTTGAAGAAAGATTTACAAAATCGAAATTATCCATTGCTATTATTTTCAAATACTATCGTCGGTAGTATTTGAAGACTATATAAAAGCGGCTCTCATAATCTTGAGAAGCCGCCGAAAAAAATTAACTTAAAAACCTAACAATTTGTTCAACTCCGGCGTGCATCGTCGCCAAAACATTAGAATTCGCTGCCGTCGTTACGAGGGTCAAAAGCAACAAGCTAAAACAACTCCAAGTAACGAAACTCGAAAGGCGTTGTTGCCAAATTGAAAAGTAAAGTTCGCTCTCTGGAAATTGCGCCAGCCGTTGAATACGCCGCGTCAACGCATCTCCGCTTTCAGTTTCGCCGTCAATCAAAAATGCTCCGGCGGGCATTGTTGGTCTAACTCCGGCGGGAATCAGCCGAGCGATTTTAATTAACGCTTGCGCTAAATCAAGCGCGGCTGTGCCGTTTTTGCAGTTTGCCGCTTTTTCGTCCGCCGCCAGTTCAATCGCTTCCGCCCATTCTTTATCAAGGAGGCGATTCGATGGAACGATGACCAAAACATCGCGGCAAATCCGCATCAACCAATATTTGAGATTGTCTCGCGCCGCGACGTGTGCCGTTTCGTGCGCGATAACGGCGGTTAATTCTTCCGTGCTGAGCGAGTCAAAAATTTGATTAGCGACAAATAACTTCGGACGCAATACTCCAATTACTGCGACTACCGGAAATTGATGGTTTATCCGATACGCGGGAACCGGCAGATTTTCGAGAAAAATAGTTTCGGAATGTTTCAGCCAATCGCCCGCCAACCTTTTAGTTGTCAGCCACGCGGCAAGCCCGCGCCAAAAGGCGAGCGCGATGCCTATTGCCGAAAATAGCGCGAGCAAACCGAGTTTGACGCTCACCGTTTCGCCTGTTTGTTTCGGCTCAAAAGCTAAATACGACGGAATGAAAAAAACAATAACCGCGAGCAAAGCCGCAGTTGCGGGAAAAGTTCGGCAAATAAAAATGAGACGGGCGCGAGTTGCTGCGCTCCGGTTTTTAGTAAAGCGCGAAACAAACCGCCAAGCCGTTGTCATCAGAATTGACGCAAGCGCATTGACTGTCAAAAGCGCGGCGAGAGCCAAACAAATTCCCAGAAGGTTATACATACTTTTCTACTTTTCAAATTTCAGTTTACGTCGTTTTTCTTTCAGTAATCTTTCGAGTTCATCGAGCATTTCGCCGTCGCGTTCGCCGACGGCATCTATAATGCAAGCCAAAACAGGTTTCGTTTCACCGTTCGTTTGTCCCAAAAGTCCGTCAATCACGTCCCTTGCGACGCTGCGCGTGAACTCTTCGCGTGAAATTCGCGGCGCATACAGAAAAGCGCGTCCTTCTTTGCGCCGTTCCAGAAGACCTTTTTTGTGCAGGCGGTCAAGCGTCGTCATCAAAGTCGTATAAGCCGCCCGCTCGTCGAATGCCGCGTGGATTTCGCGCACACTGGTTTCGCCGCGCCGCCAAATTGCTTCCATCACTTCGCGCTCTAACTTGCCAAGCGCGGATTTGACGGCTTCACGCGGACGCTTAAATCCGTGCATAGTGAATGAAGGAATCTTCATAAAAAAAAGAATATCTAAAACTATTTACTATCGTCAATAGTAGTTCTTATGAATGGCTTATAGAAAGAGTTTTTCCGGTTCTTCAAACTCAAAAATTTCTCCGGCTTTGAATTCGCCCGAAATAAAAAGCTCGTGAATCAAGCCCAACGCCAAAACCGGATAAGTTCCGTAATGCAAAGTTCGCAACACGCGGCGATTCATATATTTTATGTAGATGGACGCGCACGGTAACAATCAACAGCGCGGAAGCCGCCATCGTCCCAATCGCAATCAGCAAAGGCGTGTTTCGGCGCGGTGGACGGCACGAAAATATGAAACCACTGCATCGAGGTTATCTGCTCGGCAAAAATCATCGAAATCGGGTTTGGTAAAAACAAAGACGCGCCGATTATCGAAAGCAGGCGATGATATTTGAAGGTTTTGCCCTTGAGCCATTTGGCTTTGATTTTCTGCGCCGTGCGCGAAGCCGGCGACACGCCGCCGAAGCTGCTGATAACCAAAAGACTCAATCCCGAACGTCCGATGATGCGAACTAACCAAAACAGAAGGTCATCATTAAAATTCATAACCAAAATTATACGGATTAAATGCAAGACAATAAAGCAACTAGTACTGACGAACGCCGTCACGGGAGCGGCGACGGGAGGAGGGCAATGGCTCATCTTGCGCCGCTCCCGTCGCGTAGAAAAAACTATTGAATCGCTTAAGTGAACTATCGAAGAAGAAAGTCTTGAAATCGAAAATCTTATCTTAAAGAACGAAAATTAAACGCCCCGCCATTTTTGTCCGCCGGAGAATTTAATTAATGGCAGCCGGAATCCAAACTACAGCAGGTTTCACCACGCAACGCCCCGATACCTTCTTTAACAATTATAGGAAGCATTATCAAAGCAGCCAGCGGGTCAGCCCACCAGAAACCGAATAAAGCATTAAGAAGCAAGCCGCCGAGAAGAATAGCCGATAGATAAGCGCAAATGTCGGTTTGTTTGGAATCCGCCATCATCGCGCGGCTATTTAATTGCGCGGCGACCGTCCTCTTTGCCCGCGCGAGCAGCGGCATCACGACGAGCGATAAAGCAGCAATCGCAATGCCGATGTAACTCGCTTCGGGCGATTCTTTCAAAACTAAAGATTTGATTGCATCAAATCCGACGTAAGCGGCGAGCGCAATCAAACTGATGCCGACGAGTTTTAGGGCAAGTTTTTCCCTGTGTTCGCCTGATACAAGTCGCCACAAAATGATCGCGCCCGATGAAACTTCAATTATCGAATCAACGCCGAAACCAACCAGCGCGATGCTTCCGGCAATCAGACCGGCAATGATAGCCGCTATTGCTTCAAGCGAATTCCACCCGATTGTCAGATATTCTAAATTACGTCCTTTTTGAGTTTGCCTTAAAGTTTCGACATTCATAATTTTATTAGACGAGACCGCACCGGCAAGGATAATTCGGGTCGCCGAACTCGACCTGCAAAGTCGTGTGTTCGATGCCGAATTTTTGATGCAATTCATTCGCAGTTTTGGCAAGCAAAGCATCATCACAGACTTTTTTGTCCATTACGACGTGAGCCGTTAAAGCCGTTTCGGTTGTGGACATTCCCCAAACGTGAAGGTCGTGGACATCGGCACAAGTCGGCAAATTTGCCAAGTATTCTTTCACGCCGTCCATATCAATTCCTTCCGGCACGGCATCCAGTGCCAAGTTGACCGAATCACGAAGCAAGCCCCATGTTCCGTAAGTAATCAGTGCGGAAATTACTAGGCTGACAACCGGGTCGAGCCAAATCCAGCCCGTGTAAAGCATTGCTACACCAGTCAAAACGACACCGAGCGTGATGACGGCATCAGAAGCCAAATGAACGAACGCGCCGCGAATGTTCAAATCCTTTTCTCGCCCTGACATAAACAAAAGAGCCGTTCCGCCGTTTATCAAAATGCCGACGGCGGCAACCCAAATTACAGTCGATTCTTCAACCGAACTCGGGTGTCTAAGGCGAATAATAGCTTCCCAGGCAATTGCTCCGACGCTGATTAAAAGCACTGCCGCATTAATGAGCGCGGCTAAAATCGAAGACCGCCGAAAGCCGTAAGTGTGCTCTTGAGTCGGAATCCGGCGGGCGAGAACCATCGCGCCCCAAGCCAGAGCCAACCCGAGCACGTCGCTTAAATTATGTCCGGCATCGGCAACCAGCGCGAGCGAATTGGACACTCTTCCGTAAATGACTTCGAGAATAACGAAGCCTAAATTGAGAACTATTCCGATAGCAAAAGCGCGTCCGAAACTTGCAGGCGCGTGATTGTGTTCATGACCCATATATTAATTAAATGATTTTCTACAATCCGACACAAGAAGCGGATTGTCCCAGTTCAACAAACAGTTAAAAATAACAGCATACAAGGTTCATTCGCAATTCTTCATCAGTCTGGAGATGTCTTTCGCACCAGTAATCCGGTGCGAAAACATTCAATCAAACACCTGTAATTCCATAAGAATATTACGGCAGCCAACACCAGATAAAGCCAAGCCATATAAGTCAGCACAACGATTGTGCGGCTTTCGTCATTATGAAAATAGAACGACAGACCAAACTGCACAAGGAATAAACCGAGCAAGGCAAAAGCACTTTTCAAACTAAGACGCAGACACAAAAGCAACGCAAGACCGAAAAGCGATTGCGCCGCCGTCAAAAAGAATTCTTCCCTCTGGCGCAAATCGAGCGGCAGCGCGGCGATTGTTCCCGCGCCCAGAGAATAGGCGAGCGGAATCATCCCGACGAGCAGCGTCCACTGATTGATTTTGTCGCTGATTAAAGCTCCGAGCGCGATGGTCGGGCGCAGGGCGAGTGTGAAAAGGATTGTGATGATAATTTCCGGAGATTCGCCCGCGAGCGGCGCAATCCACTGGATAACCAGAAACTCGTTGATGCCGATGACGCGGCTTCCGGCAATCAACGATTCGGCGAAAGGTTCAGCCGTGACGATGATGACAAAAGCGGCAAAAACGGCAAGCGCGGCGATTGCGGCATACTGCTGTTTTTTCGGCAGAGTTTCTAAAACAGCCGCCGGTCCGACTTCAATTTCTTCTTCATCGTCGTCATCATCTTTAACCTCTTTCTCCATTCGACCGACGCGCCACAGATACGCGGCGAAGATTGCTCCGAGAAAAAATGTATCGAAAATGTCTATCCGGTCTTTGATAACAATGACAAAAGCGTAAACGCTGGAGAGCGCGAGAAAGACAATCTCCGCGCTGTTTTGCGGGAAAAGCTGGACGCCTCGTTTTCCGCTGCGCCACCAGAAAAGCAAAACGATCAGCGACCAGCCCGTGCCGACGAGCAGACGGTTCGCGCCCGTCATATTCGCGGCGGCAAATCCGACATACTGCGAATCGGGATGCAATCCCGCCTGATAGCTGAAGTAAATATCTACCGCGTATTCAGGCAAAACGGTAATCAAAGCCAAAACCGCGACCGCCAGCCCGCGAGAGACGTGCTGTTCAGCCGCTTCCGCGCCCCACGAGAGCAGAAATCCCGCGCCCAAGATAGCGGCAAAAAATATGATTACCGTCGGCAGCGTCGCCAGATGCGTTCCGGTTAGCCTAACAATCAAACCGGGAAGCGTTGCGGCAACCGCGAGGGCAACATAAAAAATAAATTTTTTCAAAATTTTTCTCCTTTACACTCTTTAAATTTTATAGGATTTGACACAGAAATCCTTAGAAATCAAAGCTATCGCCGCTTACGTTTTCACATAGAAGCCATAAATAAAAGTCTTCAAAAACAATCGCGGTCATTTGCCTTTGAATAAAAATTCGCGGGCAATGTTAAATAAAACGTCAACGCCAATCGAATACGTTCCGTCAACGATGCCGTCTTTCACGCCGAAACGCTTTGGATACCAGGTTGTATCGGCGATAATCGCGGACGAATAGTTACCGGCAATGCGCGGAAAACCGAACACGCGCTTGCCGTCCGGTTTGCGAGCCATAAAAGTATTGACTACGGCATCCTGCAACCGCCCTTTGTAAGTTTTTTTCGTGCTTTTGTAGTAATCGCTGTCGAGTTTGAAGGCTTCGTCGAGCGCATAAACCGTCGTTTCGTTTATCGTCAGAATGCCGAGAGCCGAACCGAAGCGGCGAGCATATCCTTTGCTGTTGTTTTCCCACTCCGGCGGCAAATCGCGGTATTGAAAAATGCCCGCGAAAACCGCCGTGCCGAGCAATGAGTAGGGTCCGACAATGTTTCTAACATAATCCTTAAAACGCTCTTTTGCGGGAGCGCGAACGTATGGCGCGGGAGTTTGTTTCGCTGGCGCGGACGTTTGATTTAGCGGAAAATTGGCATTCGCCTTGTCCGGCAATGGCGCGGGCGGCGAATCGGTTTCCTTCCCTGGTTCCGATATAACCTCGTCCTTTTTCGGGAAGAAAAATGTTTTCGGCTCAAAGCGAAAATCTTTCACTGGCGACTCGAAATCGGGCGGCGATTGCGTTTTCTCTTTTAACGACTCAAACGACAAACTGAATTTTATTTTTTCGTTTGGCGTAACCGGAGAAGCCTTCGGCTCATCGGGTTTAGCCGAAACTTCTGCGGTCGGCTTCGTATCAGTGATTTGTGCCGGAAGCGATGAGACGGCAGCCAGCAACACAAACGCGACGAAACAAACCAATCGGGTAAAATCAAGAAAAGTTTTCATATATGCTCCTTAACAATCAAAAAGAATCTAAAAAACTAGTAAACATCGAACAACGGTAAAAACGCGCAACAAATTACTTTTGAACCGGCTCTCGCTCGAACCAGCCGTAAAACGTCGGCAGAATCAGCAAAGTCAGCAGCGTCGAGGTTATAATTCCGCCGATCACAACGGTTGCCAGCGGTCGCTGCACTTCCGCTCCAGCCGACGTTGCCAGTGCCATCGGGATAAACCCCAGGCTTGCCACGAGCGCCGTCATCAGAACGGGTCTTAACCTCGTTTCCGCGCCTTCGCGCACCGCATCCGCCAGCGATTTTCCTTCCTGCCGAAGCTGGTTGATGTAGCTGACCATCACGACGCCGTTCAAAACCGCCACGCCGAAAAGGGCGATAAAGCCGACGCCGGCGGAAATCGAAAACGGCATTCCGCGCAGAGTGAGCGCAAGAATTCCGCCGACAATCGCAAACGGGATGCCGGTGTAAATCAGCAGCGCTTGTTTTGCCGAGCCGAAAGTGGTGTAAAGGAGAATAAAAATCAAAAAGAGCGCAATCGGAACAACGATTAGTAAACGACTTGTCGCCTGCTGCAAATTCTCGAACGTGCCGCCCCATTTGAGGTAATAGCCGGGCGGGAGTTTTACTTCTTTTTCAATCCTTTGCTGCGCCTCGGCGACAAACCCGGCGATGTCGCGCCCGCGGACATTAGTCTGAACAGAGATATACCGGCGCGTGTCGTTGCGCGAAATCTGCGCCGAGCCTTCGGTCAGGCGCACGTCGGCGATTTCTCCCAATCTGACCTGCGAGCCGTTCGTGGCGGTAAGGAGCAGATTTTTGATCGATTCGATGTCCTTGCCCGCCGTTTGATTGAGCCGCACGACCAGCCCGAACCTTTTTTCTCCCTCAAACACCTGTCCGGCATCGCGCCCCGCGACGATTGATTCGACAAGCTCGTTGACATCTTTAATGTTTAAGCCGTAACGCGCAATTGCCGCCCGGTTAGTTTTTATTTCAAGCTGCGGCAAGCCGGTCGTCACATCGGCTTTTGCGTCTTCGGCTCCCTGTACGGTGCTGACGACACGGGTAATCTCGTCGGCTTTCTGCTGCAGAACGGCAAGGTCGTCGCCATAAAGTTTGATGGCAACGTCCGCCCGAACGCCGGCAATTAGTTCGGAGACGCGCATTTCAATCGGCTGGGAAAAGCCGAAAGAGCCGCCGTTCGGAACTTTTTCAGCCAGCGCTTCCGACATTTTCTCGACCAGTTCTTCTCTCGTCTTGGCGGTCGTCCACTCGCTGGGCGGTTTGAGTTCGATAAAAATATCGCCCGCCTCGACGCTCATCGGGTCGGTGGCGACCTCGGCGCGTCCGACTTTCGTGACCACGCGCACGACTTCGGGAAATTCCATCAGCACGCGCTCGGCTTGAGAATAAGTTGCGATTGATTCGGTGAGCGAGATGCTCGGCAAAAGACGGGCTTCGACGGCGATTGAGCCTTCGTCAAGACGCGGGATAAACTCCGCGCCTAAGAATGGAAAAATCGCGCCCGAAATAACTACCAGCGCGGTGGCAATCGCCAGAGCCTGAGCGCGGTAACGCGACATAAACGCGAGCGATGGATGATAAATCTGTTTTGCGTGAGCGATCAGAAAACTTTCTTTTTCCGCCACGCGCCCGCTCAAAATAAAAGTCAGCATTGCCGGAATATAGGTCAAGCTCAAGATAAGCGAGCCTAGCAGGGCAAAAACAACCGTCAAAGCCATCGGCACGAACATCTTGCCTTCAATTCCCCGCAAAGAGAGAATCGGCAGATAAACAATCATAATGATGGCGACGGCGAAAACGACCGGGCGACCGACTTCCAGACACGCATCAAGAATAGTTTTCGGCGGGCTTTCTTCATCTCCTTCGTGCTGCGCTTCAGCACGGCGACGCACGACGTTTTCAACCATCACGACCGCGCCGTCGACGATTAAACCGAAATCGAGCGCGCCCAGACTCATCAGATTGCCGGAGATGTTAAAAACTCTCATTAAAATTGCGGCAAAGAGCATCGAGAGCGGAATTATCGTCGCGACCAGCAGCGCGCCGCGCCAGTTTCCCAAAAGAAGCATCAAAACGACAATGACCAGAATCGCCCCTTCGACGAGATTTTTTTCAACCGTGTGGATGGCGCGATCAACTAAATCGGTTCTATCGTAAAACGGTACCAGCTCGACGCCGGCGGGCAGCGTTTTTTTGATTTGCTCGACGCGCTCCTTGACGCGGTTAACCACGTCGCGCGAGTTTTCGCCTTTGAGCATAATGGCGATTCCGGCGACGATCTCGCCTTTCCCGTCGGCGGTCGTCGCGCCCTGCCGGACAGCAGCCCCGACGGTAATTTCCGCTACATCGCGGACGAAAACCGGCACTCCGCTTTTGCCGGTTTTGACGACGATATTGGCGACATCATCCGCTTTTTCAACCATTCCGATACCGCGCAGCAGATACTGTTCGGAGCCGTGTTCGATATAAGCTCCGCCGACATTCTGATTGTTGTTTGAAACCGCCTCGAAAACATCGCGCAGGGTTAAACCGTAGGATTGCAGTTTTTCGGGGTCAACGCGCACCTGATACTGCTTTTCTTCGCCTCCGAAGCTGTTGACTTCAACGATGCCCGGCACGGTTAAAAGCTGTCGGCGCACGTCCCAATCCTGAATCGTCCGCAGATCCATCGCGTTTAAATTAGTTCCGGGCGCGGCTTTGATTTCATATTGATAGATTTCGCCAAGTCCGGTCGAGATCGGACCCATTTCCGGCGAGCTGATACCGGCGGGAATTTGCTCGCGGGCTGAAGCGAGGCGTTCCATCACTAATGAACGCGCAAAATAGGTGTCGGTCGAATCGTCGAAGACAACCGTCACGGCGGAAATCCCGAATTTAGAAAGCGAGCGGATTTCCGTTAAGCCCGGCAACCCAGACATCGCCACCTCGACCGGAAACGTGACCTGCCGTTCTATTTCGAGCGGCGCGAGGCTCGGCGCGGTCGTTAGAATCTGAACCTGCTCGTTGGTGACATCCGGCACGGCATCAATCGATAATGTGAGCAGGCTGTAAACGCCCGCCGCCGCCATAATTCCGACGAGCAGCAAAACTATAAACCGGTTCGCAATTGAAAATTTGATAAGTCCTGAAATCATAAATTCTGACCCGTTAAAAATCCAAATAAAAAAAGATACTGTTTGTCATCGCCGAAAAAATTACTGGTCGTCGTCGCCGATGTCGCCTTTTAAGAGCTGCGTTTTGAGAGCGAAGCTGCCTTTAGTGACTACTTTATCGCCGAGTTCCAAGCCGCTCGAAATCCTGGTGTAACCGCCGGTTTCGCCGCCCGTTTCGATTTCCTGAAGCGCATAAGCGTTCGGTTCATTTTCCTGCGGAACAAAAACGATTGATTTTCCATCTATAATTTGAACGGCTTCCGAAGGCACGACGAGTTCTTCGCCGCTTGCCGCGTTTGTCCCCGTTTGAAAACCGACTTCCGTGAACATTCCCGCCCGCAGTCGCTCGCCCGGATTATCAACCGCTATCCGCACTCTGGCGGAGCGCGTGTCGGCATTTATCTGCGGGTCGATATAGCTGACGCGAGCCGTTATCACTCGGGTCGAAGAAGAGACGCGGACTTCGGCAATCGAGCCGACGTGGACGAGTCCGAGCTGCGCTTCGGGAACGTTCGCCGTGATCCAGACGGTCGAGACGTTGGAAATCGTGAACATCTGTTGACCGGCTTGCACGCCAGCGCCCGGGCTGACCATTCTTTCGGTGACGATGCCTGAGAGCGGAGCGCGAATCGAAACCTGCGCGACGTTGCGAACGTCAGCATTTGTCGAATTGACACTCACGCCCAGCGCCTGCAAGCTCTGCCGTTCCTGCAAAGCCGTCACCCGCGATGTTTCGACTTCGGCTTCGGCTTCCTGAATTTCTTTGTTTAAGGGAATGTTGCGCTGGAAATCGTAATCGGCTTGCGCGGATTTGTAGTTCGTTTCTGCCGAAATCAAATCTTTGCCCGCGCCCGCGCCGAGTTCGATTAAACGTTTTGTTCTCTTTAAGGTCGCATCGGCTTCGTCGAGTCTGGCTTTGGATTGCAGAATCGCCACGCGGTTTTCCGCCCGTTTGACACGCTCCAAATTTTTCTGAGCCAGAGCAAAGCGAGTTTCGGCTTCGCGCCATTTCCCGTAAGCGTCGGCAATTTCCGTACTCATCAGACTGGCGACAGCTTGACCGGCGGAAACACGGTCTCCGATAGACACGAAAACTTGCTCGACCCGCCCGCCGACGAGCGGTGTGACTCCCTGAGTTTGCTGCGGGTTCGGTTCCACCGTTCCGGTAACATTCAGCAAAGCGACGGCTGGGCGCTCCGTAACCGCTTCAATTTGAATTTTCGCGGCTGCGGCTTGTTCGGGCATAAGTTTTACTTCGCGCTCCGCGCCTTTCTCTTTGCCAGAGTTTGCTGGCTCCTTTGCCGCTTCGGTTGTTTTTTTTGCCGCAACATCATCCGGGTCTGTCGCACCGTTTCGTTTGGCGGAAATCCACCATAAACCGGGAATGATGACGAGCGCGATTATGGCAGCCGTGATTATCCAGGCGGCAAGCGAGCGTGGCGAGCGTGTAGTCGCCCCGTCAGAAGTCATTTCCTCGGTAGGCTCGATAAATTCACTTTCCGGTATGTTCTCGGATTGCTCGTCAACCGGGATTTCTTTTGTTTCGTGTTCTAAATCGTTGCTCATAAAATTCTTATTTTTGGACAAACGGCACGCCGAGCGCGTTTTGCAAATCAGCCTGGGCGCGCAGGCGCGCGGTTAAGGTTTCGGTTAAATCACGGTTCGCGTCGAGCAGGCGGCGCTGCTCGGCAATCAAATCGGTTATTTTTATCTCGCCCAACTCATAAACCGCGCGAAGCGTTTTGATGTTTTGCTCGGAGCGCGGCAGCACGGCGGTTTCCAGAATCGAGAGCGCGCGACTCGCGGCTCGCAGACGCTGAAACGCTCCTGTTACTTCGGCGCGGACAGTTTTCTCGGCGAAGGCGCGCCTTTCTTGAGCTTGCCGGATGGCAATTTCAGCTTCGGCTTTGGCGCCCTGATTTTTGTTGAAGACGGGCAAACCAATGGAGATGCCGAAGGTCAGCGTTCGGGTGCGGTCAGGAAAAGTGCCGAGATTCGGAATCGTAGTTTCCGAAACGCCCTGCGTGTAGCGCGTCGTGACGGCAACATCCGGGCGGCTCTGCGCTCTGACGAGCCGCAAACCGGCGGCGGCTAAATCTTCCTCGATTTGCGCGATGCGGATGTCGGGGCGAGTCCGTAAAGCCGCATCAATCGCCGTTTCAATCGTAGCTGGAACTTGCGGAAGATTTACCGTGCTGATTTGTTCGCGCAACCTTAAAGGCTCTTCCGATGACATTCCGACAAGAAGTTTTAACCCGGTCAGAGCCGCTTCGAGCTTTCCTTCCGACAGAGCCTGCCCGGAACGCAGGCGTTCGACTTCCACCTGCAAAAGACTTAATTCAAGCGGCGGCGTCTCACCTTCGTTAACGCGAATCTGGACGAAGCGCGCGGTCTGTAAATCGAGTTCAAGCAGATTTTCCGTGATTTTTAATTCTTGCAGAGCGGCAAGAGCTTCAGCGTAATTGGTTAAAACTTCCGCCGTTAGTTGCCGCTCGCGGTTGCTGATTTCGGCTTCTCTGGCAGTAATCTCAACCTGTGCAAGTTCGATCCGGCGTTTTCTCTGCCCGTAAAGTTCAAGCGGAAGCGTGGCGCCGACGCTCAAATCACCTTCGCCGGGCGAGCCGAGAAACCTACCGCTGGTTTGCTCGACTTCGAGAGTCGGGTTCGGTCGAAGCCGTGATTGGGTGAGCCGCGCCCGCGCTTTTTCTATTTCAAGGCGGGCGGCGACCAGTTCGCCGTTTGCCTGTAAAGCGCGACTGATTAAATCAATCGCCGACGCGCCCGTCTGCGCGTCGTAGTAATTGGGCAAGACGGATACTACAAGCGGTTTCTCGACAGGCGTTTCGCTGTCAGTTTTATCCCTGGCAACATCTGAAACCTGCTTATTTTCTTTTTGAAGAATAGAAACTTTGGTTTGTGCGGAAACCATTAGAAAATTTCCGCTCGTCAAAATAATCAATAGAGAGATAAACGCTCCTTTCAGAGATTTCCCCCGCATTAAAAAACACATTGCAAAATCCTTTTCGTGTAATTAAGTAAAGACAAATTAACAATCGTCGTTTAAGAGCGCGATTAAATTTGTAATCACGCGCCCAAAGCGAGTTGTCGTACCAGTTCGATAAATTTTATTGGAAAGAATTAAGCGATGCGCGGCGGGCGGTAAGAGGGCGGGAGATGACCATCGGAATGATTGTGCGGGTTGGAAAAATCCGGATCGCGTTGTTGCTGATGAATAGCTGGAAGAAGCGAAACGACTAAATAGCTGTAACTGACTGTGGCGTGCGAAGAACAGCAGAAACAATCGTCGCCGTCAAAAGGAATATCGGTTTCCTGATCGTGTCTGGAAGAACGGGAGGTGTCAATATTGCTTTGAGCAAAGTCCATTTCAGAAGTTTTCACCGGCGGCGAATTAACTTTTACGACCTGTCTATACGAGGTGATGCCGAGCGACGGGTTGCCGCAAAAGTATTCCAAAACGCTTACGTCGGCGCAAAGATAGAAAAACATAAACACGGTCAGAACGCGCCAGAAGACGCGCCGCCGCGAGAATGTCGAATTTTTCTGTTTATCTTCCGCCATTAAATAACGTGAGTTCGAGATAAGAAAAGACACCAAAGATAAGATATAATTAGGTTTACCAAACAAAATCATCAACCTGAGGAGTCTTTTCTATGGATAGATTAACAATTTTTTGTGAGATTGAC
>JAABUN010004908.1_pt1 | contig 17370 bp, 14 predicted proteins | sample 5559311 | NCBI WGS metagenome assembly JAABUN01 (sample SAMN10711877, study PRJNA513370) | rock metagenome | isolation source: Antarctica rocks | place: Antarctica: Victoria Land, Siegfried Peak sud
GCCGCCTCCCGCAGCAACCCGTTGACCGCTTCCGTGAGTTCCACCACGCCTTCCTCCCGCACGCCACCCGCCCCTCCGTCCGACCGGAGTCTACCACGCACGGGATACGTATTTCGACGCGAGGCCCCTATTTCCCGCCCGAGGCGGTGGACGAACGCTATCTACGCCCGAGCGCGGCGCGCAAGGTGCGCACCAAGCGCGGCCAGGTGAACTACTACACGATCGAGGCCGACGGGAACACGAACCCGAACGCCGCGTGGTCCTACGCCGCGACGCGCGGCGATTCCCGGAATATCGAGGGCTATGTGGCTTTTTGGAAGGGAGTGGCAGTCGAGGGGTAAAGGGGACGTGAGACGTGAGACGTGAGTCGTGAGGGGGACGGACCCCTTCCCCGGCCACGCTCCGCCCGCACCCGTGAACATTGTCCCATCGCGACGGGCTTGACATGCCCTTGCCGCCCGCGTGCGGCGACTCCCCACACAAGGCAGGGTGGAGTGCAGCCACTTGGCCGGATGGCCGCGAAGTGCGGCCCTATCACGCTCGATTGGCCAGCGGCGGTTGGTACGCGGCCACATCGATCGTGTCCAGATCCGGCCCGAGGGTGGCGCGGAGGATGCTCGCGGTGGCGGGGTAGACCGCGCCGCGCAGGCTCGCCAGGATCAGCGGCCAGCCCTCGAACCGGGCTCGCGCGATGGCCACAATGTCGCCGTGTGTCACCGCCGCCACCGCCTGTCCTGGGTGGTGGCGCACGACGAGGCGGCAAAATCGCTCGACGCGCCGGGCGATCACCGCGATCGTCTCATCGTCCTCATGCAGTTTAGGCTCGTAGAAGTTCCAGCCGGTGGTGTCGAGCGCGGCGGTCGGCTGGCCCTGAAGCCGCGACCTGATCTCCAGGAGCGCGCGTGTCGTGCGTAGCGGTATCGCGGGATGTGCGGCGGCGATGATCAGGCCCGTCTGGCGCGTGCGCAACAGCGGGCTGGTGTAGATCGCGGCGAGCGGTTCCCTCGCCAGCGCGCGCGCCGCCGCCGCCGCCTGCTGTCGCCCCACCGCGCTCAGGCGGAAGCGCGGCAAGCGCCCGTAGAAGATGCCCGCTGGGTTATGGACCTCGCCGTGGCGCACGAAGAAGATTCGCGCGCCGTTGGTGGGAATCGCTTCCTCGCCGGTCATCAAACACCTCTTCGCGATCTCGTCATGCCGCCATCCCGCCAAGTAAGCGACTGCGGCGGAGATGGTACACCATACGGGCGGGGCGACCCCTATGTCCCGCCCTGCCCGTTGCTGCCGCTGGCTTCGCGGCGCACGCCTGCCTCGTTTCCTCCGCCATTGACGCCCATCCCGGACCCCGCTACGATGCCGCCCACGCGGGTTCCCGCTCTGCGTATGGTCGCACGCTCGTTGTCACAGCTTGTTGTCACAGGAGGAAGCGCGATGCGGATCGAGGCAAGACTGGCCGAATTGGGGATCACGCTGCCCCCGGTAGGGTCGCCGATGGGCACCTATGTCCACGCGGTGCAGACCGGCAACCTGCTCTTCCTGGCCGGTAAGGGGCCGCGCAACCAGGATGGCTCGACGCCGCAGGGGAAGGTCGGGCGCGATGTGACGGTGGAGGAAGCCTACGCGCACGCGCGCACGGTCGGCCTGACCCTGATCGCCGTCCTTAGGGACACCCTCGGCGATCTGGACCGGGTGAAGCGCGTCGTCAAAGTCCTCGGCATGGTCAACGCGACCCCCGATTTCGGCGAGCAACCCGCCGTGATCAACGGCTGCTCCGACCTGTTCGTCGAGGTCTTCGGCGACGCGGGTTACCACGCCCGCTCGGCGGTCGGCATGGGTTCGCTGCCCAACGGCATCACCGTCGAGATCGAGGCGATCATCGAGGTGGGGTAGCGCGAGGTGGGGCAGCGCGTGCCGCACGGCGGTCGGAGAAAGGTCGGTGCAGCTGCCCCTGCCGCGCGCGGCGGGCGGCACGCGTTATTGCGGATTGGGACTATACAAAGTCGCCCGAGGGGTATATACTCGCTGTACGCTGGTCGTCTACGTGTACGCAGTAGCGGTTGAGGTGCGCCCCCACCTCGTGGTCTGCTCGTTCCGTTGTTCTGGCCGGGCGGGAGGAGGCGCGTCGAGTACTATCAGGGAAGTCCCGAAAGGACGAAGGACACGGAATGAGCTATCAGGACAAGACCATCGCCTGCGTTGACTGCAACCAGGATTTCATCTTCAGCGCCGGCGAGCAGGAATTCTACGCCCAGCGTGGGCTGACGAATGAGCCGCGCCGATGCCCCGATTGCCGCCGCGCGCGCAAGTCGCAGCAGGGTGGCAGTGGTGGCGGCGGCGGCTATGCCAGCGGTGGTGGTGGCGGCGGCTACGGTGGCGGCGGCGGTGGCGGCAGCTACGGCGGCGGCGGTGGCGGCTACGACCGCCCGCAGCGTCAGATGTTCGCGGCGGTGTGCAGCGAGTGTGGTAAGGAGACGCAGGTCCCCTTCCAGCCGCGCGGCGACAAGCCGGTCTACTGCTCCGACTGCTTCGCGGCGCGGCGCCAGGGTTCGAGCTATGGCGATAGCGGCGGCGGCGGCGGCTACGGCAGTCGCGACCGCTACTAGCGACCGATATCCTGCGGCCCGGCTTCGGTCGGGCGGGGACGTTCGGCGGGCCGGGGCGGGCCTGCCGACAGGTCAACGGTGAACACGAACGAAGGGCGGCACCATCGCGGTGCCGCCCTTCGTCGCGTCCGAGTGGGGCGTGGCGCGGGGGGACGGACCTCTCCCCGCCGCTGCGGCGGCGACCCTCCCCGACGCGGGGAGGGTGAGGCCGGGCGGTGTGCGGCCCGGCACGGTTTGCGAAACGCAGGATGTGGCACTTTCATCTTTCTGCGCTGCTGATCCGGGCTGGTCGCGCGGTTGCGGCATGGGGTACTGTTGTCCGTGCTGGGGCGTGATCCGGGGCGGGTGTGGGATGGTGGAAAGGGGCATGGTGTACGGGTGATCGGGCGAGTTGGCGGGTATCGGCAGGGGGCGATCGTCGCGATACGCGCGCCATCGTTGCCGCTGCTGCTTGGCGTGTTCGCGGGCCTGGGCGGGATGTTCGGCGTCTGGCAGGTGCTGCTGGCCGATCTCAGTCGTGCCCTCAATGTCTCGCCGGGGCCGCTCGGCGTGGCCTTGTCATTGGGCTTCTTGCTGTCGCTCCCGGTCCTCTCGCTCGGCGGTCGGCTCGTCGAGCGCTGGGGCCTGCGTGCCACGATCGTGGTTGCCGGAACGGTCAACGCCCTCGCAATCGTCAGCGCCGCGTTGCTCGGGCGTTTTTGGCAACTGCTGTTCCTGCTGCCGATCTTCTGCGCCGCCACGGGGGTCTATGATGTCGCCATCAACGCGACCGCCGTGCGCTTCGAGGGGGTCTCGGGTCGCCGTGTCCTGCCGATCTGCCACGCCGCTTTCAGCGGTGGCGGTGCGGCAGGCGCGATCGCGGCGGGGCTCCTGGTCACAGCGGGCGTGCCCTTCCGCGCGCTCTACCTCGGCGTCGCGCTCCTGATCGGCGCGGTCCAGGTTTTGGTCTGGCACGGCGCGTTGCCGCCGCTCGCGGCGCAGGCATCGCCTGAGACCGCCGACACGGCGCGGCTACTGCGCAACCCCGCGCTGCTGCTGCTCACGGTCGTCACCGTTCTGGCCTTCCTCTCCGAAGGGACGATGGAGAACTGGTCGGCGATCTACCTGCGTTCGTCGCTGGCGCTGCCCGCGATCCTCGGTGCCTCCGGCGTCGCCATCTTCCATCTGGCGATGATGGTCGGGCGCCTCGGCACCGCCGGGGCCTTGCGCCTGGTCAGTCGCCTGGCCCTGCTGCGCGTTGCCGGGATCTGTGGGGTCGGCGGCATGGTGCTCGCCCTGGCGACGACCGCCGCGCCACTGATCCTCCTGGGTATCCTGCTGGTCGGGTTAGCCTTCTCCGGCGTCGTGCCGGTCGCCCTCTCGCTGATCGGCGAGATCGCGCCCGATCGTGCCGGGCGTGCCACCGCCGCCGTGATGACGGTTGGTTACGCCGGTTTCCTCGTCGGCCCGCCGCTGATCGGTGGCTTAGCCGAATGGTTCAGCCTGCGCCTCGCCCTCGCCACCGTGATCCTGTTCGGCGCGATCGTCGCCGCCCTGGCGAGTATGCCCCTGGCGCGGCGATCGTTCGCGCGGCGCTGAACGGCATCGTTCAAGCAGCGTAGAGATCGATCGAATAGGGAGGCCCCGAACCCACCCTCACCGTTCGCGCGGATCAGCACATGGTTGTAACAGTCACGGTCGTGGGTGCGCGTGTGACGGTACTGGGCATGAGTTGTAACCGTGGGAATTGAACCCACCAGCCCGGCCCCTCGCGCTGACTACATCCAAACTTGACCCAGTTGGCGGGTTGTGCTCGCCTCAGCGCGTTCGGCTACCAACTCCCTACTCGACCAGATCGATCCGCCAGTTCGCCTCCTGGATGCGGACATCGAGCGCACGATACGCCCGTGCCAGCGTGTCCGCTCGACCTTGGATTGCCGTGACTGACACGGTGGCCCGGAATCGAATCTCCGAACGGCTGACGCGCTCCTGCGTCACCGTGGCAGCCTGGGCCAGATCGCGATAGAGAGCCTGCTGCTGGGCGAGAATCTCGCGCTGGGCGAGGGCGTCGGCCAGTGTCACACCCGGCTCGATCTCAGACAGACTATTGGTGCGATTGATGCGCCTGATGAGCGACAAGCACTCGGCGATAACGCGCTCCACTTCCTGCAGCAACTGCTCTGGCTCCTCGGAAGGTGCGTCACCTTCCTGCACTTTCGCATTCCATATTAACCGCTGCCGTAACTGCGCGACGCGCTTCTGGGCATCGGCGCGCAAGCTCAAGGCTTCCGCAAGCTTCATCGCCCCTCCCTCGTGTGCCGCGTTGCAGCCACATCTCGACGGCGAGCAAGCACCGCTCCTCTTTCCCTTTCCCCCCTTTCCCGCCGCAGTGGGAGAGGGGGGGCCGCCAACAGGCGGCGGGGGTGAGGGTACATCCCCCCCCGGCTACCCCAGCACCTCCTTGATCGCCTCGCCGATGCCATTGACCAGGTGTTCGATCTCTGCGGCGGTGATGATCAGGGGCGGGGAGACGGCGATGCCGAGGTCATTGCAGCGCACGATCAAGCCGCGCGCGCGGGTGGCGGCCTGGAGCTTCACGCCCACGCCATCGGCGGCGGTGAAGCTCGTCTTCGTCCCCTTGTCGGCCACGATCTCCACGATCGCCATCAGGCCCTTGCCGCGCACGTTGCCAATGTGCGCGTGGTTACCCAGATCGTGCAGCCCCGCGAGGAGCTGGTCGCCGCGCGCGTCGGCGTTGGCCGGCAGCGCCTCGTCCTCGACGATCGCGATGTTCCGCAGCCCGACCGCGCAGGCGACCGGGTGGCCGGAGTAGGTGAAGCCGTGCATGAACACCCGGTCCGGCTCGGCCAAGCGGTCGTTGATCTCGTCGGTCACGCCGACCGCGCCGAGCGGCAGGTAGCCGGAGGTGATCCCCTTCGCCAGCGAGACGATGTCCGGCGAGAAGCCGTACTGCTCGACCCCGAACATCGTGCCGGTGCGCCCGAAGCCGGTGATGACCTCGTCGGCGATCAGCAGGATGTCGTGCCGCTTGAGTACCGCCGCGATCGCCTGCCAATAGCCTTGCGGTGGCGGCACCACCCCGCCCGCGCCCTGCACCGGCTCGCCGATGAAGGCGGCGATCTGCTCCGCACCCTCGCGGGCGATCGTCTCTTCCAGTTCCCCGACCAATTTGGCGATGAACTCCGCCTCGGTCAGCCCTGCGCCGTTGCGGTAGGCGTGCGGCGCGCTGATGTGGAGGAAGCCGGGACTGAGCGGCCCGAAGTCCTGCCAGTAGGCGGGCATCCCGGTCGCGGCCAGCGCGCCGGTCGCGATGCCGTGATAGGCCATGCTGCGCGAGATAATCTTGACCTTGTCCTTGTGTCCGCCCAGCGCCCAGTAGTAGCGCGCGATCTTGATCGCCGTCTCGTTCGACTCCGCACCTCCCGAGGTGAACTGGAAGTGGTTCAGCGGCCCCGGCAGCATCTGGGCCAATTTGGTCGCCAGTTCGATCGCGGGGGGGGTCGCCAGGCCGAAGAAGGTCGGCTGGAAGGCGAGGCGGGCCATCTGCTCCTGCGCCACGTCGGCCAGCTCGCGCCGCCCGTGGCCGACGTTGACGTTCCAGAGCCCCGCGAAGGCGTCGAGGTATTCCTTGCCGTCGGAGTCCCAGACGGTGGAGCCTTCGCCGCGCACGATCACGAGCGGCCCGGTCTCGCGGTGTCGATGCAGGTTGGTCACGGGGTGAAGCATATGGGCGATATCCTGCTCCACCAGTTGGGCGGTCTGCCAGGTCGCGGTCATCGCTGTCTCCTTTGATGCGTGACGGATCGCGTCAGGGGCTCCACGACGGGTCGGCTATGCTGGATATGCGCCTGCATCGGGCGGCGGGTGGCGGCGCGATCGGTGTACAATTTTCGCGGCGCGCTGCCGATCCGGATCGCTGCTGACGATAACATGGCGCTGCGTGTGTGGCAATACCGGGGTGCGTGACGTGGGTAACGGAGCGACATAATGCGCAGGGGCGCGCGGCAGAGGGGTCGAGTTCACGGCGTGGGGCTTCCAGGGGGTCAACCCGCGGCTAAATGGCCTATCTCACCGTGGCCTGTCGGATTGCCTCCCCCCTCTCCTCGGATGGCCGGGTGCCCTCTGGGCGGCGGGGTGGCGAGCCGCAGCGACGCCGGGGGTGAGGGTGTTGCGGGCGGAGCTAGAGCCTGTCTCCCCCCATGTGGACCAGGTGGCGCGCGGTTTGCAAGAGGGGTAAGAGGGGCGGTCTGGCGAGGCCGACGGCGTGACGAGTGGAAACGGAGAGCCAGCTATGCGCGCACCTTCGGGTGTACCTGTCTTGCGGCTGCACCACCTGGGCATTCTGGTGGCCGACCTCGATGCCGCGTTGGGCTTTTACGGTGGGGGTGGGCCGCTCGGCCTGAACGGGGAGGCACCCCATGACGCGCCGGAACACGACATCCGCGCCGTGCTGCTCGACGTGGGCGACAGCCACCTTGAAGTGTTCGCCCCGCTGACCGCCGATGGCCCGCTCGCTCGGACGCTGGCGAAGCGCGGCCCGGGGATGCACCATGTCGCCTACGAGGTCGCCGACATCGCGGCGGCTCTGGACGCTTGCCGCGCCGCCGGGATCGAATTGATCGACGCCGCGCCCCGCCCCGGTTTGCACGCCGGGTGGCGGGTGGCATTCCTGCACCCACGCTCCTGCGGCGGTGTCCTCACCGAACTACTCGAAACCGGCACCCCGTGGGCCGGGGCGGGGCTATGATCGATCCGGACGCGGGCAGGTGGGATGCGAGGGCTTGCCGGGAGGCTGGTCCGCGCCCCGACAGCCATCCGCAATTCCGTCTCCCATTTCCCGGCGCATGAGGTTGTGTGGAGGATCATTACGCGACACTCCGGGTGCGACCGACGGCGAACGCCGAGGAGATCGAGCGCGCGTATCGGCGGCTGGCGCGGGCGAATCATCCCGATCTGCTGCGCGGCATCAGCCCCGAGGCGCGGCGGCAGGCCGAGGAGCGGCTGAAACGGATCAATGTCGCCCATGGCGTGCTCGGCGACCGCGACCGGCGTCGAATCTACGATCGCGAACGGGTCGGCCTGCCGCGCCGAGCCGCGCCCGTTCCTGGCGCGCGTCCGGCCCCGACCCGTCCGCCGCCGTCTCCGCCACGCCCGCCGGTCGCCGAGCGGACGAGCCACTGGGGCGCGGGCGGGCCGATCGACATCGAGTGGGCCGCGCCACCGCCGCGTGCGCCGCGTCCCGACACCGACATCTTCTCGACCCGCCGCCTGATCCGTTACGCCGCCGCGATCATCATCTTCGCCGTCCTCCTGGCCGTCCTCTGGCGGCCCGACTTCGATCGCCGCAGTGCGCCCGTGGCGACGCCGACGGTGGTGGTCGTAAGGCGTAAGACGTAAGTCGGTAGACGGTAGTCACGAGTCGTGAGACGTGAGTGGCTGCGCGATGGTCTCCCGGCACTGCGCCAGCGTAGAACCCTTCTTACGCCTTACGCCTTACGCCTTACGACTCCCCCGGAGGCCTCATGGACGAACTGCGCGCTCGTACGATACTGGCGACTTCGGGGATGGTCGCCACGGCCCATCCGCTGGCTTCGGCGGCGGGGCTGCACGTTCTGCAGGATGGCGGCAACGCGATGGACGCGGCCATAGCGGCGTCGGCGGTCTGCAACGTCGTCCTGCCGCACCTGTGCGGCCTCGGTGGCGACATCTTTTTCCTCTATTACGAGGCCGCGAGCGGGCGGGTCTGGGGGCTCAATAGCAGCGGCAGCGCCCCCGCAGCCGCCTCGCGCGACGACTTCGCGGCCCGTTTCGGCGCGCAGATGCCCTGGACCGGCCCCCTCTCGATCGGGGTGCCGGGCGCGGTCGCGGCTTATGCCGTGGCGGCGGAGCGTTTCGGCACGCGGCCCCTGCACGCCCTGTTCGTCCCGGCGATCGGCTATGCCGATCACGGCTTCCCGATCATGCCCGGGTTGGCGGGGCACCTCGCCGCCCATGCCGACGTGCTGGCACGTCATCCGGCCTCGGCGGCGATCTTCCTGCCGGGCGGTCGCCCGCCCGCCGCCGGGACGCGCTTCGCCAACCCGGCGCTCGCCCGCTCATTGTGGGTCGTCGGACAGCGCGGACAGGCGGCGTTCTACGAGGGCGAACTGGGTGAGCGGATCGTCGCGGCGCTGCGCGACGTGGGCGGGCTCTTCACCATGGACGATTGGTCGAGCCATCGTGCCGACCTCTACCGCCCGCCGCTCGCCACGACGTACCGGGGGCGCACGGTGTATCAGACGAGCCTCCCTTCGCAGGGACATATCCTGCTCGAAGCATTGAACATCGTCGAGGGGGACGATCTCGCCGCGCTCGGGCGCGATAGCGCCGCGGCGATCCATCTGCTGGTCGAGGCGAAGAAGCTCGCCTTCGCCGATCGCCTGGCCTACGCCGGCGACCCGGCCTTCGTCGAGGCGCGGCTCGATCTGCTCCTTTCCAAACGGTTCGCCGCGCGCCGTCGCGCCGCGATCGACCCCCGGCGCGCGGACCCCGCCCCGCGCGCCGGACTCCCGCCCGAGCGGGCGGGCGAGACGACCTATCTCTGCACGACCGACCGCTGGGGCAACGCCTGCTCCTGGATCACGTCTCTCAGCGCCGCGTTCGGCTCTGGCGTCGTCGCGGGCGACACCGGCATCCTGCTGAACAACCGGGTCGGGCGCGGCTTCACGTTGGAGGCGGGCCACCCGAACGTGCTGGCGGGCGGCAAGCGGACGATGCACACCCTCACCTGCTTCCTCGTCACCGCCGACGACCGCCCGTGGCTCGTCGGCGGCACCCCAGGCGGCGACGGGCAGCCGCAGTGGGCCCTCCAACTGCTCACCAAGCTGATCGATCATGGCCTCGATCTGCAAGGGGCGATCGAGGCCCCGCGCTGGACGAGCTTCCCCGGCACCGACCCGATCAACGCGCACCACCCGTTCGAGCTGCGCCTGGAGGATCGGTTCGCCCCCGCAGTCGTCGCCGAACTCGCCGCGCGTGGCCACCGCGTGACGCTGCTCGGCCCCTGGGCCGGTGGCGGGGTGGTGCAACTGATCGCCCGCGACGCCGACGGCATCCTGCGCGGCGGCAGCGACCCGCGTGGCGAAGGCCAGGCATTGGGGTACTGAGCGGCAGCGCGGTGCAGCGTCTTGCGCTGCCGCCGACGGCTGGTAGCAGCGCGCGGCGGAGGCACGGGCGGTGCTACGGGCCTCTCCAGGGCTGCGGGCGCGGATGCTTCGCGGCGGCGCAGCATGACAATTCCGATTGATGTGGGCCGATCGCCGACGTTCGAGGTGCCCGCCACTCGCGTGGATAGCCGACCACCGAGGGATTGTCATGCTGCGCCGCCGCGAAGCATCCGCGCCACTTTCTACCTTGCCTTTTCACCATGCACAATGCCAAATACTATCCCCGCGTCGACCGATGCTGGCGTGCAGAGGTTCCGCCGGGTACAATAGCGGTCAGCGTGCCGGTGATCGCCGGTCTGTGTTAATGGTGTGCGAGCCGGACCCCGTCCGGATAGGAGCGAGACAGATGCCAGCCGCCAACGCGGTCAAGCGCCGCGTCCAGGAGAAGCACCGCCTCAAGAAGATGAAATTGAAGGCCAAGAAGCGCGGCATCGACACCAGTAACCCGTTCTGGAAGCTGCTGCTCAACCCCGCGAATGCCGAGGCAGGCCCGATCTCCGCGCGACCGGGACGCGGGCGACAAGTCTGAGGAGCGGGAGGCGGGGTGCGGCCTCGTCCCCGGCGTTACACAACGCCGGGGCGGGTCACTCCGCCTCCCGCATCTCGCGTTCGGCGCTCATCAATGGAAGCGCCACGCAGAAGACGCTGCCATGCCCCGGTGCCGGCTCGATCCAGATACGCCCCCCATGCCCTTCGATGATCCCCCGACTGATATACAGCCCCAATCCCAACCCCTCCGTGCTGCCCGCCGACGCGTTGGAGGTGCGGTAAAAGGGGAGGAATAAGCGTTCGCGCTCGTCCGCCGGCACCCCGATGCCGGTGTCGCGCACGCTGAGGAGCGCTTCCGTGCCCGTGCGGGTCGCGGCCACGGTCACCTCACCGCCCTCCGGTGAGTATTTCAGCGCATTCTCCAGTAAGTTGTCCAAAACCTGGCCGATGCGCAGGGTGTCGTGCAATGTCGGCAAGGATTCGGACGTCTCGCAGAGGATGCGGTGGCCGCGCTCCTGTAAGCCCGGACGGCGCACGAAGCGCTCGACCGCGTCGCGTGTCGTCAGCGCGAGATCGCCCGGTTCCGGTCGGAGCGCGAGCCGCCCGGCCTCGATGCGCGTCACCATCAGCAGATCCTCGCTCAATCGGTGGAGCCGCTGGAGTTCGCCGCGCGCGGTGCCGACATAGCGAGTCAGGCGCACGGGGTCCGGCCCGGCTGGCAGCGCGACCTGTCGTTCGAGCAATTCCAGGTAGCCGCCGAGCGTGGTGATCGGCGTCTTCAACTCATGGCTGGCGGTCGCCAGGAACTCGTCCTTGGCCCGCTGGAGCTGGCGTTCCTCGGTCACATCGCTGTAGACGATGATCCGCCCGACGGTCGCGCCGCTATCCGGGTCGCGCATGGGGCCGCTGTAGTGTTCGAGGATGCGGCCCAGCGTGCGCGAGAAGGCGATCTCGTCGGTCGAGGTTTCCTCGGGGTGGGTTTCCAGCCAGGCCAGGCGGGCCAGCAGCCCGTTCGGATCGCGCGTCTGCGGCGCGATCAACTCCTCGGCCATTTCGAGCATCGGTCGCCCGATCAGGGCGCGCACCTCCAGCCCCAGCAGTTCGCCGAGTCGCCGGTTGGCGAAACGAACCCGCCCCGCCTGGTCGGTCATGATGATCCCCTGCTCGATGCTTTCCAGCACCGCGCGCAGATCGGTCGCCGCGCCGCTCGTCTCGGCGTGGAGGCGGGCGTTGTGCAGCGTCATCGACGCCTGCGCCGCGATCGACTCGACCAGCCGGAGATCGTTGAGCGTGAAGAGTTCGCCCGCCTTCCGCCGCAGCACGACGCAGCCGCGCGCCTGCCCGCCCGTCAGCAGCGGCACGATCAGCAGGTGGCGCGGCATGGGCAGGCCGAGCAGCGGCCCGAACTCAGGGTCGCTCGACGCGTCGTTCACAAGCGCCGACTGCCCGTGCTGCACACTCCAGTCGGTGAGCGGATGCCCGTGCGGGAAGTCCGGCGTCGGGGCCATACCCGGCAGGAGGGCGAGCGCGGGTTGCATGATCGCGCCGTCGAGGGTGTAAACGGTCACGTCGTCGCAGGGGATGGCCGCGCGGATAGCCCCGAGGAGGGCCTGCTGGATCTCCGTCGGCTCGCGCGTGTCCGCGAGGGTCAAGCCCGCGCTGTGGAGGGTTGTCAGCTCGGTCACCTGGCGTTCGAGGGCGCGCTGCTGCTCGCGCCGGGCGGTCAGGTCGCGACCGGCGCACTGCACCTCCACTGGCTGGCCCAATTCGGTCAGGATATGTGTGCGCACCTCCACGAGTCGCCGCCCGCCGGAGGGGCGCACGAAGGTCCACTCGCGCGCGGCACCGGGCTGCCCGCTGATGATCGCCCCGGCCAGCAATTCCAGCGTCTCCTCGCGCTTATCGATCGCCAGCAGATCGCTGATGTGTCGACCGAGGAGTCGCCCGATGCCGCAGTCCATCACCTCGCACATGGCGGCGTTCGCCCCGAGGACGCGCCCGTTGAGGCCGAGCGTGAAGGCCGGATCGGGCGAACCCTCGACCAGCCCGCGATAGGTCGTGGCCTGTTCCGCCTGGGCGATCCGGGCGAGCGTCGCGGCGATCCGCCCGGCGATCATGCCGATTAGGGTCAGCTCGTCGCCATCGAGCGGGCAGTCGCCCGGGTCGCGCCCGAGGGTGAGGACGCCGAGTATCCGCGCCCCGTCCCGCAGGGGGGCACAGAGCCAGGAGCCGAGCCCGGAGGTCGCGACCGGCCAGCCCCCGGTCGCGATCGTCGCGGCATCGGCGAGGAGTTCGGCCGCGCCGCCCGCCGCGACGCGACCGATGGCCCCCTCGCCGAGGCGCGGTGGGCGGGCGTGCAGGGTGGCACGGCGTTCCTCGCGCTCGGCTAGATCGCGGGAGAAGATGTCGGCGAGGTAGAGGGTGGTCTGGCCCTGCTCGACCAGGTACAACGCGCAACGCTCGCCCAACGCCTGCCCGATCAGATCGACCGTCGCGGCGATCGTCCGCGACAGCGTCTCGGGGTCGTGGGTTTGATGGTCGAAAAGCGCGCCCACCTCGGCGAGCAGCGCCGTGTCGCGCTTGTGCCGCTGGGCCGCCCGATCGAGTCGCGTGTAGTCGAAGGCGACGGCGATCCGCCCGGCGAAATGGCGCAGCAGGGACAACTCGCCGGGGGCGAGCGGTGTGTCGATGCGCGCGAGCGCCAGCGTGCCGACGCGCCCGGTGCGCCCGTGGAGCGGCGTGCCATACCAGCCGTGCAGGCCGAGCGCGCCGAGCGACGGCTCCGGTACCACGCTCTGGAGCGGGGCTGTGGCCGCCCGGGCGGCGTCGAGCAAGGCCAGCGCCGGGTCATGCGCCGCTTCCCAACGGGCGCACAGCGGGGCGTCCGCGAAGGACGTGACCCACGATGGCGCGTCGTCGGCCAATAGGAAGGCGGCATCGCCGAGCGTGCCCGCGAGGAGGCCGACCGCGCGCCGGGTGACGACATCGAGCGTCAGGCCGGGCAGGAAGAGCGCGGCGTCATCCAGGAGGATACGCTCGTAGGTCGTGTATCGGGCTCCCGCCGCGGTGTCGGGGTCCAGGAGGACCATGCATTCCTCCGTGGTGGCGGTGACGATAACGGCGGCGGCGCTGGCGCGCGAGGGCGGTGGCGCGATGGGGCTGTCGGATCGGGAGCTACTGTTGCCGGGCCACCTGGCGCCGCTCCGGCGTGCCGATGATGTGCCCGCAGGTGAGGCAGAAGCGTGCGCGTGGCGCGGCGACCGTGCCGCACACGCCGCACCGCAGTCCCGCTTCCCCGGTCGTGGCGGTGTGGGGCGGCACGGTCGGCGTCTCGGTTGCGGCGATCGGGGCGGCGTCCTTCAATCTGTCGCGCCGACCGGACTCGCGGGCCTCGGCGTGTGCGGCGAGAGTCGTGACATTCGGCGGTGGCACTTCCGGCGGCGGCGGCTGCGGTCGCTGGGATGGGCGCGTGAGATCGATGACGTGCGGGCCGCGCGCCGTGTTCGCGCTCGGTGCGGGGAAAGCGGGGGACGGGGCGACCTCCTCCGGCGCGGCGTGCGGGGTGGGGCGGGGCGGGACGAATTTGAGCACCATCGTCTCGCGGGCGGGGGCCGGGCTCTCAGGGACGGGTGTCGGATCGCCCCAGGTCTCGACCGGCGGCGGGGCAATGTCCCAGGTCGCGGCGGTTGCCCTGGCCTCGCGCGGTATCGTCCGATAGCGCGGCCCGTACTCCTCCAGCAGCGGCCCTTCGCCGCTCCAGCGCCGCCCCAGGCCGATCAGGACGCAACAACCGAGGACGGCCAGGATGCCGAGGTAGGCCCAGCCGACGCCGCCGATCAGGAAGGAGGACAGCCCGGAGGCGACCAGCGGCGAACCAGCCCGATCGTCGAAGAGGAAGCGCTGCATGATACCCAGCGTGCCGCTGAGGATCAGCACCCCGTTCCCGAAGCTCAAGAGCGCCCCGAGGAGGCGATTCGTCCAGGTCAGGTCCGGGCGGAAGGGAAGCGCTATGCCGCTGCCGTAGCCGATCAGCAGCGTCGTGCCGAGGAAGAAGAGCGCGGCGACAGCGAACGTGGCGAGCTTCTGGTCCAGCGCGAAGGCGACCGCGACGTCGCCGCCCCAGGGCCTGGCCCAGACATTGGCGAGCATGAGGCCGAAGGTGATCCCCGCCAGGGCGAGCCATTCGCGCAGCGCGCCGCGCCAGAGGCCGATGGGCACGAACAGCGCCAGCACCAGCACCAGCAACAGATCGAGTATTTGCAGGATCGTCAGCGGCAACCGTCCCTCCGAATCCGGCGAAGCGCGAATGTTCAGGCGTGCTTTGTGGCCCTGCCCGAAGGGCGCGATGGTGCGTGCGCGGGCCAATTCTAGCACAGGGGAGCACAGGGGTGGGCAAACGACCCGCGCGAGGGGTGCCACTCGCGGCACGGATAGTGCTGACGACGCCCGGACGGGAAACAACGTAGCGCCGGGGAAAGCACCGATGATGACGCCCTCACGTATTCTGATGCCGCTCGACCTGTCCTCGCCCGGCGAGGCGAAAATCCCGATCGCGGAGGCGTACGCGCGCGCGTTCAGGGCCGAACTGCTCCTCCTCCATGTCCTCATCCCGCGCAATGTGGCGCTCAACGCCCTCGACGATCTGCGAGCCTCGCGACGGCGCGAGGCCTTGGATAACACCCGTGATGTCCCCTCCCCACACGAGGCGGCGGCGCGCGCCTTCCTCGATACGGTGGCTGCGCCGCTCCGTGCTGCGGGGGTGCGGGCGCAGCCCATGGTGCGCGAGGGGGCGGTCGCCGCGACCGTGCTCGATGTGGCGCGGGGCGAAGGGGTCGGGCTGATCATCATCGGCAGCAACCTGCGTCCTGGCCTCTCGCGCCTGGTCCTCGGCGACACCGCCCAGGCGATCGTGCGCGGTGCCCCCTGCCCGACCCTGCTCGTGCGCCCGACGATCACCGGGGCGGCGCGCGCACCGGTGATCCGCTCCTTCACCGACGACGCCACCCGCTCCGGGCTGCTCGTGCCGCGCACTCTCGGGGCGCGCACGGTTTCCACCGCGCGGATCATCGGCAGCGTCGGCAAGGCGAGCGAACTCGGGGCCGATTTCCGCCCGCTCTACCGTTCCACCGGCGAGGTGCAGCGCTACAGCGCCGTGCGCGACGTCAGCGCGGGCGTGGTCGACACGGCGGGGGTCGGGCTGCCAGCAATCGATCTCTACAAGCTCGGCTACGGCTACTATGTCCTCGATGGCCATCGCCGGGTGGCGGCGGCGAAGGAACTCGGCCAGGACGAGATCGAGGCCAACGTGGTCGAGTACATCCCCACCGCCGACCCGGAGTCCCAGCGCGTCTTCACCGCCCGCCGCGTCTTCGAGCGCGCAACCGGCTTGACTCGGGTGGGGGCCACGCGGCCGACGACGTATCTGCGCTTGCAGGGGTTGCTCGCCGCCTGGACCGCGCGCCATGTCCCCGACCTCGGGCGGCGGGAGGCCGCCGAGCGGTGGTACACCAAAGTCTTCCGCCCGCAGGCGAAGCAAATCCGCACCCTCCGCCTCAATCGCCACTTCCCCGGCGAGCGCAGCGCCGACATCTTCGTGCGCCTGGCCGATCATCGCGCCGCCGAGGTCGCGCGCCAGGGGCGCAAAGTGGGATGGGATGAGGCGCTGGAATCCTTCCGCGAACGGGCGGCGGGCGGCGGCGTGCGCGAAGGGGCCGAGGAGCCGGGCGCGGCGGAGATCGCCGCCGACTTCCCCGAATGATCGCGCGCGACCGCGCCAACGCACCCCGACTTGAGTCCCCGCCGCAACGGTGGCAAGATGGCGTCTGGCGCGCGGTGCGCGGGGCGGTGCGGGGTGAAGGGAGCGGAGTGAAGGGGAGGCCAGGATGACCACGATCGATCTGAGTCACGCGACGCCGTTGCCCACGGCGAGTCCGGCGGAAGCGGGGATCGACCCGGCGGCGCTGGAACGCCTCTACGGGCGGATCGAACTCCATGTCGCTGAGGGCCGCTATCCCGGCGCGGCGGTGGCGCTGGCGCGGCACGGCAGGCTGGTCGCCGCCCGCGCGTTCGGCCAGGCCCGTCAGGCGAGCGGCGGGCAGGCCGCCGTGCAGGCCGAGACCGGGACGATGTGGCTCCTTTATTCCCAGACCAAGCCGGTCGTCTCCTGCGCGATCTGGCAATTGGTCGAGCGCGGCCTGCTGCGCTTCCACGATCCGGTGGCCGAATACCTACCCGATTTCGCCCGGCACGGCAAGGGCAACGTCACCCTCCATCACCTCCTGTCGCATCAGGGTGGCTTCCCGAGCGGTGCCATGCCGCCCGCCGCCTGGGACGACCACGATCTGCTCCGCGAGACGGTCTGCGCTTACACGCTGGAATGGGAGCCGGGCGCGCGGGTCGTCTACCACAGCGCGGCGGCCCATTGGGTGCAGGCCGCGCTGATCGAGGCGGTCACCGGCGAGGATTACCGCACCTTCGTGCGCGAGCAGATCACCGCCCCGCTCGACCTGCAACACCTCTGGGTGGGCGTGCCCGACACGCTGCACGATCGGCTGGCCTTCATGCACCAGCCGGGCGAGAACGGCGGGCAGGTGGCGCTGGACGATCAGAACACCCCGGCCTTCTGGCGCGCGGGCGTGCCCGGTGGGGGCGGCTACGCCACCGCGAGCGATCTCGCCACCTTCTATCAGATGTTGCTCGGCAACGGCACGCTGAATGGCGCGCGGATCGTCGCGCCGCGCACCGTGCAATACGTGACCCGCAACCATACCGACGAGCGGATCGATGAGGCGATGGGCCTGCCGATGCACCGTGGCCTTGGCGTCCATGTGCGCGGCACCTCGTCACGGATTCGCGGACTCGGCAGCACGGCCTCCCCGGCCACGTTCGGCCATGGTGGGGCGGGCAGCTCCTACTCCTGGGCCGATCCCGAGACGGGGGTGTCGTTCAGCTATCTCACGAATTCGCGCTCGGGCGAGCCGTGGCACACCCGGCGACTCGATGAGATCGCCACCCTGGCGCACGCCGCCGTGATCGAGCTTTAACGACCGCAGGGCCGGGGCGATCACCGAAGTGAT
>JAABUN010004909.1_pt1 | contig 17369 bp, 17 predicted proteins | sample 5559311 | NCBI WGS metagenome assembly JAABUN01 (sample SAMN10711877, study PRJNA513370) | rock metagenome | isolation source: Antarctica rocks | place: Antarctica: Victoria Land, Siegfried Peak sud
TCGCCTGTTTATAAAGCTGTTCCAGTTGGGCAATACTTGAATGCTCCACTAGCGCAATCCGTTTTGGCATAAGTCATCTCTTCACTCTCTATCTTTATCATAATCTGTTAAGCGGACATGATATAACAACTATAGGAATTATTAATTTACCTGTAAATAACTGGATCAAAGGCTTTATGTCTATGGGTATGGCTTTCAGCGTTGGCTCAACTTTTACGCTGGCAAAAACTACTAGAGATTTGCATGAAGCTACAAAAATTGTCTCTAGAATCGATGAAGCTCATGTAGAAAAATTATTGAGTCAAAATCATCCCTTAAAATAATTAATCAAAAAGTACGATCTATCTTGAGCGATCATGCCTGTTTCTAAAAATTCCTTTGCTAAATACTTTCCTTTACCCATAATGCCAGCCCACCCCCACGACCACGAGCGGCGATGAAGTCTTCTGTTACTCTGAAAAAGGCGAAAAAAGGCGTAGCAACTGATCCTTTGTAAAAATCTGCCTCTTTAAGCTTTCCACCTCGAAACCCTCCACTATAAATAGCTTGATTAAATAACAAAATCTCTAATTGTGTAAAATCAAACATTAGCAAATTTTTCTTATCTAAATAACGAGCGGGTCCAGTTAATTTAAGCTGTAAGGAGCCAAATTGCAGAGAATGAGTAATTCCAGCCTCGCCCAAATTTTGAGATGAACAAAAATAAATCTGTGCGGGAGCAATTTGGGGTACATAAAAGCCTTTACCTAAAGCCACACCACTTTTAAAATGAGCGTTTTTAGGAGCAGTAAAGCAAAGCCGCCACTGACCAAAAAGTAATTCGAGGGGATATACTTGTTTTTGTCGCTTAGTTGTTTTTTCTGCTTGCAATAAAGCCTCGACTACTTCTTTAGCCGTCGGACGAAGTTTTTTTGCTCGTAAATTAGCCGCCCTAGCCAAAACATCCACAAAATCAATAGTCGAATCTAAAGTAGTCATAATTATTCACAACGCTACAAATTATTAGCTCTATGCGATTATCTCAAGGACAGCTAAATTTACTCGAACGTTGTCCGCGTCAATTTCAACATACTTATTTAGATGGTATTATATCCCCTACTAGCTTAGAGCAACAAGAACGTTTAAGCTCCGGTAGCCGCTTTCACCTTTTGATGCAGCAGCGAGAATTAGGTTTACCCATTGATGCTTTAGTCAAAGAAAACGAACAATTGCAAGGTTGGATGAATGCCTTTGCGATCGCCGCTACAGAAATATTAACTCCTGCTGACAGGGAGTTTCGAGAAAGCGAACATTGTCGTACTTTGCAAGTTGAAGAATATTTGCTAACAGTAATTTATGACTTATTTATCGCTAGAAGTGACACTTGCCAAATTCTCGATTGGAAAACTTACCCCAAACCTCAAGATCGGCGCAAATTAGCCCAAAATTGGCAAACTCTGCTTTATCAGTATGTATTGGCGGAAACTAGCGAATATTTACCTGAACAAATTTCTATGACTTACTGGTTTGTGCAATCAGACGATAAACCGCAAAATTTGACCTTTAATTACAGCAATACCCAGCACCAGCAAGTAGAAAAAAAACTCACTTCGTTACTTCTGCAACTGACTAATTGGCTCAAACGTTACGAAATCGGCGAACAATTCCCGCAAGTGGTAGAAGGTAGCAAAACTTGTAATTACTGCCAATTTATTAGTAGATGCGAAGGACGAAGTACGAAGCGAAGCGATCGCAATTTCGAGGCAGATTTATCAGAACAAGAATATAGTACAAATACACTACCGCTTCTTGCTAATATTCAAGAAGTAATAATTCTGTAATAAGACATCTGGTGCAAGTTTAGTAGATGACACAATTGCAATGGACTGTAATATCGATAGAACCGCCGCCAGAGTGGTTTGTTGAAGCGGTGAAAAGCTATGTTCCCAATTCTTCGGGACATTACGCGGCTCAACTGTTGTGGCAGCGCGGGATTCAGGATGTGCAGCAGTTGGCAGAATTTATTAAACCCCAACTATATCAGGCTTCTAGTCCTTTTGTATTTGGGCAAGAAATGCAGCAAGCGGTAGCTAGATTAAAACAAGCACGCGATCGCACAGAAAAAGTAGCTATTTGGGGAGATTTTGACGCAGATGGGATTACGTCAACGGCGGTGTTATGGGATGGATTGGGGCAGTTTTTTCCGCAACATCAGCAGCTAAATTACTACATTCCCAATCGCCTCACTCAGTCTCACGGTTTAAACTGTCAGGGAATTGATGAACTTGCCCAAAATAATACGGCGTTAATTGTTACTTGCGATACTGGCAGTACAAATATTGAAGAAATAACTTATGCAAACTCTTTAGGAATTGACGTTATAGTTACCGATCATCATACTTTACCAAGAAGTCGCCCACCTGTAACAGCAATTATCAATCCTCGTTATTTGCCAAGTAACCATCAACTGTTTAATCTTTCTGGAGTTGCCGTTGCTTACAAGCTAGTAGAAGCACTTTATCAAACCTTACCCGATGTACCCCAGCAACCTCTAGATGACTTGTTAGATTTGGTAGCGATTGGACTTATAGCCGATTTAGTGCAGCTAAGTGGCGATTGTCGGTACTTGGCACAGGTGGGAATAGAAAAAATGCAATCCGACTCCCGCAAGTCAGAAACAAAGCGCCGCAGACCTGGAGTTGGGCGCTTATTAGACCTTTGCCGCAGAAGTGGCGATCGCCCTACAGATATTTCTTTTGGTTTGGGCCCAAGAATTAACGCCGTAAGTCGGATTCAAGGGGATGCTTCTTTTTGCGTAGAGTTGCTGACAAGTAGAGATGTTGAGCGTTGCAACCAATTGGCGCAAGAAACAGAACTAGCAAACGCGCGGCGCAAGTCTTTACAAAAAGATGTCCAGCAGCAAGTAAATGCCAAGCTAGAGCGGATGGATTTATCAACGACCAGCGTTATAGTTTTAGAAGATCCGCAATGGGCTGTAGGGGTGCTGGGATTAGTCGCCGGACAAGTTGCCCAGCAAACAGGTCGCCCGACGGTTTTACTAAGTACCGAAGGTCAAACAGCCTTCGCGCGTGGTTCGGCGCGATCAGTAAATCAAGTCGATTTGTACCAATTAGTTAAAGATCAGGCACATTTACTACACAGGTTTGGCGGACATCCTTTTGCGGCGGGGCTGAGTTTGCCTGTAGAAAATATCCCTTTATTCACAGATGCAATTAATCAAAGACTGCGGCAAATATTAGGAAATTCGACTTCACCCCCCACAATTCAAGCCGATTTAGTCGTGACGGTTGCTGATTTGGGTAAAAAGCTTTTTAGGGAATTGAACTTGCTTGAACCCTGTGGAATGGGCAACCCTGTACCAAAACTGTTGATTCAAAACTGTTGGATTGATAAAACTTGGAATCGCAATATCCGCGACGCTCAAGGGAAAGAAGTTAGGTATATAAAAACCGATTTTGAACTGCGCGATGAGTCTACGAATATTAGATTTCCCGGTGTATGGTGGGGACACTACCGCGAAGAAATCCCTAAAGGGCGTTGCGATGCAATTGTAGAACTCGATTACAACAGTTATGAAAATCCAGCAAAAGATATAAAACCCCATTATGAAGTTAGGCTTATAGCTATTCGTCAGTGCGCGATCGCTAATCAATTTACATCCTCAGCGCCAAATAAAATTTTAGATTGGCGACAAGAAAGTTCTTTGCAAGTAGCATCAGTTTTGCTAGTCAAAAATTGTCCTAGTAATTGGGACGATTTACGGGCTTGGTACGAGAAGTCACTTGATGAAAATAAACCGCTTGCGATCGCCTTTAGCGCCCCTAACCCAGTTACACCCCGTCAAGTTTGGCTAAATTTGGTAGGGATTGCTAAATATCTCAGCCGTACTGAGCAAAGTGTTACGCGCCTGCAACTGATGGAAAAATTAGGAGTTAGCGACTTATTATTGCGATTGGGATTTACAGCTTTAAAGTGTTTGGGTTTTAAAGTTAGCTTTCAAAATGGAGCTTTTAAAATGAGCTTGCTTCAAGTAGAGTCAACTATTACCGATACGGAGAACTTACAGACAATTGAGCAATTTATTGCGGCGGTACGTGAGGAGCAATTTCAACGTCAGTATTTTTACAAAGTGCCACTTTCTACTATTAGTGCAGTTTTTTCTGAGGAGTTGCCTGTAGAGGTGTAATTAATGTAATTTTAATTTACAATAGCAGAGGTTTGAGTGGTACTTTCTGAGATATAATCACATACCCATAACCCTTGTACAACAAGCTCTTAAACCCTCAATGAACTCTCATGTTACCGTTATAAATGCTTTACGTTTGCCCCAAGAAAGGAGCAAAGAGTTTGTTGCAGTTTCTTTATTTTCCGGTGGCGGAGGATTAGATTTAGGCTTATCGCTGGCGGGATTTGACTTTAGGTATGCAAATGATGAAGTTCAATATTACTGTGACACTATTTCCTACAACTTCCACAACTGTATAACAGAAGCTAAAGATGTCAGAGAGTTGAAGGGTCAAACAATTAAAGAACTTATTATGGCAGAGAAAATAAGTCTTATAGCAGGAGGTGCGCCCTGTCAGGCATTCAGTATTTTAGGCAAAAGAGGCTCCTTTTCAGATTTACGAGGACAACTTGTTTTTGATTACATTCGTCTTATCAATGAGTTAGAGCCGGAAGCTTTCGTTTTTGAGAATGTTCCAGGGTTATTAACTCTTAATGGCGGTGAAGATTGGGAAAAGCTCTACTACCATTTTCAAGTTGAAACTGGATATGACATTTACACTTCTACTTTAAACGCTGCTGATTATGGTGTTCCACAAATCAGAAAAAGGGTTTTTGTGGTGGGCTTCCGTCAGCCTACCGAATTTATGTTTCCTAATCCTGAGTACCGCGATCCATCAAGTTTAGATTTGCTCGATCGGCACTTGCCAGACTGGATTCCCGCAAAACTTGCTCTAGAAAATGTTGATGGTTTGTACAACCATGACATTCGTATTCATGGGGATAGGGTACGTAGCCGATATGAGAAAATTCCTCAAGGTGGAAGAGATAAAATAGACCATACAGATAGAATTGACCCGGAAAGACCTTCAGGAACAGTGTTAGTTGGTTCTAAAGCAGGAGGTGGCAGACCTCATATTCATCCGTATCTTCCTCGGCATATTACTGTTAGAGAAGCGGCACGTCTTCAGTCTTTTCCAGATTGGTATAGGCTTTTGGGAACCTCCACAGCACAGTACAGGCAAATTGGTAACGCTGTCCCTCCATTACTCGCCCTTGCAGTCGGAAAATCTATTAAGACTGCTCTGAAAAGTACGAAGAAAAAGGAGTTAGTGTTTTGACACTCCCTTACCCAGGATATTCTTGGTCTTTCAATCACCACATGGGAAGGGTAAACTCAAGAGAAGTTTTTGCTCTTCTTGAGTCAGCGTATCAATTCAGGCAATATCCTAATTACCGATCGTTAGTCAATCAGGCTTTGGTCGCTCAAGAAATTTTCACCCCAAATGTTAGAGCGGATTCTGGGCAAGTAGATGCTTGGCGTGATTATCAACAAATCCTCCCTGATTTAGGTCTAATCTACTCTACAAGATATATTAGACAGCCACAATTAACGCCAATTGGATTAATGTATATTGATGGTACGATTGGCTACTCTGAACTTTTTTCTACTCAAGTTCTTGCTTACCAGTATCCAAATGGGCATAAAACAGATATATCTCCTGCGGTAAGGGAAGAATTATCGCAAGGAGGAATTAGCGTTCCAACAAATCGAATGGAACTGGATGTCAATTCAGGAATTCTGATAAAGCCAGGAGTGCTGATTCTACAAATTTTGGTTGAACTGCACCAGCAAGGTTATTTTCCAACTCTAGATACCCGTGAGTGTCTTCTAGCACTCGTACCTACAATCCATAATAGTGACTGGCAAGAGGCTTACACAAGATTATTGCAACTGAGACAGACAGGTGACATATCTGAGGCAGATAAGCGAAGACTGCGAGATGTTCAAGAGTGGTTTCAGTTTTTGGGTCAAAGTGATTTTGCAGTTAAGGAAGGAAACAAAATTTCGCTCTCATCTACGGCTCTAGCAGAAATTGAGCAACTTCAAGCTATTTTGGATTTTCATGCCGATCCAGTAACTTTTTGGATACCACAAAGTTCAGTTGATCGTGAAAATGCTTTAACATGGTACGGCTTCTTTGGCAGCCCAAGCATTGAATCTCAGTGGATAACACCGGAGGAGTTACGTAACCAAGATTACCTCTTAGAAAACTACCCCGATCGCGAATTGCTTGATGATATTGATAGTCCTCCTGTAGTTGTTGAGGTGTCAGAAATTAACCTTAGACCTTTTTTTCCAAGCATTCCTGAAGTTGTTGATGTAAATATTGACGTTGATGTTGAAAACATCATTCAGGGTAGGATACGGTTACGTAATAAAACACGTCAACATCAAGAAATCATTGCACGACTTGCAAAAAGGCTGACCGAACTCTCGTACAATGTGGCAGACGATCCAAACTCAGTTGATTTACTTGCGGAGAAGAACGGCTATGAAACCATTTTTGAGGTCAAGACGATTAATCGCCGGAACTTCCAACCACGTATTCGTTTAGGTGTAGGGCAGCTATCAGAGTATCGATACAGACGACAACTTCAAACTCAAATAAGACCAAACTCTATTCTGGTTCTCGGTAATACTCTCCAACTTCCAACATGGACACCCGATTACTTCTCATCTGACGTAAATATCGGACTCCTATGCTCCAGAGCAGATTCGTTTTTAGCGTTAACTAATGGAACAGTTGAACTTGAGATTCAAAATGCAAGTTAAGGGCATAAATGTCTTGTCGTCAACTTAAATCTACTATCTTCACTGACAATCTCTATGTACCGCCCTCACTGATGAATAAGGCAAACTAACTATTTATTATATTAAAAGTTTCCATAGGATCTTTTACTCTATACAGCTATACAAGCATCACAGTCGTTTGTGAGTGCAATAATCTGAAATTTTCCTCATAACACTTATAGTTGGAGATCGTACAGAAGTTTTCAAGGGAGAGTTTTTGAGCTAGTTAGCGCTATACAAAGCGATCGCATTCAAGCAGCATTTTGGACGCAATAAAATTTACTGTAGTAAGTTGTTTATTGCAACCACTGCCAAGTCAAGGCTAACAGCACCGCCGCCGAAGCTCCGATTAAGGTATTAAAAATATTAACTATTTCGTTAGTTAGCCAATCTACCTTTGCTTGCAAAGTTGCGCCAATCACGCTTTCTATATTAGTGGCGATAAAGGCGGCTATTACACAAAAAACGAACCCCGATAAGTCAATTAAACCGAACCCCCAACCAATAAATGCGATCGCAATTGAACCAACTATTCCCGCTTTTGTAGAAATAAATTTCTCGATCTAATCCAGTATTTACACACCTTTGAAACACCCCGCCAAATAACTCGCCCACCCCCATACCCGGCGATGTTATGAACCAATGCTTTTAGTAAACGTTAGGATCGATAGATAAAACTTAACTAGGTAAGTAAATGAGCCAGCTTAAAAAAATACTTATAAACTGTCAAAACGAAGTTAGTCAGGTTGATGCTGCCGCCAATGCTAACGCCAACCCTCAAGAAAACGCAACGGCTTCCAAAGTCGAAATCCTCGCCAAACTTTACCTGGAAGGCGGCCCGGCCCAAATCCCTGATGCAACGCTCGTAGAACTGTGTGATTGGCTATGGAGTGAGTTTCAGAGTACCCCGCTAAATCTAGAATTCTCTTGGTATGAGCGTCATAACAATGCCGCAGAAATGTTTGCCGATATCTCTGCCAATCATCTCTGGGTGTCTGCCGAAAATTATGACACAACCCTAGGTCTTAATCCTATCTACAACTTTATCTTCCAGGCAATGCACGACAATGACCACTACCGCACTCATAGCGATTTTAGTCTGGAAGGGGAAATTGCGACCTACAATGCCACTGCCAAACGTGCGCCAAGTTTACTCGTCCAAAAGATTATTTATTCCGAAAGTGTGCTGAGATCGGCTGCCCACCTTTTTCTCGGACATCCGCCGAGTTCTAAAATTGTCTTTCCGTAATTTATCGAAATATTCAATCCATTAGTGTCTTTGTAGTTCTAATTAATCTCTGTGCAATAAAGGTGTAATCCCATGACCGTAACCATAATGTCATTGAACACTACCGCAATTCGTTGGGCGGATATCATTGAATATCCCCAGACTGGAGTTAAGAGCAAGATTTTGCTGGAAGATAAAAACTGCCGATATGCGCTGATGTCGCTGGCGGCGGGAATGGATATCGCAGAACATACTAATCCTCGCAATGCCACGGTGAACGTGATTGAAGGACAAGGCGTGCTGACGCTGGAAGGCAAAGAGATTGACCTGAAACCGGGAGTCTTTGTTTTTATACCTGCTACCGCACCCCACGCTGTAAAAGCAGTGACAAACTTCGCCTTCTTATTGACACTCTCGCAAACAGGGTGATGGCTCTAATTATTGACCTTGAGGCATTCATGCCATCTAACAAACACAAAGCGGGTACTTTCCAAAAGTCTTACTTCAATTCTGCCATTATTGGTTAGGAGCGTTGATTGTGCCATCGTCAACAATACACCTGCAATAATATCAATTAACTGAATCTTGAAAAGGAGAATGGCGATGTTAGATATTGATGAAATGGGACAAAAAGAAATACAAAGCTTCCTCCAGCAAGTAGGATACGGTCATCTTGGCTACATACACGAAGGAAAACCCTACGTGATGCCAATGCACTATTATCTCGAAGAAAAGGACATCTATCTATTTACAACTGAAGGCATGAAAACTCATGACCTAGACGCGAATCCAGAAATCTGTCTACAGGTTGAAGAAATTCATAATCCCCTTCATTGGCGTAGCGTGATTGTGACGGGTCGAGCCGAGCGCCTCGCAGAACAGCAAGATATTGATCGTGCTATGCAATTTATCAAAGAGCGTAATCCAAAACTTTCTCCTGCTATCAATCGCACTTGGATCGACTCTTGGGGACGCGCGGAGGTAATTGTCATCTACCGTATCTATCCGGGCGAGATGAGCGGACGCACGACTGATGGAGTCAGCAGTCGGTGAGAGTAGAGCCATTGGTGCTGTAATCTAAATATTTTGATTACGTTCTTGAATGGCTCCAAATGGGCAAAGGCTATTTAGTTAACTGGCAATTTTTACTGTAGCGATCGCCAAGCTAAAGCCAGTAGCACCGCAGCCAAAGCTCCGATTAAGGTATTAAAAATATTAACTACTTCATTGGTTAGCCAATCTACCTTTGCTTGCAAAGTTGCACCAATCACACTTTCTATATTTGTGGCGATAAAAGCAGCTATTACACAAAAAATTATCCCCGATACGTCAATTAAACCTACTCCCCAACCAATAAATGCGATCGCAATCGAACCAACTATTCCCGCAATTGTCCCCTCTAAACTAACTGCTCCCTCCGTTCCTCTAGGTACGGCTTGCAAGGTAGTTATTAAATAAGTCCGCTTTCCGTAAGCTTTTCCTACCTCACTAGCGCAAGTATCCGATAGTTTGGTACTAAAACTTGCCACATAACCTAGTAACAACAATGGTGTAATTGATTTTGCCCCTAATACTACTCCCACCGCACATAGAGCCGCCGTCAGCGCCGAACCCCAGACATTTTCCGGGCCTCTCGCCCCCGATCGCTTTTCGGCAATTCCTTCAGCTTCTTTTTGCGCCAAACCTATGCGCGTAACGCCCGAACCTACTAAAAAGTAAAATAAAACAACTATATATCCCTGCCAACCCAAACTACCCCAAATTAGTACCCCTAGTATCCAGGCGTGAACTAACCCAGCGTTTGTGAGGAGTTTTTTGGGAGCAATCACAGCAATAGTTAGTAAAACTGTGTTCAATACCACAGCAATTAACCAAGGATTTAGCGCATAAATTGGAGATAGCATTAGTTATCAGCCTGTAAATTTTGAGCCGTGAATCAAACTTTATTCCATCTTGCCTTTCCCGTCACCGATATCGCTCAAACAAAAGCCTTTTATGTCGATGGGTTGGGTTGCATTCCTGGACGTGAAAATCATCATGCTCTAATTCTCAACTTATACGGTCATCAATTGGTAGCTCATACAACTAAAGAGGAGCTTTCACCCCAACAAGCTATTTATCCCCGACATTTTGGCTTAGTTTTTACTTTAGAGCAAGACTTTGACAATTTGCTAGAAAAGTCCAGAGATTCAGGGCTACTTTTTCGTGAAGAACCCAAGCACCGCTTTCCAAACTCACTTCTAGAGCATCGTACCTTTTTTTTAGAAGATCCTTTTTACAATTTGCTGGAGTTTAAATACTATCGTTATCCTGCGGCAATTTTTGGTAGCCACGATTATGCCCAAGTTGGCGATCGCGCTAACTAAGCTATTATTCCCCTAAAGCTTCAGCTACGCTGCTCAAGCATCTTGCGTCTGTTACCATCCAATCATGACGAAATACTGGCAGTTGAATATTTTTGCCTACAGGTAGTTGCGAACTATTGGCTGGCACAATCATTAAATCGTAAGGTGTCCAAATTGATGTAAAGTTTAGGCGCTCCAACATTTCTACATCTCGCCCTAAGTCTTGCAAAAAGGCGCTATTAGGTCGCATTTGCACGCACCCCGGACGCTGGGAAAACTGGGCTATCCAAGTTCCTTGATGGGGAGACGCTATAGTAATAAAGCTTTTTACTCGTTCTATTCCCCCCAACCTTTGGATGTAATAGCGGCTGACAATTCCCCCCATGCTAAAACCAATTACACTTAGCTTTTCTTCAGGTGCAAAAGTTCCGTTTACATAATCGGATACTTGTTTGGCTAATTTGTCAAGAGGCAATTTACCATTACTTGGCAGCAAATCGAGATCGTATACTGTCCAACCAAGCTTTATTAAACTTGGAGCCATTGTTTGAAAAATTGCCCTCGTATCATTCAATCCATGAACTAATAGTACGCATTTACGAGTTCTCAAACTTGTCGTCATATCCTTTTAAATAACCAATTTCTAATTACTACTTGAGCTAGAGGATTTATTTAAGGTGCTAGGCTAGGATGTATTTCAACTTTAACTCCGGGCGATCTGTACCTCTTAGTTAAATCTTTTCCAAACATGGGTGAGTATTTTCTAAGTAATTCTCCATCTTATTGTTTTAAGCAATTAAGTATAAATGCTTAGTTATGTTTTTGTATAAGTTTTGTTAACAATTGTCTAATAATCTTGCAACAAGTGACGTTAAAAAATCATACTTAGTTTTGACTGAGTGCAAGTTGCAGTTAACCTAAGAAGCAATTTGATAACAAATAGATTGTTCAAATCAAAAAAACACCATGTCCAAAAAGCCGATACTTTTTGCATAAAAAAAGATTTAGTTGTAACTTTAATTCACTGTTAAAAAATAGGAGAAATTCTAATGATTGATAATTCTAAAAAAATATTGACGGGAACATTATCTTTTTTTGTCGGGTTGCTTGCAGGTAAAAAAGCCCAAAATAATAAACAAATAAATCCCCCTGTCGCTAAAACAAAAAAACGTAGCGGCTATTTCATGGAGCTTGATGAATCGGAAGATGCTAACTTGTTAACGCAACCAGTAGCCGCCGTAAAACAAGCTGTAGAAAAAACTAAAAATACTACCGTTGAAGTAGCAAAGCAAGTAGCAGAAACAGTAAAAACCTCCGAGCCAGTAGCCGCCGCCAAACAAGCTGTAGAAAAAGCTAAAACATCCGAGCCAGTAACCGCCGCCAAACAAGCTGTAGAAAAAGCTAAAACCTCTGAATCTGGTCAAAAAGTAGCAGCAAATGCCGAACCTGTAGCTGCTAAAAAGAGTAAAGTTGAGTTAGTGCAAACAGCAGAAGGGTTGAAAGCAGAACCAGCAAAACCGAGCATTTCTATAGCAGCAAGCAGCAACGGACAAAACAAAACTGAAACAACTTTTGCACCCAAGTATCTTAACCCAGCTAATAGTTCGACTAGCCGTCGTCGCCCTGGAGCAAATATGACTAACTTCCTTGATATGGCAAATCAGGTAAAAAAACAAGCTAAAGATTAATTGGACTTAAGAGGAGAAATTTATTTCTTCTCTACTCATTTATTTTATTAGCAGCTTTAATCGAGACTAGAGTGCTGTACAAAGTAAACGCCGAATCCCAGCTAGATTGAGTGCGGCGCAAAAGATGAATATGAGAAGGAATGCGCTTTAATAGTTCTATTTGGTCGATTATAGTTTCCGCAAAAGGAGAAAAATCAGACCAAATTGGGGTAGATGGTAGTTGAAGGGAGAGAAAATTGAGCAGGCTATTCCAGCTAATTCTAATAGTTGAGCGATCGCATTTATCGATCTTTGTAACGCCTTTTTGGTATTGGTAGCTATGATCGTGGATACGCAAAATACAACCTCGACTAGGCAGAAGTAAATCGCAAAAGTGGGTGTAGTCTTGAGTTTTAGTTTTGCGCTGAAGTTTGCCCCTAACGTCTCGATCGACTACTTGTTCAAAAATAGGTAATAATCCTAAAGTGCGATCGCTTACTTCCGACCAATTGAAAGTCATAGCGCCCATTTGACCTTGTTCGTTTTGGCAAATGACGGTAGCTTGAGGTTCAACGTACTGAAAATAGCTAACTTGAAAAACGCGGATTTGGTTAATTTCTGCCAGAGTTGCCCAAATACAAGGAATACCCACAGCACAGAGTTGTTGACCTAAAAATTTTAATTCACCAATCGCCCCGCTTTTATAAAACCGCCAGCCGCGACTAGGAAGTTGCAGCCGTGCGGCGTAGGGTTCTATTTGCATAATTTGAGCAAAGTTTTGAGCCGCTACAGTTTTGTTTTCACTAGCTATGGCTTCTAAAATTAATACACCTAATTGATTATTATTGGGCTGCGTAGTAGCTTGAGCAATCCCCCGTCGCCCAAGTTCAGAAATTAGGGTTTCTAGGCGCTGTAAACTTTGACGTGTTCGAGCTAAAAGGTTTGTATTAGTAACGTCTTTTAAGAGTTTTCGATAGATATTTTGGGCGGCTTCTAGTTCTCCTAACCCTTCATACAGTCTTCCCGCGTAAAATTGTACCCAAGGATTGTCGGGGGATGTTTGCAACAAAGGCTGCAATAGTTGGGCGGCGGCTCCGTAATCTTGGCGTTCAAAAGCAGCGATAACATCGTCAAGCATAGCGATGATGATAGTTATAAAAAAGCTAAAATCCCAGTTTACTCGCTCAATATAACTAATTGGTGCGAAGCCCGGTTACAGGCGCGTTTAATTATTTTTCAGTTTCATAAGCCGCCGCCACAATAGACAAAGCAACTACTGGCGCGGTAACGGCTCTTAAAATGCGGCTTCCCAAGGAAACCTTTTGAAACCCCAACTTAATCGCTTTGTCAATTTCTGCCCCTGTCCAGCCTCCTTCGCAGCCAATAGCGATCGCAATTTCCCCACTTTGTAGAGAATTAATTGCGCTTAGTAAATGGGGATGTTCGCCGCGCGCCACGCATAAATAACGATAATTAGCGCCAACGGTAGCAATTGCCGAACTAAAAGGCACAGGCTCTAAAATAGCTGGGATAATTGCCCTTTCCGATTGTTCCGCCGCTTCTGTGGCAATTCGCCGCCACCTTTCTAGTTTTTGGGGACTGGGATTAAGAATAGTGCGATCGCCTATTACGGGCATAATTGTTGTTACCCCTAGTTCTGTACAACAACGGACTACTTCATCAAAGCCATTTCCTTTGGGTAAAGCGGCAATTAAAGTAATGGCTACAGGTAACTCGCTTGTGACTTCTAGCGGCTCTAAAATGCGCCCTTGCTGGGCTTCTAGCGCCACCAGCCACGAATTACCCTGACCATCCATAGCAATAAAAGACTCGCCCTCTTTCAGCCGCAAAACGTGGCTTAGATAGTGCAGTTGTTCTCGTTTTAGCAAAATTTGTTTGTCTTGCAACTGAGAAAATGCGATCGCAAGTCTTTGTAATTGTGCCATTAATCAGCTTTTAAATAAGCCTCAATTGCCGCGTTAGCAATTTGAGTCATCGATTTACCTTGGCTAGTAGCGGCGGCTTTTAGCTGGAGGTAAATATCATCGCTTAAGCTAAGGCGACGGCGCACTTTATTTGTAGCTGTAGTAGTGTTGCCAATAGCGACTAATTGCCCGTTAGAATCATCGGTAACGGCAGAATCTGCCATTGCTTCGACTAAACCATCGCTATCATCGGTAGAGTAAGCTTCAGCAACGTTTTCTACTTCGTAATTGGCGGCAAATTCACGAATCGAGTCAAAGCCCAAGCGATCGCAAAAACAACCAAAACTTTCGTTTTCTTGCTTTTCTTGTTTAAAGTAAGCAAAAATTGGCTTTAATTGCGTTTCTAGATCGTTAATGTGCATCCGTTCCATATAGGGAACTGCTAACCGCGTTTGACTTGGCGAACCACCTAACCAAACTTGATAAGACTCTGTAGCACTACCAACAAAGCCCAATTCTGCCAAATAGGGACGGGCGCAACCATTCGGACAACCAGTCATTCTGACTACAAAATGCTCGTTTTCTAAACCCACTTGTTCTAGCAACGTTTCAATTCGCTTGAGAACGCTGGGCATAACTCGCTCAGATTCGGTGATTGCTAATCCGCACGTAGGCAGTGCTGGGCAAGCCATAGAGTACCGTACTAGCGCATTAATAGCCTGGGGGTCAGTTTGTACGCCACAACGAGTCAAAATGTCTTGAATCGCCTGCTTTTGACCTGGCTCGATATCGTATAAAATTATATTGTGGTGAGCAGTGAGACGAATTGGTAAATTAAATTGCTGGACAATTTCGCGTAATGCCGTCCGCAATTGCAAAGATCCTTCATCTTTGACTCGTCCATTTTCTACCGATATACCTACAAATAGCTTACCGTCTCCCTGTTCTTGCCAGCCGAGGAAATCTTCATACTTAAATTCTGGTAAAGCTTGGAAGGGAGCGAGTTTTTTACCGAAGTATTCCTCAACTTGGGTGCGGAATTTCTCAACACCCCAATCGTTCATTAAGTATTTTAAACGGGCGTGGCGGCGGTCAGTGCGATCGCCGTAATCTCTTTGAGTAGCGACAATTGCCTTAATTAGCTCGTAAACGTCCTCTTTGGCAACATAGCAAATCTCGTCAGCCATCCGCGCAAAGGTTTCTTCTTTGTTGTGAGTTCTCCCCAATCCTCCACCCGCAAAGACATTAAAGCCTAGTAACTCTTGCTTTTCGCCCGTAATAACTACCAAACTCAAGTCTTGAGAATATAAATCGATGGAATTATCCCCTGGAACAGTCACCGAACACTTAAACTTACGGGGCATATAGTGCGTACCGTAAATTGGTTCTGGGTTATCGTCAATAATTGTACCTTTACCCTTGCTGTGACGAGCGGCGACTACTTCGGGGTTTTCTTCGGCGCTCACTGCCTTTTCGCCATCAAGCCAAATTTCGTAATACGCGCCCGTTTGCGGTGTTAGTAACTGAGCAATATTTTCAGCGTATTTCCAAGCGTACTGATAAGCTGTTTGATTTTTAAAGGGAGCCGGGGGAGCCATCACGTTGCGACTAACATCCCCACAAGCGCCCAAAGTCGAACCCATGTTTTTTACAATCGCTGCGATCGCACTTTTGAGATTTTTCTTTAAAATCCCGTGCATCTGAAAGCCTTGTCTAGTTGTGACTCTAAGCGTCTGATTGCCGTATTCTTCTGATAGCCGATCTAAAGTCAAATATAGTTCCGGAGGTACAAAACCTGCGGGGTTTGTAGTTCTTAGCATACACTGGTAATCTTTTTCTTGTCCCGCAACGCGATTATCGCGGTTATCTTGCTGATAAGAGCCGTGAAACTTAAGAATTTGTACTGCGTCTTCCGAAAAATGAGTTGTATCTTGCTGTAGTTCAGTCGCTACAGGCTCACGCAAAAAATTACTACGTTCTTTTAAGCCTTCAACTTTAGAAGGTTTACGCGACGCAGTAGGAGTAGAAATAGGGGTCTTTACCATTGCACTTGCATTATAAGAGATTTTAAGACTACATCGTTCACCGCCGCACCAGTAGAATTACAAACACCCCAATCGGCTGTTTAATCCCCGGTAAATCCGTCGGTATTATGAGGAATACCCCAATTTTAACACGAGAAAAAGTTGGGGTTTTCCCACTTAAGGACTAAACAACCCAACTTTAATTTAATTGAACCTCGCCAAACCTTAAACTTAGAACCGATAAGCTGCACCAGCTTGAAAGCTTACCGCCGAGGCTGGGCTATTTTCATAAGCCTTTATACCTAATTTGGCATCGGTGTAAAACATAATGTTTTTGGTTACTTCCTTTTCTAAGCCAGTAGTCAGCACGACGGAATCTTTGTTACCTAAAGGTGTTGGTTTACCATTTGCTTCTACAAAAGAGTAGCCTGCACCTACATAGGCGTTGGCTTTATTAGTAATGGGAACATCGTAGGAAATTATTGGCATAATGGCGCTAGTTTCATCGCTAAATAAAATTGCTCCCCGCGCTGAGATTGGTGTATTAGGAATCGCGAAACGCCCTTGAATATTGCCGCCAAATGTTGCCGCATCTCCAGTTTTTCCACCATTAGTAACTCCGGTAGAAATTCCTCCACCAAGGTAACTTGCTCTAGTGCCTGAAGGCTTTGCTGAAGCTGCTTGAGCGGATAAAACTGGAACAATTAATAAAGCAGATAAGGCAGCAAGCTTGACAGATTGTTTCAGAAATGATTTCATAAATGTTAGTGTTTTTAAGTTCATATTTTTATAGTCGAATAACTGTTTAAAAAGTTTCCAATGTTGTTAAAAAATTTTTACAGAAAACAGATTTTTGTTAACATACTTAAAAAGATAAATTGGAAGTTAATAGACTGTTTGTAAAGTGGCACAATAAAAAAGTTGCTAACTGCTTGAATATTTAATAAAAAAGCAGTTATCCTAGGGTTTAAAGCCTAGGCTAAAAAGGGAATATAGAGGTAGTTTTAATTAGTCTTAGGGTTTCAAATCAAGTAAGCCTTTTTCTTTAAGTTTAGGATTGAAACGTATTGGCATTTTTAAGCTGCGCAGTTCAATCGTCTGGAAATTTGTGGGTTAGCTATATGAAAGCACTGTCACGTACCCTTGATTTCAGTTATGAAGAGTCACTTGTACTCACCGATGAAGGAAGGATAATTTTAGAGGGTGTTTGAAAAGTTTTGAGAGGTCAAATTTTATGCTAATCGCCTCACCATGATCCGGATCATAGCAATGTAGATAAACGTCTCCGATGTTTCGGGCAATAGCTCATAGTCTCTGACCA
>JAABUN010004910.1_pt1 | contig 17365 bp, 15 predicted proteins | sample 5559311 | NCBI WGS metagenome assembly JAABUN01 (sample SAMN10711877, study PRJNA513370) | rock metagenome | isolation source: Antarctica rocks | place: Antarctica: Victoria Land, Siegfried Peak sud
AGCACGCCCTGGGTCAGCTCCAGCGCGCGCTCGGGCAGGATCTTGCGGCCGTCGCGGAGCACGTCGCGCAGCGTCGAACCCTCCACCAGCTCCATCACGATGTAGGGGATGGAGACACCGGTACGCGAGTCGGTCTCTTCCCCGGTGTCGTAGACCGCGACGATGGTCGGGTGGTTGAGACCGGCGGCGGACTGGGCCTCCCGCCGGAACCGAGCCTGGAAGGTGGGGTCGCTGGCCAGGTCGGCGCGCAACTGCTTGACCGCGACAGGCCGCCCCAGCCGCCGGTCGACGGCGCGTCGGACCTCGGCCATCCCGCCGCGTCCGAGCAGACCGTCGAGCTCGTAGCGGCCTCCGACCACCGTCGGGTCGTCAGTCATCTGGCCCGTCCTCTCATCGTCCCGTGCCGTTGTCCAGCATCCGATCCGTTCCCTCTCACCGCGCCATCCTCCCCACAGGGCCGTCTTCGCCTCACAAAGCCGCCTCCATCACCGCACGGGCAATCGGGGCGGCCAGCCGACCGCCGGCTATGTCGGTCCGGGGGATGTCGGCGTCCTCCACGATGACAGCGACCGCAACCCCGGGGTTGTCCAACGGCGCGAACGAGGTGAACCAGGCGAAGGGCTTGCGGGCGGGATCGGACTGTGCCGTCCCCGTCTTGCCGCCCACCCCGACCCCGGGGATGCGGGCGTTGCGGCCCGTACCCTGACTGACCACGATGCCCATCATCTGCTGCAGCGCCTTGGCGTTGGCCGGCGTCATCGCCGTGGACAGCGGGCTGGTGCGGTGGGTGAGCAGCGGCTTGAGGTCGGGTGCCTGCACCGAGCTCACCACATAAGGGTCCATCAGCACCCCGTCGTTGGCGATCGCCGAGGTGACCATGGCCATCTGCAGCGGACTCGCCGCCACGTCGTACTGCCCGATGGCGCTCAGACCCAGTTGCGCGTCGTCCATGTCGTCGGGGAACTGGCTGGCCACCCCGCCGAGGTCGTCCAGGTGGCGCTGGTCGAAACCGAACAGCTGAGCCTGGGCGCGGAGCTTGTCCTGACCGAGCTCGATACCCAGGTTGGCGAACGCGGTGTTGCAGGAGACCTTCAGAGCTTGGGTGACGCTCACCTTGGTGCCGCCGCAGTCGCTCGAGTTGGGCAGGAAGGTGTTGGTGCCGGGCAGCTTGAGCCGGGCCGGTGCGTCGACCAACGAGTCGGCCGTCTTGCCGTCAGCGAGGGCGGCCGCCGCGGTCACCAGCTTGAAGGTGGACCCCGGCGGGTAGATCTCCCGGGCCGCGCGGTTGGCCAGCGGCCGGTCCTTGGAGCCGGCGAGCCGGTCGTACGCCTGGCCGGCCGACTCCACGTCGTGGCTGGCGATGGCGTTGGGGTCGAAGCCGGGACTGGTGACCATCGCCAGCACCGCTCCGGTCCGCGGGTCCAGGGCGACGACCGCACCCTTCTGGGTGCCGAGCGCCTCGGCCGCCGCCTGCTGGATCTTGGGGACGACCGTGGTCTGCACGCTGGCGCCCTGCGGCGTCTGGTTCGAGGCCAGGTCGATCAGCCGGCGGACGAACAGGGAGTCGTCGGTGCCGGCCAGGGACGAGTTGTAGGTGCTCTCCAAGCCGGAGCTCGCATGGTCGTAAGAGTAGAAACCGGTGATCGGGGCGTAGAGCGATCCCTCCGGGTAGACCCGCTGATACCTGAAGCGGTCCTTCGACGGTTCGGTCCTGGCGATCTCAGTCTTGCCCGCAGCCAGGATCGAGCCACGGTTCTGGGCGAACTCGGCGTCGCGCACCCGCCGGTTCTGTGGCTCCGCCTCGAGCGAGGACTGCCGGAAGATCATCATGTAGGTCCCGTTGGCCAGCAGCAGGGCGAACATCAGCATGGCGATCAGGGCCACCCGTCGAATGGGCCTGTTCATGTGGTGTCCCACTCGCGCCCGGCGCTCGCGGGGGTCATGTGGCGACCCGGACGAGCTGGGTCTGCTCGAGGTCGGGGTTCAGCTGCGTGACGGTGACGATCGGCTTGCGGACGTGGTGGGAGATGACCAGCAGCAGAGCGACCACGATCCAATTCGAGATCAGCGACGAGCCGCCCTGGGACATGAACGGGGTGGTCAGGCCGGTCAGGGGGAGCAGCCGGGTGACGCCGCCGATGATGGTGAAGACCTGCAGGGCGAAGGCGAAGGACAGGCCGGCGGCCAGCAGCTTGCCGAACGGTTCACGACACTGCAGAGCGACCCGCAGCCCCCGCGCCACGATCAGGCCGTAGATCATCACCACGGCCATCAGCCCGGTCATCCCGAGCTCCTCTCCGATCGCGGCGGCGATGAAGTCGCTGCGGGCCAGCGGGGTGAGCCCAGGCCGCCCCTCGCCCAGCCCGGTACCGAGCAGCCCACCCCAGGCCATCCCGAACTGGGCGTTGATCACCTGGTAGTAGGCCTCGTAGTCGGAGAAGGGGTGCAGCCAGGCCCCGACCCGGACCCGGACGTGATCGAAGTTCAGATAGCCGAAGTAGGCCCCGACCGCGAAGAGCAGGGTGCCGAGCACGGCCCAGCCGGCCCGCTCGGTGGAGACGTAGAGCAGCATCACGAACAGCCCGAAGAACAGCAGGGAGGTCCCCAGGTCGCGCTGCAGCACCAGGATGGCCAGGCTGATCGCCCAGATCGCGGCGATCGGACCGAGGTCCCGGGCGCGGGGGAGGTCCAGGCCGAGCACCCGGTAGCCGGCTAGGGCCAGCACCTCACGCTTCTCCACCAGGTAGGCCGCAAAGGCGATGGCCAGCAGCACCTTGGCAGCCTCGGCCGGCTGGAAGCTGTAGGGACCGATCTGGATCCAGATCCGTGCACCGAACTTGGTGGTGCCGATCCCCGGCGCCAGCGGCAGCAGCAGCAGCACGATGCCGGCGAGGCCGAGGGTGTAGGTGAAGCGCTGCAGTGGCCGGTGGTCCCGCAGCACCACGGCGACGAGCGCGAACGCCACCACACCGAGTGTCGTCCAGATCAGCTGCTGGCGGGCTCCGTTGATCGGCGGGGAGTTGATCACGTCGATCCGGTGGATCATCGCGAGGCCGAGGCCGTTGAGCACCACCACGCAGGGCAGGATCACCGGGTCGGCGTACGGCAGCCGCCAGCGCACCGCGAGGTGGGCCACGAGCGCCAGCCCCGTGCACGCCCCGGCCACGTAGGGGAAGACCGCAGACAGCGCGTCGAAGACGTTGAGGTCGACCTGGGCGTACGCGCCGAGGGTGATCAGCAGGGCGAACAGGATGAGAACCAGCTCGATCCCACGCCTCTTGCGGGGGATGACGGTCAGGGGCGCCGGGGTGCTCATGTCAGCAGACCGGCTCCGCCGACCTGGTGGTCCGGCTCGGCGCGCCGGTCGGGCTCGGCGGGCCGCTGAGCTGGCTCGCTCTGCCGGTGGGGGGCATGGTGGGCTGCGGTTGAGGGACCCGGGCAGGGCCTGGAATCGCGGCGGGTTTCTGTTCTGCGCAGCGCGCGGCTGCCTGGGTGAGCTCAGCCACGGTCGCGCGGGCCGACTCGAGCCCGGCGACGTCGATGCTGGCCCGCACTTTCTGCTGGTAATAGGGCGGCAGGGCGCTGACCGCCAGCTGCTGGACCTCGAAGACCTCCGACATGGGCACACCGGGGAGGCTCTCGGACAGGCCGCGGAAGATCGCGACCTGGCCCCCGGCTGCGCCGACGAAGTACTGAGTCCGGGTCCACGCGTACGCGGTGGCGAGCCCGGCCCCGACGACCAGGACCAGGACCAGGACCCTGACCAGCGGGCCCACGAGGCCCCGCTGGCGCGGCTGTTGGGGGCTGTAACGCGCCTCGTCGTCCACCATCGCCGCGGGCGTTGCGGGCGTCAGCTGGGTGACGTCCTGGCCCTCGTCGTCGTCGAACTCGCCCACCGGGGAGGTCGCACCGGCCGCCGGGATGACGTGGTCCACCGCAGCGCCCAGAACCGCGGCCGCCTGGGTGCCGCCGGACTCGACGACGTCGGCGACGATGACGGTGATGTTGTCGATCCCGCCCTCGGCCCGGGCTTCGTCGACCAGCCGACCCAAGGCCCCGTCGAGGTCGGGCAGGGCGAGTGCTTCGGCGATCTCCGGGTCGTCGACCAGCCCACAGACGCCGTCGCTGCACAGCATCAACCGGTCGCCGGCCTGCAGCGCGACCATGCTCAGGTCAGGGTCGTTCGCGGTATGGCCGTTGAGCACCTTCAGCAGCAGCGACCGGTGCGGGTGCACGGCCGCCTCCGAGACACTGATCTTGCCCTCGTCGACCAGAGACTGCACCCAGCTGTGGTCGTGGGTCAGCTGGGCCAGCTGCCCGTCGCGCCACAGGTACGCGCGGCTGTCACCGATGTGGGCCAGCCCCAGCCTGGCGCCGTCGAACAGGGCACCGGTGACGGTGGTGCCCATCCCGTCCAGCGACTTGTCCGCCTCGACCAGGTCCGCGATCCGGTCGTTGGCCTGGTGCAGCGCGCCGGAGAGGACCCCGAGCATTTCCTCGCCCGGGGCGGGACCATCGATCCGCTTGATGGTGTCGATGGCAATGGCCGAGGCCAGGTCGCCCGCGGCGGCACCGCCCATGCCGTCCGCGACCACCAGCAGATGGGGGCTGGCAAAGCCGGAGTCCTGGTTGTTCTTGCGCACCAGGCCGATCTCGGAATGGGTGACGTAGCGCAGCTGGAAGGCCATCGGCTCAGGGCTCCAGCTTCATGATGGTCTTGCCGATCCGAACCGTGTCCGACATCGAGATCGTGGTCGGTGCCGTGATCCGCTGCCCGTTGACGTACGTCCCGTTGGTCGAGCCCAGGTCCTCGGCGTAGATGCCGTTCTCCCCGGAGACGACTCGGGCGTGCCGGGTGGAGACGTAGTCGTCGTCCAGGATCAGCTGACAGTCCGCGCCGCGCCCGATCAGGATGAGCCCGCCGGCCAGCTCGGCGGACTCACCGGTCTGGTTGCCCTGGGTGATGAGCAGGATGCGCGGCTCCCCGCGTTGCCGCTTCTCCCGCTTGACCGGCGGCGGCGGCGACTCCAGCTCCTGGGGCCCCGGCTGGTCGGCCGTGGGCACCGTGCGACCGAACAGGTCGGTGCGGATCACCGAGACCGCCGAGAGGATGAACAGCCACAGCAGGGCCAGAAAGAGCACCTTGATGACCGTGACGGCGATCTCGGACACGGGGCCTCAACGCCCGGCCGGGGCGTGCAGGAGCATCCGGGTCGAACCGATCTCGATCCTGGAGCCCTCCTGCAGCAGCGCATGCCGTACCTTTGCGCCATTCACGATGATTCCGTTGGTCGACCCGAGGTCGACGATGTCGATCTGGGCATCCGGACCGGTGACCCGGATCTCGGCGTGCAGCCGGGAGATGCCGGGGTCGTTGATCCGCAGGTCGGCCTCGCTGCCGCGTCCGATGGTCATCCCCGGCGGCACCAGCTTGTGGCGGGTGCCGTTGACCTCGAGGACCAGCTGGCCGGGACCAGCGGATCGGTCCCGGGAGCCGGCAGGGCTGGGCGGATTCGGACTGGGCGGATTCGGACTGGGCGGACGCGGACTGGGTCGGGCGCTGGCCTTCTCGACCACCCCGGCAACGGCGGCCGAGCCAACGGTGAACCGGCCGGTCGGCAGCTGGGTCTGGAGCTTGAGGGCGATGCTGATGGGTCCGTTGAAGACGTAGCCCATCTCGCTCGCGTGCCGGCGCAGCTCGCCAGCCAGCTCCTTGGTGAGCGTGGACGCGTACGGGGCCAGCTTGTCGTGGTCGTGCGTCGACAGGCCCACCGTAAAGTCGTTGGGCACCAGCCGCGTGTCCCGGGACATGAGCTTGGCTTCTGCGTCGAGCTCGCGCTGGAGCCGGGCCGCGATCTCCACCGGTTGCACATCACCCTTGAAGGCGCGGGCGAAGACGCCGCTGACTGCTCCCTCTACCTTCTTCTCGAAGCGTTCGAAGATTCCCATGTCACCTCCTCTGGCCAGACAAACCTAGAGCGTAGCCGTTTTGCGTCCGCAGCCCCGGGCAACGCGGGAGGGCCAGCGAGCCACGGCCTAGCAGGTCCAGACGCTGGCGGGGGCGGCCGCGCAGGCGTGCTAGCCTTTCCCGGCCTGGTTCGCACCTGAGTGCGGGCCATGCGCGAGTGGCGGAATGGCAGACGCGCTGGCTTCAGGTGCCAGTGTCCGAAAGGACGTGGGGGTTCAAGTCCCCCCTCGCGCACCTTGGGTATCTCACACAAGTGGATCCCTGGTGTTCACGAAACTCCCGGTCGAGGGTCTCTCGGCTGGGAGTTTGTGGTTCGCGAGAGTCTCATCGGGGTTCAGGGGTCGGTCACCTGGGCGCAACACAGGTATCGGTGGTGCGCTCGCCGGCAGCCTTCGACCTACTCGGGTTGACGAAGCCCCTGCCGGTGGTGCTCAGGCAGGGGCTGGACGTCGCTCTGATTTGGCCGGTCTGCCCGACCGCCCCAACCGAGTTGGGCGAACAGCTCCGCGGGCTGAACCGGAATCGTTGCCCGCCGCGAGTGCGCGCAGCTGCGTGCCCCGAAGGCGCTGACGCCAAACTCGAGTGCTGCATCACAGCTTGGCGCGGCTCAGCCACTACCGCAGCCAACCCGGCCTCGGCACGAGGCTCGGCGCACGGGTGCTAACGAGTTCGACGACGACAGCAGACTCGGCGGCGCCTCACCAAAAGGCGTTCTGCGCCATCAACAGCTCACCCGGAGCCCGGGCGTTCTACGACCGCCACCGCGCCCGGGGCGCCACCCACCATCAAGCGCTATGGGCCCTCGGGCTGAACCGGCTTGTCGGTATCCTGACGGCTGCCTCCGCCACCGCACCTCCTCCAACGGAAAATTCGGCCTGGTCAGCCCTAGGCAACCACGAACAGCAAGCCGCTTCACACGTTACGACCGTGGGATGTCTAGGGCCTCGATGAGGGAAATGACTGGGAAGCGAGCGGGCGCAACGCTATCGATCCTGCGTCAACCCTGCGAGGGAGCGCAGGACGAGTTCGCCTCTAGATCCTTGGGCCGCCGTGTACATGACAATTCGCGTGTCGCCTTCCGCGGCGCTGAGGACGTCGCAGTCCAGCCAGAACTCACCAAAGACGGGATGCGATAGCCGCTTCGGTTCCGCGTTGAAGGGGCGCGCCTGACCCTCGGCCCAGATCGCGGCGAACGCAGCATTCGCAAAGATCATCTCCTGGAGCAGTGACCGCATGCTCGAGTCCGCCGGGTATCGCGCAGCGCTGAGTCGCAGATCCCCGACGAGTGATCGTTGGAGCCGTTCCCGGTACTGCATTTCTGCCGACTCGCCCGCGACAGCGTCCGTGAAGGTGGCACGGATGAGGTTGTAGCCCGGCTGCGCCTCGATCGGGCCGCGCAGCCTCCGCCACGGCCTGTTCGCCGCGATCAAGGTCCAGGTGGCGTCGTAGACGGCGAGAGGCACCTCGTCGAGTCGGTTGATGAGCCGTTGCACGCCGGGTGACAGGTGCCGTGGGATCTCGAGATCCGTCGGTGCCGCGTGCCCTGCGAGCTGGTGCAGGAACCCGATCTCCAGCCTTGACAGCCGCAGCGCCCGCCCAAGCGCCGAGACCACTTCGGGAGACGGGTGCTGAGCACTCCCTTGTTCCAGTCGGGTCAAGTAGTCCACGGACATGTCCGCCAATGCCGCCAACTCCTCGCGCCTCAACCCGCTGACGCGGCGACGCCCACCGCCACGGAATCCGAGCTCTTCGGGCTTGGTGCGCCCGCGCAACTCGCGTAGACGGGTTCCGAACGTCTCCAACGTCTCCTCCGGCATCGCCTCACGGTAACTCGCATGATGCTGGCGAACGTAGCCCTCGTAATGCCACGAACGACCGGGCACGCCATCGTCCTCACTTCCGGCACAAACTGTTCCTGGTCCCACCCGCGACCGCGACCTGCGTACACCCTCCGATGAACAGGACACCAGCCATGGCACAGCAGCACGATGATGCACTCACGCTCGCACAGACCTATTTCGCACGCTGGAACGACGGCGACTTCGACGGCCTACGCGCGATCCTCACCGACAACGTCACGATCGTTCTTCCGATGTCCGGCGGCGACAGCCCCGAACCCTCGACCGTGTTCCCCGGAGTCGACAACTCGGTCGGCTACCTACAGTTCTCGTCGAACCTCTTCGACGGCATCCACTTCACCAACCAGGAATGGAGCGTATCGGACGACGCGCGCTACGTGCACCTGCACGCTCGGGGCGACATGAAGACGAGAACTGGCACCCCGTACACCAACGTCTACGTGTTCCGGCTCGAACTCCGAGACGGTGCAATCGCGCATGTCGATGAGTACACCAACCCGATCATCTGGACGAATCTTGGCATCAGCTGACGGCCCACGTCTGGGGCGGGAAGGCTCAACTCAAACACCGCAAGGCTCTCCTACGCCCCCAACTGTTTCAGACGGTTAACGACCTCCAGCGGCAATGCGGCTGCGATCAGCCGGTACGGCGACCACTTGTCGGTGCTGGCCGGGCTGATCGCCGCTGAGAAGCGCAGGCCTCCGTCGGCCGTCCGTGCCGGTCCGCGAAGTCGACGCTGGGGACGAGCCAGGCGGTGTCGATGGCGCCCTCGCGTTGTCGACGAGGACGAACAGCATGTCGAGGTCCTCACGGGCCTGGAAGGTCTGTGACCGGACTTGGGCTTGGAAGGGCCCCGCCCCACCATCGCCCCCTCTGTCATCCGGGCCTTCATTTCCACAGCCAAGGTCGCGACCGAGTTCGGCAGGTGGAAGACGAGGTCAACGCCTTCGTCGTCCACCAGCGAGGTGGACACGTTCAGCCGGCCCCGGGTGGCGAGGATGCAGACGGACGCCACCAGATTCTCAGCGGGGTCGTGGCTCGCTGCTGCGGATCTCGTCGGCGGTTGCGTGGCGCACCCAGGCCGGGGTGTGCAGGGTCGATGCCCCAGTGCCGGTGCTCATGGTTGTGATAGGGATGAACGCCACCGGGAAGGCGCGGGCATCAGCGAGCGATCCGAACCGGTCGGGAAGCCTGGACGCGAACGCAGGCCGACCTGCTGCCTCCACTACTGTCGGGAGCCAGACGTAGCACAAGGTGGAGGCCATCCACGGCGACAGCCTGCCCCGGCAACCTCGTAACACTTCTATTGCGATATCACTACCATAGTGCGCATGTTGAGTGTTCCCGAAGCCGCCGCGAAGTTCGGCCTGTCTGAGCAGCGCCTCCGGGCATTGGCGTCCTCGGGTCGTTTGCCCGCAGTCCGAGTCGGACACCGGTGGGTGATCGACGAGGCTGCGTTGGCCCGTCACGAGCCGCGAAGGGGACGACCCCTGTCCGAGCGCAGCTGCTGGGCGCTGCTGGACCTGGCCAACGGTCACGGGTCCGACCTGGACCCCTCCGAACGGCACCGGGCACGGCTGCGGCTGCGGCTGCTCATCGACAGCCCGGCGCCGGAGAGTCTGCTGCGCTCGTGGCTGCCGAACCGGGCCCAGCGTCGGGTGTACCGCGCGTCCCCGCGCGATATCGCTGACCTGCGGGCAGATCCGCGGATGCTGCTGTCCGGCTTGAGCCACCCCGACAGCGCCATCTCCGCGGCCGACGTCGCGGAGGGCTACGTGGCCGAGTCCCCGCGGGCTGAGCTGGTCGATGAATTCCTGCTCATCGAGGCAGTCGACGAGAACGGCAACGTCGTGCTGCACATCCCGTCGCGACCCCTCTCGCAGGTGTCGCCGCTGCTGCTGGCGGCGGACCTGGCCGAACACCACCGCGACCGCGAGAACGCGCGCGCAGCAGAGTTAGTCGGCTCGCTGTGATCGTGACGCCAGCGATGACTTCCGCGCAGGAGGCGTCCTGGCACGGTCTCCTCGACTGTACGAGCGGCTGCCCCTGCACTGGACGCTCATCGGCGGGCAGATGGTGCACTTGCACTGCGCCGAGCGTGGGTTCGCTCCTCGCCGCCCCACCCCTGACGTCGACACCGTCCTCGACGTCCAGGCCAACCCACAGATTCTGCTCTCGTTCACCCAGGCGCTGCTCGACCTCGACTTCTCCTCCGCCGGAGTCAGCGCCAGCGACAAGCAGCACCGGTTCGTCCGTGGCGACGCATCGGTCGACGTCCTCATTCCGCAGGGAGTCGGGGAGCGGCTGCCGCGCAACAGGGGCGCCACCGGCAGCGAGACCGTCCAGGCTCCTGGCGGCATCCAGGCGCTGCGTCGCAGTTCGACCGTCGAGTTGAGAGTAGCCGATCGGGCCGGCTTGATCCGGCGGCCGAACCTTTTGGGGCGCTGATCGTGAAGGCGGCTGCTCACACGCTGCCGGTGGACCCGTACCGGGGAAGGCACCGGTCAGACTTCGCGACCCTCGCCGCGATGCTGTCACGTGCCGACTTCTCCGAGGAGGTCTTGACCAAGCGCGAGAAGCGGTACCTGCGTCACATGCTCACCGCGGTGCAGGCCGATCCGACGGCAGTCGACGGTCTACCGGAATCGGTCGAAGGGCTAGAGCGTCTCGCCTTTGTCCTGACGCGCTGAACCCGCGGGCAGGGGATGCTCCGCAGCGCCGCCACGGTCTGCGTCCCAGGCCACGAGCACACTCGAGCTCAGGCCCATTCGCGCCCTCCGTGCCCGATCAAACTCCTGGCTGCTGGAACCGACCTAGCTGATCCTCCACGGCTGTCTCACCCATCACGTCGGCTACGACGACGCCACTACCTGGTAGCCCAATCCGCCGAAACCCGCGTAGCCGCTTGACGATCAACCGCCGGCCGCGTGGGCGATGATCGTCTGAGCGGCGGACGCGTCGGGCGAACGGAACATGATGAAGTCGGGTTCGTCCCGCATGCTTACCTGCAGACCGATGACATTGCAGTAGTGGTCTTCGGTTGCAGCCAGGTTCTGGCTGCGGAACTCAGGAATGATCCGAGTGATTGCCACGTACGGCTCCCTCCGATTGCTGCGGCAAGATGGCCTCGCCGCACGACGACCAGCCACGCTAGCCCTACCTTCCGTCGAATGCGGCCCCAGAACACAGTCGGCCGATCTCAGCAGCCGTTGACAACGTAGGAGCGTGGGAAATCTAAACTCGCGCTGCGGCACCAGAGCGGACGCCAGGGTATGACCAGCCTGGTCTCACAGCGCGTCGGCGAGCATCGTATTGATCGCCGACGACCACGTCGTTCCGTGCCCGGGTGGAGGCGAGTATCGAGCCGGCACACGAGTGAGATCTGACACCCTGGAGCGCCCGGGGCAGTGCTCCAGGGAGGCCTTAGGTGCTCAATCTCGAGGCGGCCACCGACCCCGAAAAAGCCCGGAGACCGCTGTCGTTCGTACGTGACGGGGATCATGGTCAGTTCCAGGATCCACGAGCCCTGCGCCGCCAAGTCGGCGACAACCTCGGCCCCGGCTCGGGAGGCCGGTCGGTAGGCTCCCGGCCATGACGACCGAAGTTCCGACGATCCTGGCCACGTCGGGTGGGCTGATTCCCGGCCGCCGTACGTACTGGGAGCTCGGACCCCTGACCGAGTACGCCATCGAGCTCTCCGGAGTCTCGGGCCGAGCACCCCGGATCTGCTTCCTGGCCACCGCGATGGGCGACAGCCCGTTCGTTCTGGCGTCGTTCTACGACGCCGCCCAACGGCGCGGGGTGCAGGCCTCCCACCTGAGCGCCTTTCCGATGCCGAACGTCGACGACGCCACCGCGCATCTGCTCGACGCCGACGTGATCCAGGTGATGGGGGGCAGCGTTGCCGGTCTGCTGGCCATCTGGCGGCTGCACGGCTGGGACGGGGCCCTGCGGGAGGCGTGGCAGGCCGGCGTGGTGCTGACCGGGGTCTCCGCCGGGTCCATCTGCTGGCACGTCGGCGGCACCACCGACTCGTACGGCCCCGACCTGCGACCGGTCACCGACGGACTCGGCTTCCTGCCGTACGCCAACGGGGTGCACTACGACTCCGACGAGCAACGCCGGCCGCTGCTCCAGTCGCTGGTGCAGGCTGGGACCCTGCCGATGGCCTACGCCACCGACGACGGCGTCGGGCTGCTCTACCGCGGCACCGAACTCATCGAGGCCATCAGTGAAGAGGACAACAAGGCGGCCTACCGGGTGGAGATCGGTACCGAGGGTGCGGCGATCGAGACCAGGCTGGACACCCGGCGCCTCTGACCTGGGTGCGGTTCCTCAGATACCTGCTGTCCGTCGTGCGGATCGGCGCCACAGCGAGTAGGCGACCGTGCCGATCAAGGTGAAGAGGGCGACCAGCATGTAGCCCGCGTACTGGGTGTCGATGGAGGCAGTGAATTGGAGGAGACCGAGTCGGAGCCCCGCTTGCTCGGTCAGCAGAGTTGCCGCCGCAAGGGTTCCCACGGTCAGCGCAGACAGGATGCTCACGCCGGTGATCAGCAAGTTGAAGTTGATCTTGCGGGCAGGGTTGTCGTTCGCCGTCTCATACATCTTGAGCATCATCAGTCCGTTGGCGGTGTCGCCCAGCGTCATGGCGGCGGCGAAGAGAAAGGGCAGGGCGAGCAGTGAGATCAGGGGGGCTCCTGCCACCGCCGCGACCCCGGTGAGCACCATCAGCCCGATCTGGCTGCTGGTGTCGAAGCCGAGGGAGAACAGGAATCCAACCAGGTAGACGTGTCGGGGGTGCTTCACCCGCCGCAGTGGGGCTGCCATGATCCGCGCTGCCGGGCCGCGCGGGGTGAGGTCATCGCGGGTGACCTTCAGCTGGGGGTTGTGCCGGAGCTTACCGCGTAACGTGAAGGCGGCAGCGAAGGCGCCGAGGTTCGCTAGAGCAACCAACAGCATGTACAGCCCTGAGATAGCCAACCCGACGATGCCGAGAGTTTGCGCGGCTCGGGAGTTCTCATCCAGCGCCACCTTGATGACGCCCGCCCCGCTGATCGCCAGGATTCCGGTGAGGATAACCACCGTGGCATGTCCGGTGGAGAAGGCCAGTCCGACTGATGCGGGACGTCGGCCTTCGGCAACAAACTTCCGCGTTGAGTTGTCGATCATCGAGATGTGGTCGAAGTCGAAGGAGTGCACGAGGCCACGGAAGTAGGCCAGCCCGGCGACGCCAATAGTCACCGCCCCCGCCTGAGCGGTCAAGACGTTGATCGTCAGCAAGCCGAGACCGATGGCATGCAGCGCGACGATCACCGATAGAGCCGCCGTCAGGCGAACCTTGAACGATCGGGCTTCTCGCCCTTGCGTCGTCAGCAGAGACCTGAACGCGGTCGGTGCCGTGCTACTCAAACCAGTGATGGTGTCGGTCATCAGCTCTGGGATCCGCCCCTTGGGCTCAGCTTGTTCGACGCTACCCCGAATAGGTCGTTGGACTTGGCGAAGAGTTCATCTGCTTGGCGTTTATCAGGACGCGCGGCCGCCTCAGCGACGGCGCCCCCGCCGGTCAAGCTAGCATGCCGCCAGCGTCTCGCGGGCTGGCGTCGCCCAGAGGTGCAGACCTTGTGGGCGAGGCACAGATTGTTTACGGCCCTCATCTGATAACACCTCCGTCCTTCTTCAGCCACCCCCCTTGACCTAACTACTTAGCCGTGCAACGCTGCATCCAGGTCGTCGGGGCCAAGGACTGAAAAACTGCCTAGCTGGAGGTCTCGGGCGTGCCTGCGCAAGCGCATCCTGGTCGTTGTCCCTTTCGTCCCGTCCATGAGGACGGCACAGGTCACTGACGGCGTAGCGGCTTTGCCCACTCCTTTGCACATGCTGCGGCTCTCGTTGGGCTGAGCGGCCACTCCAAAGGAGGACGTAGGGAGTTCCTGACCGCATTGGATGATAAATCCGAAACGGTATCGGGCACTTCGTATCCACCAAAAGTGACTACTTTCCTGCTGGTTGCCATGCGGCGCGGCACTGGCGGATAACGGGAGCCACCCCACACGTCTCGACGCCCGTCGAGAATCCAAATTTCAGGTCGTGGTAACGGAAGCCTCCGCCGAGTTGGGGCGTTCAGGTCCACAGATCGGTTCCAAGAACGCTTCGCGACTGCAAGGCGTTCACATCTCTTGTCGAAGGGAACGACCATGGCAGTACGAAATGGCCGACACCGAGTGGGCACTTCGCTCGCGTCAGTGGGTGTCGCGACGCTCGCTATCTCCGGAGCGATGCTCGCGGGCCCCGGACTGGCTGGGGCCTCGAGTCACCGTGAAGCGCCGCTGATCCTGCAGGATCCGCTGGTCGACAACACCGACGTCTACGCGTTCGTCTCGCCCGATGACAAGGACATGGTGACCCTGGTCGCCAACTTTGCGCCCGGCTCAGTGCCTGGGCAGGGTCCGAACTTCTATCCTTGGGCGACCAAGGAGAACGCGCAGTACGACATCAAGATCGACAACGACGGTGACGCCAAGCCTGACCACACCTTCCGCTATACCTTCACGACGAAGGACGGCCGCGGTGACGTCAACTACGGCGACAAGGCCGCGCCCGGCTCTTTCATCTACAACAACGGGCCGGTCAACTCCGTCAAGGACCAAACACTGCTGTTCAAGCAGTTCTACACGGTCACCGACATCTCCGCAGACGGTAAGGAGACGACGCTGGTCGAGAACGCTCCGGTGGCACCGGACTTCGTCGGTGAGGCCTCGATGCCGAACTACGCCGCGCTGCGCGACGAGGCCGTCGTAGCCGTGGACGGCGGCGGGAGGGCGTTCGCAGGTCGCGCCGAGGACCCGTTCTTCCTGGACATCCGGGTGTTCGACCTTCTCTACGGCGGCGATCTTTCCGCGCGGGGCGATGACCACCTGGCAGGTTTCAACGTCAACTCCGTCGCGCTGCAGCTCCCGATCGACCGCCTGACTGCCGGCGACGATCCGGTGATCGGCGTGTGGTCCACGACCTCTCGGCCAGGTTCACGCGTCATGAAGGCAGACGGCACCCAGGACTACACGGGCGACTTCGTGCAGGTGTCGCGGCTCGGTAACCCGCTGGTCAACGAAGTGGTCATCCCGGCCAATCTGAAAGATGCCTTCAACTCCTTGAAGCCGGAGAACGACGCCAGCGTTCAGCCTGCAGTGGACCGGGTGCTGAAGCCGGAGCTGCCGGTGCTGGTCGAGAAGATCTACGGCATCCCCGCGCCGAAGACCCCGCGGAACGACCTCTTCACCATCTACCTCACCGGGCTGAAGGGTTTGAACCAGCCAGCGGGCAAGGTGACCCCGGCGGAGATGCTGCGCCTCAACACCTCCATCGCCCCGACGGCCAACCCCAACCGCCTCGGCGTCTTGGCGGGCGACAACGCCGGCTTCCCCAATGGTCGACGCCTCGCCGACGACGCGGTGGACATCTCCCTCCAGGCCGTCGAGGGTGCAGTCAAGGTGGACGGCCAGGGCGGGGCCCCGACCGGGGTGGAAATTGTCAAGCCGCTTGCCACTGGTGACCTGGTCGACCGGAACGACGGCAAGTTCGGGAAGACATTCCCCTACCTCGGGCTGCCGTACTCAGCGACTGACGTGGCTGGTATCCGCGGGATCAGCCCCACCGGCGGCCTTGCCGCTGGCGGCGGCGGGTCTGCAGACACGGTTGCCGCTTCGGCTCCGCTCAGCACCACTGCGACCACACTGCCGGCCGCTGGGCTCGTCGGTGGTCTGGTTCTGCTCGGTGCCGGCGCGCTCGTGCTGCGTCGCAGCCGCACCAGGACGAATGTCTAGCAGTCAGCAGAGCATCGACGCCGGGACGGGCTCCGCTGCCCGTCCCGGCGTCGATCCGTCCCCGGCCCCGATCAGCAGCGCCCCACCATCGCGGAGTTCGTGGTGGCGGCGTAGCGCCATGATCGTGATGGGGATCGCAGCCGTTGTGACGGTGTTCAGCTCGGGAATCCTGTACGCCGATCTGCGTAACGACCGCGCGACCGGGCTCACGGCCACTCGGCAGCTGCCCGCACCGGCTCTGCCTGCGGCTCCGCCTCCCACACCGACCGCGTCGGCTGTCCAGGCGCCCGTGAACGTGCCGGTGGTGTCGCAGCCGGTGGGAGCTGTTCGGGGCGCGCCACCGGTGCAGCTCAAGATCCCGGAGCTGAAGATCGACCAGCGCCTTGTCGGCTTGCGAGTAAGAGCGGACCGGCAGCTAGAGGTGCCCCAGTCCTACGGCGACATCGGCTGGTGGAACACAGGACCCGTCGCCGGCGACCCAGGTGCGGCGCTCATGGTGGGCCATCTGGACAGCCAGGAAGGGCCAGCGGTCTTCTACGGACTTTCCTCGCTCACCACAGGCGCTGCGATCTCGGTCAGACGCGCCGACGGCACGACCGTGAAGTTCGCCGTCACCAAGGTCCAGTCCTTCGCCAAGGACCACTTCCCCGACAAGCTGGTGTATCGCACCGAGGGTAAGTCCTCCCTGCACCTGCTGACCTGCGGCGGCAGCTATGACCCCTCGACCGGCTACCGCGACAACGTGGTGGTCTTCGCCGACCTCGTCGAACCCAAGGCTGCCAGATCGCAGTCGCCCGCCAAGGCAAAGCCGCAGAAATCTCAGGCGGCGGAGAAGGCCGGTCGTTGATGCCCCCCATCAGGCTCGCCGCTGACAAAGTCCATCACCACGCGAAGGAACAGCCGTGGTGACCAGTCGACGCGCACGGGGCGTAGCCACTGCAGCTGCCGCCGTGGGGCTTGGACTCACCATGTTCTCTGTGTCGGGAGTGCTGGCGCCGCCACCCGCGAAGATCGCACCAGCGGCGGCGATCAGCGCCGCACCACCCAGCAGTATCTCGACCCTTCAGGAGCGCCTCAAGAGGCTCCCCAACGACTCCGGTGCGTGGGCCGCACTCGGCGGCGCCTACCTGGACGAAGCCGTGGCCACCGCAAACCCCGCCTTCTACGGCAGATCGGAGGGAGCCTTTCAGCAGTCGCTGAAGATCAGTCCGAAAGAGAACGCTGCGGCGGTGACCGGACAGGCCGCGCTGGCCGCCTCCCGACACGACTTCAGCACCGGGCTGAAACTGGCCCGGGCCTCGCAGCGCTTCAACGCTTACAGCGCAGCCAACCAGGGAGTGCTGGTGGACACGTTGGTGGAGCTGGGGCAGTACGACCAGGCGGAGGTCGAGCTGCAACGGATGGTGGACCTCAAACCCTCCGTGCCCTCCCTCACACGTGTCTCCTACTACCGCGAGCTGCACGGAGACGTGAGCGGGGCCAGAAAGGCTCTGGAACAAGCAGCCGCCTTCGCCTCCCGCTCCAACGATCGCGCGTTCATCTCCCGCTATCTCGGTGAGCTCGCCTTCTCCGTCGGTGACCTTCCCATGGCGCTGAAGCACTACGACGCAGGGCTTGATGCCGCACCGGACAACGCCGCCCTGCTGGCCGCGCGGGCCAAGGCCCGAGTGGCAGCGGGCAAGGTGGACGAAGGACTGCAGGACTACCGCCTCTCC
>JAABUN010004911.1_pt1 | contig 17362 bp, 17 predicted proteins | sample 5559311 | NCBI WGS metagenome assembly JAABUN01 (sample SAMN10711877, study PRJNA513370) | rock metagenome | isolation source: Antarctica rocks | place: Antarctica: Victoria Land, Siegfried Peak sud
TCCGGTCAGCGAGCTCGGCCAGCAGCACCGTCCCGGCGTGCGACACCACCCCGGTCCCATCGGTAGTGACTACCGGTGCCGTCCTGTGCGTTGTAGGTTGCACCTGCGAAGTGCCTCTCTCGTCTGGCGATCTTGTTCCCTCAGCAAGAACAGAATCCCAAACAGGACAGGCACTTTCGCGCTGTAACGGGCCGTGTCGCCCCCAAGATCAGACGACTACTGCAACACCGGGGCTAGTTGCGGAGTGCATGCGCGCGACCGCCGATAGCCTTGCGCAGCGCAGCATCGAGGCTCGCACCTGGCAGCAACTGCCCATTGAGGGTCGCCTCTTGATCGACCAAGTCCTCGCGGCCGTCGATGCCTCGACAGTTGTGATGGCCGAGGTGGGTTCGCTCAACAGCAACGTGCTCTTTGAAGTGGGCTTCGCGCTAGCTCGGGACAAGCACATATGGCTTCTGCTCGACGAGACCGATAGCTCGGCAGCGGCGGAATGGCGTGACTTCGGTCTGTTCGCCAACGTCGGTCGCATCGACTATGGAGGGAATTCGGAGAAACTGACGCACAAGTTCTTTCAGGCACGACCCGACTTGAATGCGGCAGAGACGCTATGGGCTGATCTATTCTCTACGATTCATAGTCCCCGTGAGCCGAAGTCGATTTTCGTACTACCTGCACTCGTGAATGACGACGCCAGTCGGATCGTTCGACAAACGCTCGATCAACGGCCGACCCTGAGCGTCCATCGGGCGGAGGACGACGAACGAGGCCTTGCCCCCCTTGCCTGGTATGTGAATCAGATCTACCGTTGCTCGGCAACCCTCGTGCACCTGCTTTCCCCGACGAAGGAGCGGTCGGCGCTGCACAACGCCCGAGCTAGTCTTCTTGCGGGGATAGCCCACGGTCTTGATCGACCAGTGCTGCTCCTCGCGCCGAACGATTTGCCTATTCCGCTGGACTACCGCGAGCTGTTACATGCTTATGAGACAACACACAACCTTTCGAAAAGGCTGGTGTTGTGGCTTGACGAGCTGCCATCGGGTGCAGGAGTTCGGCGTGAGCCAGGCCGAGCGAAGCTCTCCATCGAAATACCTGTTTCTTTCGGTGAGTACGTGGCCGAGGACGAACGTCGAGAGCTTCCGGAGTATTTCATACCAACGGGCGAGTATGCCGCTGTCATGCGGGGCGGCACGGCGGTTTTCGTCGGACGTAAGGGCACGGGAAAGACCGCCACGATGCTGCGTGCCACCGATGAACTAATGAGCGACAAGCGAAACTTGGTTGTCCCCATCAAGCCCTCAGGCTACGACCTCGAGGGGGTGGTGGAGGTCATCACCGCTTTACCGGATCGCGCCAGCGTCGACTACTTCCTGGAAGGACTGTGGCGGTACCTTCTCTTCTGCGAAATAGCGGCGGCTGCTGTGCGCGAAGCTGAGGCAAAGCCTGCGGGCATCGCCGACGGCTCCGCGCTGGATGCGCTTCGCGCCCTACTGAAAACACGCACCATCGATGTTGAAAGTGGCTTCGCGGTACGGCTTGAGTCACTCATTAAGAGGCTCCTCGCTGACATCACGTCAATGCCGAGCTCCGTGGGGGAATTACGTAACTGGCTCAATCAACGTCTCAATACAGCGAGTCTCCCCGAGCTGCGCTCGCATATCGCCGCCGCCGTCGCCGATCGACAGCGAGTCTCCATCCTGATCGATAATTTGGATAAAGCTTGGGAGCGAGGCGCAGACTACGAGCGGCTTGCGCGTTTGATCTTCGGCTTGTTGACAGCGGTCGGCCGCGTCGAGTCGGACTTCGCTCGTGAGGCTAACAACCGGCTCACCGTTGACGTCAGTCTGGCTGTCTTCCTTCGTGCTGACATATTCACAGTCGTGCGAAAGTACGCCAGGGAGCCGGATAAGATTAAAACGCTGCAGATCAGCTGGGACGACCCGGCACTGCTTGCTCGGGTCATTGAGGACCGCTACGTCGCGGCGAAGGGGGCGGGGGCGCAACCAGACGCGCTTTGGACTGACTTTTTCTGCCCCAGTGTTGAGGGCATGGACACTCGGGCGTACTTGCTATGGCGTTGCCTAGCACGCCCTCGCGACTTGGTCTACCTTTGCAACGGCGCGGTCATGAGTGCGACTAATGCTCGACGCTCCTTGATCGAGGCTGCCGATGTGCGACAAGCCGAGCGAGAGTATTCGCAGTTTGCCTTCGAGGCCCTCCTAGTCGAAAGCGACCCTCACGCCGGGCTCTCGGACTTGCTCATTGAGTTCGCCGGATGCTCGTCTACGCTCAGCCGGGAACAGGTGGACTCGACCATGTCGGCAGCAGGCCACGCAGGTGACGAGGAGGCTCGTCTGAGCGAGCTCCTGCGAGCGTCTTTTCTGGGCATTGAGATTGCAGAGGGCCGATTCGACTACCCGCCCAACGAGATCGCTGAGCAGCGAGCGCATGTTCTGGCGAAACGCTTTGCTGCCGCGTGCGGCCGGGAGGCACGCTTTCGAGTGCACCCGGCCTACCGCCCATACTTGGAGATAGACGACGATGATCTGCCGAGCAGAAGCGAGACCGAGGCTTAGGAGATCTTGTGGCCGTGCCTGTGCCGATCCGCACCGAGACATTCTCTCGTGCTGAGCCCCCTACCCGCCACTTTGGCTCACCCTCCAGGGCAGATCCGCGCGGCGCTCGCCACGGCGGCTGGGGGACCCTCCCTCTCGGACTAAGGGAGACCGGCCCAACGAAGTCTGGTCCGCGAGGCCGTGCAGAGCCTCGAAAGTGTCCGCTCATGCCGCGAGTCGCGCTCGTGTCGCTGACCGAGCGTTGCGTCGTATAGCTACCGGACGCGCAGCCGACGCCGGGCGGGCTCTGGGCGCCGCTGGCCACTCCGCCGAGGTGACCTCGCGGCCGTTCGGCGCTTCACACTCACGGCGGTTCACGCCGGCTCAGGACGGCGGCGGGTCGCCGTCGAGCAGCGCCTCGAGTTGCCGACGCGGGATGAGGATCCGTCGACCGATCCGCACGCTAGGCAGGCTGCCGTCGCGTACGGCGGCGAACGCCAGGCCACGGCTGATCCGCAGGTAGTCCGCCGCCTCCTGCACCGTCAGCACCGGGGCGCGCTCGGTGGGCACGGCGGTCATCGGTCGTTCTCCTCATGGGTCAGGAACCACTCGGGCCACAGCTCGCTGGGATGCCGGCCCAAGCAGACCGCGATCCGGTCAGCGGTGTCGTAGCGCAACCGGTCCCGACTCAGCACCCGGTAGAGCGTGGACCGGTCCAGCCGCAGGACCTGGGCGAGAGCGCTCAGGTCGACGGCCTGGTCGGCGGCCCGCTGCCGCATCAGCCGCTGCGCCGGAGCGGCGGGCAGGAACGTTGGTGCGGGGCCGACGGTGGTGCGTGCTGTGTCGTTCGGTGTCATGGTGTCTCCCGTCGCGGCGCCGGGTGCGCCTGCACCGTGGAAGGTGCGCTGCGGGCGGTGTTGTGACAGCGGGTCCGCGTACTTCTCGCCGACGTCGCGCACGGGCAAGACTCCGGGCGGCGCGGGCAAGACTCCGGGCAAGGGTCCTGCGTCGGCTGGGCAAGACGTACAGGCGCGGCAGCATTCCGTTGTGATCGACGATCCGCTATCGTGCAGGAATGCGGGCATCGGAGGTCACGGCCGGCTCAGTCTTGCGTCAGGCGCGCTCCCGGGCGGCATTGACGCAGCGCGAGCTGGCGCAGCGGGCCGGCGTCAGCCAGAGCGTGATCGCGGCCTACGAGCGCGAGACGCGCGAGCCGTCCCTGGCCACGCTCGCCGCGCTGGTCGAAGCCACCGGCATCAGCCTCACCGTCGACCTCGGCCCTTCCCTACCCGCCGCGGCAACGCCCGCCCGCGGTCCGATCGGGCACCGCCTGCGCCGACGTCGGGCCGCCGTGCTCGCCGTGGCCGCCCGGCACGGCATCAGCGACGTCCGGGTGTTCGGCAGCGTCGCGCGCGGTGAAGAGGGGCCCACCTCCGACCTCGACCTGCTCGTCCATCTGCCGAAGGGCGCCGGGCTGTTCCTGCTCGGCCGGTTCAAGGAGGACCTCGAGGCCCTCCTGCACGTCGAGGTCGACGTCGTCCCGGACGACGGCGTCAAGCCCCGGGTCCGCGCCAACATCGATGCGGACCTGGTCGCCCTGTGAGTCGCAGCGACCGTGACCGGCTCCTCGACGTCCTGGAGGCCGCCGCGGCCATCGACGGTCACCTGGCCCGCGGTCCGCTCAGCGACGGGCTGGTGTTCGACGCCGTCCGGGTCCGCCTCATCGAGATCGGTGAAGCGGTCAAGGACGTGCCCGGCGACCTACTGGGTCGCCAACCGCAGATCCCGTGGCGGCAGGTCGCGGCGATGCGTGACCAGCTCGCGCACCGCTACTTCGACACCTCGTACGCGATCCTCGAGCAGACCGTGTCCGGCGACCTCGCCCAGCTGGTTGCCACCGTCCAGGCGCTGCTCGACGGGCTCGACCCCACCGGCTGAGTTCCGCTCGCAAGAGAGCCGCAACCCGGTCGGGATCCGGCCCTGTCACAGCTCGGGATTGATGCTGGACCAGCAGTGCTTCCGACCCTTGCCCAGACCGGATTTTGTCACGGAGCAAGTTATGGCTCCGGGGCCCAGACCGGGCGCTGCGCGCCCGGCCTGAGCCCCTGCGCCAAGGACAGGAGGGGCTCGCCCGGGCGCGGGCGAGCAGAGGGCACCCCAGTGCTACTCGCCGCGGCCGCGGCGCAGATCGGCGAGGGCGAGGTCGACGGCCGTGCCGGTCTCCAGGATGCGCAACTGGCTGACCCAGTCGAGGTGTTGCTCCCAGCGATGCCGGCCGGCGCGGGCGCCGTCCGGGTCGAGCAGGGAGTACCAGGCCAGGCCGAGCAGGCAGTGAAGGTCGGCCAGACCCATCTGGCTCTCATGGTCGTCGGGATGGCACGGGTGAGCCATCAGCCGCCGACCGATGTCACGCAGGAGCTGGCCGACGTCGCCGTCGGCGCCGCCGGTTGGCGTGGCTGTCACGGCCGGCAGTGGCGCGAGTGGTTCCCAGAAGATCAGTACGTCGAGGAGCAGGTCGCGGGTCAGGTCCGGCAGCGCCCAGCGGGTCGCGAGCCAACCGATCACGGCTTGGTCCTGGGCCATGGTCTGCAGTGCAGCTGAGGTCGCGGTGTCCGCGCCCGGCAACGTGGGTTCGTTCATGGTCAGCACCGTGCCTCCGCTCGCATCGTCGGGAGAAACGGCTGCTGACATCAGTGGACAGCGAGCTCAGAAAGTCCTCGATCGCCTGTCACAGACCCCCCTCCAAGCGCACCTCCCTCAGGTAGAGGCACCTTCGGGAGGAGACCAGCGTGAACGACGAACAGCAAGACGTGGGCACGGCAGCAGAGGACCAGGGCGACGTCCCAGCGAAGGTCGTGCGGCACCGGCGTCACCGGTTCCCGGCGCGCACCAGGGTCGTGAAGGCCCGGTACGACGAGCAGGAGTACGCAGCCCTCGCGGCCGCGGCAGGGCAGGCGCGGCTGACACCGAGCGGATTCCTGGCCGGTGCCGGCCTCGCGGCGGCCGGCCAGGGCCCGGGTCCGTCGCGTTCGGGGGACAGGGAGCTGCTGGCCGAGCTGCTGAGCCTGCGGACCGCGATTCGCCGGTACGCCGTCAACGTCAACCAGGCCGTCGCCGCCCTGCACAGCACCGGCGACGCGACCGTCTGGCTGGCCCGGGCCGTCGCGGGCGCCGACCGCGCCGTCGTCAGCGCCGATGCAGCGACCCAGCGCGTCGCCCGCCGGCTGCCCTGAGCCGGTGATCGGCAAGGTCTGCAAGCGCGGCGCTGATGTCCGCCGACTGCTCGGCTACCTGTTCCGCGAGGGGCTGGCCGGCGAGCACGGCCTCACCGCGCCGCACACCGCGCCGAGGCTGATCGCGGCGTGGGACGGCGTCGCCGGCCTCGAGCCTCCGCGTACGGCCGGCGAAGGGCGGGACCTGGCCCGGTTGGCAGGAGCGCTGAACGCGCCCCTGCTGGCGGCGGGCCTGGATCGGCAGGAGTGGAAGGACGCCCGGCCGGTGTATCACCTGGCGATCTCCGCCGCTGCCGACGACCGGCAGCTGACCGACGCCCAGTGGGCCGACATCGCCGCCGAGTACGTCGACCGGATCGGCCTCGCCCCGCGTGGGGACGAGGCGGCGGTGCGGTGGGTCGCGGTCCGGCACGCCGACAACCACGTCCACGTCGTGGCGACCCTTGCGAGGCAGGACGGGAGGCGGGTCTGGCCGCGCAACGACTTCTACCGCTCCCGCGAGGCCAGCCTCGCCGTCGAGGCCCGCTACGGACTACAGCGCACCAGCCCGGCGGACAGGACCGGATCCCGCGAGACCACGCGCGGCGAGCAGCGACGACACCAGGCCGACCAGCAGCGCCGACGTCAAGCCGGGCGCCCGCCAGCGGCGGGGCCTGACCGGGAGGTGCTCCGCCGGCGCGTGCGGCTGGTGGCTACCGGCTCCCACGACCTGCCCGGCTTCCTGGAGCGGCTGCGGGCCGACGGCGTGATGGTCCGCGAGCGGCACAGCCAACGCGACCCCGACCAGGTCACCGGGTACGCCGTCGCGCTGCGCGGTGACGGGGAGCCGGTCTGGTTCGGCGGCGGCAAGCTGGCGCCGGACCTCACCCTCCCCAAGCTGCATGCGCGTTGGGCAGAGACACCGTCCGACGCACACCGTCCGGGACGTGAGGGAGGGCCACCGCTCAGCCCGCTGCAACGGGCAAGGATCTTGAAGGCCGCCGAGGAAGCCGCCGGTCACGCCGCCGAGCACGTGCGGACGCACCATGACGGCCCTGGCGCCGCGGCCGACGCCGCGTGGGCGGCCGCCGATCTGATCGGCGCAGCAGCGCGGGTGGCAGAAGGCAAGCACCAGGCTGGACCGCTGACCGTGGCCGCCGACCGCTACGAGCGCGCCGCCCGTGAGCCCTACCTCCGCCGACCGTCGCCGACAGCCAGCGGCCGAGGCCTGCGTGGTGCTGCAACCTCGGTGCTCGCCATGCGTCGTGTCCTCCCCAGCGAGTCGCGACAGCTGCTGAAGCTGGTCATGCAGCTCGAGGCCCTGGCGGTCGCGGTGGCCCGCATGCGCGAGGCCAGGGCCGCGCCGCTCAGGCGGCGGCTGCTCGGGCTGCGGCCGAGCACCTTGCGGCTGCCCGAGGACAGCAGGCGCAGCCAAGGGCAGTGCCACCGACGATCACACTCGGCCACGATCTGCCAAGGACCTTCATGACGAGCTCTGGACAACGGCCGTCGGGGAGGAGCCTGTAGGAGTCGAGGGGCCGCCTGGCAGACGCCCCCGACGAACAAGGACAAGCCCGGTCCTCAGAGCCGGCTCCAGGCGGCCGGTCGGTAGGTTCAGCACCTCGCTGACGACAGAGGGCAGGGACGTGGCAGGGGCACGCAAGGCAAGCAGCAAGCCGGCGAAGCCGCTCGAGGCGACCCTGTGGGACGCCGCGGACAAGCTGCGCGGCAACCTGGAGGCGTCGGAGTACAAGCACGTCGTCCTCGGCCTGGTGTTCCTCAAGTACGTCTCCGACGCCTTCGCCGCCCGGCGCCTCGGGCTCGAGACCGCGCTCGCGGACCCTGGCTCCGACGACCACATCCCGTCGGAGGCTCGCCGCGAGCGCATCCTGGAGTCGCGCGACGAGTACACGAGCCACAACGTCTTCTGGGTCCCGCCCCGTGCCCGCTGGGAGCACCTGCTCGACAACGCCAAGCAACCCGGCATCGGCCAGTACCTGGACGAGGCCATGGACCTCATCGAGTACGAGAACCTGAGCCTCAAGGGCGTGCTGCCCAAGAACTTCGGCCGCCCCGACCTCGACAAGCGGCTGCTCGGCGAGCTCGTCGACATGATCGGCACCATCGGCTTCACCAACGTCGATCACGGCACGGATGACGTGCTCGGCAAGGTCTACGAGTACTTCCTCGGCAAGTTCGCCGGCCAGGAAGGCCGTGGCGCCGGCGAGTTCTACACCCCGCGCAGCGTCGTCCGGCTGCTCGTCGAGATGCTCGAGCCGTATGCCGGCCGGGTGTACGACCCGTGCTGCGGCTCAGGCGGGATGTTCGTGCAGTCAGAGGAGTTCGTACTCGCGCACGGAGGCCGCCGCGACGACCTGGCCATCTACGGCCAGGAGTTCGTCGGCACCACCTGGAAGCTCGCTCGGATGAACCTCGCCATCCGCGGCATCGACGCCGACCTCGGCGACCGCTCCGACGACTCCTTCCACCGCGACCAGCACCCCGACCTGCGCGCCGACTTCGTCATCGCCAATCCTCCTTTCAACAAGGACGACTGGTTCTCTGAGGCACTGGCCGATGACCCGCGGTGGGCGTATGGGACCCCGCCGCCCGGAAACGCCAACTTCGCGTGGGTACAGCACTTCGTCCACCATCTGTCACCGACGGGCACGGCGGGGTTCGTGCTCGCGAACGGGTCGCTGTCGTCCAAGCAGTCTGGCGAGGGCAAGATTCGCCAGAGGCTCGCCGAGGCGGACCTCGTCGACTGCATCGTCGCCCTCCCGGAGAAGCTGTTCCTCAACACCGGCATCCCTGTCTGCCTGTGGTTCTTGTCCAAGGGCCGGCACGGCAACGGCCACCGTGAACGGCGCGGTCAGGTGCTGTTTATCGACGCGCGCTTGCTGGGCCGGATGGAGACGCGGACGCTGCGGGTGCTTGACGACGCCGACGTCGAGCGGATCGCCGGGACCTACCACTCCTGGCGATCGCGGGATCCTGAGGTGGCGTACGAGGACGTGCCCGGGTTCGCGCGGAGCGCTTCCGCGGAAGCGCTGGCCGAGCACGACTACGTGCTGACACCCGGGAGGTACGTCGGGGCGGCCGACGTGGCGGACGACGGCGAGCCCGTCGCTGACAAGATCGCCCGGCTGCAGTCGGAGCTGCTGGCCGAGTTCGACGAGGGGCGGCGGCTGGAGCAAGTGATTCGCCAGCGAATGAGGGCTGAGCCGCGATGACTGACGTCCCGGCGGGTTGGTCACGGCATGCGTGGGGCGACATAGCCGTGCTGAACTATGGCAGGGCGTTCAGGGACTACCGCTCACAGAAGTTGGGCGTGCCCGTATACGGTACGAATGGTCGTGTCGGCTGGACTGCGGCTCCGGCTCTGTGCCCTCACGCCGGGGTCGTTGTCGGTCGAAAGGGGCTCTTCACAATCGAGGGTGTAGTTGGGGTCTGAACCCGCCGGTCTCGAGCAGCGATCGGGCGATGTAGTTGGTCAGGTTGCGAAAGCCCAGGGCGCTGCCGCGCAGGTGCTCGAGGCGGCCGTTGATGGCCTCGGTAGGGCCGTTGCTGGTGCCGGGTCGTTCGAAGTAGGCCAGGACGTCTTCGGCGCGCCGCTTGAGGGTCCGGCCCAGCGTGATGAGTTCGGTCAGCCCGGCCGGGACGTCGTGGCTGAGGGCGTCGATGAGCGTGCTCATCATGCTGCGGCCTCGTGGCCGGTCGCTGTGGCGGTAGGCGGCGATCAGCTGCTGGTAGATCCGCCAGGTCGCTTCGACCTCAACGTGCGCGTCCGGGGCGAACAGCGCGTTCAGGCGGGCGGTTTGGGTGTCGGTGAGCAGACCAGCGCCGGTGTGCAGGGTGCGGCGGGCGCCGTAGAGAGGCTCGCCGGAGCGGCCGCGGTGTCCGTGGGTCTGTTGCTGGACGCGCCGCCGGCACTGGTCCAGGGCGTCACGTGCGAGGCGGACGACGTGGAAGGGGTCCATCACCGCGACCGCCTCGGGGAGCTCTTCGCTGGTCGCGGTCTTGAAGCCGGTGAACCCGTTTATCGCGACGACCTCGACGCGGTCGCGCCAGGACTGATCGCGGGCGGCGAGCCAGCTCTTGAACGCCTGCTCGGAGCGGCCTTGGACCATGTCCAGAAGCCGGGCGGGCCCGGTCCCGTCGCGGATGGCGGTGAGGTCGATGATGACCGTGACGTAGGTGTCGCCGCGGCGGGTGTGTCGCCAGACGTGCTCGTCGACGCCGATCACCCGGACCCCGTCCCAGCGCTTCGGGTCGGCGATCAGGACGCGCCTGCCCTCGGCCAGGACGGCGTCGTTGGCGGTGTTCCACGCGACCCCGAGACCCTCGGCGACCCGCGCGACCGTCAGGTGCTGACAGACGATCGCCGCCAGCGCCCAGCGCAGCCCGCCACGAGAGAGCTTCGCGCGCGGCGCCGCAGCCTTGCTGAGGTCCTGGCGCCAGACGTGCCCGCAGCCGGTGCAGGCGTAGCGGCGGACCGTGACCAGCAGCGTCGTCGGCCGCCAACCCCACGGCTCGTGGGCCAACTCGCGGGTCACGCTGTCGCGCGGCGACCCCTGACAGCCACAACGTCGGCACCACTGGTCAGGCTCGGCGACCCGGCAGGCCAGCACGGCCCGATCGGGCGCCAGGCGCTCCCCGGTCACTTCCAACCCGAGCTCGTCCAGGCGACAGAACGCGCTCAGATCAGGGCAGGCGAAGGTAGCGTCCGGCATCGTCGAGGTCCTTCAGATGGGCAGCGTGAGAACTCCCATCCTCGAAGGACCTCGACCCCCTCTCCGGCTACGACGCGCGGGACCTCTACACCCTCATCTGTGAAGAGCCTCGAAAGGGTGCCTATCGGGGCATCCACTATGCGCCCGAACCGTTCTTCGTCATCGATACCGCCTTCTGGCTTCAGCCGGTTGGAGACATGGATCTGCGCTGGGCCTACTACCAGTTGCTGACACAGGACATCAACGCGATGGACTCCGGTAGTGCCATTCCGTCGACCAGCCGGTCAGACTTCTACGCCCTACCCGTCCTCGTGCCACCTCGCGTGGAGCAACGGGGGATCGCCGCAACGCTCGGCGCGCTCGACAACAAGATCGAGTCAAACCGGCGCGTGACAGCCCTTGCCGTCCAACTGGCGCAAACTGGACTGCTGGGGGGCTCGGACAGTGTGCGATTGGGCGACGTCGCCGCGTTGGACAAGGGCGTGTCCTACAAGGGGTCCGGGCTTGAGGATCAGCTGTCGGCCACCGCTCGACCCCTTGTAAATCTCGGGAACTTTCCAGTCGGCTCCGGATGGATGAATCGTGACAAGATCAAGTTTTACAGCGGCGATTACAGGGATCGGCATGTAGTGACACCGGGCGACGTCGTTGTGGCGAACACCGACCTGACTCAGCAGCGGGCCGTGCTCGGGCGAGCGGTGCTAATTCCTCCGGATCTCGGACCGTCACTGTTCTCGCACCACGTCTTCGCCATCCGGTTCCACGCTCGCGAAGATCTGCGCCTTGCGCTCTGGGCGCAGTTGGCCACCTCGTCTGCCAGAGAGCGCCTGACCGGTTATGCCACCGGAACCACGGTGGCAGCCCTCCCGAGGGAGGCGCTGCTCGAATTCTCGATCGCGGCCCCAGATTCGTCTGACGCCGCGACCGAAGCCGAGGCGCTCCTGGCCTTGGTGTGGGAGCGGGAACGCGAGACCTCATCGCTCGCGGCGCTGCGCGATGCGCTGCTCCCTGAGCTGCTGTCCGGCCGCATCCGGGTGTCTGAGGCCGGCGAGGCGGTCGAGTCGGCGCTGGCCTGACGGAACGCATGCGCGCACAATTTGCAGCATGACGACAGCATCCGACGAGGACGACGCTGCCGAGCGAGCCGAGTTCTGGCGGTTGACGCACGAGGCGCTCGCCAAGCATCCCGACGAGCTCGACGAAGACCCGGTGTGGGAGATGGCGCTCAGGGACGGGCTCGAAGACGACTGACAGGACTGCGCCCCCGCCGTACCGTGTGACCATCTTGATGGTCACGAGGAGTCGGACATGAGCGAACGCACGGTCAGCATCGCCGAGGCGAAGGCCCGACTCAGCGAGCTCATCGCCAGTGGCGAGGGAATCGTCGTGACCAAGCGTGGTGTGCCGGTGGCGACGCTCCAGCCGCTCCCGGCCCCAAGGAAGAAGCAGCTCGACCTCGGCTGGCTTCGAGAGCTGACCAAGGACATGCCCCACCAGGAGGAGGACTCCGGCACGTTCATGCGTCGCGTCCGGGACACCGACCGCTACTGATGCTCTACCTCGACCCGAGCCTGGTCGTCAGTCTCGTCACGGCCGAAGCGCACACTGCCGAGGCGCAGGACTGGCTCGAAGATCAGGACTCGAGCGAGCTGACGATCTCGGACTGGGTCGTCACCGAGGTGGTGTCGGCGCTGTCTATCAAGAAGCGCACGGGCCAGATCGACGACGTCACGCGCGCCCGGGCGTCTCGGGCCTTCGACGACCTCGCGCGAGACGCCTTCTCGGTGCTCCCGGTGCCTCGCACCGCCTTCGTCGCAGCCGCCGCCATGGCGGGGCGTCCCGAGCTGGTGCTGCGCAGTGGCGATGCCCTGCACCTCGCGACGGTGGCTCACCACGGCGCTCGGCTGTGCACCAGGGACGCGAGGCAGGCTGATGCGGGGAACCGGCTCGGGCTCAACGTCTTCCTCCTGGGGGACACCACGTGAGCGGAGGCGGGATCACCGAGGGCGTCGTCGAGCAGGCGGCTCTCGACTGGTTCCGCTCGCTGGGCTACGCCACCCTGCCCGGAGCCGTCCTCGCGCCCGGTGGCACAGCGCCCGAGCGCTCGTCGTACGACCAGGTGGTTCTCACCGGACGCCTGCGCACCGCCGCCCTGCGGATCAACCCCGACCTGCCCGCGGGCGTCGTCGAGCAGGCCGTCACCAGGCTGCTCCGGGCGGAGTCGCAGAACGCCCTGGCGGAGAACGAGCGTGTGCACCGACTGCTCACCGGCGGGGTGCCGGTCGAGCACCGCACGGCTGCCGGTGAGGTCCGTACGGCGCTGGTGTGGCTCGTCGACTGGGAGGAGCCTGCGACCAACGACTGGCTCGTCGTGCACCAGTACACCGTCGTCGAGGCCGGCAAGAACCGTCGGGCCGACGTCGTCGTCTTGCTCAACGGGCTGCCGGTCGGGCTGCTGGAGCTGAAGAACCCCGGCGACGCGCACGCCACCCTGCGCGGCGCCTGGAACCAGGTCCAGACCTACCGGCACGATATCCCGTCGCTGTTCACGCCCAACGCCCTCGTCGTCATCTCGGACGGGACGTCGGCCGCGATGGGCTCGTTCACCGCGGGCTGGGAGCACTACGCACCCTGGAAGACGATCGACGGGCGCGAGGTCGTCACCGACCGACCAGCGCTGGAAGTGCTGCTACGCGGCGTCTTTGATCAGCGCCGGTTGCTGGACCTGCTGCGCTCGTTCATCGTCTACTCCGATGAGCCGGCGGGGTTGGTCAAGCGGGTCGCGAAGTACCACCAGTACTGGGCGGTCAACGCCGCGGTCGAGTCGACGATCGATGCGGCCGGTCCGGACGGCGACCGGCGGGGCGGCGTCGTCTGGCACACCCAGGGCTCCGGCAAGTCGATCGAGATGTTGCTCTACGCCGCCAAGATCATGCGGTTGGCGCGGATGGGCAACCCGACGCTGGTCTTCATCACCGACCGCAACGACCTCGACGACCAGCTGTTCGGGGAGGTGTTCGCCCCGGCGCGGATCCTGCCCGAGCAGCCGCGCAAGGCCGAGTCGCGCGCCGACGTACGCCAGGTGCTGTCCCGGGCCTCGGGCGGCATCGTCTTCGCCACCATCCAGAAGTTCGCCCCCGAGGCGGTCGGCGACGTGCACCCGGTGCTGACTGACCGGCGCAACGTCGTCGTCGTCGCGGATGAGGCGCACCGCTCGCAGTACGGCTTCGCCGACGGCTACGCCAAGCACCTGCGCGACGCCCTGCCCAACGCGACCTACCTCGGCTTCACCGGCACCCCGATTGAGTCCGCCGACCGCTCGACCCGGAGCGTGTTCGGGGACTACATCGACGTGTACGACCTCACCCGCGCGGTCGAGGACGGCGCCACCGTTCGCATCTACTACGAGTCTCGGCTGGCGAGGGTCTCGCTCCCAGCCGATGCGCTCGAGACGCTCGACGCGCTGGCGGACGAGATCACCGAGGGCGCCGAGGAGGCCGAGGCCACCCGGGCCAAGACCAAGTGGGCCCGGCTGGAGGCGATCGTCGGCGCGGGGGAACGGCTCGACATGGTCGCGGCCGACCTGGTCGAGCACTGGTCGCACCGGCCCCGGCCGGGCAAGGCGATGGTCGTCGCATGAGCCGGCGGATCGCCGTCGAGCTCTACGACAGGCTCGTCGCGCTGCGGCCGGACTGGCACGACGACGATCCGGCCCGCGGCGTCGTCAAGGTCGTGATGACCGGCTCGGCCGCCGACCCGGCGCGTTACCAGCCGCACCTGCACTCGCAGGACGTCCGCAAGCAGCTCAAGGCCCGGGCCAAGGACCCGGACGACCCGCTGGAGATCGTGATTGTCCGCGACATGTGGCTCACCGGCTTCGATGCCCCCGCGCTGCACACGATGTACGTCGACAAGCCCATGCAGGGCGCCGGTCTCATGCAGGCCATCGCCAGAGTCAACCGCACTTTCCGCGACAAGCCGGGCGGTCTGATCGTCGACTACCTCGGCATCGCCACCAACCTGCGCCAGGCCCTCGCGGAGTACTCACCCACCGACCGAGAGCAGGCCGGCGTGCCCATCGAGCAGATGGTCGCCGCGATGCTGGAGAAGCACGACGTCGTCCGCGGTCTGCTGCACGGCTGTGCGTACGACGCCGCCCCGCAGCTGCCCGCGGCGCAGCGGATGGCGGCGTGCGCGACCGTGCTCGATGTCGTCATGAGCGACCCGGACCGCAAGACCCGCTACCTGGACCAGGTCCTGGCGTTGACCAAGGCCTTCGCGCTGTGCGCCAGCCGGGACGAGGCGCTCGCCATCCGCAACGACGTGCGGTTGTTCGCTGACGTCCGCGCCGCGATCCTCAAGATCGAGAACTCCGACTCTGGTCGGGCCGGCAGCAAGGCAGGCGTCGAGCTGGAGACCGCTATCGGCCAGCTCGTCGACGAGGCGGTGGTCGCCGACGCCGTCATCGACGTCTACGCCCTGGCCGGCATCGAGACTCCCGAGCTGTCGATCCTGTCGGACGAGTTTCTCGACGGGATCGCGCACAAGGACAAGCCGAACCTGCAGATGGGCATGCTGCGCAAGCTGCTGTCGGACGAGATCCGGACGGTGCAGCGCACCAACCTGGTGCAGGCCAGGCGCTTCTCCGAGCAGCTCGACGACGCGATCAACCGCTACACCAACCGAGCCCTGACGACGGCAGAGATCATCGCCGAGTTGGTGAAGCTGGCCAAGCAGATGCGCGATGCCGCCCGGCGACACGAGCAGCTCGGGCTGTCGGTGGCCGAGGCGGCGCTCTACGACGCGATCGTGCAGAACGACGCCGCTGTGCTGCAGATGGGCGACGCCACGTTGAAGCGGATCGCCGTCGACCTCGTCTGGGCCGTGCAGCAGAGCGTGACGATTGACTGGAGCGTCAAGGAGTCGGTGCGCGCGGCCATGCGGGCCAAGGTCCGGCGGCTGCTGGCGAAGTACGACTACCCGCCGGACCAGGAGGACAAGGCTGTCGAGCTCATCCTCGAGCAGGCTGAGCTCTTTGCGGCGCACGGGTAGCGGGCGCGTGCACCATCCTGACCGTGGGTTCATCCCCCGGCTGGCCGTGACCTGGCAGCATCCTCTGACCCGCCGCACTACGGCTGTCGGTCTCCTGACCTACGTCGACTGCACCTACCGCTTCTGTTATCTCCGGTCGGCCGGCACTGTCGAGGGATTTCAGCCGTTCCTCGGCTTCCCGGACCTCGAGCGAAGGTACGCAGCGGCCGCGCTGTTCCCGCTGTTCGCGCAGCGCCTGATGCGTCCGAGCCGGCCCGACTTCGATCGCTACCGACGCGCGCTGGGCCTCGACGTCGACAGCAGCGACTGGGCGATGCTCGGGCGGTCACAGGGGCAGCGGGAGGGTGACGGCATCAGGGTCTTTCCCGAGCCGGACGTCGACGAGGCTGGCGCGACGTCGTCCACGTTCTTCGTGAGCGGGCTGGGCGACCGGATGCGCCAGGACCCGCGAGTCGAGCCGGCCCTGGTCAGGCTGATTGTCGGGGACCGCCTGCGCCTGCTGGATGAGCGGGCCACCGCCGAGGACACGCGGGCACTGCTCGTCGTCGAGCGCACGGGGGTGGCCCTCGCCTGGGTACCCGGCCTTCTGCTGTCCCACCTCGACACGATCCGCTCTCACGGTGCGCCGGAGCTCTTCGTCGTCGACACCAACGGCCCCGATGTGCCACCGGCGAACCGGCTACTCGTGAAGCTGCGCGGGACCGCGCCCGTCGGCTACCGGCCCTTCGACGGTCCGGAGTGGTCGCTGGCGTCGAGGTTCGGGCCGTCTGACGTTGCGGCCTGTGGATAACGCGCCGCTATCCCTGCGCGAGCGGCCTGTTCGCGCAACTCTGGCGGCCAACCTTGCACGAGCGCCTGCTGCGTCGAGGCTCACCGGCGCGGGCGGGGACCGCAGGGCCGGACTCATCCAGCGACGGTCTCGCGCAGGTGATGAGTCGTTGCGCCCAGGCGATCATCGCGTGCGCTTCGGTGCCCATCGTGGAGATCATGCCGTAGTGCTCGTTGTCCTTCTTCTGGATCAGTCGTTCGAGGTCGCGCCCATCTGCACTCCGTGTGGTCGTACGGTCCGGACCAGGGCGATGGGTGTGCTTGGCCGCGGGACCGCTCTCCGAGCGCGGCGCAGCAGGCGGCGTCTGCGGCAGCGATCCCGGCCAGCACGGCGAGCGAGGCGGCGACGCCAGGCAGGTCCAGCAGTGGGTCGTCGCCGACCGCCCGTCGAGCGCTGTACGAGATCGCGGAGTGCCTGCTGTTGACGGTCCCAGGTGTCGTCGAGCTCAGCCAGGTCGGAGGGTCGGACGACTAGGAGATCGACATCGGAGTCCTCGTCGCCCTCGCCGCGGGCGAATGAGCCGAGACACAAAGCGGTGACCGGTGCGGTCTGCCAGCTCGCGATCTCCGCGCGCATCGCGTCCAAGGCCGACCGTCGCATGCCTGCGAGGGCTTTGACGACCGCCCAGCCGAGGTGGTCGCGGTTGGCTTGGTAGAGCACGGCGTTGCCCTGGCGTTCGGCGAGCACGATCCCGGCCCGCGTCAGCCGGCCGAGGATGGCGTTCACCGCGGTGTGGCTGGCTCCGGCCAGCGTGGCCAGCCGTCGTCTTCCCGAGCGGCTGCCCGACGCCCCGAGCGGGTCGGAGCCGGCCGCTGCCGCTACCCCGACGCAGCAGCAGCTGCGCCTAGCCCTGGAGAAGCAGCACCAACGCCACGACGACGCCGTACACGACCACGGCCCCGCGCAGCAGGTTCGAGGGGATGCGGCTGGCGAGCTTGGCCCCCAGGAAGCCCCCGAGCAGCGAGGCGACGGCGATGACGAGCA
>JAABUN010004912.1_pt1 | contig 17361 bp, 16 predicted proteins | sample 5559311 | NCBI WGS metagenome assembly JAABUN01 (sample SAMN10711877, study PRJNA513370) | rock metagenome | isolation source: Antarctica rocks | place: Antarctica: Victoria Land, Siegfried Peak sud
GGTAGAATGGAAGTATCATTTTCAACTGATAGGTCTTGTTGACAAAATTTGACCTATCTTTTTCTACCATCATTCGGTCAAGTCTATACGTGATAAGGTTTTTGGAGTGCTTGTCACCCCCTCAGCGATTTACGTCTTGAAATACTTTCATGATATGCACTTACATTTGAGTTCAATCAGATCTATTTTGGAAAACGGGGCTGAACTTCACTATATTGTTGGTAATTCAACCTTTTACGGCAATATGGTCGATACAGCAGCTTTGCTTTCTGATTCCATGAGCGTTCTTGGCTACTCAAACATTCGTTCTGAGATCGTTAGAAAGCGCAATTGTAACAAAGCCTTGTATGAATACTGCGTTTCTGCAAGTTGGTCAGAAGGCTAAGTTATCTAAACTTTAACGTCTGTATATGTGTCTGTAGGAGTTACTTTACCCAGAAATAAAGTATTAAAATTAGCTAAAAAGCGATCGCCATGACCTATCTTGAAACCGCCGCCCAGTTTTATAGTGATGTAGCCGAGACTCCTCAAGTTGGGCTATGTTGCGTTCAAAGTACCCCTTTGCAGCTACCAGGGTTAAATATTCCCACCCAGATGCAAGAAATGAATTATGGCTGCGGTACTACCGTCCACGCTGCCGAACTTGTAAACCAACCAACGGTGCTTTATGTTGGGGTTGGTGGCGGCTTAGAAGCCTTGCAGTTTGCTTATTTTTCTCGCCGTGCGGGGGCAGTTATTGCCGTAGATCCAGTTCCTACCATGCGCGAAGCCGCCGCCCGTAATCTACAAATTGCCGCTCAAGAAAACCCCTGGTTTGAAGCAAATTTTGTTGAAATTAGAGCCGGGGATGCTTTTAAATTGCCAGTTGCAGATGCTTCGGTAGATGTAGTTGCTCAAAATTGCTTGTTTAATATCTTTGAACCTGCGGATCTTTCGATTGCCCTGCAAGAGGCGTATAGAGTCTTGAAACCCGGTGGACGCTTGCAAATGAGCGATCCTATTGCGACACGTCCTATTCCTTCTCACCTCCAACAAGACGACCAATTAAGAGCAATGTGTTTATCGGGGGCGCTTACTTATGAGGAATATACAGCACGGATTGTTGATGCAGGCTTTGGACAAGTGGAGGTGCGATCGCGTCGCCCTTATCGACTTTTAGATAGCCATACTTACAATTTAGACGAACATCTACTTTTAGAAAGTCTTGATTCTGTCTCTTTTAAAGTCCCAATTCCCGAAGATGGGGCTTGTATTTTCACCGGGAAAACAGCTATCTATACTGGAAAAGAGGCAATTTTTGATGATAATGCCGGGCATATACTCCAGCGTGGTATTCCCGCCGCCGTCTGCGATAAAACTGCGGCAAAACTAGCTTCGATTGTGCCGAAAGATGTACTTGTTACTAATTCTACTTGGTACTACGATGGTGGCGGTTGCTGCTAAAAAAATTCAATAGTTTGAATGAATACATCTAATATTTCTTGCTCATTTAGTTAATAATTATGGTGCAAACAATCATAACATCTTTCAAGGATAAATTAGATTTACCTCTAGTTAAGAAACAAATAACTACCTTACAAATTAATCTGGGTAAACGTTGTAATCTTGCCTGCTCCCACTGTCATGTAGAAGCAAGCCCTAAAAGAACAGAAGAACTTAGCCCAGATGTTTGCGATCGCCTAATTGAAATTATTAATACATTTCCCCAAATCAAAACCGTCGATCTTACTGGTGGTGCGCCAGAGATGAATTACGGATTTAAACTTTTAGTAGAAGCCGCCACAAAAGCCGGAAAAAAGGTAATTATTCGCTCTAATTTAACTATCTATTTTGTAGCAGGATTTGAAGATATACCTGAATATTGTGCTAAACATCAAACTCAAATAGTTGCTTCTTTGCCCTGCTATTTAGAGGATAATGTCGATAAGATGCGCGGTAAAGGTGTTTATAGCGATTCAATTGCAGCCCTGCAACGTCTCAATCAATTAGGTTATGGAAAAGATGCTAATTTAATCTTAGATTTGGTATATAACCCGCCAATACCCGTTTCAGATAAATTTAGCTTAACTCCAGAGCAAACTAAGTTAGAGCAAAGTTATAAAGCATACTTGCAACAGCATTTTAATATAGTTTTTAATAATTTATACACGATTACCAATTTGCCAATTGGACGAACTAAATTTCAACTGGAAAACAAGAAACTGCATAGACCTTACTTGCACTTTTTAGAGTCGAACTTTAACTCTAGTACCGTTGAACATTTAATGTGTATAAATGAGCTTTCAATTGATTATTTGGGCAATGTATACGACTGCGACTTTAACCAAATGGAAAATTTACCAGCTAAAACTCGTAATGGTGAAATATTGACCGTTGCTAAATTGCTGGAATCGGGAAGTTTAGATTTGATTAATGAAATTAAAACTAATTCTTATTGTTACGGCTGTACGGCGGGGAGTGGTTCTAGTTGTGGCGGCGCTTTAGTATAATTTCGCTAAGACTTGTAACTATAGATAGAATAATTTTGCCACCACAAATGTTATTTGTATATGGATAGTTAATAACAAAGTAAAAATTAATGAGCGATCGCACTGGCGACATTAAAAAGCTGCACGACATGGTTAAAGACATCAGGTTTGCCATGCTGACTACTGTAGAAGAAGATGGCACTTTACGCAGCCGCCCAATGGCAACCCAAGAATTTGAATTTGATGGCGATTTATGGTTTTTTACGAGCGCCGATGCGACTAAAGTTAATGAAGTACAGCACGAACACCATGTTAATGTTAGCTACGCCGAACCAAAAGATCAAAAATATGTTTCGGTATCGGGTACAGCCCAATTAATCCGCGACAAATCTAAAATAGAAGAACTATGGAATCCTCTATTTAAAGCTTGGTTTCCTGATGGATTAAACGATCCCCAACTGTCCCTATTAAAAGTTAGTGTAGATAAAGCTGAGTATTGGGACTCGCCATCTAGTAAAGTAGTCCGTCTATTGGGATTCGCGAAAGCACTGGTGACGGGTAAACAAATCGGTAATCCTGGCGACAATGCTAAAATTGAGGCACTTTAAAAGTGTGATTCTAAAACCAATGTAGAGACGTTGCATTGCAACGTCTCTACTAAAATTTGTCTATCTGATCAGCAACGCCCGCTATTTATTTAGACTAGATGTATTCATGAAATAATAGCAACATCCTCAATCTGATTAAAGATATTCAAGTTATGTTGAGATGGTTTTGCTTATTTAATAGTCTAGCTGTATTCTTTACGATCACTTTAGCTTCTTCAGCTACATTTAGCGCTCCACTGTCCCCAAATTCGCGATATCCAAAAGTAGAAAATTCTCAAGTTGATAAACCACTTTGCTATATGCAATTAGCTGATGGTACAACTTTAGACTTACAAAAATTGTGTGGCAAAAATTCGCCTGCAAAGACTAATTTAGGTAGCCGGATTGCCAAATCTCAGTTTAGACAGGGAACAGGTAAAGCCTACGTTACAGATAGTCAATAGCTTTGAAAAAATGACAAGTAAGCTTTGAAACATCTTCTAAGCTTACTTGTCCTAAATCGGTCTATCTATTTAGAGTTATTAGAAACGCGATCGCTTGCGCCCCATTTCTCTAATAATTGAGCGCGATTTTGGCGCAAATCTACCCGACTACGCACCGTTGGGTAAGGCACGTTATCGCCCTTAATTCCTGCCCACAACACGCGATTAAATGCCTCGCTATCAAGTATGTCCTCAACTTCAAAATTGAAGCCTACCGTTGCTTTTGTCCACCACTGGCGATCGCGTAACAAAGGCATTGCTACAGTTTTCACAGCTTGAGCATCTTTGCAAGCTGGGACGAGATTAGGGTCTACAGGTGTAGTACACAAATTTCCAGGAATAACAGCTTTGTAAGGCTTAAAGTTAGGTATTCTTGTAAAAGCGTCTACCATTGGCTCGGCATTAGCATCATTCATTCCCACATAGTTGATCCCTAACAAATCTTCCATCGTTCTAAGAACGCTAACAGTGTTGTAGTTAGTGCTAATAAGTGCGCCTCGCTTGCTGTAAGGGGAAATTATGTAAGCTAAAGAACGGTGGGAATCTACATGATCTGGCCCGTTTTGAGAATCATCTTCAATGACAACAATCGCTGTCTCTTTCCACTGCGGAGACTTAGAGATTCTTTCTACCAGCAATCCTAAAGCATAATCATTATCTGCCATTTGTAATTCGGCAGTATTTAACCCAGCTACAGCATTATTAAAATTGCCAAAGTGGTCGTGGTGCAGTCTTAACAACGTCAAGCTAGGCAATCCGTTTTGAGCGTAATCGCGCAGCCACTCGTTGAATAAGTAGATATCTGGGTGCTTCTGGTCGTATCCCCGGAAGAAGATATCGGTTTTATCGAGCAAAACTTTTTTAGTAACGGGTGCTTGAGGAATTTTTGAAAAGAAAGGTGTAGGGGAAATTGGAATGTACAGGGGGTTAGTTGGGTCGGGCTGGGTTGGGTCGGCTTGGGTTGTATTGTAGTAAGCAAGATCGATAAAGAAACCATAATTTCTGACCGTCTTACCAGCCCGTAACGCTGAATCCCAAAGATAACCACCGATCGCTTCTTGGTCTAATTCACCGTCTCCTTCAGGAGCATCAACATCTTTATCTCCAGGCAAAATTGAAGAATTGCCAGAGGGATCTAATAGTCCTGTCAAGCGCGTATTTATCTGAGATGGAGTGCTAGAAGTTTGAGCTAATGCTGGGTTAATGTTGCGATTAGTTCCCTCGTAATCGTAAGTTAAACCATTAAAACCAGCGTTGCCATAGAGAACTGATTGAGTTTTTTCTGCGTATTCAGTAGTGCGACCATAGGTAGACCAATTCCAACCAACTCCGCTAGACTCGGCAGTGTCGTAAAAGTTATCAAAAATGCCAAATTCTGAAGCCAATTTGTGGTGATTGGGTGAAATCCGCTCTGGAAATAAAGTAAGTGCCGGATCTCCATTACCGCGATCTAAGTCGCCTAAAACTTGGTCGTAGGTGCGATTTTCTTTGACTACATAGATAACGTGCTTGATCTTATTGCGTAGAAAATTCATCATTGGGTATTGACGGCGGTTGGCAAACCCATTATTTTTGTCTACTTGCTGAGACAAATTATCCAGGGTTCTACGACTAGGAACAGGAATTACTGAAATCCCCGCTTTTTCTAAAGCCCAAGTGTAATCATTTCTAAAATTAGTGTTCCGTGCTGTCCCCGCCGCCGTAGTGCGGTTATTAGAAGGGTTAGGGCCAGAATTACTTTTAGCATTAACTACATACAGTCTGCTGCCGTCTTGACTCACACTAACCGAGTTGGGATACCAACCTGTGGGGATGCGTCCGACTACTCTCCCACTTCTCAAATCAACGACAGCTACGGCATTTTCGCCACCCAAAGTCACAAAAAGAGTCCGCCCTTGAGGACTAAAAGCTAAGGAGTTGGGATTAGCACCTTTGTACTTATCGCGCGGCCTGGATAAAGAGATAATTTGCACCACTTTATTTAAGTTGGTGTCAATGACCGAAATTGAGTCGCTGTTGCCGTTGGCTACATACAAGCGGCTTTGATCTGATGAAAGCAACATTTTGTTGGGTTGACCGCCTACCGATATGCGAGTAACGGCTTGGCTTGCTAGGTCAACAGCTAATACTTCATCATCGCGCTGACTGCTAACAAAGGCTTTGGCGGCTGCACCAGCGTTAGTATTTTTGATCGCAACGTCAAAAGGAAATTCCCCGGTTGCTACTTTGCCCCCAGCTACGAAAAATTTGATTTCTTTAAGGACTTGGCGAGTTGCGGTATCGATTACGGAGATTGAATCGTTCTCAAAATTGGCCGCTACTAAAGTTTTACCATCGCGACTAACAGCAACACCTGCTACAACGGCTCCAGTTGATGCGGCTTCGGCTTCACTATCTTTCAATAAACCGCCATCATATTTAGGAAAGGGTGCAGTTTGATCGGAGTTGTGACCTAAGAGAATAAATGGAGCTTGAGGAACGTACTGATTAGCTTGGCGAGTATAAACATAAATGCGATCGTCGATGCCGCCGGATACATAGAAGTTTTGGCTATCTGACGACCATGCTAAACCATTGTAAGTATTAGGAATATTAATTTGTTGCTGTTTAACTAAGCTGCCGCTACTAACATCGTAAACAAACACCCATTCGGCTTTGCGCGTTGTAATCGGTCGATTAGTCAATGGGTCTATGACACTACTCGGTTGACCCGTCACTGGGTCTAAAACTGGGTAAGTAATGTTTGCGCCAGTTGTTTCATTTCTAAAGTTTTGGTTGTAGCCGCTAGTTAAAACCAGTAAAGTTTTACCATCGGGACTGAGAGCCGTTGACACAGCTTCGGCAGCATCGGCGGTTCCATCCGATCGCAAACCCGTAGCTAAAGGAGCAAAAGTTGAGCCTGGAGCGGCGGCAGGTGTTATTACTTGTCCTGTAGGTAGTAAAGCCGAACCATTGGCTAAATTTCCTACGGGGTCAGTCGTACCAGCTTGAACTGATGGCAGCGCGATCGCACTTACAGCCGTTACTACTACTAAACTCAACAATCGTCTTTTGCTTTTACTATTTTTTAACATTAAAATGCCCCTAAACAAACACCGCAATCACTATATATAAGAAATTGCAGTTTGTTGGTTAAGAACTCTCTAAGAATAGGGTAAGTTTTTCTTTGTATTCAAGTCAAAAACTAATTAAACCTTTAAGTAACTTTTGATAGTTAAATTGAATACTTATCCATTACAAATACCAAAAAATCTTTATAAAGTCACAACTTTATAGAGTTGCTTTTCTACTAATTAGCTGGTCTAGCTTTAAGCTAAACAGTAATTGAAATAGTTAGGCTGGCTCTCACTAAAATTTGCTGGTGACAAATAAGTTGGCGATCGCCTTTTACACAAGCGCTCAACAACGCTTAAAAAGAGTAAAGCAACTTTTGCAATTGTAAAAGTTGCCTGAGAATAGGGTTTTACAGCTACAGCCAATTTACAAACAAAAAGCTCACTGAGCAAATTAGCTAATCTTACTCACGAAATTGCCGAGCGTCCTTGCTTACCTAGCTTAAAGAATACAAAATAGATTAAGCAGCCAACATAAAATATTAACCCCACCGTGCCTAGAAAGCCTAAAAATCCGGCTTGGCTATTAGGATGAAAATACTCTTTAAATAGCAGCGGTGGCTCTAAAAAGGCACGACAAAAGGGCGTAGAAACCGCTTCCTTTGAGATTGCACACTGTAAAAAAGGGAGTGTAGAAACTGCCCCGATTAAACAATAAATTGATACCGCCCACCGCCAAGCATTAAAACTCAATGTTAAAGCCCCAGTCGAACGATCGGCAATTTCTTCGTTAATATCTACCCAAAACCATAGGGATATTGGGATTAAAATTCGCGCCATTATTCCCGAAACAAAACCCACAGGAAAGGCGGCAATTAGTAAATAAACAGAAATTGTTAGTAAGCTAGACACGCGCCAGTAAATAGTTAATAAGCGCATTATAGCCTCGGCTTTTTGCGCCAATGCCCATAGTAGTAAGATTAACGGCAAAATTACTGTAAATATGACACCTAAACGATAGTCTGTCCAGATTAGAGAACGAAGCCAAGTTTCAGCAAGCATAAATTAAATTAGCGTGATAACAAAAAAGCAACGAAGTACACTCCTTAGCTTAGTGTCCTACGTTGCCAAAAATTTAAGTAGATTTTGCTACTTTCTATGGTTATTCTTCGTATAGACGGCATTCATCAGCGCCGGGGTTGTCATCGCAGTATCGCTCTAAAGAAGTTTTGGGTTTTACTTGGCGCTTGTGGGCTGCTTCTGCTTGCAATTCTTCTACAACGTCCCAAGCTGCGGCGCATTCTCCCGATGTAGCGCCTTCAGTACCGCAGACGGTACGGGCTTGATCTCTTTCTTCTTCGATTTTTTGATTGATGTTGCTCATAAATTTTTTGGCAAATGTATTCCTATTTCTATTATAAGAAACCTTTGATGTTGAAAGTTTCCTAAAAGATGTTGTTTGCTTGCTTCTAAAGGCTAACACGCACCATTGCCCGTTTTCCTCCCTCAAATGAGGTTACTAAGTTGTAGTAGCAACTATACTGTAGTTTTGAAATTGATGTAGTTTTGAGAAATTTATCAATAATATAAGTCTAACTAATGCAAGATCGGGCGATCGCACTTTGGTATCTTGGTGGTATGACCATTGGTACAACTCATGACAAAAATGCAGTGGGCAAATGCCCTATCAACTCAAGCGTCTTTAGAATCAGCCGTAGCGGAGGTTGTAGAGCGTGCTACTACTATATTGCAAGCTCCCGCCGATCTAGCCATAGTATTTATTTCGGCGGCTTTTACTAGCGACTATCCCCGGTTGCTGCCTTTGCTCAAGGAAAAACTTACAGATATCAAAGTATTAATTGGCTGTAGTGGTGGAGGAATTGTCGGGGTATCCCAGTCGGGAGAAATGCAAGAATTGGAAGATTTACCAGCTTTGAGCTTGAGCCTAGCATACTTGCCAGACGTGGAGATTCAGTCTTTTCATCTTGTGCCGGAGGAATTGCCCGATCTTGATAGTCCGCCCCAGACTTGGGTAGATTTGATTGGTGTAGAACCCGACCAATCGCCGCAATTTATTTTATTATCCGATCCCTTTTCAAGTAAGATTAACGATTTATTACAAGGGCTTGACTTTGCTTACCCAGGTTCTGTAACTGTAGGCGGTTTAGCTAGTGGTGGCTCAAATTCTGGAGTTACAGGCTTATTTTGCAACGACTTCCTTTACCGCGAGGGAACTGTAGGAATAGCTTTAAGTGGCAAGATTGTTTTAGAAACTATTGTGGCGCAAGGATGTAGACCGATTGGCAAGCCTTTTCAAGTTAGTTCGAGCGATCGCAATATTATTCTAGAATTAGACGAAAAGCCGCCTTTAGAACAATTACGAAGACTAATTGAAAGCTTGAACGAAGAAGACCAGCGTTTAGCGCAAACAGCTTTATTTATTGGTGTGACGCGAGATGAATTTAAGCAAGAGTTGGGACAGGGAGATTTTTTGATTCGGAACTTGTTAGGGGTAGATCCTAGCGCTGGAGCGATCGCAATTGGCGATCGTATTCGTCCAGGTCAACGGATTCAATTTCACCTGCGCGATGCCCAAACTTCTGCAGAAGACTTAGAATGGTGGCTGCAAAAGTACCAAAAATCTAGCCAATCGCAGCCCAAAGAAGCAGGTGCTTTGATGTTTTCTTGTTTGGGACGGGGTGAAGGATTGTATGGAAAGCCAAACTTTGATTCTGGTTTATTTGGGCGCTATTTAAGCGATATTCCGTTAGGTGGGTTTTTCTGTAGCGGTGAAATTGGCCCAGTTAGCGGTAGCACTTTTTTACATGGCTATACTTCGGTATTTGGTATTTGTCGTCAACCTTAAAGTTAGGAGTTAGTATTGTCACCTGTTCGAGTTCGTCAACACGTCAATCCGTTAGCAATTAAGTACATAACGCCAATTTTGCCTCTTGATTGGGAGCAAATTTATCTCAACTCTACTCAACCTCTGCATTTAGATATTGGTTGCGCGAGGGGGCAGTTTTTGCTAGAAATGGCAAAACTAGAACCTAGTTGGAATTATTTGGGGTTAGAAATCCGCTCTGTTTTGGTAGATGATGCGATTTTAACTACTCGCAAACTAAACCTAACTAACTTGCATTATCTATTTTGCAATGTCAATAATACTCTGACACCTTTACTCAAATCTCTCGTCCCAGGGACGTTACAGCGCGTTACGATTCAGTTTCCCGATCCTTGGTTCAAAAATCGTCATGCCAAAAGACGACTGTTGCAGCCGCAGTTAGTAGCCGAATTAGCGACTTATTTAGCTAGTGGTGGTATGGTGTTTTTGCAATCAGATATTGAGGGACTATTGTTAGAAATGCGCGATCGCTTTGCAACGCACCCAGACTTTACATTGCAAAGCCCAGAACCCTTACTAACACCCAATCCTTTACCTGTAGCGACTGAAAGGGAACAAACGACTTTGTTACGAAGGGAGCCTGTTTATCGGGCGATATTTATCCGGCGTTAAATCCAATTAGGTAGCCATTGCTTCAGCCATAAGGGTAATTGCGAGTAGTTAAAATAAGGCAAACGTAGGCGATATTCGGCTAAAGATAAGGGTAAACCTAAATAAACAGGCATCCAGAAGACGAAAGCTAACAGAATCGAGAAAATAGTTGTTAACCCGAGGATTCGGACTGATGAGCGGTAACTTTGCAACCAATTATTTACAAAAAATGCGATCGCAAGTCCCGCAAATACTGAAGAACCCATATAGTGATAAATAAACGTGCAGCGCGTTACCGGAATCCAAGGTAGCAAGTTAGCCAGCCAATTGAGGACTAAATATAAAATAATCCAGTTGTCAGTAATTTGGCGATCGCTAATTTGAGGAAATAAGCTAAATTTTTGCGTAGACAAGCTATATCGCAGCACTAACCACAGCATATAAAAAATAGCCGCAGTAGACAGCCACCACAATACCGGATTGCCCATCGCATGAACATCATAAATTACACTTGCGGCGGTTGCTGGTGGCGCTGGGGTATCAAAAGTTAAGGGTACGGTGGTGTTAGCCGCCGTGCGATAAAAGTATGCTACAGGACGCAACATCAATATCCAAGTGTACCAATCAGAGCAGTAAGGATGCACTTTTGCTCCGTCGCCGATTCTTTCGTGATAAGACAAAATTTGTTTCTGCATATCCCAAAAGTTGGGAGTGGGGTTTTGTTGCAGGTGCGGAATCCAAGCAAGGCTATAAACGGCAACGGGGATGATTGCTAAGTAAACTAAAATGTGTCCTAACTTAAGCTGAGTCAGGTTTTGTAGCGGTGTAGTGTTACGGCGACCTATATAAGCATTTTTGAGCGGATTTAGCCACTGAATCGCCCAAGCAGCTAACCAAAGAAGATAAATTCCTAGCAAAAACCATAAACCATTCCACTTAATCGCCGCCGATGCTCCAAACCACACCCCAGCGATGGCTAAATAGAGGCTGCGTTTGATGCGATGATGCTTGAGTCCTAATAACAAAAATAACTGCCCTAGCAGCCCAAAAATCACTAGATAGATATTATTCAGGGCGTAACGGGACTCTACTAAAAATAAACCATCGGTGGCGGCGAATAAGGCAGCAATTAGAGCGTAGTTGCGGCGTAAACTAATTTGATAGGCGATCGCAGCTACAACTAAAGGAATAAACGAGCCAGTTAAAGCATTAAGCCAACGATAGCTCCAAGTAGAACGCACCGAGCCTGTAAGATTATTGACGGTATCTTGTCCAATGGGAAGATGGCTACCAATCCAAATCCCCATCGCAATAATATATTGACTTAAAGGCGGATGAGCGTTGAAAAACTTGGTATTGGTCAGGTAGTTGTTGGCAAACTTGGCATAGTAAACTTCATCAAAGACAAAGGTATTAAAGCGCCCTAATCCCCAAAATCGCAGGATTATTGAAAATAAAAATATGCCTACTAAACCAATCCAAAACCAGGGAATTGAGTTAGGGCGCTTGTTAGACACAAACATATTACAAGGCTTCTTAGCTCAAAGAGTATTCAGACTAAGATACCTTTTCTGCGTCCGCTACTACGAGCAAAGTCTTGAGTACCGAATCAGGATTGAGACTAATAGAATCGATACCCTGCTCAACTAAAAATTTAGCAAACTCTGGGTAATCGCTGGGTGCTTGACCGCAAATACCAATTTTGCGATGATTCTTTTTAGCCGATGCGATCGCCATTTGTACCATTCTCTTTACTCCTTCGTTACGCTCATCAAATAAATGTGCCACTAAAGCTGAGTCTCTATCCAAGCCTAGGGTTAGTTGGGTTAAGTCATTAGAACCAATTGAGAAGCCATCAAATACTTGGCTAAATTCTTCCGCCATAATTACATTACTTGGCAATTCGCACATTACATAAACTTCTAGTCCGTTAACACCTCTTTCTAAACCGTGTTTTGCCATTTCTGCAATTACGCGCTTACCTTCATCAGGAGTACGACAAAAGGGAATCATCGGAATAACGTTTGTTAAACCCATTTCATCGCGTACTCGTTTTAAGGCGTAACATTCTAGGGCGTAAGCTTCGCTGTAACGCTCATCATAGTAGCGACTCGCACCCCGCCAACCAAGCATCGGATTTTCTTCTTTTGGTTCAAATTGTCTACCACCGAGTAAATTAGCGTATTCGTTGGTTTTAAAGTCGCTCATCCGCACTATTACAGGGTTAGGATAAAATGCCGCCGCGATCGTCGCGACTCCCCGTGCTAATTTATCGATAAAATACTGGGGTTTATATTCGTATAGTTGCGTAAGTTTGGCAATTTTTGCTTTAGCAGTTTCATCTTCTAGCTTGTCGTAGTGAATTAAAGCCAGTGGATGCACTTGGATATAGTTAGCAATAATAAATTCTAACCGCGCCAATCCTACCCCATCGTTAGGAATAGCCGAAAAACCAAAAGCTTCGGAAGGATTTCCCACATTCATTAAAATTTTAGTCCGAGTGCGGGGTAAGTTTTCTAAAGGTACTTCCCTAACTTCAAAAGGTAACAATCCCGCATAAACCCTTCCTTCTTCACCTTCAGCGCAGGAAATAGTTATTTCTTGACCATTTTTTAGAACTTCTGTAGCGTTATTAGTTCCCACAATTGCCGGAATCCCCATCTCTCTAGCAATAATTGCAGCATGACAAGTCTTACCACCAGAATTAGTCACGATCGCACTCGCTTTTTTCATAATTGGTTCCCAATCAGGATCAGTGCGATGGGTAACTAACACTTCTCCAGTGCGAAATTGATCGATTTTGTTAATATCTACAACGATCCTAGCTGCTCCTTGACCAATTGCTTCTCCCACACTGCTACCCATAATTAAGGGCGATCGCGCATCTTTTGAAGTAAAATGATAACTGCGTAAGATATTTTGGGATTTTTGCGACTGTACGGTTTCGGGTCGTGCTTGAACGATAAATAATTCCCCAGTTATTCCATCTTTTGCCCATTCCATATCCATTGGGGTATATTGGTTATGAACTTGGCTGTAATGATCTTCAATCACACACGCCCATTTTGCTAGTTGTAAAATTTCCTCATCTTCTAGAGCATATTGAGCGCGGCTTGCTTCGTCTACCAATAGATTTTTAGTAAACTTAGAGCCGTCATCGTAAACCATTTTTAACTCTTTACTACCTACTCTTTTCTTTAAAATTGGGCGGAATCCTTGTTTTAAAGTCGGCTTAAATACAGTATATTCATCAGGATTTACCGCACCTTGAACGACATTTTCCCCCAATCCATAAGCCGCAGATAGCAGCACAGAATTTTTAAAGCCTGTTTCGGTGTCGATAGAAAACATCACCCCAGAACAAGCCAAATCGGAACGTACCATTTTTTGGACTCCGACGGAAAGCGCTACATCTAAGTGGTCAAAGCCTCTATGATGGCGATAGGAAATTGCGCGATCGGTAAATAAAGAAGCAAAGCAACGATGACAAGCTGCTAAAACTCCTGGGGTACTATGAACGTTGAGATAAGTTTCCTGTTGTCCAGCAAAACTAGCATCAGGCAAATCTTCCGCCGTAGCGCTAGAACGTACCGCAACATCGGTATCTTTACCATATTTTTGACATAATTGCAAGTAAGCTTTAGCGATCGCATTGCTTAGTTCTACAGGAAATGCGGTGTGCATAATCAACGATCTTGCTTGTTTTCCTGTTTCCTGCAACTGATTCACATTATCTACATCTAAGTCAGCAAACAGGCTGCTTAATTGTGCTTTTAATCCAGCTTTCTCAATAAAATAACGAAAAGCATAAGCTGTAGTTGCAAAACCATTAGGAACTTTTACCCCCTTAGAGACTAATTGCTGAATCATTTCGCCTAAAGAGGCATTTTTTCCCCCTACTAAGCCAATGTCGCTAATGCCTACTTCACTAAACCACAGAATTAGCGATCGCTCTTGAGAAGGCGAGACAGATTTTCCCTGCAATGATTTAGTCATATCTACTTCCTTTTGTTTCTATGCTTTGTTTAGCTTTAATTAGTTTATCAACTAGCTAATTTTCTTATTTGACTATTCTTTTTGTTATGACTATCTTTTGTTACACTTTCAAATAAATATTTATTACACATCAATGGTTAAATCAGGACTTGTAAAGTAAATCCACCGTAAATTCTTAAGTCAAAAAATGTAAGCCTTTATACATTTTTTATGGATTGACTGCGTTAAAAGTTCAAACTTGCTTTAGGAATTATCTTTATTTCAACTGTACAAATTTCTAGACACTATATTGAAAACTTTATAATTTTAAAATTACTACTCTTGCAAAATCAGAGTACCTATGATATTACTAGGTAAATTTAGGATAATATAATGTTATTTAAAAAGCTCAATTCACATCTTAATTGGTTGTCTAGATACCTAAGCGATACAAACAAGTTTAAAGCAAAAAATAGAGAAAGTAAGCACATATATATATATAGGCAAAAAAGATATTTACTGTGATGATGAAGGCAGATACTTATATCTTTTTCTAAAGTTTTTGACATTTACAGAAGGCAATATTGCACTTGTAAAAAAATTCAACCTTTGGGAGTACCGTAAACTAGGCACTTATGGTAGAAAAATTTACGAGCTTGACAACATCAGTTTTGTTTCAAAACTGCCTAAGAAGACTGAGGACAAAGTGTTTATATACGATAGTAAAATTCAACCTTGGGTATCAAAGATATGGAAAACATCAATTAAGCTTGAATTTGATATTTCTTTGCCTACACCTGACCATAATGATTGGGTTTTTATGCCCTTTCCAATGTACCCTTCTAGTTACTCAGAGAAACAATATACAGGCATTAAAAACTTACAAAGTAGTCCTAAAAAAATTCGCATACTTTTTGCGGGATGTGTTATACCTCGTCAGTATTCAGAAACAAATTCGAAGAGTATATTAAAAAAGTTCCAAATTATCCCAAGAACAACAGTAATTAATACAATAAATTCACATTTTACTAAAGAGTTACTAGCAGTAGAAAGTTGGCAACATATGCAGTTATTACTTAGTAGCAATTATCAGCAAAAATGTATAATTTTATCTAGAAGTAAAGTTGAAATTCCCAACCAAAAATGGCTGGATGTTTTGTCTAAGAGTGAATTTTTTGTTTGCGCTCCAGGAGTGATTATGCCTATGTGCCATAATGCCATTGAATCTATGGCTGTAGGAACTATCCCGATAACTAACTACCCTGACTGGTTTTCTCCTTCATTGGTTCATTTAAAAAATTGTATTAGATTCACGACACAGGAAGATTTAATAGAGAAGATTGAGCTAGTTTTGACTATGAATCAATCTCAAGTTGAAGAACTCCACAAAAATGTTATTGCGTACTATGAAGAACACTTATCTTGTGAAAGCTTTTTAAACAATACAGTTTATAGTAATAAATCCAAATTAACTGTATTTATAAATGCCGAAAATAACTACGTATACGAAATCGACAAAAACTCAATAATTTTAAACTAATATTTTATAGATTAAAAAAAATTAGCAACGAACAGAAAGGCTAAATGCTTAGACTTTTTGTTAAAAAAATTAAAACAAAAGAGCGCGCCACCAGGGATTAGACAGGCTAACGGGAACATTATTTTTTTACGAATGTCTTGAATACTCCACTCCGTAAGCCTAGCTAAAGTTTGCGATTCTTGTTCAAATCTGCGCGGTAAAAACTATTATTAATAATTTTGATAATCGTTTAAACATAGAAATCTTCAGAAGAATTACAAAACGTTATTTTTTACAGTAAGTAATGAATCATCATTTGCTTGCAGCCAAGTAAATTTTGGTGCAGTCCAAATGAAATCTAAAATAACTGTTAAGGGTGCAAGGGCGAATAATGCCCAAAATATGGCCGTAGAAAAAAAGAATTAATTTTGCAAAACAGACGTTAATACAGCAATACAAATAACCCAAACATAGCGACCACTTTTAGCGCTAGGAATCGAGCGCGGATCGGTCAGCATAAATAAAGTAAACAATAACAATGAACCGCTCATAAGTCGGTGTAAAAATACATCTAAAGTCCAACCTAGCCAAATATTTCTAACCGCTTCTAACCCCGCGTAAGCACTTAAAAAAAAACGCTTGTATCCCATCTTCCTACTTGTTTTAAAATAATCCCACCCGTACCAAAAAACAACAGCGCCTACCACCAATCGTCGCCCCATTGTCCGGGTGAAACCCAAGCATCGGGAGTTAGAGTTAAAGCTGAAATAATCCCAAAATTAGCCGGGTTGAAAAAATGTTTATCGTTGAATTTAAACATAAATTTACTAGAGATTGCTAAAAATCCAGCCAAAACCATTGTTAGGTAACTGTCTGCACGTAGCAACAAACTTAAGCCTAAACCAGTAATTACTGCACTACGCAGCGAAGGTAGTTTTAAAGGATTAGATAAACTAAATTTCTGCGTAGAAAAATAAGTTTTTATTTCTTCATTAGCCCATTGAGTAATTAAACAAGTTAGTAGCAAAACTATAATTAGTTCTGGCTTTAACGTCTAATCTTTTGTACTAATCCTTAAAAACAGGAAACTAGCCAAGAACAATATTTGATAATCGCGGACATCTTTAAAAAACACGGTTTTTATCAATGAAACAATGTAATGGCTGGTAAAAAAATAGATTGGTTAATGGCTACCTAAAATGTAACAGCCTAAGTAATAATACATATTGATGCGGGAGAAGTGCGAAGCCCTGCGTGCGCGCTTGCGCTATCGCAAGCTATCCTAAAGCGTTGCATAGCCTTCAGCTAAAGTATTTTTATAACTAAAACTTAAACTTTGTTTTAAGCTTCAAATACAAAACATTACTTTTTGTACTTAGTTTTTAATGTTTAGCAAATTGAGGTATTGACAAAAACAAAAGGTTTGTAATATAGAAAAGTTTTGTAAGCAAGCCATACTTACTCAAGTGATTATTTAGGATAATAAAAAATAAATTGCTATAGACAGTGAGGTTAGAAAATGGAGCCACTACAAAAACAGGTTACAACTTTAAGTCAAAAAGTAGATGCCTTATATCAAGTCATACATCAACTAAATGGTCAATTTGCCGATGCTTTGTCAGAATGTCGTTTAACCAGGGTAAGAGCATCTCAATTAAGCTTGACACAAGGAATCGGAAGAATCTAATATGTTGTCAATGAAACAACAACTGAGAACTTGAATCATATAATCGTTATCCATAGCAGTGCGTTTCATTTTT
>JAABUN010004913.1_pt1 | contig 17357 bp, 20 predicted proteins | sample 5559311 | NCBI WGS metagenome assembly JAABUN01 (sample SAMN10711877, study PRJNA513370) | rock metagenome | isolation source: Antarctica rocks | place: Antarctica: Victoria Land, Siegfried Peak sud
AATGCGGGCCTGGTCGGGACCTACTCGTTGGGTGACACCGTGTGGCGTGACCACAACGGTGACGGGGTTCTCGGCGCACGTGACGTCGGAGTGGCGGGGGTGCGAGTCCAGTTGCTGGATCCCGCCCGACAGGTGCTGGGCACCAAGACCACCTCGAGCAACGGCCGGTTCAGCTTCACCGGTCTGCCGGCCGGGAGCTACCGGTTGCAGTTCAGCGGCCTGCCGAACGGCGTGGTCTTCGCAGCGGAGCGGGTCGGGACGAACCCCGCGGTGGACTCGAACGCGGACGCCCTTGGCCTGACCTCGGTCATCACCATCGGGGAGGACAACCCCGCCGACACCACGGTCGACGCCGGTTTGGTGACGCCCGCAGACCTCCGATCGGCCGGCGCCGTCTCCGGGGCCGCCGTGCCCGCCGACACCACCCTGTCCAGCACCGGCGGGGTGCCCCTCCGGGTCCCGGTCACCGGTCTGGGTCTGGCGCTGGCCGGCCTGATCTGCCTGTTGGTCGGTCATCGACGAGATGTCCGGGACCGGGCCAGTCGCGGCTGACCGTTGGCCAAAACAGCTAGACCCAGCTAGACCCGCGTCTCGACCCCCCCGGCGGCCAACGCTGCGAGCACGGCCCGGACGTTCTGCGGGGCGACGGCCGCGGTCAGGTCGACCAGCACCGTCGTGGGGAAGCCGGCTTCGGCAGCGTCCAGAGCAGTGGCTCGGACGCAGAAGTCGGTGGCGATCCCACAGACGTGCACCCGGTCCACCCCTCGCTCGGTCAACCAGTCGGCCAGGCTCGCCCCCGATCCGGTCCGGCCCTCGAATCCGGAGTAGGCCGCCGCGTACTCCCCCTTGTCGAAGACGGCGTCGAAGTCGCGGAACTGCAGGTTGGGGTGCAACTCGACCCCGGGCGTGCCCACCTCGCAGTGCCGGGGCCAGGAGTCCTGAAAATCGGGAGCCGATGAGAAATGGGTTCCCGGGTCGATGTGGTGGTCCCGGGTGGCGACCACCACGGTGTAGTCGTGATCCTGCTGGAGCAGGGAGTTGATCTTGGTCGCCACCGCGGCGCCCCCGGCCACCGCCAGCGAGCCGCCCTCGCAGAAGTCTCGCTGCACGTCGACGACGATCAGCGCCGTGCTCACGACGGCCCCTGTTCCCCGGTCGGACCGACGTGGATGGTGTCGATGACCGGCTCCCCCCGCGACATCTTCATCGCCTCCAGCGGCAGCTCCGCGAGTGAGGAACGGTGTCGCTCCCGGGCCTGCTCCAGTGACTCCTCTCCGACCACCTCGCCGCCCTTGACCAGCAGCGCCAGCAGATCCCGGTCGTCTCCGTCATCGATGGCCGGTCGCCCGACACCGATCAGCTCCGCCTCGGCGACCCCGCTGCTCGTACGCCGCCGCAGGGCGTACTTGCGTCCCCCGATCGAGGTCTTGGCGACGCTCCTCTTGGCCACGGCGACCAGGGGCGCATCGGCCGCGTCGGACTCGGCCCGAGCGACCAGCTTGTAGACGAAACCGCAGGTCGGGTGTCCACTGCCGGTGACCAGGGAGGTGCCGACGCCATAGCCGTCCACCGGGGCCCCGGACAATCCGGAGATGGTGAACTCGTCCAGGTCGCTGGTCACGATGATCCTGGTCCGGGTGGCGCCGAGTGAGTCCAGCAGTTGCCGGACCTGGGTAGCAAGCAGTCCCAGGTCACCGGAGTCCAGCCGTACGGCCCCCAGCCGGCCTCCGGTCAGCTCGACCCCGACCTTGACGGCTTCGAAGACGTCATAGGTGTCCACCAGCAGGGTGGTGTCCTCGCCGAGTGCGGCGATCTGGGCGTTGAACGCCTGCCGCTCGTCGCCGTGCAGCAGGGTGAAGGAGTGCGCCGACGTGCCTCGGGTCGGGACCCCGTAACGTCGACCGGCCTCGAGGTTCGAGGTGGCCTCGAAGCCGACGATGTACGCCGCGCGGGCCGCCGCGACCGCGGCCAGCTCCTGAGTCCGCCGGGAGCCCATCTCGATGCAGGGTCGGTTACCGGCCATGGCCGTCATCCGCGACCCGGCCGAAGCGATCGCGGAGTCGTGGTTGTAGATGCTGAGTAGCACAGTCTCCAGGATCACGCCTTGGGCGAAGGTGCTCTCCACGATCACCACCGGTGAGCCGGGAAAGTACATCTCCCCCTCGGGATAGCCCCAGATGTCGCCGGTGAAGGCGAAGTCCGCGAGCCACCCGGCGGTGGCGGCGTCGACCACGTCAGCTTCGGTGAGGAAGCGCAGCGCTTCGTCGTCGAAGCGGAAGTGCCGCAGCGCCCGCAACGCCCGGCCGACCCCGGCGACGACGCCGTAGCGCCGACCCGGTGGGAGCCGCCGGGAGAAGAGCTCGAAGACGCACCGGCGGTCCGCGGTGCCGGCCTGCAGGGCAGCGCGCAGCATCGTGAGCTCGTAATGGTCGGTCAGCAATGCCGTCGTCGGCACCTCGGTCGGGCCCCAGGTTCCGTGGTGGGCCTCAACGGCGGTGTCACTCACGCCAGACACACTAGTTTCGTCGATCCGTCGGTGCTGACCCGCCCTTCGTCGGCGACCGCTGCTCGGGGTTTGCCAGAATGGGCGGCATGGGACATTCCGAGGGGGAGAGCGCCACGGTCGCGGGCGGCACTGCCGTTGCCGAGCGCCCGATTGAGCAGACGACCCCACAGACCCCCTGGGTGACGATCGTCTGGGACGACCCGGTCAACCTGATGTCTTACGTGACCCACGTCTTCGTGTCCTATTTTCACTACGCCAAGTCCAAGGCGGAGAAGCTGATGATGCAGGTGCACGCTGAGGGACGCGCGATCGTGTCCAGCGGCAGCCGTGAAGAGATGGAGCGCGACGTCAACGCCATGCACGAGTACGGTCTGTGGGCCACCATGGACAAGGCTGACGAATGAGGGGCCGACGAATGAGGGGCCGACGAATGAGGGGGCCGACGAGTGAGCGGAAAGGTCGGCGATGAAGCGGTTCCAACGCAAGCGCGGGATGATCACCACCCAGCTCAGCGGCTACGAGGTTGAGTTGCTGGGTTCTCTGGTCGAACAGCTCGTCGAGCTGGTCTCCGACGGTGAACCGGATGAATTCGGTCCGACGGCCGAGTCCGTCGATCCGTTCGAGCGGCTCGTCCGTGATCTCGGGGTCGACCCCGACGAGCCCGAGGTCTCCGACGACCCGGTGCTGAAGCGGTTGTTCCCCAACGCCTACCCGCACGACGCACAGGCGTCCTCGGACTTCCGCCGCTACACCGAGCGGGACCTGAAGACCAAGAAGGTGGTGGACGCGCAGGTGGTGCTGGCCGCGCTGGCCTCCACCGAGCTGGGAGCCCAGGTGCTAAGGATTCCACCGGCGGAGGCCGATGCCTGGCTGCGGACGCTCACCAGTGTCCGGTTGGCCGTGGCGGCACGCCTGGACATCACCGATTCCGAGTCCGCGGAACGGCTCGTCGAGCTGCCGGACGACGACCCTCGCACCTTCATGGTCAGTGTCTACGACTGGCTCGGCTTTGCCCAGGAGACCCTGCTTTCCTCCCTGTGACCCTGCCGTTCTCCTGGTGACCCTGCTCGGCTGAGTGTGACCTCTCTCATTGTTACGAACTCCTTCTCCCGTACCCGTCTCTCTTGACCAACGACCAGCGGCCCGCCATTCTGTAGCGACCTCGTGTCCCTGCTGCGGCTCGGCCGCTCACTCGGGGGGTTGGACCGAATCTTCCCAGGGAAGAGGCAGACCGTGACCACGCAGACATCCATGGAGGCCGGGGATCAGCCCGCGAGCGAGCTGAAGCGATCCATCACCGGCCGGCAGCTCTACTTCTACGTGGTCGGAGACGTGCTGGGCTCGGGCATCTACGTGCTCGTCGGCCTGGTCGCCGCAGCCGTCGGGGGGGCCTTCTGGATGGCTTTCCTGGCCGGCGTCGCGATCGCCACCATCACCGGTCTCGCGTACGCCGAGCTGGTCACCAAGTACCCGCAGGCCGCCGGTGCCTCGCTGTACATCAACAAGGCCTTCCGGAGCCCCCTCCTGACGTTCTTCATCACCATCTGCATGCTGTCGTCGCAGATGGCAGCGATCGGATCATTGGCCTCGGGCTTCGTACGCTACTTCAGCTCGCTGGTCGGGCTGTCTGAGAACTCGATCTGGGGCGCGACCATCGTGGCCCTGGTCTTCCTCGCCGCCATCACCATCATCAACCTGATCGGAATCTCCGAGTCGGTCGTGGTGAACGTCATCATGACGTTCATCGAGGTCAGCGGTCTGATCATCGTCGTGATCATCGGCATCATCGCTCTGGTCACCGGGGTCAACAACCCAGGCGTGCTGCTGCAGTTCAGCGCGGAGGGTTCACCGGTCATCGCGGTGCTCGCGGGCGTCTCGCTGGCCTTCTTCGCCATGACCGGCTTCGAGAACGCCGCCAACGTGGCCGAGGAGACGATCAACCCCGAGCGCGCGTTCCCGCGGGCGTTGATCGGCGGCATGTTGACCGCGGGCGTGGTCTACGTCCTGGTCTCCATCTCCGCGGCCCTGGCGGTGTCCATGGACACGCTGGCCGGCAACACGCTGCTCGAGGTCATCCGCGCCGACCTCTTCTTCATCCCAGCCTCGATCATGCTGGTCATCTTCGCCATGATCGCCATGATCGCCATCAGCAACACGACGTTGGTCACCGTGGTCGCGCAGGCGCGGGTTCTTTACGGGATGGCCCGCCAGGACGTCGTGCCCTCGGTCTTCGCCAAGATCCACCCCACCCGTCGCAGCCCGTACGTCGCGCTGCTCTTCGGTGCTGCCATTGTGAGCGCCCTGCTGCTCATCGGTGCAGGGATCCGGCAGAGCCAGGTCGGGCTGCCCGAGGACCAGCAGCTCGACATCGTCGACCGCCTGGCCACCATCACCGTGGTGTTCCTGCTCTTCATCTACGCCTTGGTGATTGTCGCCTGCCTGAAGCTGCGCGGCAAGGACGAGAGCGAGCACACCTACAAGGCGAACACCCCGCTGCTCTTCGTCGGGATCCTCGGCAACCTGGCCGTGCTGGTGTACACCCTGATCGACGACCCGGCGGCGCTGTTGTGGGTGGCCGGACTGCTCGCCGTCGGCCTCGTGCTGTTTCTCGCCGAGAAGTTCTTCGGTCGTAAGCAGGATCGACCCGTAGGCACGAGCGCCGGGGACCCGCAAGCCGTTGAGCCACCGCCCACCGCCAACAAGGAGTTTTGATCCATGCATTGCATCGTCACCACCGACGGCTCCCGCGCCTCACTGGTCGGGGCCAAGCAGTTCAAGTGGATCGCCGACTCACGCGAGATCACCGACGTGACCGTCATCGCGGTCGTGAGCCCGTTCGCCGCAGTGCCGTTCGCCAACGAGCTCGGCCCGCAGCAGGCAGGCGAGTTGACCGATCTCAGCTTCCAGAATGAGGCCCAGACCGCGGTCGACCTCGTCGCGGCCACATTCGACGGGTGGGGACCTTCGATTCACAAGCAGGTGCGCAGCGGCTCCCCGGCCCAGGAGATCGTCCGCGCGGCCGAGGACCTCGACGCCGACCTGATCTCCATGGCTGCTGGTAGCCGAGGCCTCACCCAGACGATCTTGCTCGGAAGCACCGCCTCACGGGTGCAGCATTCGGCGCCGTGCCCGGTGTTGATCTGTCGGCCGACCCCGCACAGCGAGCGTGCCACCGGCTGAGCCCGAAACCATGGTCCCACTCGGTCGGGTGATCAGGGGTTCATGGTCCGACCGTGCAGGTCAGTGCGAAGCCGGTCCCGCTGTTGGGCAGCACGAAGTGGCCGCTCTGCTGCTCGAGTTCGACCCCGTCGACCCGTACGCCTGACGGCGAAGCTATCCGATAGCGCACCTGTTACTGGCACCTCGGCGAGCCTGCGAGTGACCCTCGAACACCGATGAGCTGGTCGGTGGCAGGGCATTCCTGCCGGGCGGTCATCCCCGGTGCGGTCCCCGGGGCGACCAGCAGGTCCGGGTCGTACTGATGGTCGAAGACCAACGGTCAGGTCGGCGAGCAACCCGGTGGCGATCTCGACCACCTGCCCGACGCGCTCGAACCGGATGAAGTGGTCGGTCTCGGTCGTGCCGCAAGGGTCTCATTCCGCGGAGCAAGGCCGGCAGCGGCGGGTGGCCCGCATATTCTGACCGGCGTGCTGAAGATAGCCCGGACGCACGTGGACGCGATGATCGCCCACGCCCGCGCCGATCACCCGGACGAGGCTTGCGGGGTCATCGTCGGGCCGGCGGGCTCGGACTCACCGACGCGTTTCGTGGCGATGCTGAACGCCGATCGGTCACCGACCTTCTTCCGCTTCGACCCCTCCGAGCAGCTGCGCCTCTACCGCGCCATGGACGAGGCGGACGAGGAGATCGTCGTGGTCTACCACTCGCACACCGCCACCGAGGCCTACCCCTCCCGGACCGACATCTCCTACGCGGCCGAGCCGCAGGCCCACTACGTGCTGGTCTCCACCGCGGAGTCGGGGGCCGACGATGGGCCGAACGAGGTGCGTTCCTACCGCATCGTCGACGGTGTGGTGACCGAGGAAGAGATCGACATCACGGAATAGGTCCACGGGCGGGCCTGTTGGTTTATCTGTACGGCGCGCCACTGCTGTTGTCCGTCGAGTGTTGACTGAGGAGACTTTCATGGCTGTAGAGGTTCGGATCCCGACCATCCTGCGCACGTTCACCGGCGGCGAGAAGGCCGTGCAGGGCGCCGGTGCCACCCTGGCCGCGGTGATCGACGACGTCGAGACCCAGCACCCCGGTCTGAAGGCTCGGATCGTCGAGTCCGACAGCCTCCGCCGGTTCGTGAACGTCTACGTCAACGACGAGGACGTCCGTTTCACCGGTGGTCTGAGCGCCCCCACGGCCGACGGTGACGTCGTCGTGGTGCTGCCCGCCGTCGCCGGCGGCTGAGCCCCGGATGACCCGGTACGCCTCGCTGGCCGACTCGGTCGGTCACACCCCACTCATCGGGCTGCCCAACTTGTCGCCGAGTGGCACGGTCCGGTTGTGGGCCAAGCTGGAGGACCGCAACCCGACCGGATCCATCAAGGACCGGGCCGCCTTCGCCATGATCGCCGCCGCAGAGTCCGAGGGCCGGTTGCGTCCGGGGGCCACCATCCTGGAGCCGACCAGCGGCAACACCGGGATCTCGTTGGCCATGGCCGCCAAGCTCGCCGGCTACCGGCTGATCTGCGTGATGCCGGAGAACACCTCGATCGAGCGGCGCCAGATCCTGGCCATGTGGGGAGCGGAGATCGTCTCCTCTCCCGCTGCCGGCGGATCCAACGAGGCCGTCCGGGTGGCCAAGGGTCTGGCCGGTGAGCACCCGGACTGGGTGATGCTCTACCAGTACGGCAACCCGGCCAATGCCGAGGCGCACTACCTGACCACCGGGCCGGAGATCGTCGCGGACCTGCCGGGGGTGACCCATGTGGTCGCCGGACTCGGCACCACCGGCACCCTGATGGGGATCGGCCGGTTCTTCGCCGAGACCAAGCCGGAGGTGAAGATCATTGCGGCTGAGCCCCGTTACGGTGAGGTGGTGTACGGGCTGCGCAACCTCGACGAGGGTTTCGTCCCCGAGCTCTACGACCCGCAGTTCGTGACCTCGCGCTTCTCGGTCGGTGCCCGGGACTCCGTACGGCGTGTCCGCGAGCTGCTGGAGCGCGAGGGCATCTTCGCCGGACTGTCCAGCGGAGCCATCGTGCACGCCGCGATGGCGCAGGCGGCCAAGGCCGAGAAGGCGGGTGAGGCGGCCGACATCGCGCTGATCATCTGCGACGCCGGCTGGAAATACCTGTCCACCGGCGCCTATACCGCCGAGATGGACTCGACCGAGGACTTCCTGGACACCCAGGTCTGGGCTTGATCTCAGGTTGATTCTGGTTCTGACTCACCCGTGGCCGCCAGGGGCGCGTGTCGCGGCGTGTTGGATCAACCGGTGGGTCAGAACCAGAATCAAGCTGACCAGTGCGGGTCGCGGCCGGCGGCACCGATGACCCGGTCGAGCAGCGGAGCGTCCGCGGGCACGGCGATGACCGGACCGAACAGACCCGAACGCACCGCCTGATCATCCGGGGTGCGCGGGACCAGCTGCCAGGACGCCTCCAGATTGACCCCCGCCGGGCGGTAGGACTGACTGGTGGCCACCGCGAGGTCCCAGCCGTGCACGACCAGCTCGTTGTTGGCGAAACCAGCGACGTTCTCCGCCGGCATCGTGATCCCACCGACGGTGGTCTCGCCGGTCCAGGCTGCGGGGTCGCGCCACGCGGCCGCCAGTTGGTCGAGCAGTGTCGGAAGCTGCTCCCGCCAGTCGTCGGGCAGGTCCATCGGGCCGGGCGGGGTGGAGGTGGTGGGTCCGGCCAGTTTCGCCGCACCGTCCCGGAACGCAGTGCTGAGACCGATGAGGTGCGCCAAGATCCCGGCCACAGCGGTGTTGGCACACGGGGTCGGGTTGCCGAGCTGGTCATCGCGAACGGCGGCAGCCAGCCGGGTGAGGTCCGCGGCTGGTGTTCCGAGGTCGAAGGCGACGGTGCTCTGCTGGAGATCTGACGAGTTCATACCAAACAGACCGGTCGCGACCCGTAGACTCATCGCCCGTGGTCCAAGCTTCGGGAGCGCCGGTCGGGATCTTCGACTCGGGTTTCGGCGGCCTCACCGTGACCCGGGCCGTGATCGACCAACTCCCGCACGAGGACATCGTCTATCTCGGCGACACTGCCCGCGCCCCGTACGGCGAGCAGCCCATCGCCGACGTCCGGGAGTATGCGCTGGAGTGCCTGGACCACCTGGTTGCCCAAGGCGTGAAGATGCTGGTGATCGCGTGCAACTCGGCCAGTGCCGCGGTGCTGCGGGACGCTCGGGAGCGCTACGGCGTACCGGTGGTGGAGGTCATCCTGCCGGCCGCCCGCCGGGCCGTGGCGGCCACCCGGTCCGGCCGGGTCGGGGTCATCTGCACCGAGGCCACGGCCAACTCGCGGGCGTACGACGACGCCTTTGCCGCCGCACCGCAGATCGGGCTGCACACCGTGGCCTGCCCCCGCTTCGTCGCCTTCGTCGAGGCCGGGATCACCGGCGGACCCGAGCTGCTGGCCTGCGCCGAGGACTATCTCCGACCGCTGGGCGCGGCCGAGATCGACACCCTGATCTTGGGCTGCACCCACTATCCGCTGCTCACCGGTGTCTTGTCCTACGTGCTCGGCGACGCCGTGAGCCTGGTCTCCAGCGCGGAGGAGTGCGCCAAGGACGTCTTCGCCCAGCTGACCCGGTTGGGCCTGACCCACGACCAGCCCAGGGTGCCGTCGTACCGGTTCTGGACCACCGGCAACCCGGAGGCCTTCGCAGGCGTCGGTCGGCGGCTGATGGGCGGCAGCCTCGTCGTCGACGTCGAGCAGTTCGCCTGAGGTGGGGATCGAGGTGAAGCGATCGTGAAGCTGACCGTCGTGGGATGCAGTGGGTCGGTCCCCGGGCCGAGCTCACCGGCCTCGAGCTACCTGGTCCAGGCCCCGTACGCGGGTCGGACCTTCTCCCTGCTCGTCGACTGCGGGCCGGGCGCCTTCGGCGCCCTCTACCGCTATCTGGACCCGGCCGACGTGGACGCCTTCGCGCTCAGCCACCTCCATCCTGACCACTGTCTGGACCTCTGTGCCTGCTACGTCGCCGGTCGTTACTCCCCGACCGCACCGTGGCCGAGGCGCCCGGTCTACGGACCTGCGGGCACAGCGGTGCGGCTGGCCAACGCGTACGACGTCCCGGCCGCCGGTGATCCGGTCACGGATCCGGTCCCCGGGATTGCCGACCACTTCGACTACCACGACTGGCGACCGAGCCAACAGATCGGCCCGTTCACCGTCCGGACCGCGCTCGTCGACCACCCGGTCCCGGCGTACGCCATCCGGATCGAGGAGGACGTCGAGGCGGGCGCCACGTTGGTCTTCTCCGGCGACACCGGGCCCTGCGACGCCCTGGTCGAGCTGGCCCGGGGAGTGGATCTGCTGCTGGTGGAAGCGGCGTTCATGTCCGGACCGGAGAACCCCCCTCACCTGCATCTGACGGGGCGGGAGGCGGCGGCGGCCGGTCAGGCGGCGGGGGTCGCCTCGGTCGTGCTCACCCACATCCCGCCGTGGCACGACCCCGAGCAGGTCCGGGCCGAGGCCACCCCGCACTTCGACGGCCCGGTCGGACTGGCGAGCTCGGGTGCCGTCTGGCAAATAGGCTAGGGCCATGACCTCACGAGCCGACGGGCGCAGCCACGACCAACTCCGAGAGGTGCGGTTCACCCGCGGCTGGCTGGAGCAGGCCGAGGGTTCGGTGCTGGTGGAGTACGGCAGCACCCGCGTTCTGGTGGCGGCCAGCGTCACCCCCGGCGTCCCCCGCTGGCGCAAGGGCTCCGGTCTGGGCTGGGTGACCAGTGAGTACGCGATGCTGCCCCGAGCCACCAACAGCCGCACCGACCGAGAATCCGTCAAGGGTCGGATCGGTGGCCGCACGCACGAGATCAGCCGGCTGATCGGTCGCAGCCTGCGCGCCGTGATCGACTACAAGGCGCTCGGGGAGAACACCATCGTGCTGGACTGCGACGTGCTGCAGGCCGACGGCGGCACTCGTACGGCTTCCATCACCGGCGCGTACGTCGCCCTGTCCGACGCGGTGGGCTGGCTACGGGAGCGCAAGCTGTTGAACGGGGAGCCGTTGCTCGCTTCCGTGGCCGCGGTCTCGGTCGGAGTCGTCGGCGGCACCCCCATGCTGGATCTCTGCTACACCGAGGACTCCGCCGCCGACACCGACATGAACATCGTGATGAACGGGTCCGGGGACTACATCGAGGTCCAGGGCACGGCAGAGGGCGCGCCCTTCGACCGGGCGGTGCTGAACCAACTGCTCGACCTGGGCGCGGCCGGGTGTGCGACTCTGACCGAGCTGCAGCAGACCGCGCTGGCCTGAGGACCCGGCGAGCGTCGTTAGCGAGGAGAAGCCATGGAGCCAAGCGTGCGCGAGTCGGGCAACATCGTGGTGCTGGCGACCAACAACGCCAAGAAGCTCGCCGAGCTCCGTCGGATCGTGGCCGAGGCGACCACCGCCGTACGGGTGCTGGGTCTGGCCGACGTGGGGTCCTATCCGGAGCCCGCGGAGACCGAACGGAGCTTCCAGGGCAATGCGCTGCTGAAGGCCTGGGCCTGCGTGGCGGCGACCGGACTGCCCGCGCTGGCCGACGACTCCGGGCTGGCCGTGGACGTGCTCAACGCGATGCCGGGGGTCCGGTCAGCGCGCTGGTCGGGCCCGGATGCCACCGACGAGAGCAACAACGAGCTGCTGCTGCGCCAGCTGGTCGGGGTGCCGGGGGAGGAGCGGACGGCTCGGTTCGTCTGTGCGATGGCCCTGGTGCTGCCCGACGGGGTGGAGCACGTCCGGATGGGGGAGATGGCCGGTCAGGTCGGCACCGCCCCGGTGGGACAGAATGGGTTCGGTTATGACCCACTGTTCATACCCGACGGATACACCGTCAGCACCGGCATCCTGGACGCGGCCGTGAAGGACGCCATCAGCCACCGCGGTCAGGCCGTCCGGGCCATGGTGCCGGTGTTGCTGGCCGAGCTGGACCGGGTCGACGGGACCGGAGAGGACCGAGGATGAAGACCTATCTGGACCTGCTCGACCACGTGCTCAGCACCGGCGTGCCGAAGGGCGACCGTACCGGGACCGGCACCCTCAGCACCTTCGGGTATCAGATGCGCTTCGACCTGGGCGCCGGGTTTCCGCTGCTGACCACCAAGCGGGTACACACCCGGTCGGTCATCGCCGAACTGCTCTGGTTCATCCAGGGGTCGACCAACGTCAAGGGACTGCACGAGCAGGGTGTGACCATCTGGGACGAGTGGGCCGATGCGGGCGGTGAGCTCGGACCGATCTACGGCTATCAGTGGCGCTCCTGGCCCACGGGCGACCAGCGACACGTCGATCAGCTCGGCGAGGTGATCGCCGCGATCAAGGGCAACCCCGACTCTCGGCGTCACGTCGTCAGTGCCTGGAATGTCGGTGATCTCCCAGACATGGCCCTAGCGCCGTGTCACACCATGTTCCAGTTCTATGTCTCTCAGGGCCGGTTGTCCTGCCAACTCTACCAGCGCTCTGCCGACGTGTTCCTCGGCGTGCCCTTCAACATCGCCTCGTACGCCCTGCTCACCCAGCTGGTCGCCCAGGTCTGCGAGCTGGAGGTCGGCGACTTCGTGCACACCCTCGGAGATGCCCACCTGTATCTCAATCATCTCGACCAGGCCAGGCTGCAGCTCAGCCGGGAGCCGCGGGCGCTGCCCCGGCTGGTGCTCGACCCGCGGGTCCACCAGATCGACGACTTCACCATGGACGACATCACCATCGAGGGCTACGACCCCCACCCGGGCATCAAAGCCCCGATCGCGGTCTGATGTTCCCTGAGCTTGTCGAAGGGCCTGAGCTTCCTTCGGCAGGCTCAGGACAGCGTGTCGAAGGGCCTGAGCCCCCTTCGACAGGCTCAGGACAGCGTGTCGAAGGGCCGGAGATCGTGGGTATCGCTGCGGTGGCCCGGAACGGGGTGATCGGCTCGGGCAACGACATCCCGTGGCGGATCAAGGAGGACTGGCAACGGTTCAAGCGGCTGACGATGGGTCAGGTGCTGATCATGGGTCGCAAGACGTACGACTCGATCGGGCGGCCGCTGCCCGGGCGTACGACGTTGGTCATCACCCGGGACCGGAGGTGGCGGGGGGAGGGCGTACGCGCGGTGCCCGTGCTCGACGAAGCGTTCACCCAGGCCGTCCTGCTGGCCCCGAGGACCATCTTTATCGCCGGGGGTGGGGAGGTCTATCGAGCCGCCTGGGACCGGTTGACCCGCTTAGAGATCACCGAGGTGGACACCGAACCCGCGGGAGACGTCACTTTCCCGCCCATCGACCCCGCCGACTGGCTGGAGACTGCGCGTGAGCAGCAGACCGGCTTTGCTTTCGTGTCCTACCGAAGGAAGCGGGTCACTGTCACCCGGTGACCTGGACGGCGGGGCACGGGCGTCCGACTGCAGTCCTGCTGGCCGTGGGCAAGCAGCCTCGCCCGCCGCTGGTCGGACCTGTCTGACGTCCTCGAGGTTTCTTGTCGGTGCCGAAGGAGGGACTCGAACCCTCACACCCGAAGGCACAGGAACCTAAATCCTGCGTGTCTACCGTTCCACCACTCCGGCGAACCGCCTCACCCTGGCTGATGGGATCGGCGGGCTCACTCAGACCCCCAGCTTGAGGTCTCGCTTCAGCTTGTCGACGTGACCGGCGGCCTTGACGTTGTACTGGGCGACGGCAATCTTGCCGCGGCCCTGATCGTCGACGTCGATCACGAAGGTCGAACGGATGACCCCCTCGACGAGTTTGCCGTAGAGCAGTTTCTCGCCGTAGGCGCCGTACGCTCCCAGGGTCTGCTTGGCCGCGTCGGACAGCAGGGGGAAGGCCACGTGCTGCTGATCGCGGAACTGGACCAGCTTGTCCGGTTCGTCCGGGGAGATGCCCAGCACGTGCAGCCCAACCGAGCTCAGCTCGTCCATGGCTGCCGTGAAATCGACCGCCTGGGTGGTGCAGCCCGGCGTCATGGCGGCCGGGTAGAAGTAGACGATGACGCGTTGATCCGCGAAGTCGGCCAACGCGGTGTCCTTGCCGTCGGCGTCGGGCAGGGTGAAACCGGGGGCGTCGTCCCCGGCGGAAAGTCGAGTGCTCATGTATCCAGAGCCTAGTGGTCACGCCCGGACGCAACCACTAGCGTCGCCCGACCACCGGACCACCGGCGTCCCGCCCAACTGCAGGTCCTGGTGCCCTCTGCCATAGGCTCCTGGGCGAAGACCCTGACCGCCGGTCGGGACAGCGAATCGTGTGAGGGAGCCAAACGTGGCCGACAAGTCTGAGCCCGCGCGCAGCAAGTCCCAGATCGAGGCCGATCTGGGCGCTACCCGGGACCGGCTGACCTCGTCGGTCGAGGCTCTGATCGACCAGGTGCACCCCAACCGGATCAAGCAGCGCGAGATCGGCAACGCCAAACGGTTCGCTTACCTCGAGTTGGAGAATGTCAAGGCGATGGTCTTCAACGCCCGCGGCGACCTGCGCCGGGACCGGGTGGTCGCGATGGCTGGGGCTGGTGCGGGTTTCGTAAGCCTGTTGGTCATCCTGCGAGCGATCGTCAGCCGGAGTCGCAGAGTCTGATTCGTCCAGCCACCAGGGCAAACCAGATGGGGCGGTGGTTCCACCCTTCACCACTGCGTCGCGCCCGTCCGGGGGGCCTGACGGACGGGAAGACTGCCGCCCGAGATGCAGCAACGCCACCAGAGAATGCTTGCAGGGTAGGCAACCAGCCTGCCCTGGGGTCACGCTATCCGTACGTGTTCGCGGGGCTTCGGGTTGTATAACGAATCTGAGCGATCGGTGAGAGGCGTATCCACTTTTCGACATCTTGCCTCTAGTGTGGGCAAGAACACCGACGGATAGGTGTCTTCCACAACGAAGTGAGGCTTGTATGACTTTCGTTCGACCGGCACGTCGTGTTCTGATCACGGCCGCCTCTCTCAGCGCAGTGCTCCTAGCCGCCGCCTGTGGTGGCGGCGGCGGATCCGGCACGCCAGCGGCCAGCGGCTCGGCCGCCGGCCCCGACCTCACCAAACAGGGTGATATCGAGTACTGGCGGGGCAAGGACGTCTCTGGAAACACGGAGAAGCTGGTGCAGCAGTTCAACAACTCGCACCCCAACGGCAAGGTCGTCCTGAAGGTGCTGCCCGATAACGCCGACCAGCAGCGTGCCCAGATGATTCAGAACACCCAGATCAAGAACCCCAAGATGGCCGTGATCAGCGTCGATGTGGTGTGGACGGCGGAGTTCGCGGCCAAGGGCTACATCGAGGAGTTGCCGGCGGCCCAGTTCCCGACCGACAACTTCTTGCCGGCCACCGTGCAGACCGCCACCTACTTCAAGAAGCTGTACGCCTACCCGAGCACCTCCGACGGTGGCCTGCTCTACTACCGCAAGGATCTGCTGAGCAAGTACAGCATCCAGCCGCCGACCACGTTCGACGAGCTGAAGGCGGCCTGCCAGAAGATCAAGGCGGGCGAGAACGACCCCAAGCTCGATTGCTTCGCCGGGCAGTACAACAAGTACGAGGGTCTGACCGTGAACTTCGCCGAGGCCGTGAACGGCGCGGGCGGGGTCATCGTCGATGACGCGGGCAAGCCCAACGTGGCGACGCCGGAGGCGACGAATGGCCTGAGCACCCTGGTGGACTGGTTTAAGGACGGCACCATCCCCAGGGGGGCGATCACCTGGCAGGAGGAGCAGGGTCGGCAGGCCTTCCAGAACGGCACCTTGATCTTCCACCGCAACTGGGGTTACGTGTACAGCCTCGCGGCGAAGACCGACGGCTCGTCCAAGATCGTGGGTAAGTACGCGGTGGCCCCGCTGCCGGGTATCACCGGTCCAGGTGTCTCCAGTCTGGGCGGGCACAACCTGGCGATCGCCAAGAACGCGGACAACAAGGGCACCGCGGCGGACTTCCTGAAGTTCATGTCCTCACCGGAGACTCAGAAGTCCGACGCCCTCGCCAGCTCGTCCTCCCCGACGATCGGCTCGCTCTACACCGACGCCGACCTGACCAAGAAATACCCGTACCTCCCGATCCAGCTCAAGTCGATCGAGAACGCCAAGCCGCGACCGATCGCCGTCGAGTACGGGGACGTCACGCTGGCCATCCAAGATGCCGCCTACGGCGCGCTCCAAGGCACGACCCAACCCGATGCGGCACTGCAGGCGCTGCAGACCAAGCTCGGGACGCTGATCAAGTCCTAGGTGTCCCCCCGGATTCCCGGTGCACCCGTCAGGCTGCACCGGGAATCTCGTGCACTAGCGAAGGAGGTTGACCGAATGGCGACGACCACTGCAGAGCCCAGGAACCTACCAGCCGTGTTGGATGACGGCCACAAGCCCAAGAAGAACTCCCTCAGTGACGGTCAGGGTCGGTTGGCCTGGATACTGCTGGCCCCGACGCTGCTGGTCATCCTCGTGGTGGCCGGTATCCCGGTCGTGTTGTCGATCCGGGAGTCGTTCTTCAGCAACAACACGGGTGTGGACCCGAACACCGGCATGGTGGCGACCGGTGAGACCTTCTCCGGGCTCACCAACTTCACCAATATCTTCGCCGGCCAGAACGAGGTCACCGGCACCTACGGGACCATGGACCGGTTCTGGAACGCCTTCCTCAACACCACGTTCTTCACCATCATCTGCATCGTCCTGGAAACAGTTCTCGGCGTGATCATGGCTCTGATCATGTCCAAGGCCTTCCGGGGCCGCGGTGTGGTCCGCGCCGGAATCTTGGTGCCCTGGGCGATCCCCACCATCGTCTCCGCCCTGATGTGGAAGCTGATCTTCGACGAAGCTGGGGTGATGAACAAGATTCTGGGCCGCCAGATCCTCTGGTTGGCCGACTCCGGAGCCTCGTTCTGGGCGGTCGTGATCGCCGACGTGTGGAAGACGGCGCCCTTCATCGGTCTGCTGACCCTGGCCGGGCTGCAGACCATTCCGGCCGAGGTCTACGAGGCGGCCAAGGTCGACGGAGCCTCGGCCTGGCAACAGTTCGTCCGGATCACCCTGCCAATGGTCAAGCCCACCCTGGTGGTGGCGGTGTTGTTCCGGACTCTCGACACCCTCCGCATGTTCGACCTGCCCTGGGGCCTGGTCGGGCCAGGGAAGTACCGGGTGGAGACCCTGTCGATCTTCGCCTACCAGGAGGCGACCCAGACCAGATATGGTCCAGCGGCCGCGTACGCGATCGTGTTGTTCGTCTACGTCCTGCTGGTGGCTTTCCTGTTCGTCAAGGTGCTGGGTGCCGAAGTGATCGGTGACAGCGGGGTACCGAAGAAGGAGAAGAAGCGCCGGGGCGATGACGACACCGAGGCGAAGTCGGCGCAGATTCCCGCCCTCGAGATGATGGGAGGTAACCACTGATGGCCACCGCCACCACCGAGCCGGCGACCGACTCACAGCTGAGTGACGCCGAGGTCCAGCAGCTGGCCCATCCGAAGCCGAGTTCCAAGGCCCGCACCGGAATGATCCTGTCCTACCTGGGCATGGCTCTGATCGTGCTCTACTGCATCATCCCGTTCTACTGGATGGTCGTGTCCTCGCTGCGTCAACCCACCGAGGGCCGGAGCACCGAATTCCTGCCCAACCCGATCTCGGTCGCCAACTACGGCGGCGTGTTCGCCGGGGACAACGGCTTCGGTCGGTCGCTGATCAACTCGTTGATCGTCTCGGGCACCACCACGGTGCTGACGCTGCTGTTCGGCAT
>JAABUN010004914.1_pt1 | contig 17354 bp, 21 predicted proteins | sample 5559311 | NCBI WGS metagenome assembly JAABUN01 (sample SAMN10711877, study PRJNA513370) | rock metagenome | isolation source: Antarctica rocks | place: Antarctica: Victoria Land, Siegfried Peak sud
GAAAATTCTCGTCTCTTTGATGATTCCTGCTTAGTCTGCTATGTTCTTCTTCAGACAAAGTTTTGACAAATTTTGTTGGCACTTTCATTCCTTCATTATACCTCAGAACTTTGTCTTGCCTGCTTATAAGCAGTTATGATTGTCAAAAAATCCTTTTCAATTCGTTTAATCAGTGTTCATCCGTGTCCTATTTCCTGACCTTTCAAACAACTTCTAGGACCTTAAATTATTTATTTTCCGTTTTCCAACAGTTAAATTTTTATCAGTATAATTTCGCCGAAAGTTTTGTTTTGCAGTAATTTAACGCTTTCGGTGCGGACGATTTCGAGAACGGCGATGAATGCCAGAACCAGTTCGGATTTGGTTTGCAGAGAAGCGAAAAATTTGAGCAGATTAAGTTCCTTATCCTGGAAAATCCGCTGTTTCAAATTTTTTATCATTTCGGAGAGCGACATTTCTTCGCGCTCGATTTTCATTTGAAATTCTTCTTTGCGCCGCGCCAGAATTTTCTGAAAAACATTGAGCAAATCGAAAACCGAAACATTTATTTCCTGATTATTTTCGTCCGCTTCAACTTTTCCGCGTGTAAAAACCGCCTGTTCGATTGTCGTTTTTTCATAAAGCATCTGCGCCGCGCTCTTAAATTTCTCGTATTCCAAAAGCCGGTCAACCAGCTCTTTTCGCGGGTCTTCCAAATTTTCTTCCGTTTCGTCAAAAATCTCGCGCGGCAGCAGCATTTTCGATTTAATCTCAATCAGCGTTGCCGCCATTACGAGAAAATCGCCTGCCAGCGAAATATCGAGACTTTTCATCAGGCGAACGTATTTCAGATATTCGTCCGTAATTCGCGCAATCGGAATGTCGAAAATATTCGCCCGTTCCTGCTTTATTAAATACAGCAGCAAATCGAGCGGACCGGCGAATTTGCCGAGTTCGAGCTTGATTTCGTCGCGCGATTCCCGAACGATATTCGGCTTTTCCGTGAAAAAATCAAAGGTCAGCTGTTCGGTTTGTTCCATAATTCAGAAGCGCGTAATTTGTTTGCGAATCGGCGGCAAATCGTTTTGAATTATTTTATTTTGCCGGTTAGATTTGATGATTTTTCAAATCTTCGAGCGAAACGTGTTTGAGCGCTGATTCGTGCGTCGCTTCCAAATCGAGGAGCGGCGCTGCTCCGGCTTCAAACGCCTGCTGCCAGCGGAGCGCGACGAGACACCATTTATCGCCTTCTATGAGTCCGGGAAAATTAAATTCCGGGCGCGGCGTCGATAAATCGTTGCCCGCCGCTTTGGAAAATTTCAAAAAATTTTCGGTTGCATAAATGCAGATTGTGTGGCTTCCCGTGTCGTCCGCGCCGGTTTTGCAATAGCCGTCGCGGTAAAATCCGGTCAAAGGATTCGTGCAGCAAACTTTCAGCTCGCCGCCCAACACATTTTTCGGCGGCGGTCTGTGTCCGTTGCCGTTTCCGTTGCTGATACTCATAAATTATTTTTCAGGATTTTTCAAAAATATTATCTCTTTCAACCAGACAAACGCGCGTTGCAAAAGAGAGGGATTTTCTATAATTGATTAAAAATTTCATTGTTTTTTCCGCAACTTTCATCTCGCGCCGACGATTCCCGTTCGTTCGTAGACGACTTTCAAAGTTTCGCTCGCAATGATTCGAGCTTTTTCCGCGCCGGATTTTAATATTGTTTCAAGCTGCGCGTCGTCAAATTCTTTGACGCGCTGCTGAAAAGGTTTCAGGAATTCGACGACGACTTCGGCGAGAGTCGATTTAAAATATCCGTAGCCTTTGCCCGAAAAATCGGTTTCGCTCTGTTCGGCGGTTTTGCCCGTGAGCAATTGGTAAATCGTCAACAGATTATTGATTGCCGGACGCGTTTCGTCAAATTTTATTTCGCTGTTCGAATCGGTTACAGCCTTTTTGAATTTTTTTGTGATTGTGTCGGCGTCGTCCAGCAAAAAAATCGAGCCGTTTAAATCAGCGTCGGATTTCGACATTTTTTTCGTCGCGTCGGCGAGTGATAAGATTTTCGCGCCCGACGGCGGAATAAAAGGTTCGGGAATTTTGAACGTTTCGCCGTAATCGCGGTTAAATCTTTCGGCAGCGTCGCGTGTTAATTCGAGATGTTGTTTCTGGTCTTGCCCGATTGGAACAAGGTCGGTTTGATAAAGCAGAATGTCGGACGCCATTAAAACCGGATATGTAAAAAGTCCGACGCCGACACGCTCCGATTTGTCTTTCGATTTGTCCTTGAACTGCGTCATTCGTTCGAGTTCGCCCATTCGAGCGATGCAGTTTAGAACCCACGCGAGTTCGGCGTGTTCGGCAACGTCCGACTGAACAAAGACTGTCGAGTCTGACGGATTTATGCCCGACGCGAGATAAATTCTGGCTAAATCCAAAGTTTTCTGCTTTAAGATTTTTGGGTCTTGCGGCTGTGTAATCGCGTGCAGATTGACGATGCAGAAAAAACTCTCGTATCGGTTTTGCAGTTCAACCCAATTTTTCAGTGCGCCGAGATAGTTGCCGATGTGCAGATTCCCCGTCGGCTGCGCGCCGCTGAAGATGCGTTTTTTCATAAATCTATTGCAGTATTGCGATTAGCGCGTAGAGAAATGGCGTAATAATCAGCCGGAAAACGCCCATATAAATCAGCGCCATTAAAATCAAAAAGCCGTATTGTTCCAAAAGATTTAAAATCGGCTCGAAACTCGCGGGCAGAAACGTCGAAAGAATCTTGCTGCCGTCGAGCGGCGGAAAAGGCAACAGATTAAAGACAAAGAGCGAAAGATTCAGCAACATTAAATCGCCGACGAAAATCGCTATCGGATTCGAGCTTGTGCCGAAAAAATCCTGTAGAACAAAACCCTGCGACATACAAATTTTCGCCAGAACAATGCCGATTAGCAATAAAATCAAGTTCGCCAGAACGCCCGCGATTGAAACCATTACGTTCGCCGTCTTGTAATTTTTCCAATTGCGCGGATTAACCGGCGTCGGTTTGCCCCAGCCGATAAGCGGAATCGAGCCGAGCGCGCCGCCGAGCGCGCCGAAAACGAAGCTGATAATCGGAATCAGAAGCGTTCCAATCGGGTCTGTATGCGCGACCGGATTTAAGGTTACGCGCCCCAGCATAAACGCCGTATCGTCGCCGAATTTGTGCGACATCCAGGCGTGCGCCGCTTCGTGCGCGGAAATCGCCAGAAGCAGAACGACCATATAAATTATTAAATGACTGACCAGATTCGCTAAATCAATTTCGCCCATTTTCTTAGCTCCAATACTGTAACTGCCGGACTTGCGCCGCTTCCGACACATCTTTTACTCGTTTCAAAAACAAATCTTTTCGTTGTTTTTACGGTTAAATTGTGCCATTATTTTTTATAAAACAAAACCGAACGTCTATGAAAAACTGCATCGTCTGCATTGCCAGCGAGTTTAAGGGAAACGATTTTTTCGACGAATGCCGCGAAAACGGCTGGCGCGTCGTGCTGGTTACGCGCGAAAAACTGCTGGGCGAGTCGTGGCTTTGGGCGAGCATCGACGAGGTGAAAACCGTGCGCGACGACGCGACGGCGGAAGATTATGTTCGGGCTGTAACGAACGTCGCCGGAACGCGCGCAATCAATCGCGTTGTCGGCATTGACGAATTCGACGTTCTGACGGCGGCGAAAGCGCGCGAGCATCTGCAAATCGAAGGCATCGGCAATTCCTACGCCCTGCGTTTCCGCGACAAGCTGCGAATGCGGAATATGGCTTCGAGCCTCGATATTCCGTGTCCAGAATTTACCGGCGCGTTTCGTCCCGACGAGATAAACGAATTTTTGGAGCGCGTTCCCGCGCCGTGGATTATCAAGCCGCGCACGGAAGTCAACGCCTTCGGCATCCGCAAATGCGAGACGAAAGATGAAGTCTGGCAGGTTTTAGGCGAACTCGACGCCCGCAACACGTGGCGCGACCATCCGTCGCAATTTCTTATCGAGCGATTCATCGAAGGCGCGGTTTTTCACGTCGATTCGGTTGTCGAAAACGGCAAAATAGTCGCTGCCGGCGTCAGTCGCTACGGCACGACGCCGATGAATGTGTCGCACAAAGGCGGCGTTTTCACGACTTCCGTTTTGCCGCATAAATCTAAGGAACGAAAAGATTTGGAACGATTAAACAAACAGCTTCTCAAAGCGTTTGAATACGAGCGCGGCATCGCCCACGCCGAATTTCTGCAGTCGAGCGAAACGGGCAAATTTTATTTATTGGAAGTCGCCGCGCGCGTCGGCGGAGCTTATATCGCCAATGTTCTGGAAAAGGCGAGCGGTTTCAGCCTGTGGCGCGAATGGGCGCGGCTGGAAATCGCTGACAGGAAAAACCCGTATAAACCGCCGAAAATCCGCAAAGATTACGCCGGAATCGCGCTTTGTCTGGCGAAAGAGGAAAAACCCGACACTTCGCACTACACCGACGCCGAAATCGTCTATCGCGTCTCGAAACCGAAACACGTCGGCTTGATTTTCCGCTCGCAAAAACACGAACGCGTCAGCGAGCTTCTGGAAATTTACACCGAACGAATTACCGGCGATTTTCTCGCCGTCGCACCCGTCAAGGAACGTTACGACGATTAGAAAATATGACGAAAAGCGGTAAGCAGATGTTAAATACGACGCTTTTGATTGTCGAATTTATAGTAACTTCGGCGTTCGCTTTTTCGAGCTGCCTGCTTTATTACGGGCTGACACATCAAGCGCCGCTGCCGCCCGAACAACGATTGGGCAACGATTTCGCACCGTTCATTTTACTGCTTTTGCTGCTCGCCGCCGCGTCCGTTTTCGGTCTCACGTTTTTGATACATTTTACCGGCTGGCGAATAATGAAAATAAACGAAAAAAGGAAATCGGCAAGGCGATTCGCTTGATATTCGCGTGTTATCTTTCCGTCGAACCCGCTCTATAATTTTAGTTTTTTATGACGCCCGCAATTACACAGAACCCGAACGCGCCCGCGATTTTAGACCACCGGTTAGAGAAGTATTTTCCCGAACTGCTCGAATTTGAATCAATCGCCGAACTCGAAAAATCTGCCGTCTACCAAAAAATAAAACCGGAAGTCGAAAGAATATTAAACGCCGTCGCGCAGGAGAATTTCGCGCCGCAAAGTTTTGAAAAAAGCGAAACCGTTCGCGCTCTGGCTTGGAACATTGAACGCGGTAACCGTTTTGACGGAATCATCGAAGCGTTAAAAAATCATTTGCAATTAAAAGACAAAGATTTGCTGCTTTTGACCGAATTAGATTACGGAATGGCGCGAAGCGCGAATCGTTTTGTAGCGCGGGAATTAGCCGAAGAATTAAAATTAAATTACGCTTTCGCTCCCGTCTATATCGCTTTGCAAAAGGGAAGCGGCGTCGAATCGATGGTTGCGGGCGAAAACACGAAGTCCTTGCACGGTCTGGCGATGTTTTCGCGCTTTCCGATAAAAAACGCTCACGCCGTCGCGCTCCCGAACGGCAAAGATAAAATGCTCGGCAAGGAAAAACGCCTGGGATATTTGCGCGCGCTCGTCGCCGACATCGAACATCCGGCGGGCGAAATTCGCGCCGTAACCGTTCATCTCGACGCGCATTCATCACGCAAACATCGACACTTGCAGATGAAAGTTATTCTTGAACATCTCGAAACTTTGCCCGATTTGCCGACAATCATCGGCGGCGACTGGAACACGACGACCTACAACGCGCAAAGCGCTAACCGCGCCATCGCCGGATATTTCCGCAACGTCGCAATGGGCATCAAAACCGTCGCCCGAAAACATTACCCGTATCCCGACAGATATTTTGAAAAAGGTTTGTTTCAGGAATTGGAAAAACGCGGTTTCGATTACAAAAAATTAAACGAAACGGGCGTTGGAACGCTGCATTACGATATGGAAAACGCCGCCTACAACACGAATTTGAGCGATTGGGTTCCGCGCTGGTGTTTTCCGTTTATCTTTTGGGCGGCGAAAAGAGTCGGCGGACGAGTTTCGGCGCGCCTCGACTGGTTTGCGGGAAAAGGCGTCGAAGTTCGCTCCAAACCGCAGACCGTCGGAAATTTATTTGATGCGGAAAACATTCCGCTCTCCGACCACGACGCCATCACTTTGGACTTTGCGCCGTCAAAAAGATAAGATTTAGCCGCGAACGAACACGAAAAAGATACGAAATTTTTTTGTGATTAAAGAAAGGCGTGTTTTTGTTTTAACTTTTTTAGTTTTAACTGTCGTGAATTTTCGTGTTCATTCACGGCTAAACATCTTGAAGGAGAAAAAATGTCAGAAGTAAGTTTTTGTCAAACACTAAGTTTTAACGCCGATAATTTCGATTACGAAACCGTCAACCAGGAAAACGGCAACGCCACGATGATTAAATTCTCGATTGACGGCGCAAATTACAGCGCGGGCGATGTCGTCGTAGTTTTAGAAAATGACGACATCCGATTTCACGGAATGATTGGAAAAATCGAAAACGGCTACGCCTTCGCCTATGACCCGAAAGGCTCGCTTCTGCCAGGAACAGTTCAATGAGTTTATTTAGTTCACAGAGTTTTTAGAACAAAAAATTCTTCTAACTCTATAACTATTTCACTCTTAAAACCCTACGAACTTTAAACTTGACACTCTAAGCAGAGATTTTTATTATCGAATTCTTCGGGGTAGTAGCTCAGTTTGGCAGAGCGCTGCGTTCGCAATGCAGAGGTCAGGAGTTCGACCCTCCTCTACTCCACCATTTGTTTTCAAGCACTTAACGCGCGTTAGGTGCTTTTCTTTTGCCTTAAATTAAGGCTCCGGCACGATTTTGGCACGATTTCGCTGCTTGTCAAGCAGTTTCGCCGCCTCGCGCTTTTTCTTTATCGACTGCGCGTAACGGTGAATGACGCGCGTATCCGAATGTCCCAAGTAAGAAGCAATCGTCAAATGATTGACATCTGCTTCGAGCAGTCGTGAAGCGGTCGTTCGCCGCAAATCGCGGACGGTGACTCTCTTGATGCCGGAGCGTTTGACTGCTCCGGCAATCGCCTTTTTCACCGATGTTCCCCGAGTGCCGGTTTTCGGACTCGGAAAAACATATTCGCAGGAGCGTTTTTGAGACCATTTCTCAAGGATCGCTTTCGCCGAGTCGTTAATCGGAATTTCCACGCGCCGACCCGTCTTGTCCTGAACAAGACAGATGAGCATCTCGTCCCAATTTACTTCCGACCACGTCAAACCGACGGCATCGGTTTGACGCAAGCCCGTATGAAAAATCAGCTCGGCAATATCGCGTCCCCATTCTGACTCGAAGGCGGCAAAGAATTTCTCTTCGTCGCCGTCATTGAGCTTGGCGGTTCCCGTGTTATCGAACGAAAGCTTTTCCGCCCGGTGGCACGGGTTGTAATCGACAAACTCGCCCTTGAGCGCCAGCGTGAAAAAACTCGACAGCACCGACAACTCGCGCATCACCGTTGCCGGCTTGCGCGGAGTACCGTGTTGCGTCGGCGTGTTCTTACGTTTGGCGATCCACATTTCAATATCGAGCGGTTTGATTGACCGCAGATTGCGCCCCTTGTAGTCCTGAAGCGAGATTTTGCAGATTTCCACGTCGCGCTCGAACGATTTCTTTTTCCCTTCGGCGTATGGAAGATAGAAATGCACTAGAAAAGTTTCAAAGAGCATCTGCCTCGATTCGACCGGTTCGAGACTACCGTTTCCGGAAAGCCGGGCTTTCCATTCCTTTTCCTGTGCGTCTGCCTGCTCGACGGTTGTCTCGCGCGGCAGACGCTTTTTGTAAGCGACGCCTTTTAAATCAAACTTGATAAAAAGGGCGCCGCTTTTTTTGTCCGTATAAATTGGCATAAGTGTTTGTTACCTCCACACTTAGCCAGACATAAACCATAACTCTATAATAACATTTTAGAAGAGAGCTAATCGAGTCCAACCAAGCGTTTATAACGGTCTACGGAATCAGTTTTCGGTTTATGGGAAATAGCGACCTCTTTAGATTTAATTAGCCATTTTTGATTGGCTTTATTGGGAATCGAGTAAGTCTTTGATTCCGACCTTAATTCGTATAAATAGGCTGTTACTTTTTCGGAATTAAAAAGTAAAGTGCGTCCGAGCTTTATACAAGGAATATTATAAATTTCGACATCTTTTTTAAATTGTTTAGACGAACGCGAGAGAAGCCGCGCCATATCCGACAATTTGATGTGCTGATTTCTTTCCTGCATAAACCGAAAAATCATTCAGTAAAATAAAAGATACGGCACTGAAAATTTTCAGTGCCGTATCTTTTATACAGCAGTTTTTCTAATAGATTTCGCGACGTAAAATAAACTAAATTAGAGTTTTTTTACACTCAAACTGAAATGATGTTTACGTCAAGGATTTTACATATTCTTTCATTAAAGGATTTGTCGGCGCCGTTTCCAGCGCAAATTGATGCCACAGCCGCAAGACTAGCTCATCAAAATCGAGAAACAAACTCTCCATTCTCTTGTTAAATGTCGGACGGGATATTTCAAGTTTTTTATAAACTTCTTTCTGCGAGATTTTGAGCGCCTCTTCGATGTCAGAGGCTTTAACGATCAGCTGGAGCTTTTCATTAAACAAATCAAGAATCGTTTGAGAAATTTCAGCTTCGGTTGTCGCCTTTTGAGAAATACTTTCAAGCGGACGCCCGACATTAGGAGTTTTGATAAACAAATGAGCGTGTTCGACTAGAAAATCCATATCCACCGGAATGCCAGCTTTGGAATCTTTCTTATTTTGAGCTTCGGGCGCGTCACTCAAAAATTTTCTTAAACATTTATCAATCAGCTGAGGACCTACTTTATTTATAAAATTATCCAGAAATTCTTCAATTAGCTCCACGTGATATTCGACTGCCTTTTCTTCATAGTGATCACACAGGATAATAAGATTAGCAAAATAGAGCGCTCGCGCCTGAATATTCGTGAGTTCATATTGCTTTTTTAAAGATTCGATTTGGTTCAAATCGAATACAGCATTTTCTGCGAACAACTCTCTTTGCTTAAAGCGCAATCCCTCATAATCCATATTGTGAATAATTAAAGAATATTTATTTTTTCGCGTTTCGGAATATGAAACGCCGGCATCAATCTGTTGCCCGCCCCATACTGGACTAATGATTCCTGCGATGAATCTTTTATTGAAAAGGGGCAGCGCATCGGTCAGGGAGTAATTTCAAAGTATCCGATTATAGAAAAACGTTTCACTGCATTTAGTAATCCGAAGTTTACTATTACTGATGATAAAGACAATGTAATCTTTTCAAAAAACGGCGGGTTAACTGCGTGCAAAATTGAATTTCCAGGTGGAAAAGCGATGCAGGTAGAAACTTTTCATATGACGCCCTTTCAATTTTTTGAAGTTGCTTTGGAGTCTGAGCAGGCTCTGAATGTGTTAAACGAAGTCGAAGATTTAATCGGTAAATCCGAAATACCCACCATTATTCAGGCAGATTTTAATTTGAATTTTTCAAGTATAAGCCATCTTTTCGCCAAAACGTTTTCTGCCGGAATGGACGAAATAATTCAAGAAGAGCCGACTACTCCAAAAGGAAAAAGATTAGACCATATTCTTTACGCCGGAATAGAAAATTTAACAAGCAGAGTAATCAAAGACGTAAAAACAGACCATTATCCGTTAATCGCCTGGTTTCAAATTGAATCGGCAGACAGGGAAGAGGCGGAGCCAGGTTGCGATTATGTGACTGCAAAAACATTTCAGTTGTTAAACTCCGATAACTCAATTACTGCCGAATCCTTGGGAATAAAACCCATTAAAGAGGATACCTGGACATTTTTCGACAAGAAGAAATTTGATGATTCTTCAAATTCAAAGATGGTTTCCATCTCGAAACTAATCCAAGCTCGAGTTCACGCTGCTGACCCTGATGTTCTCAGCGGCAAAAAAACTCATCCCGTTCAGAAAGCATACTCGTACTTTTTAATTTTAAGCGGAAAGGATAATGACCCGCTTGTAATGCCGCGCAAGCCTATTACCGTGACAGCTAACCCGGACAGTACTTTTAACATTGTCGACGGGTCTGCTACGGTGCAGGCGGCAATATTTGTCGGTTGGAAATCTTTGCCGGTAATTGTGGTTGGAACCAACTCTGAAAGGAAATCTGACTGTTAATTACTATTGAGAACAAAAAGAAAAGCTGCCAATTAAGTATGACTGACAAATTACGAGTCGTTTCATAGAATTGCAGCCGAGCCACGGCTGGAAAAGAATTACTTTGGAAATATTTGCTCAATTGTGCGGGCGAAATTAGCTGTTCCAACAATAAATTATGAAAGGTGCGATCGCCGGAGATGTAATTGGCTCAGTTTACGAGCGGAGCAATATAAAAACAACAGAATTTCCGCTCTTTCGTGAAGAGTCAAAATTTACCGACGATACGGTTTTAACAATAGCCGTCACACATAATTTTTTCGACTAGCGGCAAATTCTTATTTGAAATTGCCTGAACAAGCATTTCCTGTATGTTTTTCATAAAAGCCTTAAACGACGAAGTTAAATTAATACTTATATACTCAAATTCAACACCTTCTCACGGTATGCGATTGCCGGATCGATATCTAAACTTTTTTCTTTTCGCAAAGCCTCTTTGATTTCTTCTAAACCTTCGCTTACAGCCTCAAAATATTGCTTTTTTGAAAAAACAAATGCGTCTTCGGTATACTTTTCAAAGCTTTCTGATTGTCGATTTTGGTCAAGCGAGTTTAGAACTTTCCAGTAGATAAGCTCATCGCTGTGCCCAACTTGAACGCCTAGAAAAATTCCCGCGCAATTGGAAACACCGCACCCGCAAGTGAGAATAAAAAATTCACCTTCTTTGCGGCAGCTTGCCACTGCTTCAAAAATATCTACGGTGTAATCAGCATGGAGTTGCAGTCCGTCAACCAAAATCTGCGGCTCAATCGTTCTCTGCCGATTACCTGAATCATCAATCGTGTATGTCAGCGCAATTTTGTTCATATGGGCAGTATGCGGTAAGTTATTAGTTTTTGTTTATTAATCCGTAAAGCTCTTTTAATTCGGTTTCGTGATTATTACCGTAATCAACGACTTTCCATAATTTGTTCCACCGCGACATAATTCTTTTCGGATTCGTCTTTGAAGTAATGTCCGGGAGCATCAGCTTAGTGAACTCGCATTCTGTCCATTCGCCATTTGAATTATTGCAGTATGCGTAGCTCTTAAATAAAAGCTCGTTGCCGCGCACATTACTGATATAGACAATTTTATCTTCAAACATCGAGGGAACGTTTGAGATCGGCGATTCTTTTATTCGGTCTGAAGAGTGCGAATGATAAATCGCCGGCACCATCATTTCATATTCGCCTGCTAGACTTTCAGCCAGATCGTTAGCCGTTTCTAAATCTGCAAATCTGTCGGCTGCGTCATGCCACTTTGAAGTTTTACCGACGGGCAGCGCGGCATAAATCATCTCGGAAGTCCCAAGCAGAAAACCGTAGGCTTCAAGCGGAAAAACATTCACGCCGTGCTTTGCAATTTTCGCCAGCGATTGGTTTGAAAATGCAATTTTCATGATTAAAAGCCAGCCGTTTACAAGTTCCTCAATTCTTATTAATTAATCTCTTCCTTCTTTACATTTCTTCTAAAGTTCCGCTCATCTTCTTCGTTAATGATGAATAAACTCATCTTTATTTCCGGCGGCAAATAAGACTTTATTTGTTTTGCTAATCTCCGTCCCCATTCGTTATGCATATGACGGTCAAAGTCCTTTGGCATATCTTTCCACGCATCGTCCGGATAAGAGTCCCAGTGCGAAGCAAGCCATTTCTTAAAATCCTTTTTTAGTTCGTCGGGCAATTCTTTTATCGAATCTACTTCGATAAAACCGCCGCCGGTCGTCAATCCTGATTTTGGATATGAAGCAAATATTTTTAACCACCGGGTTACTTCTTCTGTCCGCAGATCAACTAAATTCTTCGCACCCCTCTCTTTTAACAGAACAATCATTTTACCGACTTCCTGAGCAGCATTGGAATGATATAAATCCCCATATTTCCCCTCACATTCGTGATACCACTGGTCGAATTCTACTAAGTCAAGAAGCGTTTCCCTGCATTCGATTATTATATTCGGGTTTGCTCCGTATGCGAGGAGGATTTCAACCGGTTCCGCTTTATGGGTATAAAAGGCTTCGGTCAAAGGAGAGAATCCGTCTTCTGTTTCGTAATTTACATTCGCGCCAAGTTCGATAAGTAAATGTACAAATCGTATAGGCAAACCATCCTGGATGTAGCCGATTGTATCCATTAGAACTGAATCGTCGCCGAACTTATCAAGTGAATTTACATCCGCGCCTTGTTCTACAAGCTGACGTATTCGTTCTTCACTTGGATTATCGGAAGCAAGTTCGGTTAAAAGTGCGTTATCCAAATCATTTTCGCGTCTGCGATATGTTGTGTCCGTCATCGATTTATAAATTGCCGGGGCATCTTTGCAATATTTGTTCGGTTTATATTTATCCGCTAACTCCAAAATATATCTTTATCCGGCAAACCGGAAAAAATTTTCATTAAAAACATCCAAACCAATAAAAATTGATAATTAGCCGACAAACGGATAAAATCATTTTTGCCAGTGGACGTCTGAACCGGACGCAGCAATTGCGGCTGATGTCTCGCAGCGTTTGCAGGTGTTGAGAAAGCCGGTTTGGGTTTCTGTCGCTATGTCAAATAATCTTAGAGGAGACGGATTCGATTCCGGTCTTTATCAACTTTTTGTCGGCTGAACCCGTATCGGAAAGTACGGCAGCAGCCCTGAGTAAGAGTTGCTTTCGCAAGCAATGTGTTCGCAGGCATTGCGGGAAAAAGCGAACCCCGCCAGCTGACAAAATTTAACTTTATCCGTTTATACATTTTATACATTCCTCGCTGCGGGCTTTGCGCCACAGAGACGTTTCGGACGTATGGAGGAGGGGTAACGGATATTTCAGAAGTGAACGGTTTTCCGACTAGGGCAATTGGAGCCCGACATTCCGAAAACCAACTTCTGAAAAACAAAGAAATGCTCGGCGGGCGGGATGTTATGGCTTCTTCGGAAGTTCCGGTATCCCATTTGACGCCGGGCATTTCTATTTCTTCTGCTTTACTAAACGTTTCTCGCTGCGCTTCTTATAACCTAATTCTTTTAACTGTTCGACAATTTCTTTGGCAGGAGGTTTTAAGAAATCAACGTAGCATTGACCAAACTCCATAACCCATTCTTCATCATCTTCGGGATCTTTATAATCATGATAGACGCTCATTTTCCAAATCGGATCCGGTTCAGCAGGGACGATAAACATAATGAATTGCTGGTGATTAAAACATTCTTTTGACAGCTGATGTTTTTTAAGTTCGTCGATATGAACAGGATTATGAGGCAGCCAATTCTCAACAAATCCGTACCAGTCATGCCACCTAAATTCGGAAGTAGAACAAAGAGGTAAAAGTAATTCCAGCGTTAAACAGGCAATATATGCGGCATCGGTAAGTTCGTAATATTGTTTAGTATAAAAAGTTGTTGCGGCGATTCCTCCAAGTAAAGCTATTCTCCCATTTTGATAGCTTCATCAAATTCCAAATCAATTTCGTAACTTGAATTGATTTTCTCAAAATATTCATCAATTTTGAATTCTTCTTTATATTTCAGATATTCAGCTTTCAGCTGTTTGTGAAATTCTTCTAAATGCCGCCTTTCGGTAGCAATCTGTAAAGCCAGTCCCTGATCACTGTATCCGCCTTCATCGAAATTGTACGTGTCAACAAAAACAACGAGAGCGAAAGTATCAAAGGGCTGTTTACCTTGTTCCTTTTTTGCCTGTTTGATCGCCATTCTATGCGCTTGCAATTTTTCGTCCCGGCGTAGAATATCCCAAGCCTTATCGATTAACGGGAAATAAAATTCCGGATAAATTGCCAATTTGATGTCTGGTTCAATCGGTTCCCAGTGAACAGGCTCGTCTGTTTCTATCGCTCTTTCTATCAAGTTAAGAAAGGCGTCATCGGGTTCATTACTAAACAGAAATGTTCCGCTTTTGCGCGAAGCCCACCATTCGGATGAACGCTTGAGCACCGCATCGTTTATCATACTTTCACCATTCCAGAGAAAAGCTATTTCATAGGTTATTTCGCCAAAGACAAAATCTTTGTATTTAATTTCGAGAGCGAGCTTTCCGGATTGCAGTTTAGCCATGTTTGTTCTCCTAACAAATAAAATTTTGTACAAATTAACCCCAATGAACACGGTTGTGCCTGACCGGGTTAATTATTTTCTTTGTTTGTAGAACCTGTTTGAATAGGTTGTAAGAATTTACAGTTGGTTATTCTATTTCTTTTCTGGCTTATAATCAAAATATTTAACGTAGCGGGCAAACGACAAACAAATGTTTCAAATTTGATCCCTGTAAAAAGGTCCATTTAGAAATCTTTTTGAACCAGGAAGTCTGATTCTATTGAAGTTAAATGTTCCGCAGAAAGAAATACTTCCGCCTTTATTTCGCCAAATGACGATTTCAAATTTTGCTAATTGGCGACATTAAAACAAAATCTTTTTAAGTCAGCAACCTTGATTCTATTGAAGTTAACTGTTTCGCAAAAAGAGATAATTCCGCTTTTATTTCGCCAATTGGCGATTCCTCGCTTTGGACTAATAAGTGTTTTTGCTGAAGATTCTTCTCCGATTTATTGACTTCTTCGCGGCGCATGCCTAGCATATTCGACAATGATTTCTGCGTGATTTGAAATTCGTTTGACTCCATCCGGTCAGAAGTCATTAGAAGCTAATGGGCGAGTTGGTTTCGGCGAGTGAAAACGGCTGCACACAGCCGATTGCAAGATTTGAGTTATTAGCGAGTGCATATAGGAACTCACCGCCTGCCAACCGCCGCGCGCCGTCTTCAAAGATTCCGGCTTTGCGAGCGATAACGCCAAAATCAACGCCGAACAAATTTTCAAATCAATTTCACCGGGAACGGAAGTGAAATCTCTATAATGTTTTGGTAACGAAAATCGTTTCGTCACCAAATACTAATTTTTTGACTGGTAAGGATTTATGAAACGAAAATTAAAAAAAAACAGGAATATCAAAGCGAAGTCGCCAACAGAAGTGAGACGATTTAATGATAGAGATGAAACAGGGCAGGTGTATTTAGGAATTGGCTATTGGGGCATTTTCCACTTGCTATTTAGTAAAAAAACTCAAGTTTTATCCTAATTACTTGCAATTAGGACAAAAACGCGACGATAATGTCCTGATTAGGTGTAATCAGGACAAAAAATGTCCTGATTATGAATTTGGGATTGAGATGGGAAGAAAAAAGACAGCCTACATCGAATCACTTATTTTGGAGATGTTAGCCGAACAAACCGAGGTTAGTATTCGCTCGATTGCCGTCGCTGCCGGATTCTCACCCGATAACGAAACCCGACGCAAAGCGATTCGTCGGGCGTTAATCTCACTCGAAAAACAGAATTCGATAATTCCAAAAGGATCAGGACGCTCGCGCGTTTATGTTTTGCCGCCGGAAATCGCAAAGACGGCAAAATCATCAGAAAACGGTAAGACAGGAGACGGCGGCGATTTCAAAGGAATAACGCTCTCACCCGAATCTGAAAACCTATTAAAACATATTTCACAACCAGTCGAGGCGCGTTCGCCGGTCGGATATAACCAAAATGTCCTGCATTCGTATCAACCGAACACGACTTTTTATCTGTCTGCCGGACAACGCGAAAAACTACTTTCAATCGGTCGCGCAGAGGCGGCGGAGCGTCCTGCCGGCACTTACGCGCGAAACATTCTTGACCGGCTTTTGATTGACCTTTCGTGGAATTCAAGCCGGCTCGAAGGCAATACCTATTCTTTACTTGAAACAAAGCGTCTAATCGAGCTTGGCGAAACGGCGATTGGCAGAGATGCAGCCGAAGCACAAATGATTTTGAATCATAAAGCCGCTATCGAATATATCGTCGAAACCTCGGAAGATGAAAATCTAACATCACACGAAGTTTGCAGCATTCACGCACTTTTGTCCGAAAACCTTTTAGGCGATCCGGCAGCCTCAGGTCGTGTCAGAAGTGTCGCCGTCGGCATTAGCGGCACAACATATATTCCGCTGGAAAATCCTCATCTGCTTCGGGAATATTTCGATCTTTTCGTCGAAAAAATCAATCATATCGAAGATCCATTCGAGCAGTCCTTTTTTTCGCTCGTTCATTTATCCTATTTGCAGGCGTTTGAGGACGTGAACAAGCGAACGGCACGCCTGGTCGCCAACATTCCTTTGATTAAACGGAATCTAAAACCGCTCTCGTTTATGGATGTTGATAAAGATGCGTATGTCAATGCTTTGCTTGGCTTTTACGAAACAAACGATGTCAGTTTGATCCGCGACCTCTATCTTTGGGCTTACAATCGTTCTTCACAGCGATACACCGCTATTCAACAGGCGATGGGCGAGCCGAATTTACTGAAACTCAAGTATCGAACGGAGATTCAGGAAATTGTGCGAACAATCATTCTCGAAAAGGTTGAAGGTGTTCAAGTGTTAGAGAAAATTAAAGAATTGACTGACGCAAAAAACTTTCCCGAAACGGCACGAGCGGAACTTATAAATCTGATCGAAACAGAGATTATGAGTCTGCACGAAGGAAGCGTCGCCCGGTTTAGGGTTCGCCCCAGCGAATATCAGGCGTGGAGAGCATTACAGTAATTTATGAAACTCAAATTTAAAAAACAGGAATGCCAAGCCGAATCCGTCAACGCTATTGCCGAAATCTTTTTAAGTCATGAAGCCTGATTTTATTGTGGGTTAACTGTTCCACAAAAAGAAAGGCTTCCGCCTCTATTTCGCCGATTGACGAAGTTTGAAATCGTCAATTGGCGAAATTAAAACAAATTCAAAAGCGGGAAATGCACCTCGGTTAGTTTTACTTTTAAGAATGTTAAATAACGGACGTATCCGATTCGGTTTTGCAAGCTGTCGGGAAAACAGTCAACAAAAGCGGTTAGATAATCTCGTTATACTCGCCGTCCTTTAGATTTACACATTCCAACGACGAACAAAAAAATACTAAAAAGTTAGCCGCCTTTTAAACAAAAACACGGAATTTTCAATTAAAATGTATTTATGTCAGGAATCGAGCCGGGGGCATTTGTTACTTATTAAAAGTATTATGCGAATCAGTAGTTGAAAAGACAGACAAATCTGTTGATTGGTAGAATTTTCTTACTTATGGAAAATCAACTAATTCAACTTTATTTGTTTGTCTGTCAAATTTACGATACCCGTTCGGCA
>JAABUN010004915.1_pt1 | contig 17354 bp, 17 predicted proteins | sample 5559311 | NCBI WGS metagenome assembly JAABUN01 (sample SAMN10711877, study PRJNA513370) | rock metagenome | isolation source: Antarctica rocks | place: Antarctica: Victoria Land, Siegfried Peak sud
CCGAGGACGCGGTAGAACAGCAGCAGGAAGAGGACGACGATCAGGAAGCCCGCGGCGCCCGCCGCCAGCCCCTGGTTCAGCGCCTGCTTGCCCAGCGACGCCGAGACGGTCGACTGCGAGATGAGCTTCAGGTCGATGGGCAGGGCGCCCGTCTTGATCGCGTTGGCCAGATCCTGGGCCTGCGGGATCGTGAAGTTCCCCTTGATCTCGGCACCCGTGCTGCCGTCGATCCCCGTCCCCGCGAATTGACGCGGGTCGACGGTGGCCACCGACTTGAGGTCGCGGTCGAGGGCGATCGCGAAGTGCTGCTCCTGCTGGCCCGGCGCCACCTGCCCCCGGTCGGCGACCGTGCGCGTGACGTCCTGGAACTGCTTGGCGCCCTTGTCCGTGAAGCTGAACGTGACGGTCGGCGCGCCCGAGCCGCCCGTGCCGTTGTCGAACGCCTGCTTGGGGTCCCTGACGTCCTTGCCGAGCAGCGCCGGGTCGTCGTTGAGGACGAACCAGCTCGCGAGGTCCGGCCGGTTCGCGGGCGGGGCGGTCTTGTCGTAGCTGGCCCGGAGCAGGATCGTGCCGGGCTGGATGACCTTGATCTCGGGGGACTCCGCGCCGGGCTTCTTCGAGGCAGCCAGATCGCCCCGGAGGTCGCTCCGCGTGTCGTCGGGCCCGGCGAGGTACGTGTGGGCCTTGTCCTTCGCGAAGGCCCAGTACTGCGGATTGATCCGGAAGTTGTCGCCATCGGCGATGCGCTCGCGCCTGGCCGCCTGGACAACCGCGGGATAGAGCTTCTGACCGGTGGCCGGACCGCCGGCGCCCTCGGTCGGCGTCCCCTGCGAGAGGGCCGTCGCGGTCGGATCGAGCGCGGCCAGCCCGTCGATGACCGGCTTGTTGCCGGGCCCGAGGAGCTGCTTCTCCCAGTCGTAGAACGCGAGCTGGGCGGGCGTGCCCACCTGCTTCTGGGCCCGCGCGACGTTCTTGACGCCCGGCAGGCCGACGGTGATCTGGTCACGCCCGCTCGTCTGGATCTCGGGCTCGCTGACCCCGAGCTGGTCGACCCGCTCGCGCATGATCTCCACCGCGCGGCTGATGGCGTCCGGCGTCACGGTGCGCTGGGCAGCGCTCGGGCGGCCCTGGTAGACGAGCTCGACCCCGCCCTTGAGGTCGAGCCCGAGGACAGTCTTCTTCGTCCCGACGACGAGCCCCGCGCCCACGAGCAGGAGCCCCACGGCGAGCAGGATGAGCGCGTTGCGCCGCCGGTCGGTCACGTCTTGTCGGGGGTCAGGATCAGGAGCATGCCGCCATCGTCATCGTAGGCGGGGAACAGGTCCGCCTTCGCGCGTGCGGGCAGGTCGCCCTCGGCGTTCACGCGCACGGGCTTGTCGCGCACCCGCACGCCCCATTCGAGCACCGTGGCGATGGGGTCGCCCTCCTCCTCCCACGCCAGGCCGAGCACGTCACCGGCCCGGCGGCCGATCACCCGGTCCTCCTTGAGCCCGGTGAGCTCGAAGGAGCCCTTGCCCAGGCCGATGAGCCTGCCCTCCTGGTCGCAGACGAAGAAGGCGGCGTCCGGGGCGGGGTAGTAGTCGTCGAGCAGCTCGAACAGGAACGCGAAGCCGCACCGGGCACAGCCCCGGGGGGCACGCCGGAAGCCGGCCGTGCGATCGGACTGCGAGGAGCGGTGCCCGCAGCTCGGGCAGATGAACAGGTGGGCCATCTGAGCGGAGTGAGGGTAGGAGCCGCGGGCTGAGCCCGGACTAAAGGACGTTCAGAACAGCGCCCGGGGCGCCGCGAGGCCGAGGTGCGCCCACGCGCGCGAGGTGGCCTGGCGGCCGCGGGGCGTGCGCTCGAGCAGGCCCTGGGCGAGGAGGTAGGGCTCGTAGACGTCCTCGAGCGTGCCCGCGTCCTCCCCGAGGGCGGCGGCGAGGGTGGACAGGCCGACGGGGCCGCCGCCGAACTTCTCGCAGATCGTGGCCAGCAGCTCCCGGTCGAGGCGGTCGAGGCCGGCGGGGTCGATCTGGAGCAGGGCCAGCGCGCCGTCGGCGAGCTCCTCGGTGACGGCGCCGTCACCGCGGACCTGGGCGAAGTCGCGGGCGCGCTTGAGCAGCCGGTTGACCACGCGGGGGGTGCCGCGGGCGCGGGAGGACAGCGCCCGCGCGGCCCCGGGGTCGGTGTCCACCCCGAGCAGGCGCGCCGAGCGCAGCACGATCCGCTCGAGCTCGTCGACCCCGTAGGGCTCGAGCCGGTGCTGGATCCCGAAGCGGTCGCGCAGCGGGGTGGTGAGCAGGCCGGAGCGGGTGGTGGCCCCGATGAGCGTGAAGGGCGGCAGCTCGAGCGTGACCACCCGCGCCCCCGCCCCCGACCCGACGGTGATGGGGAGCTGGCCGTCCTCCATGGCCGGGTAGAGCGTCTCCTCGACCGCCCGGGGGAGGCGGTGGATCTCGTCGATGAAGAACACCGAGCCGGGCTCGAGCGCGGAGAGGTAGGCCGCGACGTCGCCCTTGCGCTCCAGCGCGGGGCCGGCGGTTCCGATGAAGCGCACCCCGAGCTCGTGGGCGATGATCTGCGCCAGGGAGGTCTTGCCCAGGCCGGGCGGACCGGCGAGCAGGACGTGGTCGAGCGGCTCCCCGCGCGCGCGGGCGGCGGCGACGGAGACCTCGAGCTGCTCGCGCAACCCCTCCTGGCCGACGAAGTCCGCGAGCCGCCGCGGGCGCAGCGACGCGTCGAGCTCGAAGTCGGGCTCGACCGCGTCGGGGGTCTGGATCCGGGCCGCGGTCACCGCCGCGCCGTCCTCAGCGCGTGGGCGATGAGCTCCTCGGCCGCCTCCCCGGGCGCGTCGGCGAGGAGCTCCTCGGCCTCGGCGGGGGTGAAGCCGAGCCCGAGCAGTCCGTCGCGGGCGAGCTCGCGCGGGTCGTCGCGCCGGCGCACGACGATGGGCTCCTCGACCTCCGCCACGTCCACCTTCGGGCGCAGCTCGGCCACGATCCGCTCCGCCGTACGCTTCCCGATCCCCAGGGTGGCCTGGAAGCGGGCGACGTCCTGAGCGGCCACCGCGCCGAGCAGCTCGCGCGGAGACCCGCCCGAGAGCACCGCGAGGGCGACCTTCGGGCCCACGGCCTGGACGCCGAGCAGGAGGAGGAACAGCTCGCGCTCGTCCTCGGAGGCGAAGCCGTAGAGCTGGAGTGCGTCGTCGCGGACCACGAGGTGGGCGTGGAGCGTGGCGGTCTCCCCCACCGCGGGCACGTGGCGCAGGGTCTCGCCGGAGACGTGGAGCTTGTAGCCCACCCCGGCGGCGAGCAGGACGACGTGGTCGGAGCGCCGCATGGCGACGTCGCCGGAGACGAGGGCGATCACCGCTTACATGTTGGCCGAGGGCCCGGACGCCGCCACGGCCAGGGCGAGTGGCGCACGGTTGGCGTGGCAGACCGCCACGGCGAGGGCATCGGCGGCGTGGTCGGGACGGGGCGGCTCGGGCAGGGCGAGCAGCGCCTGGACCATCCGCTGGACCTGGCCCTTGTCGGCGCGGCCCGAGCCGCACACCGCCCCCTTGACCTGCTGCGGGGTGTAGGCCGAGCAGGGCACCGCGCGCTGCCCGGCGGCCAGGAGGGCGGCGCCGCGGGCCTGGCCCACGGCGAAGGCGGTGGCGACGTTGGCCCCGAAGAAGAGGTCCTCCACGGCCATCGCGGCGGGGTGGTGCTCGTCGAGCAGCTCGGCGACCCGCGCGTGGATGAGGGCGAGGCGCCGCTCGGGGGGAAGGCCGGCCGCGGTCTCGATGACGCCGCCGTCGAGCGCGACGAGCCGCGCCCCGCGGCGCGCCACCACGCCATAGCCCGTGTTGCGCAGGCCGGGGTCGATGCCGAGGACCACCATTTCTCGGAGGGGATTCTCCGCGCGGGCCCGGACGCCTGCCGGGAAGCCCGGCTAGGCGACGCCCGTCGCGTAGAGGTCGTTGCCGAGCAGGACCCGCAGCGGGCGCGAGCCGGCCAGCCGCGCGGCGGTCCCGAGCGGGCCGCCGCCGTCCAGGCCCTGGGTGAGGTGGTGGTTCCCCGAACGCACGACATCGGGGTCGATCCAGGCGTGCACGGGGGTGAAGCCCGCCCGCCGCAGCGCCCGGCGCAGACGGTAGAGCGACTGCTCGTTGACGTGGTAGCGCTTGGACTCCGCGATCCAACCGTCCATCGCGCGCACGGACTCCCCCCGCCCCAGCGCCCGGAGCGCGAGGCGGGCGGGCGGCCAGCCGAGGCGCAGGAACAGAGCATTGGGGGCGGTGTGCACGAGCAGGCGTCCCTGAGGGCGCAGCACCCGGCGCAGCTCGCACAACCCGGCGTCGGCCTGATCGGGATCGAGGTGCTCGATGACGTCCGCGAAGAGCGCGCGGTCGAAGGCGTCGTCGGGCCACGGCAGGGCGGTGACGTCCCCCCGCCGCACGTCCGCTCCCGCCACGCCGGCCAGGGTCTCGCGCGCGATCGCGACGGCCGCCTCGGAGTAGTCGATCCCCGCCACCTCGGCGCCCCGCTGTGAGCACGCGAGCAGCACCTCGCCGCGCCCACAGCCCGCGTCGAGGACGCGCAGCCCCGGGCCGGGCGCGAGGCGCTCGAGCTCGCGCCGCTTCAGTGCCGAGAGGCCCCTCCCCGAGCGGAAGTCCTCCCACCCCTCGCAGCGGTCGGACTCGAAGTACCCGGAGTCGTAGAGCTCGCTTCCGAGCGGCACGGGCGGCAGCGTAGCCTGGCCCACGTGCTGCCCGGTGGTCGCGTCGCCGTCCTCGGTGCCGGCGTGGCCGGCCTCGTCGCCGCGTGCTCGCTCGGGCGGGCCGGGGTCCCGTGCGACGTCTACGAGCGCTGGCCGGGGCTCGGCGGCCAGGCGGCAACGCTCGACGTGGGCGGTGGCCACCTGCTCGAGCGCTACTACCACCACTGGTTCACCTCCGACGAGCACATCGTCGCGCTGTGTGAGGAGCTCGGCCTCGGCGACAGCGTGGAGTGGCGGCCCTCGAGCGTCGCCGTGTTCACCCGCGGGCGCTCGTTCCCCTTCACCTCGCCGGGAGACCTCCTGCGCTTCTCGCCGCTCCCGCCGCTCGCGCGGATCCGCATGGGGCTCGCGGTGCTGCGGCTGCAGCGCGGCAAGGGTGGCGTCGCACCCTTCGAGGCCGAGACCGCTTACTCGTGGGTGCGGCGCGCCATGGGCACTCCCGCCTGGGACGAGGTGTGGGGACCGCTGCTGCGCGGGAAGTTCGGCGACCGCGCGGAGGACATCTCCATGGCGTGGCTGTGGGGCAAGCTCACGCTGCGGCGCCAGATCAAGGGAGCGGAGGCGCGGCAAGAGCTCCTGGGCTATCCGCGCGGGTCCTTCGAGCCCCTGTGGACGCGGCTGGGCGAGGAGATCCAGGCGGGCGGCGGACGGTTGCTGATCGATCGTCCCGCCGCCCGGGTGAGGCGCGCCGGGGACGGGCGGCTGGCGGTCGTGGCGGGCGCCCCAGGGTCGTTCCGGGCCGGGCACGACCCACGGGCCTTCGCGCCCGCGGGCGAGGAGCGCTACGACGCGGTCCTCGCCACCGTTCCCTCCGACGTCTTCTCCGCCCTGCTGGCGCCCGACCTCGCCGCCGAGCTGGCCCCGGGCTATCGCGATCGGTTGCTGGCGGTCGAGTACCACGCCGCGCTCTGCCTCCTGCTCGAGCTCGACCGCTCCTTCACGCCCTTCTACTGGACGAACGTCGCCGACCCCGCCCTGCCCTTCGTCGGCCTCATCGAGCACACGAACCTCGTCGGCGCCGCGCGCTACGACGGCCGCCGCTTCCTCTACGTGGCCAACTACGTCGCCCGCGACGACCCGCTGCTCGCCCTCGACGCCCCCGCGCTGCTCGCGCACTACGAGGATGGTTTACGCCGCGTGAACCCCTCCTGGGAGACGGCGTGGGTGCGGCGGTCCTGGCTGCACTCGGAGCCCGCCGCCCAGCCCGTCGTCACCGTCGGCTACGGGAAGCGGATCCCGCCGCTGGCCACCGGCGCCCCCGGCCTCTTCCTCGCCAACACCACGCAGATCTATCCGGAGGATCGCGGGACGAACTACTCCGTCCGGCTCGGGGGGCAGGCCGCGGCGGCGGTGCTCGAGGCGTGCTGAGACGGCATCGTCTGCTGGCGGGGATCGTCCTCGCGGGCCTTCTCGTGCGCGTCGCCTACGTCCTCGCCACGCGCGACTGGGCGCTGCGGGGCGACGAGATCGAGTACGCCGCCGAGGGCCGCTTCTTCGCCGCCGGGCACCCGTGGTGGTCGGCGCTGCCCTACGGCATCCCGCATCCCTCGCTGTGGAAGGCGCCGGCGTACCCGGCGTGGGTCGGCGCGTGGTTCTCGGTGCTGGGTCCGTCGCTGACGCCCATGCGGCTCGCCCAGGCGCTCGCGAGCTGCGTGACCATCGTGCTCACGTGGGCGCTCGGGCGGCGCCTGTGGGGCGAGCGCGTGGGCCTCGCGGGAGCGGCCATCGTCGCGGTGCACCCCTTCGCCTGGGACTACGACATCGGGCTCTTCTCCGAGGTCTTCGCCACGCCGCTCACGCTGCTCGTGCTGCTGCTCGTGCTCGAGCGGCCGGCGGGCCCACGGCGGGCGGCGGTGGTCGGCGCCCTCGTGGGGGCCTCCCTGCTCATCCGGCCCACGGCGGGCCTCCTGCTCGCCCCGGTGCTCGTGGCCCTCGTGCTGCGGCTCGGGCTCCGGCGGGGGGTGGCGCTCACGGCGCTCGCCGGCGTGAGCGCGGCGCTCGTCCTCGTGCCCTGGGCCTACCGCAATCACCACGTGGCGGGCGGCTTCGTCCCCGTCTCCATCCAGGACTCCGCCCTCTACGGCACGTTCAACGACGACGCCGCCCACGACCGGACCTACCCCTGGGCGTGGCGCCCGGTGACCCGCCGCGACCTCGACCTCTTCCGCCGCGCCCAGCCCCTGGGAGACGTCGCGCTGCGCTCGCGACTGCTCCAACGCGCGCGGAGCTACATAGCCGACCACCCCGCCTCCCTCGCGGACGCCTTCTTCTGGAACGGCCTGTCCCGGCTGTGGGACGTCCGCCGCCCCGCCCGCGTGCTCGAGGACGCGCAGATCAACGGGCGCTCGCGGCCCCTCACCGCGATCGCCCTCGCCCTGCACTGGATCCTGCTGCCGCTCGCGCTGCTCGGGCTCTGGCGCGCCCGGCGCCGGCCCGCGCTCGTCTGGCCCCTGGTCGCCCTCGCCCTCGCCGCCGCCGTGGTGTTCTCCACCGCCGCGGCGACCCGCTACCGCGTCCCCTTCGAGCCCGTCATCGCGCTGCTCGCCGCCTCCGGGGTATTCACGGGATGGCGCCGATCCGCGGATCCTCCGGCTCCGGGAGCGCGTCGCGCGGCTCGAGGTTGATCTCCTCGGCCACGAGGTAGAGCGGTCGCGCCTTGACCTCGTCGTAGATGCGCGAGACGTACTCGCCGATCAGCCCCACGGCTATGAGCTGGATGCCCCCGAGCAGCAGCACGGCGAGCAGGACCGAGGCGATGCCCGGCACGAAGAGCCCGCCGATCCGAAGGCCGATGGCCACCGGCATCCCGAGGAAGGCGATGCCGGCGAGGCAGAAGCCCAGCAGGGTGGCGACCTGCAGCGGCGCGTGGGAGAACGAGGTGATCGCGTCGAAGGAGAAGCGCAGCATCCTCCGGACGGTGTACTTCGTGCTCCCGGCCGTGCGGGCCTCGCGGTCGTAGGCGACGGAGGCCTGGTCGTAGCCCACCCACACCGTCATCCCCCGCAGGTAGCGGTTGCGCTCACGCATGGCCAGCACGGCGTCGAGCGCGCGGCGGTCGAGGAGGCGGAAGTCCCCCGCGTCGGCCTGGACCGGCGTGTCGGAGAGCCGCCCGAGCGTCCGGTAGAACCAGCGTGCCGAGGAGAGCTTGAAGCGGCTCTCCCCGGCGCGCGAGCGACGCACCGCGTAGACAACGTCGGCCCCCGCGCGCCAGCGCTCGAGCAGCTCTCCGATGACCTCGGGGGGATCCTGGAGGTCGCCGTCGAGGCAGACCACGGCGTCGCCGCTCGCGCGGTCGAGGCCCGCGGTGAGCGCCGTCTGGTGACCCCAGTTGCGTGAGAGCCGCAGGAGCTTCACCCGCGGGTCGATCGCCGCGAGGCCGGCCACGATGCCGGCCGTCCGGTCCCGCGAGCCGTCGTCGACGACGATGAGCTCGAACGGTACATCGCCGAGCACGGCGCGCACGCGCGCGCAGAACGCGCCCGCCGTGTCCTCCTCGTCGCACATGGGCGCCACGACGGAGAGGAGGCGCAGCTCACGCCGGGCAGCCGGGGTCACGGGGGGCCGAGTCTAGATCGCGCGCGGACGTCTACCCTCGCGCCCGCATGTCCTGCGCCGCCTGTGGCTCGCCGCGCCTCGAGCCCCACCTCGCCGTCGCCGGACCGGCCGGCGCGGCGGGGCTCATCCCCACGACGGACGCGTTCGGGACGGCGCTCGCGGACATCGTGCGCTGCCCGGGGTGCGGGCACATGCAGCTCGCGGCCTTCCCTCCCGCGGAGGAGCTCGCCGAGGCCTACGGCGAGGCGGCGAGCGACGACTACGTGGCCGAGGAGGCGGGCCAGCGCGAGACCGCGCGCCGGGTGGTCGAGCGGATCGAGGCGTGGACCACGCCCGGGCGGATCCTCGACCTCGGGTGCTGGGTCGGGTTCCTCCTGGCTGAGGCGCGCGGCCGCGGCTGGGAGCCGACCGGGGTCGAGCCGAGCGGGTGGGCGGCGTCCTACGCGCGGGAGGAGCTCGGACTCGACGTGGTCGGCGCCGACCTCTTCGCGGCGCCGCTCGCAGAGCGCGCGTTCCGGGCGGTGGTCCTCGGGGACGTCCTCGAGCACCTGATCGACCCGGGGGCCGCGCTCCGGGAGCGGATCGCCCCCGCGCTGGCCCCCGGCGGGGTGGTCTGCCTCGTGCTGCCCGACGCGGGGTCCCGGCTCGCCCGGGTGATGGGGGCACGCTGGTGGTCGGTGATCCCCACCCATGTGCAGTACTTCACCCGGGGCTCGCTGCGGACGCTGCTCGAGCGCTCCGGCTACCAGGTGCTCGAGCTCCGCACCGCGCCCAAGGCGTTCACCGTGCGCTACTACCTCGAGCGGATCGGCGGCTACTCGCCTGCGCTCGCCCGCGCGCTCGTGGCCGGGGCGAAGCGGGCCGGGGTCGCCGAGCGCATGTGGGCGCCCGACTTCCGCGACCGGATGCTGGTGCTCGCCCGGCCGTACCGCGCCTACTAGGGGGTGCCGGAGCGGCGGGCACCGCTCGGCGAAGCCGAGTGGTCGGGTGGCCGCCGGAGGCGGGTCCCCAGTCGCGAATAGCGACACATACTCCTACCCCGCGACCCGCTCCATGACGTCGGCGGGAACGTCGAAGTTCGCGTGGACCGCGCTCACGTCGTCGTTCTCCTCCAGCGCGTCGACGAGACGCAGCACCTTCCCCGCACCCTCGGCGTCAAGCGGCACCAGCACCGCGGGGCGCTGGGCGACCTCGGAGGATTCCACCTCGATGCCGGCCTGGGTCAGGGCCTCGCGCACGGCGACGAGGTCGCCGGGCTCGCAGAGGATCTCCCACACGTCGTCGTCGCGGGCGATGTCCTCGGCGCCGGCGTCGATGGCGACTATGAGGTCGTCCTCCTCCCAGCGCTCGGCGTCGACGACCACGAGCCCCTTCTTGTCGAAGAGGTAGGACACCGACCCCGGCTCGCCGAGGTTCCCCCCGTGCTTGCCGAGCAGGTGGCGGACGTCGGCGCCCGTGCGGTTGCGGTTGTCGGTGAACGCCTCGATGAGCAGCGCGACCCCGCCCGGGCCGTAGCCCTCGTAGGCGACGGCCTCGATCGCATCGGTGTCGGCGCCCTCGCCCGTCCCCTTCGCGATCGCGCGCTCGATGTTGTCCTTGGGCATGGAGGCGTCGCGCGCCTTCTGGACGGCGAGCCCGAGGGAGGCGTTCCCCGTCGGATCCCCTCCGCCCTCGCGCGCGGCGACCGTGATCGCCCGTGCGAGCTTCGTGAACTGCTGGCCGCGCCGCGAGTCGACGATCGCCTTCTTGTGCTTGATCGACGCCCATTTCGAGTGTCCGGACATTGAGCCGGAAGGCTACCCGGGGCGTATGTTCGAGGTGTGACCCGTCTCCTCGCTCCCCTGGCCGTCCTCGCCCTCGTCGCCGCCGGCTGCGGCTCGTCCTCCTCCTCGAGCGACAACGGATCCTCTTCCTCGGGCGGATCCTCCTCCGGCGGCGGCGGGACGAAGATCACGATGAAGGAGATCAAGTTCGTCCCGGCCTCCGAGACCGTCAAGGTGGGCCAGAAGGTGACGTGGACGAACTCAGACCAGGTCGACCACAACGTCAAGGCGGACTCCGGCGCGTCCTTCTCCTCGCAGAACTTTGGCTCCGGCGGCTCCTACTCCTTCACCCCGAAGAAGGCCGGGACGATCAAGTACGAGTGCACGATCCATTCCGGCATGACCGGCACCCTCACCGTCAAGGGCTAGCCGGGCTACAGCGCGCGGGGGTGGGCGCGGTACCAGTCCACCGTGCGCCGCAGGCCGTCCTCGAGCCCCACCTCGGGCACCCAGCCCGTCAGCGCCTGCAGCTTGGACGCGTCGACCCACTGGGCGTCGATCTCCCCCGCCGGGGTGCCCGTGCCGCGCACGTCGGGCGCGACCTCGGTGCCGGCCGCCCGGCACACGAGCTCGACGATCTCGAGCACCGAGTGGGGCTCGCCGCCGCCGGCGTTGAACGCCTCGCCCCGGGCGCCCGCGTCCTCGGAGTCGAGCGCGTCGGCAATCGCCAGGTATGCGGTCACCGCGTCCTCGACGTAGATGAAGTCGCGGCGCGGTGAACCGTCCGACCGGATCACCGGCACCCGCCCGCCCAGCGCCGCGGCGACCGCCTCGGGCACCAGCCGCGAGCGGTTCTGGTCCCCCCCTCCGTAGAGGTTGGCGAAGCGCGTGGTGGCCACGGGCAGGCCGTAGGTGGGCCAGTAGGAGCGGGCGATCAGGTCGGCCGCGGCCTTCGAGGCGTCGTACGGGAAGCGCGGGCGCAGCGCGTGGGACTCCGTGTAGGGCAGCTCGTCATGCGGGCCGTAGGCCTTGTCGGAGGCGGCGACGACCGTGCGGGCGACGTCGAGCTCCCGGCACGCCTCCAGCACGTTCCACGTGCCCCGGACGTTGGTCTCCCAGGTGGAGCGGGGCGAACGGTTCGCGGTCGGGACGAGCGTCTGGGCCGCAAGGTGGAACACGGTGTCCGCGTCGTACTCGCCCAGCGCCCGCAGCACGAGCGGGCCGTCCTCCACGTCCCCGCGCACGACGTTGCAGCGCGCCTCGTCGCCGTGGAGCACGAGCGCCGAACGAGGGGTCTCGTCGCGCCGCAGGACGGTCACCTCCACGTCGCGGGCGAGGAGCGCCGGCACGAGCCAGGAGCCGAGCAGCCCGTAGGCCCCCGTCACGAACGCGGAGCGCATGCGGGGACAGAGCCTAGGCGCGGGGTGGCCAGATCGACAGATGGGCGTCCACGAAGGCGGGTGGTATCCCCGCCAGGCACGCGACCAGCCGCCGCGGCCCGGGGGCTCCGAACGCGATCCACCCACGGTCGAGGCGGGCGCGCAGGGCGTCGCACGACTCCGTCGGGGGGATGGTCACGACCCGGTGCTGGAGGTGCTCCCCGGCCAGCGCCGCCATCGGCTGGGGGGCCATGGCCACCTCGCGTGAGCGCTCGTGAAAGGCCGGCTGGGCGGCGAGGAACGCCGCTCCTCCCGCGTCCCACGCCGACGGCGTGCGGGCGTGCCGCGCCACCCAGCCCGAGGAGCCGATGACCAGCATCGCCATGCCCGCCAGCACGACGGCGGCGAGGGCGAGGGCGGGGCGGACCCGGGGCGCGCGTCCCAGGGCGGACACGGCGCCCACCACGGCGATCCCCGCCGCCATGCCCAGAAGGACCGGCCAGACCGCGATCGAGTCGTAGGGCTCCAGGCCAGGGATGGCGACCGCGCTGCACACGATCGCCGCGAGCGCGACGAGCGCGACAACGGCTCGCAGCCGCGAACCCGCGGCGGCGAGCGCGACGCCGACGGCGGCGAGCGCGAGAGTCGGCAGCAGGTAGCGCAACGTGGTGACGGCGAGGAATCCGAAGAGCGGGTCGGCGCTGCGACCCGTGACCGGCGCCGCCGCCCAGATCAGGAGCCCGCCGACCGTCGCCGCACCCGCCACTACCACGTGTCGTCGCCGGGCGACGAGCGCGAGGACGGGAGCCGCGACGAGCAGCAGTGCCCCGCCGCCCAGCAGGCCGAGGTACTCACCTTCGTGCCCCCCGAGCGTCCGGCCCGGGTCGTCGAGCAGCGAGGCACGCAGGGTGCCGAGCGCGGGGGGGAGCGGGTCGCCCGTCGGTCCGCGCGTGAACGGCCACAGCGGCCAGCCATGGGCAATCGTGTTACGCACATACCAGGGCGCGCCGACCACCAGCGCGAGGGCCACGCCCGCGACGAGCGCACGCCCCCCGCCCGGTCCCCCCGCGCCCCGGGCGCGCAGCCGCAACACGCCGAGCACCAACACCGCCAGCGCAAGCGGAGCGGCGGTGGTCTTCGAACCCACCGCGAGACCGAGCGCCACCGCCGCCGGGCCGAGCAGGCGCGGATGGGCGTCGGCCCGGACGGCGAGGGCGAGGCCACAGAGCACCGCGGCCAGCGCGGGCAGATCAGACCCGGCCGTCAGCGACGCCAACTCGAGCGTCGTCAGCGGCAGGACGCAGACGGCGAGCGCCGCGCCGAGCGCCGCCCACCGGGGAGCCCCGAGCCAACGCGCCGTGGCGCCGACCGCGAGTGCCGCCAGGGCCGCGAGCGCCGGCGCCAGCGCCGCCACCGGAGCGAAAGACCGACCAAGACCCAGCAGCCAGGCCAGGCCGACCTCGCTAGTGAGCGGGTAGTTGCCCACCGGAATGCTCCACACCACGAAGTCCACGGCGCCCGGGTGCCCGGACTCCAGCCACCCCAGCGCCTCCGGGAGGTGGTAGGCCAGCGAGTCGTAGCCCAGACCCGGGCGGTAGAGCAGCACCGCGGTCGCCCCCACCGCCGCCCCCGCCAGCGCGGCGCCGGCGAACGCCCCCGCGGCGCGCGCCCGGCACGCCTCCAGTGCGAGCGCGAGCAGGCTCGCCCGCGGCGGCGGGACCGTCGCACGCGCCACCCCCCACGTCGCCAGCGTGCCGAGCACCAGAGCCCACGGCGAGGTCCCCAGCCCGACGAGCCCCAGCGCGAGCGCCTCGGCGACCGCGAACGCCGGCGCCAGGACCGCCGCGGCCAGGACGCGCTCCACCCCGCCCGGCGCCGCCCGCGCCGCCAGGCGTCCGGCCGCCAGGGCCAGGGCACCAAGCGCCACGACGAGCAGCGCCGCGTGCAGGAGCGAGTACGCGGCCATCTCAACGCCAGACGGCCCAGGGCGCGCGGCCGCGATCCCAGAGGTCGTTGAGCGTCACCGCGTCCTTGTGGGTGTCCATGCACTCCCAGAAGCCCTCGTGGCGGTAGGCCGAGAGCTCGCCGGCGGCGGCCAGGCGCTCGAGCGGCTCGCGCTCGAGGACCGAGTCCTCGGATAGGAAGCCGAGCGCTCCGGGCTCGAAGCAGAAGAACCCGCCGTTGACCCAGTGCTCGGAGATCGGCTTCTCGTGGAAGTCGCTGACGCGGCCCTCGTCGTCGAGCTCGACCACCCCGAAGGGCAGCGGCGGGCGCACGACGGTGACCGTGGCCAGGCGCCCCTGCGCGCGGTGGACGCCCAGCAACGCACCCACATCGACGTCGGCGACCCCGTCGGCGTAGGTCACGCACGACGTGCCCTCGCCCAGGCGGTCGGCCGCGCGCGCCAGGCGCCCGCCGGTGGGCGTGTCCTCCCCGGTGTCCAGGCACTCCACCACGATCCCCGCGGGCCAGTCCGCCCGCTCGGCGTAGGCCGCGACGTGGTCGCCGAGATAGCCCGTGAGCAGGAGAAAGCGCGTCAACCCCTGCGCGGCGTAGATCCGCACGACGTGGCCGACGACGGGCTCGCCGCCCACCTCCACCAGCGGCTTGGGGATCGAGCGGACGTGCTCCTGGAGCCGCGTGCCCCGTCCCCCGCAGAGGATCGCGACCACCGGCTCGTCGCTCACCCCTTGTATCCCGTGGCCACGAGGTCGAGCGCATGCTCTAACGGCGGCCCGCCGAGTGAGAAGTCCTCCGCGCCGATCGCCGCCGCCTCCGGCGAGTGGCCCGCCCGTCGCCGGGCCAGCGTGCGATCGTAGAGCACCTGACGCGCGCGACGCGGAACCCAGCGCCGCACGCGGAAGGGGTCGAGCGCGAGCAGGCGGTCGAGTTGGCGGTGCTCGGCGGCCACGAGCGCGCGGAAGCGCTCGGACCCGAAGATTCCGCGCACCTCGACGCCGGCGAGGTACCGCGCGCAGAGCGCCGAGACCTGCGCGGCGTCGTACTCCACGTGGTGGTAGGGATCGATGATCTCGTCGGGCCGGGCGAACGTCAGCCGGTTGGGAGTGACGAAGACCGCCGTGCCGCCGGGCTCGAGCACCCGCGCGACCTCGGCCAGCACCCGCTCGGGGTCGGGCACGTGCTCGATGGACTGCACGGCGAGCACCGACGCGAACGACGCGGCGGGGAAGGGGAGCATCCGCATGTCGGCCACGTGGGTCTCGCGCCCCTGACCGACCAGCGCATGCGCAGCGAGGTCGACACCCACGGTCTCGCGCGGCGCCAGACGGGAGTAGGAGTGCCCCATTCCGCAGCCCAGGTCGAGGACGCGCCCCGGCGGCAGGAGGTCGGCGCACAGCGCGTAGGCCGCGACATGACGCTGCCAGGTCGGGTTGAACCCCCCGGCGGCGGTCGAGACCCGCTCGCCGGTGAGCCCTGCCGGGCCGGCCACTACGGGCGGTGGGCCTCGACGTAGACGGTGCCGCCACGCCCCCCGGCGACCTCGACGCAGGCGAGGGCGATCGCCGGGGCCAGAGATGCGACCGCCGCGGCGAGGGTGGCGAGCCGGCGGCGCTCGGACATGGGCGCCTGCCGGGCCTCGGGCCGGCGGATCGCGTCGTAGAGGTCGGGATGGCCCGGCATCTTCCCGATCAGCCCATGCAGCCAGCCGAAGGCGACCTGCCCCCCCCGCCAGGTGTTCACCCGACGCGGTATGAGCCCGGCGCCGCTGATCCTCCGGACCAGCGCGTCGGTCGGCACATGCACGAGGTGGCGAGGGATGTCCAGGGCGAACCACCGGTCCCCGAACAGCGAGGCCTGCCAGCTCCCGGCGTTCGGCAGGGCGACCACGAGCGCCCCGTCCCGGCGGAGCAGCGCGGCGGCACGCTCGAGCGCCGCGCCCGGGTCGCGGAGATGCTCGAGCGAGTGCCAGAAGACGACCGCCGCCCACTCCCCACGGCGCTCGTCGAAGTCGACGATGTCGGTCTCGCGGACGTCGTCGCGCATGCGGACGCGCTCGAGCCCGACCGCCTCGCGCCCGCGCTGGCGCAGGGCGTCGAGCAGTGCTCCGTCGCCCGCCCCCACGTCGAGCACCGGGCCGGGCGGGGCAATGCGATCGACCCGGCGGGCCAGCGCGCCGCGCGAGAGCCGCAGAATCCCATCGCCCGGGCCCGCGAAGCGCCCGGCGTCGGGCCGGTACCACTCGCCATAGGCCTCTGCGAGCTCCGCCTCGCTGGGCCACGGACGGGTGGTTGCGACCCCGCAGACCGAGCAGAGCGTGCGGTTCGTGGAGGCGTGGGTCGCGACAGCGCCGCACCAGGCGCAGGTCGTCAGAGCAGGGGCGGCGAGGGTGCCGGGAGGGGGCACGCGGCGATGCTAGCGGGCACCTACGATCCGCGCATGAGCGAACTCCCCCCGCCCGGTGTCTTCAAGGCCTATGACGTTCGCGGGGTCTACGGGGAGGAGATCGACGAGGAGGCGGCCGAGCGCATCGGCCGCGCCTTCGTCCACGTCCTCGCCGAGGAGGCCGGCAAGGCGCCGGGGGAGCTGCGCATCGGTCTCGGGCGCGACATGCGCCTCAGCGCCCCGGCGATGGCCGCGCGCTACTCCGCGGGCATGCAGGCCGAGGGCGCGCACGTGCTCGACGCGGGCCGCGTCGGGACGGAGATGCTGTACTTCCTCGTGGGCTCCCGCGAGCTCGACGGCGGGCTCATGTGCACCGCCTCGCACAACCCCGCGAAGTACACGGGGGCGAAGCTCGTCAAGCGGGGGGCGATCGCGCTGTCGGGGGACGCGGGCATCGGCGACCTCAGGCGGATCGTCACCGAGGGCGGGCTGGACGAGACGCCCCCGGGCGGGGGCTCGGCCGAGGAGGTCGACATCGCCGAGGAGTTCCGCGCCCGGGCCCTGGAGTTCATCGACCCCGGGGCCGTGAAGCCGCGCCGGGTCGTCGTCGACGGCGGCAACGGGATGGCCGGCCCGATGGTCGGGCCGCTGCTCGAGGGGCTCGGGCTCGACCTCGTGGCGACCTACTGGACCCCGGACGGGAACCTCCCCGACCACGAGCCCAACCCGCTGCTCGAGGAGAACCGCCGCTTCATCGTCGAGAAGGTCCGCTCGGAGGGCGCCGAGCTCGGCATCGCGTGGGACGGCGATGCCGATCGCTGCTTCTTCATCGACGACACCGGCGAGTTCGTGGACGGTGACTTCCTCACCGCGCTGCTCGGCGTGTCGCTCCTGAAGAAGGATCCCGGCGCGACGATCCTCTACGACGTCCGCGCGTCGCGCGCCGTGGCCGACCTCGTGCGCGCCGAGGGCGGAGAAGCCAAGCGCAACCGCGTGGGCCACGCGTTCTTCAAGACCCGCATGCGCGACGAGGGCGCGATCTTCGGCGGCGAGGTCTCCGGCCACTACTACTTCCGTGACTTCTACAACGCCGACTCGGGCACGCTGCCGGCGCTACTCATCCTCGAGCTCCTGTCGACGCAGGACGCGAAGCTCTCCGAGCTCCTCGGGCCGCTGCGCGCGAAGTACTTCCTCTCGGGCGAGATCAACTCGGAGGTCGCCGACCCGCAGGGGAAGATGGACGAGCTGCGCCAGAAGTACGCCGACGGGAAGATCGACGAGCTCGACGGCGTCTCCGTCGACTACGAGGACTGGCACTTCAACGTGCGCCCCTCGAACACCGAGCCGCTCCTGCGCCTCAACCTCGAGTCGCTCGCGTCCCGGGAGGACATGGAGCGCCGGCGCGACGAGGTCCTGTCGGTCATCCGCGCTTGATCTGCCTAGGCCCGGGGGCGGGTGCGGTGGGCGGCGGCCTCGACGATCTCCACCACCCGCTCCGGGTCGTCCTCGACACGCAGGAGGTCGAGGTCGTCGACGTCGATCCGGCCCTCGGCGGCGAGGCGCGTGCGCA
>JAABUN010004916.1_pt1 | contig 17352 bp, 17 predicted proteins | sample 5559311 | NCBI WGS metagenome assembly JAABUN01 (sample SAMN10711877, study PRJNA513370) | rock metagenome | isolation source: Antarctica rocks | place: Antarctica: Victoria Land, Siegfried Peak sud
AGGTTCATATTGATAATAAAGAAATTCCGCCGGCTAATATTCCTTATGTTTTAATTGGTACAGGTTTGCTTTGGTTTGGCTGGTTTGGTTTTAACGCCGGCTCTGCATTAGCTGCAAATTCTCTTGCGGTTTCTGCTTTTGCCTCTACTAATACAGCCGCCGCTGCCGCAGGTTTGTCGTGGATGTTTTTTGATGCAATGCGTGGTAAAAAACCTTCGGTTTTAGGGTTTTGTATAGGTGCGGTTGTTGGTTTGGTAGCTATTACTCCGGGGGCTGGTTTTGTTGCGGTTCCTCAAAGTATTTTTATTGGTGTATTGGCTGCTATCATTTCTAATGTGGCTGTTTATTATAAGCAAAAATCTTCTTTGGACGATACACTCGACGTTTTTCCCTGTCATGGTATAGGCGGTATAGTAGGCATGTTGCTTACTGGTATTTTTGCAACCAAAGCAGTTAATACTGCCGGTAATGATGGTTTATTTTATGGTAACGCAGCTTTCTTTTTTACCCAGGTAAAAGCTTTGGGTATAGTAGTAGGATACAGTTTTATAGTTTCTTACGGTATATTTAAGTTCATCAACTTCATTCTTCCTATGCGGGTAACGTCAGAAGAAGAGCTTCTTGGATTAGACGCCAGCCAGCACGATGAAAAATACATGCAGGGAACATTGTTGGTTCCAACCAATGGTGTGCTTAAAGAGGAAATTATAGAAGATTAAAATAAAAAAAGGTACGGCATAATCTAAGCTTCGGCAAAGCTTACGTGCCGTACCCTTTATTTCAAATTTAAAACCAAAACAATGTTACAAAAATTTTTTGCAACAGCCATAGGTGTGGCTGCAATTTCAACTGTTTATTCGCAGGACACTGTGCAAGACACTGTAAAAACTTCGGCATTTAAATTATCAGGCTCGGCTGATGTATATTACAGGTACAACTTTAATGATCCTGCTAAAACTATACAGCCTCTTTATAATAATCTAACCAGTTTTACTTCTTCGCAAAGCTCTTTCGAATTAGGAATGGTGTCTATAAAAGGAGAACACAGTTTCGGAAAAGCATCAATGGTTGCCGATATAGGGTTTGGAAGAAGGGTAGAAGATTTCTCCTATAACGACAATCCCGCAAAGAATGGTTTTGTTAGTTTAGCTAATATAAAACAATTGTATTTAAGCTATGCTGTCTCAGATAAGTTTAAATTAACTATGGGTAAGTGGGCTACACATGTCGGTTATGAATTGGTTGATGCATATTTGAACCGTAATTACAGCATGTCGTATATGTTTTCGTATGGTCCTTTCTTTCATACCGGATTAAAAGCAGACATTGGATTAGGCGGCAAAAGTGCTTTAATGGTAGGTATAGCAGACCCTACCGATTATTCAACAACTACTTCGTCATCTAAATTTGTTATAGGTCAGTTTAGTACCGGAAGCAGTAATGACAAGCTTAAAGCATATTTAAACTACCAGGGCGGTAAAGTTTCTCCTGGTATGAGCCTCAACCAGTTCGATGTGGTTTTAACAGGTGCAGTAAGCGATAAATTAAGTATTGGTTATAACGGAACTGTACAATCACGTAAAGCTTCATCAGAGTCGGGTAATAGCTGGTGGGGAAGCGCCTTATATTTCAACCTGGATCCGGTAAGCAACTTTGGCTTAACGTTACGTACCGAATATTTTCACGATGAAAAGTCTGTTGCAGGAGTAGGAAGTAATATTTTTGCAACTACCCTTTCAGGCAATATTAAAATAAGTAAGCTTACTATTATTCCCGAGTTGCGGCTTGATAATGCTTCAACTGCAGTTTTCTCTAAAAGTAATGGGTCGTCTAAAACTAAAAACACAGCTACAGCATTGTTAGCTGCTGTGTATAGCTTTTAAAAAAAGGCTCAGGTTAATCTTTATATCCTTACTGAAAATCTTAATAAGTCATATAAGCCTGAGTGTTTATCTTAGCCCTGCATAAACTGCGGGGCTTTTTGTTGCGACCATTCTTAATAGCAGTTGTCTTTTGTTAATGCTTCTCATCCTTTCATCATAATTTTAAAATCTTTTCAACAACATCTATCATTAATACTCACCTTTCTTACCTCGTGTTAAAATAGTTATCCAAATTTCAATTCCTTTCTTCTCATTACAATAACTTCATCTTTCAAAATCTTTATCATGAAGCATTGGCCTTTTCTCCTGCTAACGTTCATCTTCATATTTGCTTCGTGTAAAAACGATTCAACAAAAAATAATCAACCCGATTTTTTAGCAAAGAACATTGATACAACTGTTAACCCAGCAGAAAATTTTTTTGATTATGCTGTCGGAAACTGGGCTAAAAATACTGCTATACCCGAAGAAGAAAGCTCATGGGGTATAGGCAACCTGGTTCAGGAAGAAATTTATGCACGGTTAAGAAAGATTAATGAAAATGCAGCCAACGAGAAATCTGCTAAAGGCATTTCTCAGAAGATAGGTGACTTCTGGTATAGTGGTATGGACACACTCGCGATTGAACAACAGGGATTAAAACCTTTGAACAACGATATTCAGCAAATTGAACGCATACAATCAGCAAACGATATAGTTAATGTAGCAGCCGATTTTCATAAGAAGGGTGTAAATGTTTTATTTAGTGATTACGTTGCCCAGGATGATAAGAACAGCGAAGTATATGCCTACCAAATGAGCCAGGGCGGATTAGGCATGCCCAACCGCGACTACTACTTTAATACCGATGCAAGAACAGAAGGTGTTCGTAAGGCATTTAATACTTACCTCGTTAAAACTTTTATGCAATTAGGCAACGATACTTTAACCGCATCTGCAAATGCAAAAGCTGTTTATAACCTCGAAACAAAGCTTGCAAAAGCAAGTCGCAAACTGGCTGCATTGAGAGACCCTTATAAGAACTATAACAAGATGGATGTAAATGCCCTTAACCGTTTATCATCCAACATAAACTGGGCAGCATACTTTCAAAAGATCAATGCTGATAAAATTGATTCTGTTATTGTTGGTCAGCCTGAGTTTTATACTGCATTAAATAATGAGTTGAGGATGACATCTATTGAAGATTGGAAAAACTATTTTCGCTTTCATTTAATCAGCAGCAATGCCCCTTATCTTGATAAAAAAACTTTTGGCAACTACTTTCAATACCGTAAAGTTTTAACCGGGGCAACTGCGCCCCGCCCAAGATGGAAAAGGGTATTGGACGCCGAAGAAGATGCAATGGGCGAAGCTTTAGGACAGTTGTTTGTTAAAGAATACTTCAACGAAAAAGCTAAGAAGCGTTATACCGATCTGGTTGAAAACATTCGTGATGCTTACAAAGAAAGGATTAAGAAGCTTACATGGATGAGCGACAGCACCAAGCAAAAGGCTTACGTTAAACTTAATAAGATAACAAAGAAAGTTGGCTACCCCAATAAATGGAAAGACTTCAGCGCTTTACAAATTGATCGTGGCCCATTTGTGTTAAACATGCAGCGGGCTAACCAGTGGTGGCATAATTACATGATGAATAAATTAGGAAAGCCTGTTGACAGGGACGAGTGGAACATGAGTCCCCAAACGTATAACGCCTACTATAATCCAAGTAATAACGAAATTGTATTGCCTGCAGGTATTTTTGCAGTTCCCGGAATGAAAGATGAAGATTTGGATGATGCATTTGTATATGGGTACGCAGGCGCTTCTACTATTGGTCATGAAATTACACATGGTTTCGACGACCAGGGAAGGCAATATAATGAAAGAGGAAATTTGCACGACTGGTGGCAGGCAACAGATGCCACTCAATTTAAAGAAAGAGCAAAAAATATTATAACACAGTTTAATGAATATAACCCGGTGGATACACTGCATATAAATGGTGATGCTACACAAGGCGAGAACATTGCCGACCTTGGAGGGTTGCTTTTAGGATTAGATGCTTTTAAAAAAACAGATGCTTATAAAAGCGACAAGAAAATTGGCAGACTAACCCCTTTGCAACGTTACTTTCTTGGCTATGCTTATGGCTGGATGTATAAACCACGTAAAGAAAGATTGGCAAACCAGGTAATGACAGATGTACACGCACCGGCTAAAGAACGTGTAAATGGCCCGATGGTTAATGTACCTGAATTTTATAAAGCCTTCAACATAAAGCGGGGAAATAAAATGTACCGGGCAGATAGTTTAAGGGTAGATATATGGTAACGAACTTTAAAATAAGTATCTGTTAACTCTCAGTTTCGTAAATGGAATTGTTGTACATTCCTTCAAAGATTTTTTTGTAGAGTGCTTTAAAGGTTTAGTGCAGCAAGAATATTAGAATTATAATTTTAACTGTCATCATTATTTTCGAACTTATGAAAAAACGGATATTATTATTGTTGCTCGCTACTTCTGTTTTAGAATTTACACAGGCTCAAAAACTTACTCACGAAGAAAAGAGGATAGTTCATAATATCAATAAACAAATGCCTGAAACGCTGCAATTGCTGGAGGAGTTGGTAAACATAAACAGTGGTACTTTAAATGTTGAAGGGGTAAAAAAAGTTGGTGAAGCGCTGGACAAACAATTTAAAAATATTGGTTTCACCACAACATGGATAACGTTGCCCGACTCTCTAAAACGTGCAGGTCACTTAGTAGCCTATAAAGAAGGGAGCAAAGGCAAGAAGTTATTTTTGATTGGTCATTTAGATACCGTGTTTGAACCGGACATGCCTGCTAATCCATATACAAAATTAAACGACACAACAGCAACCGGCCAGGGTGTAAACGATATGAAGGGTGGCGATCTTGTTATATTAGCAGCATTGCAGGCATTAGAAAGTGCAGGCTTATTAAAAGATGTTTCAATAACCGCATACTTTACCGGCGACGAAGAAAAAACAGGTACACCAATTTATGTAAGCCGCGCTGATTTTATTGAAAGGGCAAAGCAATCTGACATCGCTTTAGGTTTTGAAGGTGCACAGGGCCTTAACACAGTAGCAACTGCCCGCCGGGGAGCAAGCGGCTGGAAGCTAAATGTATATGGCAAACAAGGACACAGCGGCGGTATTTTCAGCAACGGGTACGGCGCTATTTACGAGGCTACAAGAATCATAAATACGTTTAGAGAACAATTAAGTAAAGAGCAATACCTCACCTTTAATCCCGGTATTTTTATTGGAGGATCTGAAGTACAGTACGATTCTGCTAATATGCGTGCAGATGTTTCAGGTAAAACAAATATTATATCTCCTTCTGCAATTGTGCAGGGCGACCTCCGGTTTTTAACGGATAAGCAAAAAGAAGCAGCACGTGCAAAAATGAAGGCAATTGCAACCACAAATAATTTGCCCGGTACAACTGCTGAGATAGTATTTACTGATAATATTCCGGGAATGGAACCAACTGAAGGCAATAAACGTTTGCTTGGAGTGTTAAGTAAAGTAACTGCCGATCTTGGTTATGGCACAACCCAAGCAGGAGATCCGGGAAGCAGGGGAGCAGGAGATATTTCGTATATAGCTAAATATGTAGATTGCCTGGATGGATTAGGAGCCAGCGGAAGAGGCGCTCATGCACCGGGCGAAACAATTAATTTAGCCCAGTTTCCAAAATTAATTGAGCGTGCAGCGATCTTAATTTACAGGTTGACAAGATGAATAGAATATTTTTTTATTTAAAAATAAAACCGCTCAACTATAGTATTGAAACTGTTTCAAATTATTTTTTATTGTCCAAAGCCGCCAAATCCCCCAAACCCTGATCCCGCATTTGATCCCCCACCTGTAAACATTTGATCCACTGCTCCACCTAGCATCGGAAATTGTTCTTTTACATAATTGGCAATTGTTTCCAATGCTTTCTGTGCCTGGTCTGGAGTTAAATTAGCTTCTTTTGTTAAGCGTTCTATTATCTCATTCATGGTTTTACATTTATTGCTGCAAGTTAACAGATACAGCAGTAAAAATAAAAAAGCGCTGAGATTATTCTCAACGCTTCAATTGTTTTATAAAAACCCTTTAACTTTAAGCTACTTTGAGCTTACTCATCTTGCTCTTTCCAAATTGCCTTTCAGCGTAATCGAGCGTAACGTGTAAAGTTTTTTGGCCCGAAGTTGGTAATTCATACATTGCTTCGGTTAAAATGCTTTCGCAGATGCTTCTTAAGCCACGCGCACCCAGCTTATATTCCAATGCCTTGGTCACCATAAAATCGTACACCGGCGGATCAATGGTTAGGGTAATGCTTTCCATTTCAAACAAACGGTTGTATTGTTTCATAATGCTGTTCTTGGGTTCGGTTAAAATCGCTCTCAATGTTTCTGCGTCCAAAGGGTTTAAGTAAGTAACAACAGGTAAACGTCCCAACAACTCAGGAATTAAACCAAACGATTTTAAATCCTGCGCATTAATAAACTGCAATAAATTCTTTTTCTGATATTCCTGCAACTGTTTGTTTACGTTAAAGCCAATAGCGTTTGTATTTACGCGTCGTGCAATCACTTTATCAATACCATCGAAAGCTCCACCGCAAATAAACAGCACGTTTTGCGTATTTACTTTAATCATCTTTTGCTCAGGATGTTTACGGCCGCCTTGTGGTGGTACCAACACTTCTGTGCCTTCCAGCATTTTCAATAATCCCTGTTGAACACCTTCACCACTTACATCACGGGTTATGGAAGGATTATCGCCCTTGCGTGCAATTTTATCAATTTCATCAATATATACTATCCCTCTTTCAGCAGCATTTACATCGTAATTACAATTTTGAAGTAAACGGGTTAGCATGCTTTCCACATCCTCACCCACATATCCGGCCTCAGTAAATACGGTAGCATCAACAATTGCAAAAGGCACATTTAAAAGACGTGCAATCGTTTTAGCGAGCAAAGTTTTACCTGTACCAGTTTCGCCCACCATAATGATATTGCTTTTTTCAATCTCAATATCAGATTCGGTTTGCCGGTATTGTAAACGCTTGTAATGATTGTACACTGCAACTGCCAATACTTTTTTGGCATCATCCTGTCCAATAATATATTCGTCAAGAAATTTCTTTATCTCAGTTGGTTTGCGAACCGTAAGTTTGAAAGAAGCTGGTTGCGTTTCTGTTTTTAACTGCAGTTCTTGCGCAATAATTTCCTGTGCATGTTCTACACAATTTTCGCAGATATGCCCATCTTGTCCGGCAATAAGGATTTTCACCTCATCGCGGCTTCTTCCGCAAAATGAACAATGTAAATGACTTTGCTTGGCCATATTATATTTTTATCATCTTTACAGTTGCATAACAGTAAATACTGATTAAGCAATGTAATTGATTAAAAAGGGTTTGAAGGTACAAAAATATAAAAAACCGCTGCTAAAAACCCTTAATAAAACCGGGATATTTAGCAACGGTATTGTTTTAACACAAAAAATTATAGTTTTTCTAAAATTCCATCCACAATTCCATAGTCCACTGCTTCTTTTGCATCCATCCAATAATCGCGGTCGAAGTCTTTTAAGATTTGTTCCATGCTTTTTCCGCAATGGTCGGCAAGTATTTTTGCACCTAATTCTTTTGTTTTCTGTGTTTGCACGGCCTGAATTTCAAGGTCGGCGCTTGTTCCCTGGTAGTAACCGCCCAAGCTTGGCTGATGTATCATTACTTCGCCATGGGGAAAAATAAAACGCTTTCCTTTTTCGCCTGCACATAATAAAATAGAACCCATGCTTGCAGCAAGGCCCATACAAATGGTGCTTACTGGCGAGCTCATTAATTTCATGGTATCATAAATTACCATTCCGCTGGTAACAACACCGCCGGGGCTGTTGATATAGAATTTTATTTCCTCCCCAGCCTTATCGTTATCGAGCAACAGAAATTTAGTAACTATATCTCTTGCGCTTTTATCATCTACTACTCCCCACAAGTACACAGCTCTTTTCTCAAAAAAAAGCTTTTCGAATTTTTTTGCAAGCACTTTAGTTTCAGGAGATGGTTTGTCTTCTTTCGGACTCTCTTCCTCATCATCCATTCTCAAAAGTTTTGTGTTATATTTTGATATGTACATTTTGTAAATCTTTTTATAATTTAATAATGCCAGTTAATCCTTATTCTGTTTACGTGGATTAATCAATAAAACTTCATCTACCAAACCATATTCTTTAGCTTCATCTGCACTCATCCAAAAATCTCTGTCGCTATCTTTAGCTACTTCTTCGGCAGTTTTATTTGTATGAAACGCAATGATCTCGTACAACTCTCTTTTAATTTTCTTGATCTCGTTCACTGTAATTAAAATATCACTTGCCTGGCCGCCTATGCCGCCACTTGGCTGGTGCATCATTACACGACTGTGTTTTAAAGCAGTACGCTTTCCTTTAACGCCAGCACACATTAACACTGCGCCCATACTTGCAGCAACGCCTGTACAAATAGTAGATACATCAGGACCAATAAACTGCATGGTATCGTAAATACCCAGGCCTGCATATACACTGCCACCGGGGCTGTTTATATACATTTGAATATCCCGTGTACGGTCGGTGCTTTCTAAAAAAAGCAATTGCGCTGTTACAATGTTTGCGACATAATCATTAATTGCTTCGCCCATAAAAATGATCCGGTCCATCATTAAACGGCTAAACACATCCATGCTTGCTACATTTAAAGGCCGTTCTTCAATAATGTATGGAGTTAAGTTGGTAACCTGGTGCTGTTGAAAGTTGTGCAGTGTTGCACTGCTAATTCCGTGATCTTTTACTGCGTATTTTTCAAATTCTTTTCCAAAATTCATTTATATATCATTTATAGAAGTGAAGATAAGAGTTGTTAGTTAATTGATTATGCAAGTAAGTCAAATACTATGCAAAACATATAATGCCGACATAATAGCATAAAGGACAGATAATTGCCATGGTAACTTCAGTTTGCTATTACAAAAAAATAAGGCCAGACTTTTAGCCCGGCCTTATTTTTATAAATCTCTGCCATAATTAATGGCTGTGATGATGTTGCATTTCATTTAAGTGCTCGGGCGAAACAGTATGTTCGGTTATGTTCACCTGCTCTTCAAGAACATTAAATAATTTGGTTGTTTGTAATGTAAAATAAGTGTTTTCAATAAACTTTTTGTCCTTAAGCACACTCTCTGCATAGCTGTCGAGCCAGGGCGCATCTTCTAAACTTGGTATATTCATGTAGCCCATTATTTGCTGCTTTGCCGATTCTTTTATTTCATCCTGCTCAACATTTATTTGATACTGGTTTATTAGCTGGGTGCTGATTAAAGTCCATTTTAAAGAATTGACAAAAGAGGGATATTCCTTTTCTGCCTGTTCGGCAGTTTTATGTTCTTCTCCACCTTTTTCCATCCAATGCTTCAAAAATTGTTCAGGGAACTCTATATGTGTATGATCTATTAACTGATGATATAGCTGATCGTGCAATTGATTACGGCTTTGCACATCCCATTGCGCCTGCAATTCTTCTTTAACCGCTTTTCTAAAATCATCTTCGTTCGCAACATCTTTTGCAGGAAATGCAGCTTTAAAAAAAGTTTCATCCATTTCAGGCTTTTCAACCAAACCAACTTTAGTAATGGTCATTTTGAAATATTTTTCACCTGCCGCAGCATCTTCTTTTGTTAAGCCAAGATCTTCCAAAATCACCTCCCTTTCTTTTTCATCAAAAGCCTCGTTAAGTTTAAGTACGATAAAATCATCATTCTTTTTACCCATCAACTGTGGCCTGAAACTTTTCGTAAAATATTTAACCAAAACCGAATTGCCTTTATTAATGCCGGCCTCAATCTCATTACCTTCAGCATCTGTTTCTGTAAAAGTTACATTCAAAGCATTATCCTCTGTAGTTACTTCTTCCGGATCAGTCATCTTACCGTGTCGAATTTTTAAACGCTCCACTTCTTCGTCAATCATCGCATCAGTTATTTCAACTTTATTACGGGTAACGGTAATGTTTTTAGGATCAATATTAATAGGCGGTTTCAAACCAATTTCAAAAGCAAAAGTGTAATCAGCAGGATTGTTCATATCCAGTTGCCGGGCATCACTTTCTATAGGCAAGGGCTGAGCAAAAATATTTAATTGCTCCTGTTGCATATAGTTGTTCAGTTCCTTCTCAACAGTACGTAATATTTCATCGGTAAATACGCTTGTACCATATATTTTCTTAATCATGCCTGCAGGAACCATTCCTTTGCGAAAGCCTGGTACGTTAGCAGTTTTAGCGTACTTTTTAATTGATTGTTCAAATGCAGGAAGGTAGTCTTCTTTTGAAAGCGTAACTGCAATTTTATCGTGCAGCGGGCCTATATTCTCTCTTAAAACAGTAGCCATAATAATAAGCCCCCAACCCCTGAAGGGGGATTTGATAAGCATTAAAAAAAATCCCCTTTAGGGGTAAGGGGTTGTGCGGATGATAGGGGTCGAACCTACATGCCTTGCGGCGCCAGATCCTAAGTCTGGTGCGTCTGCCAATTTCGCCACATCCGCGGGGCTGCAAAAGTAGGGGATTTCACAAAAATCAAAGCTTTCGGGCTAACAATTTTTTTAAAAGCCTAAAAACAGGTGCATGTGTAGTTAATACAGGCATCAGGCAACTAATTTTTACTTCGAGCGAAACGTTATCAACAACTAATGTGGTTGATAGGGGAGCATAAAATGAGGATTGCCGGCAGTTGTGCGATTTATGGTTTGTTTGGATATTTATGAAGCGGAAATTGGAGAAGCAGAATTACTGCTGTTTGTATGTCATGTACTTTAATATATTGATCGTATGTTGCCTGGTCTTCCTTCAATTCATTCCATAGTTCATGATCGGGTTGTTTGATAAGGAACATAAAATCAGGATCGCCGGCAGTTGTGCGTTTGACGATTGGTTTGCTCTGCATGAAGCATATGTAAAAGAAGCGTACGCCATAGAGAAAGCTAAATACCTTCTATCTGAGAAGTAACCTTTAAATATTTTCTTTTTGATTTTCCTTTTACTTTTTCAATGGTAGAAAAATCCTTTTCAACAAATTCTAAGATGGAACCGGAGGGAATGGTATCAATAGTTTCAGGCTTATCAACAACTTGCCGCAAAAAATCAAATGTGAGCCCGATGTTCCTGTTTATTTTTTCTTTCTTTGTCATTTCTTTAATTTTTTGGAATAACGTTCTTTGTAAATTCCCACCTGTCTTTTATATCCTGTTCCGCATAATTCAAGGCATCTTTTAAACTTGAAATTGTTATAGCTTGTTTTTCCTTTTCTCCGGTTGGTTTCATTATGTCTCTATGAAAGAAGCCATGTGAACAATCGTACCTTACAATTGGATGCCACTTATTTTTTATAAACGGCTCATATTGGATTACTATATCAAACAATTCTCCTTTTTCTGAATGGATTTTTATTCTTAGCCTTTCAAATTCGTTATGGTCAAGAAATTTTTAATATGATATTTCTTTCATTCACTCAAAAATACAAAAACAGGTAACAGGAAATTGTAGAGGTATAGAACATTTTGTGGATGGTCTTCTTTCGGTTCTTTACATAGTTCATGTTAGGGTTGTTTATAAGGAATGTAAAATCAGGATTGCCGGCAGTTGTGCGTTTGATGATTGGTTTGGTACTTATGAAGCAATGTAGGAGAAGCATTAAACACTGCTGTTTGTATGTCAGTTACTTTGTATTAAGCGGATGTTGCCTAGTCTTCTTTCAGTTCATTCCATCGTTCATGATGAGTGGTTTGATAAGGAATATTCAATCAAGATAGCCGGGCAGTTGGACGTTTGATGATTGGTTTGGTGTTTATTAAGCAAGTTTGGGAGAAGCATTATAGTCTCCCTTCTGCATTGCAAAACAAGCCGTAACTTTAAATTTCATTCAAAAAATCGTTTTATGTTTTCTGATTTTATAGAACAAAAGCCGGGTGTGTTAGGCGGTAAGCCTGTAATAAAAGGTACCCGAATTGGAGTTGATCTTATTTTAGAAAAAATTGGAGCAGGCAAAACATTGGAAGATTTATTGAATGCTTATCCTTTTTTAAATAACCAAAGCATTCTGGCCTGCATATCTTATGGTGCAGCCTCTGTAAGAAATGAAACACTGTTAGATGTTGAATAATTTCCTTCCAATTATTATTGATGAAAGTACTGATGCAAGAATAGCGGAAGCGCTGCAGAATGCAGGCTATAAAACTATTTCTATTCAGCAAATAATGCCTGGCACAGATGATATTGATATCATTCAAATAGCGGTTATTGAAGGGGCTTATATTTTAACTAAAGACAAGGATTTCGGAGATGAATTAGTTTATAAAAAAGGCACTCATAATGGAGCAATGTTATTGCGATTGGCAGGTGTAGAAATTGAAAAGAAAAAAGAACTTGTGCTTTCAGCACTTAGCAAACATTCCAAAGAATTAATAAATGCTTTCGCTGTTTTAAGTAAAAGAAAATTACGGATACGAAGGAATGAATAGTAAAAGAACGCCTTTTCCAAGCCCTCCAAAGGAGAGGTTATACACTCCTGAGGGGGTTGTTTAATGAGGAACATAAAACCAGGATTGCCGGCAGTTTTACGTTTGATGATTGGTTGGTGTTTATGAAGCAAAACGCTATGGTTAGTAGTACAAACTACTTTTGTTTTAATACTAAAACGAGTTCTTCTGAAGCATGCCTTGCAGGTCTAGTATTATTGTTACCTCCCATAGTACTGAATTTTCCTTTTATTATTTCATGCGAAACATTGAAATAATTTAGAGCTATTTCCTTTACTATGGAACCACTTAAACCATTACTACATCTCTGTGCCGGAAAAGTTACTATAGCTGAAGCTTTCTTTTCTGAAATTTTTTGTAATATATTATTGAATGCCGAACTTGATTTACCTGTCATGCTATAGTCAGACTTCGGTCTTCTTTCAGTACTAGGATATCGACCTCTACCTGAGACACTTTCCCAGGAATTTCTGGCGATAGTTTCAAGGACATGATAGAAACGGCTATAATGAACCCCTGAATATGGTGGATCTAGGAAAACTAAATCTCCATCTTCAAGCGTGTCCATCAAGTCTATTGCATTGCCTGTTTTAGCCCATCCTATCTTATTTGCATGTCTTACAGAAAGGTTTTTTATAATTTTCTCTACATAATAGAAAGGATCTCTTTTCCAAGCTTCAATTATTGCTAGTAACCCATTTCCTTCCGGTTGAAAAGGTTGTGCAGTGTGTCCCGGGGCAGCAACGCACTGTGAAGCAGCTTCTATGAGGCCTGTAATAGCTAATGAACGAAGTGGATCCTCCTCCGGCAGAAAAAGGAGTAGTGAGTCAATTTTTAATGCTTGATCTATACTAAAATAATAACCGGCATAGGCATGTGTTATGGAGAATGAACTTAGCTTGCTCAACTCCCTATTTTCTTTTACAAACTTTCTGGTTTTCTTGAATGCTATCTCAATTTTTATTGTTTCATGAAAAGACTTAGAAAAATTAATCCAATTTTCAAGCGTTTCAAAGTCAGAGTTATTTATTGGCTCAGTTCTTAAAAGAATAGAATTAGCTAAATCAATTGAAAATTTTTGTAGATCACCGGCTATTACCTGCTTATCAGTGCTCTCTGCTAAAAACCACGCTACCGAAGATGAACCACAGAAGGGATCGAAAATGCGATTAGCCTCAGGAGCTTCTTGTAAAAGAAGTTCTCCTAAACCATTTTTCAGCATTGCTCGTTTTGAACCCATATACTTCATAAGGGTAAAACTAAATGTTTAAATAATCTCCTATTTCGCTTTCTACAATCTCATAATTTATTATTGACCTTGCCCAAGCAGGATCACGATGGACGTTCCAGTAATTTATAGATGTTCCTAAGATTTCGTCCAAATAGCTTCTCACCTTGACTAATCTGTGGTATGCAACAATTTGCACACTTTCCAGTTCTGCATATTCCATATAATCTGGAATTGGCGGATCCTCAATGAGGATATGAGAAATATGATCTGCTCTTTCTTTTAAAAAAGCCATATCCAGCGGTACAAAATTGGGAACTCTATTGATGTGGTCAGCATAGTTAGCTCTTTCTCTGTGTTTCGCATCTGACAGTATCCCCTTATGAGGTTTATTAATTGTAAATAAAGGATCTGAATCAAACGGCACTTTGCTTTTTACAAACTTCCAGTACATATCATGTTCCCTACCCTCGCTTCCACTTTTTCGCCTCACAGTGCACACATTTCCAGTTCCTGCTAAATCTAACTCAACTATTTTTTTTGCATCAAACAATTGAAAGGCACCTAAAGTATGAGCGATAGATCTTACTGCATAATGACTTGAATAATACCCTGCAACGGAAGACCAAATATGACTTGCATTGGTAAGATTAAGAGAAATTAAATAACTATGTATTGATCGATGCCACATTTCTACGGCGGCGGTTGCAAACAATTGAACGATTGTTTGAGAAACATTAAAAGATGCTACATCTGGATGGCTATCTATTTCCCTTTGTAAATTTGTTGATAGTGAGGTTGGTGCAGGAATAAATACAGCTCGGATAGTTCTTAAGCTACCAAACATTCGTCTGACTTGTAACTCATTTCCACTTTGATCCATCTTAATTAGTAGTTTGAGTTAGTAGTCTATTTACTTTGGCTTTATTTGCGTTGGCTATTTTAGCAATTTCTTCCCCATCTAAGGCGCTTAGATTTTTATTAGAATAAGTAGCAGCCCACAATAAATCTCTGAATCTTCCAATTCCTCCGCTTCCTAAATATCCCATGGCCTTGAATTCATCTTTTGGAATAAATACATCGTTTTTTAATAATCCTGCACGTTTAGCAACATTTTGTAGCCAAGTGGTAAGATGTTTTTTAGCTTCTTCACTCAAAAATCCAAAGCTTTGTTTTTTCAACTCCATGATCAATGCAGGCATTAATGTGATTATAGAAACAAGTATCCGCCCCTGATAAACTACGTTTTGTGGATTTATTTCAAAAACAGTTTTTTTCTTTTTAGGATCTTCAAATCGTCCTGAAGCTTCTAACCATGCTGATAGGCATAGAGCAAAAAAATCTGTTTGAAGTTCAAGAGTGTCAATTCCATTAACTTCTAAAAGTTGTAATTCACGTTCAATAGCTGCATTTAATGTAGCTAAAGTGATTACATCTTTTACGCCATATCGAATTCCAGGAATTTGAATCATACCCACTAAAGGTCCTGTTTCCAACATTAGCCTTCTGCCGATGTCCTGAGCTCGTTCCTTATGATTAAGCGGAGATCGTGCACCTCTGGAAGTTGGAAATAAGTCAGCAACAAGTGATCTGTCCACTTTTTTTTGATAAAAATTTACATCTATGAATATTCCTGCTTGGTATTTAGTGGAACCTTCAGTGTCAAGATCAAGAAATATTTCAGCAGGAATACTCCATTTTGCTGTAGGCTCTTTTTCCTTTAATAAACACAGAGCGAAATAAGCACCGTTTATCCTATGTTGCCCATCTATTACAGAAAAGTTTAGCTTTTTATTCCCGACATCAAATTTAAGTTTGCCAATTTTTCCGTGCTCTTTAATGTCGGCAAGAGATGCTCCATTGATGTGAATTAGAACATTAGAAAAAGTTGGAAATGCGCTTGTAACAGGAATGATAGTTTTCTTTACCTTAGGAGGCCACTGCCTTCCAAGATTATCTTTTTGAGGTTCATAGATTGGTTCAAAATATTTGACCAATTTTTCCGGAACATCTTTAAGTTCTTCCTGCATCAGGTATGCTGCTATTTCTGCAACTCTTTTCCAATCAAGAGACCTTTGTATGGCTTTTACTTTTTGAGCATGTATTTCGGGCTGATGGGGTTGACCTGGCCACCACTTCATCAAATCTTCTACATCTATAGCACATAAACAATAATGGCTACTTGCAACTTCTTTTGGAGTAAAAGGATTTTTAGGGAGAATTACAGAAATTTCTTCTTCTAAAGAATTTTTAGCTTTTTTTGTAGGGGGCATTACTGATAATTTGTTCTGTATCTGAAAGTATAAGGTACAAATAGTATGTTGGTAAATGTATTTATAATTACTGATTGTTGTACTATTCTAGCTTGCGGAGGAAGCTGAATAGTATTTACAACAGTACAAGTATACGCAACGGCAACTCAATAGCACCCCACCAGCTAAAGTACATAAAACCCTCCTCCACCTCACTACTCCACACAAAAAAACCCGCTTCTCTCAAAGTGGGCTTCTATCTTCATCTGTCAACAGTCATCTAACAACCATCAACTAAATATTAATACCTATACAATTCCGGCTTAAATAAACCATTCTTAGAAATACCTAAATACTCCGATTGAGCAGTTGTCAATTCATCCAACACTACACCAATTTTTGCAAGGTGAAGGCGGGCAACTTTTTCGTCGAGCACCTTTGGTAATACGTACACTTTGTTCTCGTATTTATCGGGGTTTGTCCAAAGTTTTATTTGAGCCAATGTTTGGTAGGTAAATGAATTACTGATTACAAAACCTGGGTGACCTTTTTACTAAGAAGCGAAGGCAAACTCATCTATTTGAGCATAGATTTCTGATAGCTTAAGATCATAGTTTATCGCACTGATATGAATGTGTTCGTCTTTGCTTTTGGCAGTGGTAAGTATCCATGTATCTCCGCTGCGGGTATATACTTCAGCTGAAAGTTCTGTACTGCTTACCAGCACATAATTTTGTAGGGAAGGTATACTTCTGTATAGTTTGAATTTTGTTCCCCGGTCGTAATCTTCTGTTGAAGTGGACAGTACTTCGAATATTACTGTGGGATTAAGGAGTGTATCAAATTTATCATCGAGGTATTCTTCTTTTCCGCAAACGATTGTAACATCAGGGTAAGTGTATAAACTGTTGGTGGCATTATAAACTCTTATATCGCTGGGGAAAAACGAACATCCTTGCTTCATTAGATGCCCTCCGATTGATAAAATAATAGATGCCACTATTTTGTTATGCTCTTTGGTAGCACCTGCCATTGCAAAGATTTCACCTTTGTAATATTCACTTTTTTCAAAAGCTTTTCTTTCAAGTTCAAGATATTCGCTTTCTGAAATAGTTGATTTAGCGATTGCAGACATAAAATAATTTTGGTTATAAAATTAAACCATTTGTCCCAACCATAAAGGGAAAAAAGCTCCGCAATGAACTAATTGTAAAACGGAGCGTCGCAAGCAAAGTCAAATAGAATTACTCAGCTTGTAACAAAAAAGTCTCGCCTCAACAATGCTTCGCCAAGCTGCTAATGACACATTAGGCAGCTTCTTGTTTTTCAATGATTTGCACTTGATGTTTTTTAGCAAGCTTCTTCAGTATCGTCATCTCTTTTTGCTTTAATTGTTGTTC
>JAABUN010004917.1_pt1 | contig 17351 bp, 17 predicted proteins | sample 5559311 | NCBI WGS metagenome assembly JAABUN01 (sample SAMN10711877, study PRJNA513370) | rock metagenome | isolation source: Antarctica rocks | place: Antarctica: Victoria Land, Siegfried Peak sud
ACAGCCGCGGCGGGAACATCGGCGAGCCGAACAGCGGCACCACCGGCAGCCCGTCGTCGACCACCTCGGGCGCGTCGGCCCAGGACACCGCTTCGGTCTCGAAGCCCGACGGCAGGGCGGAGCGGTAGAGCTGATAGCGACCCTTGCTCCGCTCGTACGGCGGGACGATCTCCAGACACGTTGTCCACCAGCCAGACTCGACCGTCTCGACGAAGGCCTCGGGCAGTCCGCCGGCGCGCATGGAGGCGGCCTGGGCCTGCCAGTCGTAGTCGAGCGGGACGAGCTCCGCGGTGGCGCGGCCGTCCACGAGGTCGACGATGGCGTACCAGACCTCGCGGCGGCCGTCGTTGGCCGGCCGGCCGAGGACGCCGACGTTGACCACCAGGGTGTCGTCGACGCGCTTCTGCCACGGCAGTCCGGAGTGCGTGCACATGATGAGGTCGGCGCCGGACTGGCTCACGCGCAGGCGCTGCTGGTCCTCCGACAGCGACTCCCACCAGAAGTCGTTGAGCGCGAGGGTCGAGCCGTGGACCAGGTGCACGTCCACGCCGTCGCGCTCGAAGCGCCGTTCGGTCGGCAGGGTCGTCATCCATTGCGCGTAGTCGGCGCTGGTGTGGGCGAGCGTGAAGTCGTACATCAGCTGGGCGAACTCGTTGTCGCGGGGGTCGGAGTAGCCGCACCCGCAGTCGGTGTCGCCGCGTCCGATGGCGACGTCGTAGTTGCCGGCGACGACGGTCACGCCGTTGTCCACCAGCAGCGGCCAGATTGCGTCCGGCTCGGCCCCGTAGCCGCCGAGATCGCCCAGGCAGTAGAGCTCGTCGGCGCCCCGCGCCCGCGCATCAGCGAGAAAGGCACGCAGCGCGTAGGGGTTGGAGTAGACGCCGCCGCAGACGGCCATTCGGGTCATGCCGCACGTCCTCCGGGGGCAGGGGGCATCAACGTACACGTATGACGACCCGGCCTTGACCACTGGCACGCGGACCCGTAACGTCCGCTTTGACCGTCCATTGTGGATGGTCAGGAAGAGGAGTCGTATGAGCACGGTCATCGAGGTGGATTCGTTGACCAAGCGCTACGGGTCCACGGTCGCGGTGCACGACGTGTCCTTCTCCGTGGAGCAGGGCGAGATCTTCGCCCTGCTCGGACCGAACGGCTCCGGCAAGACCAGCACCGTCGAGTGCCTCCAGGGGCTGCGCGCCCGGGACGGGGGGCAGGTGAGCGTGCTGGGGGTCGACCCGCAACGCGAACCGGCGAAGCTGCGGCACCGGCTCGGCAGCCAGCTGCAGGACTCCGACCTGCCCGACCGGATCCGGGTCGGGGAGGCGCTCGAGCTGTTCGCCTCCCTCGCGCCGGGCAGCGTCGACTGGCGGTTGCTGCTCGACCAGTGGGGGCTGTCGGCGCAGCGCAGGACCGCCTTCGCCTCGCTGTCCGGTGGCCAGCGGCAGCGGCTGTTCGTCGCGCTCGCGCTGGTCAGCGAACCGGAGGTGGTCTTCCTCGACGAGCTGACCCAGGGTCTGGACCCGGCGGCCCGGCGGGTCGCCTGGGACCTGATCCGGGCGATCCGCGAACGCGGGAGCACGGTCGTGCTGGTCACCCACTACATGGACGAGGCAGAGACGCTGGCCGACCGGGTGGCGGTGATCGCCGGCGGGCGGGTGACGGCACTCGGAACCCCGACCGAGCTGGTCGCCGGCGCCGGTGCGGGGGTCGTGGTGCGCTTCAGCGAGCCGCGCGACGTCCGCTGGTTGAACGGCTTGGAGACGGTGGACACCGTTGACCAGCAGGGCGCCGCAGTGACCGTTCGCGGGCACGGGCCGGTGCTCGCGCTCGTGGCCGCAGCCCTGGTGGGCCGCGGCATCGTGCCGCTGGACCTGCGGGTGGAACGACCCACCCTGGAGGACGTGTTCCTGCACCTCACCGACCCTGACACCGCGTCGGTGGCCTGATGTCAACTCTGCTGCGCCTGACCCGGGTCGAGCTCCGGCTCTTCCTCCGTGAGCCCTTCGCATTGATCTTCACCTTCGCGTTCCCGCTCGTCGTGCTCGTCGTGCTCATCAACTCCTTCCCGGACGGCGACGAGGGGTTCGGCGGGGCGGATCCCTCGGACTACTACCTCGCCGGCTACGTCGGAGTCGTCATCGCAGCCGTCGGTCTGGTCACGGTGCCGGCGCACGTGGCCGGCTACCGGGAGCGCGGTGTGCTGCGCCGGTTCCGGGCGTCCGGAGTGCCGCTGTGGGCGGCGGTCGGCGCACCGGTCCTGGTCGGGATGGTGATGGCGGCGGTCGGCAGCCTGCTGCTCGTCGCCGTCGGACGTGGGGTCTACGACGCCGCAGCACCGGTCACCCTGTGGGCCGTGCTGGCGGTGTTCGTCCTCGCCGCAGCGAGCGTTCTCGCCCTCGGTCTGCTGATCGCCGGTCTCGCCCCGACCGCCCGCGCTGCCCAGTCGCTCGGGATGCTGCTGTTCTTCCCGCTCTGGCTGCTGTCCGGCGCCGGGCCGCCGCCCGAGGTGATGGGGGACGGCATGCGCTCGGTGTCGGAGACCCTCCCGCTTACCTTCGTCGTCCAGTCGCTGCAGGACCCGTGGCTCGGCGCCGACACACAGGTCCTGGACCTGGTCGTGCTCGCCGTTCTCCTGGTCGCGGCTGGAGCGCTCGCCCTTCGCCTGCTCCGGTCGGCGTGAGGCGTCAGGCCAGCCGGGTCACCACGTGCTTGAGCCGGGTGTAGTCGCGCAGCGAGTAGGCCGACAGGTCGCTGCCGAAGCCGGACGAGGCGAAGCCGCCGTGGGGCATCTCGGTGGCGAGCACCGAGTGGCAGTTCACCCAGACCGCGCCGAAGTTGAGCGCCCGGGCGCAGCGCATCGCCCGGCCGTGGTCGGTCGTCCAGACGCTGGCGGCCAGGCCATACGTCGTGGCGTTGGCGGTGGCGAGCGCCTCCGATTCCTCGCCGATGCGCTGGACCGTGACGACCGGGCCGAAGATCTCGTCGGTCGCGAGCTCGTCGGCCGACCGGACCCCGGCGATCACGGTCGGCGCGAAGTAGAAGCCGTCCCGCGCCATCGGCGTGCCGCCGGCGACGACCTCGGTGTGCGGGCTTCGCCGCTCGATCAGGCCGGCCACCCGGGCGAGCTGGTCGGGGTTGTTGAGGGCGCCGTAGTAGCCGTCCGGCCCCACCGGCAGGGCGGCTGCGCCGGCGGCGAGCCGGCGTACGAGCTCGTCGTGCACTCCGGCCTGGACGAGGACCCGGGTCGCCGCCGTGCACGACTGTCCGGCGTTGTAGAAGCCGATGTCGAGCAGGCCCTGCACGGTCAGGTCGAGGTCGCAGTCGTCGAACACCAGCACCGGCGCCTTGCCGCCGAGCTCGAGGTGCAGCCGCTTGACGGTCGGGGCCGCGGCGGCCATGACGGCCCGCCCGGCGGCTACCGAGCCGGTGAGGGCGACCATCGCCGGGACCGGGTGCTCGACCATCGCCTGGCCGGTGCCCCGGTCGCCGCAGACGACGTTGAGCACGCCCGGCGGGAGCACCTCGGCGGCGAGCTCGGCGAGCATCAGCGGCGTGACGGGGGTGGTCTCGGCGGACTTGAGCACGACCGTGTTGCCGGCCGCGACCGCCGGCGCCCACTTCCAGGTCGCCATCATCAACGGGTAGTTCCACGGCGTGATCTGCGCGATCACGCCGAGCGGCTCCCGGCGCAGGAAGGACGTGTGCCCGGCGGCGTACTCGCCGGCCGCCATGGCCTCCTGCACCCGGCCGGCACCGGCACTGAAGCGGATCACGTCGAGGACATGCGGCATCTCCGCCCGCATGGCTGCGCGCGGCTTGCCGGTGTTGCGGCACTCCGCCTCGACGAACTGCTCGGCCCGTTCCTCGAGCCGGTCGGCCAGGCGCAGCAGCTGCCGGGACCGCTCGGCCGGGGTCCGGTCGCGCCACGCCGGGAAGGCGTCGGCGGCCGCGGTGAAGGCGGCGTCGAGGTCGGCGGTCGCTGCGACCGGCGCCGTGTCATAGGGCTGGCCGGTCGCGGGGTCGAGCACGGGCGTCGTCCCGCCGGCCAGGGGAGCCTGGCGGGAACCGCCGTAGAAGTGGTGCAGCACAGGCTTATCCCCTGCGCCGACCGCGCGAGCAAGATCTTCGGGGAGTCCACAGGGTGGCAGCCCTGTGCACACCGCGAAGATCTTGCGCGTGCCGGGACCAGATGTGGCTCATGCCGGACCAATGATGAGCGAGCCGTTGTGCCCACCGAAGCCGAAGCTGTTACTGATGGTCGGACCGGGCTCGAACGCCCGCGGCTCCAGCACCACGTCGATGTCCAGCGCCGGGTCGACCTCGGTCGTTCCCATCGTCGGCGGCAGCATTCGGTGGACGAAGGAGAGCAGGACGCTGGCCGCCTCCAGCGCCCCTGCCGCGCCGAGGCCGTGCCCGGTCACGCCCTTGATGCTCGACACTGGCACCCCGCCGGGCCCGAACACCGCCGCCACCGCTGCGGCTTCTGCTGCGTCATTCAGCGGGGTCGAGGTCCCGTGCGCGTTGACCGCGCAGATGTCTCCAGACTTCAGCTCGGCGTCGGTCAACGCCAGCCGCATGCAGGCCGCCGCCCCCGACCCATCGGGGGATGGCGCCGTCATGTGGTGGGCGTCGCATGTGCTCGCCGCACCGAGGATCTCGCCGTAGATGCGGACCCCTCGCTCGAGCGCCGCCCCGCGCTCCTCGAGCACGAGCACAGCAGCCCCCTCGGCGATGCAGAAGCCGTCCCGCCGGGCGTCGAACGGCCGTGACAACCCGGTCTTCGACAGGGCCGTCATGACGGTGAACGCCGCGACCGTCGTCGGTGTCATGGACGACTCGGCGCCACCGGCCAGCACCAGGTCACAGCGGCCGTCGGCCACCATCCGGGCCCCGGCCGCGACCGAGTGGGTGCCGGCCGCGCAGGCCGTGGTCAGCGTCTCCGACGGCCCCCGGAAACCGTGGCGCAGGGAAACCGCGGCCGCACCGGCATTGGGCATCACCATCGGGATCGTGAACGGCGAGACCCGCCCAGGGCCCCGTGCGGCCAGCACCGTGACCTGCGCCTCGAGGGTTCCCACCCCACCGATGCCGGTGCCGAGCTGCACCCCCGCCCGCCCGGGGTCCACAGCCGGACGGTCGCCGCAGTCGTCCAGAGCCAACTGCGCTGCTGCGATGGCGAGGTGGGTGAACCGGTCGAGGTGGCGCGTCTCCTTACCGGACAGCCACATCGAGGGGTCGAAGTCCTCGACCATCCGTTCCCGGCGCAGCGGCGGCGGCGCCTGCAGCCCCTTCCAGAACGCCTCGAGCCCGATGCCTGCGGGCGAGACGACGCCGAGCCCGGTGACGACCACGCGCCGCGGGACAGCCGGAAAGCGCACGGACTCAGGCCTGTGCCTTCGCGGCGAGGCGCTGCACGAGCTCCTCGACGTCGCCGTAGGTCTTCACGTGCTCCATCGTGTCCTCCGGCAGCGAGATGCCGAACGTGTCCTCGATGCTCATGCCCCACTCGATGGCGGCGAGGCTGTCCAGGCCGAGGTCGTCGCTGAGCGAGGCGTCGGGCACGAGTTGCGCCGGTGGGACGGAGAGCTGTTCGGCGGTGAGCACGAGCAGCTGTTGCGAGAGGGCAGCTGAGGTCGGCACGTCGGCGAGCCTAGTAGCGACTCCCGGCGAGGCCAGCCGCTAGGTTCTGCAGCCATGGAGCGCGCCGAGGTGATGCAGGTCCTGCGGGACAAGGCGGTCGAGATGCTGGAGGTCGATGCGGACGCGGTGCAGGAGGAGAAGTCCTTCGTGGACGACCTCGACGTCTACTCGCTGTCGCTCGTTGAGTACACGATGGAGCTCGAGGACGCGTTCGGCATCGAGCTCGCGGAGGAGGAGCTGACCGGGATCACCACGATCGGTGGCTTCGTCGACGTGATCCTCGCCAAGGTCGCCGCCTGACGTTCAGTTGACGGTCACCGTGAGCAGCGCGAGGACGGCCATCCGGTCGACCTTTCCGTTCCGGTTCCGGGGCAGCTCGTCGACGATCCGCAACGGCCGCGGGACGGCGTGGGCGCCGAGCGCCGCCCGGACGGCGGCCTGCAGCACGTGCCGGTCGGGCTCGGTCCCCGCAATCGCGACGACCGCCGCACCGACGTTGTGGCCGGTGACCGCCGAGGGGATGCCGACCGCGACGGCGTCGGTGAGCAGGTCGGTAGCGAGCAGGGCCCGCTCGACCTCGGCCGGGTAGATGTTCACGCCGCCCCGGATGATGAGGTCGACTGCCCGCCCGCCGACCTGCAGGTAGCCCTCGGCGTCCATCCGTCCGAGGTCGCCTGTCCGCAGCCAGCCGTCGGCAGTGACCGGCGTCGACGCGGCACCCCAGTAACCCGGGGTCATGGCGGGGGAGCGCACCCAGATCTCACCCGGTTCGCCGCGCGGCACGTCGCCGCCATCGGGGCCGACGAGCCGCACGTCGCAGTACGGCGCGGGCCGCCCGACGCTGCCCGGTCGACGAAGCGCCTCAGCGTCGTGCAGGCAGCTGATCGGGGCGCACGTTTCTGACAGCCCGTAGACGTCGAACAGGCGCAGCTGAGGCAGTCGCTCGCGGATCCGGTCGAGCGTCCCGGGCGGGGCGGGCGCGCCACCGAAGACGGCCAACCGGACGGCCGACAGCGCCGGCAGCGCGAAGGGCTCGGTGCGCAGCAGCAGCTCCCAGATGCTCGGCACGACGTCGAGCCAGGTGACCCGGTGCTCGACAGCGACGGCAACCAGCTGGCCCGCCGAGAACGTCGGCATCGTCACTGCAGAGCCGCCGGACAGCATCGCGGGGGTCAGCTGCGTGACGTGCCCGGACACCCAGGCGAACGGCAGGTGGATCGCCGTGCGGTCGCGCCGGGTCAGGCCGAACGTCCGGGTGTAGAAGGCCGCCGCATGTCCGGACATCCGCCCGGTGACCTGCACCGCCTTGGGATGTCCGGTCGTCCCACTCGTCGGGATGAGGGAGTACGTCGTGTCCTGATCCGGCAGCGGTTGCCCGTGTTGCCAGGCGATCTCATGGCCCAGCAGCAGCTCGGCGGCGTCTGCGACAGGCGTCAGTTCCGGAACCGCGTCCAGCAGCGCGGGTTGCACGAGCAGCAGCGACGCACCGGTGAGCTCGAGCAGCGCCTTCACCCGGGCGGGCGGCGCGTCGACCGGGATCCCGACGTGCACCAGCCCGGCACGGGCGCAGGCCCAGATGACGACCGCCGCCTCCAGTCCGTTGCGCGCAAGAACCGCCACCCGGTCCCCGCGCTCCAGTCCGCGCGCCAGCAGGGTGGCCGCTGCGCCCTCGACGAGGCGAGCGAAGCCGTCGTACGTCGTGGTGGTCCCGGCCGCCGGGTCGACCAGCAGCACATCGTCCGCCGACGTCGTCAGCGCCTGCTCGAGGACCTCGACGACAGAGTGCGGCCGCTGTGCGTAGCAGCGCAGCGGCACCCCGCGGACGATCTCCTCGACCAGGGCGTCGGGGCCGGCCTGCCGCGACGTGGTCACCGGACCAGGGCGTCCAGCGTTGCTGCGCGCACGTGTCCCGCCTGGCTGTGCACCAGCTGGAACGCGGCGGACCGCAGCAGGCGCTGCGCCGGCTCGCCCAGGTCCATCCCCTGGCCACCGCGGGCGGCGAGAAGTGCTGTGCAGCATTCAATCCCGAGAAGGAGTGCCGAGGCGCGCAGGGACAGCCGCTCGGTCAGCGACTCGGTCGGCTCGACCTCGTCGATCAGCTGGTACGCGGCCCCGCGCAGCTGCAGCACGCGGGCGCGCAGCACCTGTGCGGTTGCCGGTGCGCGCTGCTCGAGCAGGTCCAGTGCGGCGAGCGCGATCCCGAAGGTGGAGGGCTGCACATTGCTGTTGACCTGGCTGTCGGTCTCCGCCCACGGGCCGCGGTCGGTCAGCAGCACCACGTCGGCGTCGGGCAGCATCAGGCCGTCGAACCGCAGGGCATGCGTGGAGGTCCCCGCCATGGCGGCGAGCCCCAGCTCACCGGCGCTGGTCATCTCTGGTCGGTTGCCGGCCGGCACCAGGCCGAACAGCACCTGGTCGCTGTCCTCGACCAGCGCCCCGACGAGCACCACGTCGATCAGCCCCCAGCCGGTGCACCACGGCTGGAAGCCCGAGAGCGACCAGCCCCCATCGACCCGGGTCGCGAAGACCGACGGCTTCGCGGTCCGCAGGTGCGACCAGGCGACACCGCCGAGCTCGCGCCCAGCGCACAGTTCCGGTAGGTGTTTGACTACCAGATCAGCGTTCTCGCTCCTCTTGAGCAGCTTCACGACCGGGCCGTGCTGGAACCAGACGAACCACGCGTCCGGGCTCGCGCCCGCCAGCAGCTCGGCCACCCGGCGCTGCTCGGCCGGCCACGCGCCGCCCAGCTCGGGGATGCCGGCGACAGCCAGCAGCCCGGCGGCCGCCATCCGGTCCATCACGCTGCGGTCGACGCCCTGACGCTCGAGGTGCGCGGCGTCGGTGCCGAGCTCACGCGCCAGCTCGGCCGCGGCCACGACGATGGGGGACGAGTCGAGGTCAGGGCTCATGCGACGACGCTACTGCCGCAGCGCCGAGCCGACCGCGTGCGCTCCGCCGTCGACATGCACGACCGTCCCCGTGGTGGCGGGGAACCAGTCGGACAGCAGGGCCACCACCGCGCGCGCCACCGCCGTACGGTCACCGGCGTCCCAGCCGAGTGGCGCGCGAACGTCCCACTCGGCGGCCAGGGCGTCGCGGCCCTGGAAAGCCTTGGCCAGCAGCGTGCGCTGTGGTCCGCAGGCGACGAGGTTGACGCGTACGCGGTCCGGTCCCAGCTCGCGCGCGAGGTACCGAACGGTGGCCTCGAGCCCCGCCTGTGTGACGCCGAGCCAGTCCTGCCCCGGCCACGCCCGACCGGCGTCCAGGTCCAGCCCGACGACGGAGGAGCCTCGCGCCAGCAGCGGCTGCAGGGCGTGCACGAGCGCTGCGAGCGACCAGGCCCCCGTCTGCATCGTTGGTGCTACCACCTCCCACGGCGTGGCGGCGAACCCGCCGGAGCGATCCGTGTCCGGCAGGTAGGCGATCGCGTGCAGGATCCCGTCGACCCGGTCCCACCCGGCATCCCGAACGGCCCGCTCGAGCTGAACCAGGTCCTCGGGCAGCGTGACGTCCAGCTCGAGGACGTCCGCAGCGACGTCGAGGCGCGGCGCCATCCGCGCCGTGAGCGGCAGCCCGCGGCACACCGGCGAGGTCAGCAGCACCTCGGCGCCCTGCTCGCGCGCGAGCCGGACGACGGCGCTGGCGAGCGAGGACTCGGTCAGCACCCCGGTGGCCACCAGATGCTTGCCGTGCAGCATGGTCGTCATCGGGCGAGCCGGTCGCGCAGCGTCTGCTTGTCGGTCTTGCCGACGGCGTTGCGCGGCAGCGCCTCGACCAGCTCGACCAGCTTGGGCGCCGCGTGGTCCGCCATCTGCTCGCGGACCCATCCGCGGACCTCGGCGGCGCTCAGCGGACCGTTCGCCACGATGAAGGCAGCGACCGCCTCCCCGGCCAGGGTGTCCGGGACCCCGACGACTGCCGCGTCCTCGACCGACGGGTGGCGCCGCAGCAGCTCCTCCACCTCGGCCGAGAAGATCTTCGTCCCGCCGCGGTTGATCATGTCCTTGCTGCGGTCCAGGATCGTGACGTAACCGTCGGCGGACAGGCGCGCGATGTCGCCCGTGTCGAACCAGCCGTCCACGATCGCCGCCGCGGTGGCCGCCTCGTCGAAGGCGTAGCCGGTGGTGACGAGCGACCCGCGCAGCCACAGCTGCCCCGGGTCGCCGGACGCGAGCACCGCCCCGTCGTCGCCGCGGACCTGCACCTCCATGCAGTCCAGCGTCCTTCCGACGCTGCCCGGGTGCGTACGCACGTCCTCGTCCGTCGCGATGCACCCGGGGGAGTGGGTCTCGGACAGCCCGTACACGTCGTGCAGCCGAACGTGCGGCAGCCGCTCGCGCAGGCCGGCCACGAGGTCGGAGGGAAAGGGCGCGCCGCCCGCAGCGAGCCGGGTCAGGGCGGGGAGCCCGGCGAAGCCCGTCACCCGCAGGCAAAGCCGCCACCAGGACGGGACGGCGTACGCCCAGGACACGGCATGCTCGTGCAGCAGGCCGACGTAGTCCCGGGGCGAGGCGGTGTCGACCAGCACGCACGAGCCGCCCGTCAGCATCGCCGGCAGGACGTGCGCGTGCACGGCCGAGATGTAGTAGAGCGGGAACAGCACTGCGGTGACGTCGTCGGGGCCGAGCTGCAGGATCCGCTGGTAGCTCATCGCGGAGTGCACGGAGGCGCGGTGCACAACCTGCGAGGCCTTCGGCCGGCCGGTCGTTCCCGAGGTGTAGACGACGGCGTACGTCGCGTGCTGCTGCGGGCGCTCGGCGGCCGAATACGCCCACGGCCGCGGCGCCGCCGACCGCAGGAACTCCAGCAGCGGCAGCGCATCGGCGGCCCCGGCCGCCCGCAGACCGTCCAGGTGCGCCGCGCTGCCGAGCGCCAGCGCCACCTGCGAGTGCTCGAGCATGTAGCTCCATTGCGGCGCGGCCAGCCGGGTGTTGAGGCCGACCATCACCAGATCGGTTCGGGCGCAGGCGAATACAGCGGTAGCCAGGTCAAGGGTGTTGCCGGACGCCACGGCCACCGAAGAGCCGGCAATGAGGCCTCGCGCCCGCAGAGCCGCTGCGGCCGTCTCGACAAGAGCAGCGAACTGCGCGTACGTCACCGCCGTGCCGTCGACGTCGACGAAGCAGGTCCGCTCCGGCCACCGGCGCACGGCCCGGTCCAGCACGTCGAGAACGGTCGCGGGTCGACGGGCGTAGGACCGGGCCGGTGCGCCGAGCCAGTGCTCGATCACGACCGAATCGCCCGGCCGGTCGTCGAGATCGTGGATCACGGTCTAGCGTTCGCGGGCATGCGGCGGGAGCAGGTGCTGGCGGTCGTACGGGACAAGGCTGTCGAGCTGCTCGACGTCGGCCCCGAGGCGGTGGAGGAGACCACGAGCTTCGCCGACGACCTCGGCCTCGACTCGCTGTCCCTCGTGGAGTGGACGCTCGTGCTCGAGGACACCTTCGACGTCGAGCTGCCGGAGGAGGAGGTCACGGCCGTCGCGACGATCGGCGGCCTAGTGGACCTCGTGCTGCGCCAGAAGCAGCTGTGAGTCAGCACGGCTCCTCGTACGACGTCACGGCTGCACGCTCCGCCATGACTCCGAGGCGCTGCCCCAGCACCCGCAGCGTGTCGGCGCGCACCCGGTAGACCCGCAGGTTCGAGCAGACGGTGCTCTCGACCAGCAGGCTCTGCCGCAGCACCCGCAGGTGGTGGGACACCAGGGGCTGGGACATCCCGGTCGCGGTGACCAGGTCGCGTGTGCACAGCTGCTGGTCGGTGAGCAGCCGCAGCAGCTCGATGCGCCTCGGCTCGGCGAGGGCCGTCAGCACCGCCGCGTTGTCCACTGCGGCATCATGACCCGTCGGGGCTGGCTGCACGTTCACGCTCCCGAGACAACCACAGCGTACGCGGCAGGTGGGGCCTTACTCTTCCCGCCGTGACGGGGAAGTGGAGGGGCCGCCTCGCGCGGCTGCGCATCGAGAAGCCGCCGCAGCTCGTCGCCCTCGGCTTCGCCGCAGTCATCGGCGTGGTGGCCCTGCTGCTGAGCCTGCCGCTGGCGACCGCGTCGGGCGAGGGCACACCGCTTCTCGCGGCGCTGTTCACCGCGACCTCGGCGGTCTGCGTGACCGGCTTGATCGTCGTGGACACGCCCGATTACTTCTCGACCTTCGGCGAGCTGGTCGTCCTGTCCGGCATCCAGGTCGGCGGTCTGGGCATCATGACGCTGTCCTCGCTGCTCGGGCTGCTGGTCTTCCGGCGGCTCGGCCTGCGCAACCGCATGACGGCCGCTGCCGAGAGCAAAGCCCTCGGCATCGGCGACATCCGCCGCGTGCTGCGCTCGGTCATCGGCTTCTCGGCCTTCTTCGAGGCCGTCGCGGCCGTCGTGCTCACGCTTCGCTGGCTGACGACCTACGACGAACCGTTGGGCAGAGCAGCGTATCTCGGCATCTTCCACGCCGTATCGTCCTTCAACAACGCTGGCTTCGCGCTGTTCACCGACAACATGATCGGCTTTCGGGACGACCCGGTCATCAGCCTGACGCTGTGCGTGGCGGTCATTGCTGGCGGCATCGGCTTTCCTGTCCTCTACGAGCTGCGGCGCGAGCTGCGCACACCGGGCCGGTGGACCGTCCACACCCGGATCACGGTGTGGACGACCGTGGTGCTGCTCGTGCTGGGGACGTCGGCGGTGACAGCGATCGAGTGGGACAACGCGCAGACCCTCGGCTCCCTGGGCGTCGCGGGCAAGCTGCTCGTCGGCTTCTTCCTCGGGGTCATGCCGCGCACCGCCGGCTTCAACAGCATCGACTACGCCGACGCCGAGCCGGCGACCCTGTTCGTGACCGACATCCTCATGTTCCTCGGCGGCGGCTCGGCCGGGACCGCCGGCGGCATCAAGGTGACGACTTTCGCGCTGCTGGCGTTCGTCATCTACGCCGAGGCGCGCGGCTCCGCGGAGGTTCATGTCGGCGGCCGATCCGTGCCGCGCGAGGTGCAACGCCAGGCCGTGACCATCGCCCTGCTCGGGGTGGGGCTCGTTGTCGGCGGCACGCTGCTGCTCCTGGTCCTGACCGGCCTTCCGCTCGATGTCGTGCTGTTCGAGGTGACGTCGGCGTTCGCCACCGTCGGGCTCTCGACCGGCATCACGGCGGACCTGCCGGCCGCCGGCCAGCTCCTGCTGGTGGCCCTGATGTTCATCGGACGCCTCGGGCCGGTCACACTGGCTTCGGCGCTGGCCCTGCGCTCACGACCCAAGCTGTACCGCCTGCCGGAGGAGCGACCCATTGTTGGCTGAGCCCGCGAAGGTCCGCCGTGGCTAAGGCCAAGCCGGCTGACCCGGTCCTGGTGATCGGGCTCGGTCGGTTCGGGAGCGCCGTCGCGGAGGCGCTGGTGGAGCTCGGTCATGAGGTGCTCGCCGTCGACGACAACGCCCAGCGGGTGCAGGAGTGGTCCGGCCGGCTCACCTCCGTCGCGCAGGCCGACACCACCTCCGAGGAGGCGCTGCGCCAGCTCGGCGCCGCCGACTTCGCGCGCGCCGTGGTGGCCATCGGCACCGATGTCGAGGCCAGCATCCTGACCGTCGGCGTGCTCGTCGACATCGCCATCCCCTGCATCTGGGCCAAGGCGCTGACCAAGCCGCACGGGCGCATCCTGGAGCGGGTCGGCGCAACCAAGGTCGTCTATCCCGAGCACGAGATGGGCGAGCGGGTCGCGCACATGGTGACCGGCCGGATGATCGACTACGTCGAGTTCGACGAGGGCTTCGCGCTCGTCGAGACCCCGCCGCCGAAGTACGTCATCGGCAAGAAGCTCGGCGAGTCCGGGATCCGCCACGACCACGGGGTGACGGTGGTGTGCATCAAAGCCGAGGGGGACGGTTTCACCTACGCCACGAAGGACTCGCTCATCTCCGGCGAGTCGATCCTCATCGTCGCCGGAGAGACAGCGTTGGTCGAGCGCTTCGCCAACCTGGCCTGATGGTGCCTGCCTGATGGCGTTGTCCAACAGGGTGCCCGGTCCAGGCCGCTCTGCAGGCCGGATGACCGCCGACGTCGTCCTGCCGCGTACGACGGTCGGACCCATCCGGGCCGTGGTCCGCCGCATCCTCATCGCCCTGGCGACCCTGTCGGGCGTCGCTTTGGTCGTGTGGTTCGACCGCGGCGGCTACACCGACACCGCCGACGGCACGGTGGACCTGCTCGATGCGTTCTACTACGCGACGGTCAGCCTGTCCACCACGGGCTACGGCGACATCACCCCGGTGAGTGACCAGGCCCGGCTGGTCAACATCCTCGTCGTCACCCCGCTGCGGCTGCTGTTCCTCATCATCCTCGTCGGCACCACCCTCGAGGTGCTCACCGAGCGCACCCGCGACCAGATCCGGCAGAACCGTTGGAGGTCCTCCTTGCGCGAGCACACCGTGGTCGTCGGCTACGGCACCAAGGGTCGCAGTGCGGTACGGGCGCTGCTGGACGACGGAGTCGACAAAGCCAGCATCGTCGCGGTCGACAACGACCCCGAGCACATCGCCGATGCCGGGGACGACGGCATCGTCGCCGTCGTCGGCGACGGCACCCGGGCCGACGTCCTGCGCCGGGCCGACGTCGAACACGCCCGGCGGGTCATCGTCGCGGTCCCTCGGGACGACGCCGCCGTGCTCGTCACGCTCACCGTGCGCCGGAACAACCCCACGGCGTACGTCGTCGCCGCCGTCCGCGAGAGCGAGAACGCCCCACTGCTGCGCGAGGGCGGGGCCGACGGCGTCGTCGTGTCCTCCGAGGCCGCCGGTCGACTGCTCGGCGTCGCCGCCACCAGCCCCGCGACGGGAGGGATCTTCGAGGACCTGCTCGTCCCGGGCTCGGGCCTCGAGCTGTCGGAGCGCGGTGTGACCCGGGAGGAGGTCGGGCTCGTTCCGCGGGCCTGCAACGACCTCGTCGTCGCGGTCCTGCGCGACGGACAGACGACGTTGTTCACCGAGCAGGCCGGTATCAAGCTGCGTCGCTCGGATCGCCTCGTGGTCGTCCGGGGTGCGGCCGACCGGTCGGTGCGGGCCTTGACGCCCACCGAGCCGGCGTCCTGACCGCGAGATCTTGGGAGCGGCCGGCTAGGTCTCCTCGAGGGCGACCAGCAGCCGGCGCAGGGAGTCCAGCCGGGCAACGCTTGCCCCCCCGCTGGCCGCCCAGGCATCGAGCGTGCAGCCGATCGTGCCGGGTACGTGCGGGCAGCCCGGTGGGCAGTACGCCGCACCCGCCGCGAGGTCGGGGAAGGCGGCGAGCACCCGCTCGGCGGTGACGGCCCCGAGCCCGAACGACCGTACGCCCGGGGTGTCGACCACGGTCCCGCCGCCGGGAAGTGGCAGCGCCACCGCGGAGGACGAGGTGTGCCGCCCCTTGCCGACGCCGGTCACCTCGCCGACCGCCCGGAACGCATCGGGCACCAGATGGTTCACCAGGGTCGACTTCCCGACGCCGGACTGGCCGAACAGGACGCTGGTACGGCCGGCGAGCCGCCCCCTCAGTTCGGTCACCCCGGCGTCGTCCGCACCAGGCCCGGTGACGACCGCCTCGACGCCGAGCGGGGCGTAGAGCGCCAGCAGCTCGCCCGGGTCGGCGAGGTCGCGCTTGGTGAGGCAGAGCAGCGGCACCAGCCCGCCGTCGTACGCCGCGACCAGGCAGCGGTCGACCAGCCGCGGGCGGGGCACCGGGTCGGCGAGGGCGGTGACCACGACGAGGACCTCGGCGTTGGCGACGACCGCCCGCTCGACCGGGTCGCTGTCGTCGGGCGTACGCCGCAGCAGGGACGTCCGGGGCTCGAGCCGCACGATGCGGGCGAGCGCGTCCGGGCCGCCGGTCCGGTCCCCGACGACGGCGACGCGGTCCCCCACCACGACGCCGCGCCGGCCCAGCTCGCGGGCCCGGACGGCGGTCAGCAACGCCCCGTCCGCACCACGCAGCCGGTATCGGCCGCGGTCGACCGACAGGACGTCGGCCGGGGAGGCGTTCTCGTGCGCGGGACGGGTGCGGGTGCGCGGTCGCGAGCTGCGGCCCGGCCGGACCCGCACGTCGTCCTCGTCGAGCTCGCGCGGGCTCATGATGCGCGCGGGGTCACAGGCCGAGCATCCTGGTCCACGAGCCGACGAAGTCCGGCACGGTCTTGCGGGTCGTGGCGACGTCCAGCACGCTGATGCCCTCGACGCCCAGGCCCAGCACCGCCCAGGCCATGGCGATGCGGTGGTCGTCGTAGCTCGCCAGCGTCAGCCCGGTCAGCGCTCGGGGCGTGACGGTCAGTCCGTCCGGCGTCTCTTGGACGTCCCCGCCCATGCGGTTCAGCTCCGTCGCGAGCGCCGCCAGACGGTCCGTCTCCTGCAGCCGGATGTGCGCGACTCCGAAGAAGTGACTGGGGGAGTCGGCCAGCGCCGCAAGTGCGGTGAGCACAGGAGTCAGCTCGGGGGCGTCGCACAGATCGGCCTCGATGCCGTGCAGACCGTCGCCGGCGGTCACGGTCACGGCGTCGTCGGTGCGACTGACCCGCCCGCCCATCGCCTCGAGCAGCTCAGGCAGAACCGCGCCGGGTTGCACCGTGGTGCGCGGCCACCCCGGAACCGTCACGGAACCGCCTGCCACCAGGGGCGCCGCCAGGTAGGCCGCAGCGGTGGACAGGTCCGGCTCGACGGTGACGTCCCGGGTGTGCAGGGACCCCGGCTCGACCCGCCAGGTGTCAGTGGCGCCGTCGTCCACCGTGGCGCCGGCGTCCCGCAGCGCCGCCACGGTCATCGCCAAGTGCGGGGCGCTCGGCAGCGCCGGCCCCTCGTGCCGCACGGTGATGCCGCAATCGAAACGGGGCGCGGACAGCAGCAGCCCACTGACCAGCTGCGAGGACTGTGAGGCGTCCACAGTGACGGTCCCGCCGTGCAGTGCGCCCCGACCGCGGATGGTCACCGGCAGTCGGTCGATCCGGTCGAGCTCGGCGCCGAGCTGGCGGAGCGCGGCGAGAAGCGGCCCGAGCGGGCGCTCGCGTACCCGCGGGTCACCGTCGAAGCGGACGTCGCCGGTGATCAGCGTCGCCAGCGGCGGCAGGAAGCGGGCGACCGTGCCGGCGTTGCCCACGTCGACCGCCCCGGCGATCGGGTGCAAGGGCCCGGGTACGCCGTTGACCTCCCACGCACCGTCCGGACCGTCGGTGACGTCGACGCCCAGCACCCGCAGGCCCGCCACCATCAGCTCGGTGTCCCGACTGCGCAGGGGTCGGCGTACGACCGAGGTGCCCTCGGCGAGGGCGGCGAGCACCAGCAGGCGATTTGTCTGGCTCTTGGAGCCGGGCAGCGGCATCACCGCGTTCAGGGCCTGGTCGGCTCGGGGGGCAGGCCAGGCTGGAGATGTCACGGTCTCAGCCTCCCATCTGCCGCCGGCGGGCTCACCGCGACGGAATGCCGGCTGACCTTGCGTTCCCGGCAGAACCAGATGCGCAGCTCTCCATTTTGAGCCCGTCACTAAACGTAGTCGACGCCGTTACTGTCAGTAGTAGACCTGGACGCCGCCGACCCGGGCGTTGAGGGGTGCCAGCTCGACCTGCCACATGTTGTCGGCGCATCCGCGTCGGCCGGAACCTGTCAACCTTTTCGGGGCAGTTGATCTCAACTATTTCTGAGCGGCATCCTCTGTTGCGGTTGGTCGGTTGATCCAGGCCGGTTCGGGCAGTCGTGGCGGCTGCGGTGGACGGCGGAACCG
>JAABUN010004918.1_pt1 | contig 17348 bp, 18 predicted proteins | sample 5559311 | NCBI WGS metagenome assembly JAABUN01 (sample SAMN10711877, study PRJNA513370) | rock metagenome | isolation source: Antarctica rocks | place: Antarctica: Victoria Land, Siegfried Peak sud
GCTCTCTTAGGCATGTCTTATTATACAGCATTGCGCTATCTAATTCTAGGCACAGAGACTACCTCTGCGTGGCGGGCTTATATCCCCATAGATAAATCTAGGGGGCTTACGCCCGCGTGTACTAAAGTTCGCCCGCTCGACCTTTCTTGTGACGAACTCGTCGGCGTCTTCTGAATTTCTTGCCCACTCCAGCAGCATTCGGACGTTATTTATGTCGGTAGCGTTTAGTGGGCCGGTGATCAGCGCGAGCTGGTCGTTACCTTCTTGGAACAGGCTGGGATTACAAAAATCTTGCCAAGCTGCGTGGATGACCTCGCTGAAGACCGGATTGCTTTCGGTAAAGCCAAGGGTGTGCTTTACCTGCGCGAGAAGCTTTGCTCGCTTTCCGCTCGTCGAATTACCGACGAAAACGATGAAGTCATCCGTTTCGTAATCGGCGAACCTTCCCTGCAACTTGATCTTGCTGATCGGCCAAGATGGAAGGGTCGGGCAGCTGCTCTGCGCGAGCATCAGGATCACGAACGCCGTCTGAACCTGGTTTTCGAACCTCTGACCACCACCACCAGTCGAAAACGGATTACTGAGCTCTTTCGGCATTCTTTAGAGGTCTGCCCTGAGCCGTTCGGTGAGTGCTGTTAGTCCCAAAGGCAAAGGTGTGAGGGCAGGCACCCCGCGTCCTTGGTCGCGCGTCCTCACGCAGCTACTTCCATCTCCGGATAGTGTGCGGCCGCTAAGACCGATACCGACGGGGATATGCCCGTGGTAGTGATGCGCGACCTCTTCGAGGAGCGTAACGCGGGCACGTTCAGGCGTCTGATGCCGGTTTAACACGACCAAGAGCTTTCCTGTAGGTAGTTCGTTGCCCATACCAGACCACGCTTTGGCGTCTAAACTGTTCATCTCCGTAAGAAGCGCTTCGGGTAAGTTGGTGAGTTCATCAGGATACTTCAGCACGACGCCAAGCTCGGCTAGCAAGCTAAAGGGATCGAAAGGCTCATAAGGCCCGACCCCTGCCTTTGCCCTAAGTGCCCTAGCGCTCTCCTCAAAGTGATGCATAATGTCTTGGGTTAGTTGGGGCTTAGGCATAGGGTCTCCTTAAACCGTTTCTTCGCTCGTTACGGCTTCATAAGCGAACTGGAACATTCGCGCAAGATTTTCGGCAGCTTTAGCGCTTAGTTTGGGGTCGGCGCGCAAAAAGGCAGAGACCTGATTCGGTACGTTCGCAGGCGGAACCATCTCTGCTAGATTCTGTGCAGTCTCAACACCGCGTCCGTATAGCTCTCCACGCGGACTGACCTCAAAGTGTTCTTCCATCTGAAACGAAATGTCCATCGCCTCGAGGATGCGCTGTGCGCGTAGAGCGGTGACGCCGTGGTACTCGTTGCGTTCGTCGCGCGATACTTGCGCGTCGGATATCCCGAGCTGCCGAGCAAGTTCTTTCTGACTCCAGCCCTTGGCGATACGTGCGCCTATGAGCCACCGACCGACGCTTTCTAAACTCTCAAGCGTGCCGAGGTCGCCCCGCTTCATATTCTCGTAAGCCAAGACCTCTTCCTCGAGCTGGGCTCGAAATGAAAGTAGCGGATGCAGGGCGCGTTCGAGCGCGTCGCCCATTAGTCCAGCCTCCATGAGCTGGCTCTTCTGGGCTTCCAGCTGGGCTTTTCCTTCCGCGAGCTGTTTGAGCGTTCTTTGGTATTCGCTCTCGGTGCGGATCATCGTAGACCTCCTTCCTTTTTTGGTGAGACGATCCCCTTCTGGGCAAAGGTGGCGCGTTGCAACCGGAACGCCGAGGGAAACGTCAGAGGTTGACCGTACTGGTCGGTAATTCCTGAAAACTGCCGGTAGTGAGGGAAAAGCTCGACCCCGTAGCGGTGCCACATAGGAAGTTGCTTTTTGATATGGCCCCGGTAAGGCCGCCGCGTCGCCGGATCCCACGTCCAAACCTTATGAGGGTCGAGAGCGTTGAGCTGCCGCGTGAGGTCGTCGAGCGCGTTCGCATCACAGGTAAAGTAACCGTCAATGTCATTAGGATGGGCTTTGTCTTCAACAAAAGATCCGTCTAACACAACCTCGTCAACCCCCACCTCCCACAACTGCTTCACAAGAATTTCAGCCTGGTTGACCAGCTGCAAGCGCCAATCCCGATCCCAGCCTTCGCGGTCGTTTTCTACTAAGGGCGATCTGCGAAGCTCAGAGAAAGTGGTGGGGTAATCGCCTAACGGTAGTAACCCTCGGTCATCAAAGTCGGGTATCGGCACTTCAGTATATTAACACAAATGATGATAATTTTCTACATAATAAACATCTAGGGTAATTTTTAGACTCCGTTGCATGTTTGTCAATGAGATGGAATCTGTACCCAGTACCGCCCCACCCGGTTCGCCGCAGGCTCAAGCCCCTTGAGCAGCCCTAGCTCAACCAGCCTTTGCAACGCTTCGGTTGCGTTCCGGTGCGAGATACCCAGCAACGCCAAGCTGCCTGACCGACACCTTGACCTTCGAGGTAGAGATACACCAGCCGCGTGGTTGGCGTCTCACTTTTGAGCGCTTCGAGCAAGTGGGACGGGTCTCTCGGCGCGTCCGTCCTTAGCGTCAAGATACTTGTTGGGTTTCCCCTCGGTTCTACCGTTTGGTACACCGCTCGAACTCTGGCGTGGCGCTCGTCTAACTAATGCTCTGTTCCTCAAAGGCGGTAGACAAAAACGTGTTTACGGTAACGAGGGGAGGGCGGAGGCCGTCCCCATACCCAAGGTTTTGCCCGGTTGTTGAGCTGCTGGGTCGTGAGTTTAGTGGCGTAGTTGATTTCCTTAGCATCCACGAAATCCTGTCCTGCTAGGGCGTTGCGCCGGAATAAGCGCCACCAAGCTTCTTGCAGATTCAACCAGCAGGCTCCTTTGGGAATGAACGTTTGGATAATGCGGGGATGCTCTGCAAGCCACAAGCAGGTACCCTGGCTTTTGTGGCTGCTGAGGTTATCGGTGATGATGTTCAGTTGGCCCTCGGGATTGGCCTGCTCGAGCGCCGCGAGTAGCTCGATGTAACCTGCCGTATTTCTGGATGTCGAGGTAAGCGTTAAAGCTTGACCGTGCCGGATTCGCAAAGCCCCGTAAACCCAGACTTTCTCTGGACCGCGACCATACTCCAGGGGTGCTTTGATGCGGTGACCGTTAGGCGACCAGGCCGACACGGGGGGAAAAGCACCTGGGGTGATGGGTCCAAGTTCGTCGACACAAACGGTCGTCGTACCTACCGGGGGGTCGGTGTAGAGCGCGACGACCGCTGTTCTTTTTGGATGAAGTCAGGGTCACTGCTTTCTGCCCAGCTGCGCACTTGCTGCCAGCGTACCCCTTCAGCGAGGAGAATGCGCCTGATCTGAGAGCGCTTTACCAAGATTCCTTGGGTTTGCGCCGAGTCCGCGAGCGCATCAAGGGACCAGCAAGCCTCACCTTGGTCATCTCTTGCCACTAGCTCTCCCCCTTGGCGGCGAACCGGCTTGCCAGGTGGGGGCGAGGCCACCAGAGCAATGATCTTGCTCCGTTCGGCCTGTGTGAGGCGGGGCTTGCGACCTGCCCCAGGCCGGTCACCGAAACCCGCTAGGCCTTCAGCGTTGAAGCGCGCAAAACGCTCCCTAACCGTTTGTGGATGGCACCGTAACTCCTTAGCGATAGCCTTAGTTCTCAACCCCGTCCAGCTCATCACAATCATGCGCGCTCGTATGAGCCAGTCCCCTGGCGCATGTCGGCTGTTGGCGAGCTTATGCACCTTACTTGCTTCAACTTCGTCTCTTGGCGGGCGAGCACAGAGCAGCTTGGGCACGGCAACCTCCGGTTTCTGCAGCAGGGTAGCTGCTGTACCGTTAATCTATACCTTGATTGAGGAACAGAGCATTAGCAGCCGGAGGATACCAAGACAAGGGTGCGCTGAGCTGGCGACCGTCTTGTAGCGTCACGGTTAGCATCTGGGCGTCCACACAGACGTTCGTCTTCTTAACGCATATCTTTAGTCATTGTACTTAAATACTTTGATTTGATAACCGTTGGGGTCTCTGATAAAAAACCCATAAGGACCCTGCGCCTTACTGTACAGGTCTCGCATGTCTCGACCCATCAGCGTATGTGAAACTAGCTTTTGAAACATTCGGTCTACTGCGCCAAAGTCCTCAAGCTCAAGACCAAGATATTGAACCGTTGCAGGACTTAGTGGCTCGTCTGAACGGTCGAAGATCAACGTAAAGCCGTCGGCAAAGTTTAGCCAGATACGCCCACCTTCAGGATCATACTTAGCATCATCACAACCCAAGATGGTCGTGTAAAAAACGTAAGTACCTTCAAGGTCATTAGTTTTGAGTGCTAGGTGTTGGATTCGCATCTGCCTTACCTCCTCAAACACCAAGAGGATGCACCCTGCTAACGCTTTTTGGGATTAGGAATCCCCAGCGCTTCGTAGACCTCAGCATCTACCTCCGGCCCTTCATCGAAAAGCTCTTCGGCCACATCGTGGGTCTCCCACCAGTCCGCTTCCTGCTCACGGGTCATCGCCTCAAAGTCGGGCAGCTCATCCGCTGAAGAAACAAGCGTGCGCTTGGTGTCCCGAAAGTTTCTACTCTTAAGCGTGCTCATTGCTGCCAGTATAGACGGTGGTCTTTATCGACCGCGTCGAACGCGGTAACAACTCTGACCCCCTCCGGAAGTCGCTCGAAGATAACCCGTAAGTAACTACCGCTCTCACTCCTGGCGATTAGCTGATACCGCTCCTGCACGTCCCGGTAGGAGATCGGCAGGTGGTGGTAGAGATAGACAGCGTGGTTGGTGACCAGCTTGGCATAACGGTAGCCTTTCGGGCTTTCGGAGGCGTCGCTCATTCTCAGAGCCTACCTGATCCAAAATAACTTGACGCAACCGGTCAGTAACCTATTACACTGGAGCCAGGTCGACGAACTTCTGTCGCTCCGCTGTAAATACCAGTGTTAGTGTCTCGAGCAATCAGTTGAACTGAACCACCTGATTCCCAAGGACCAGTAATATCGACGTGATGCCCCAAACCAACTAACTGTTCGATAACTTTTGAACCAACCCTCGATTCAAGCTTGAGAGTTTGGCCACCCAACGTTAACTGGTCGCCGAGAGTAAAGCGCGGTGCGTCAATCGCGCTCTGCGGATCCATATCGAAGTCGAGTACATTGGTCAAGATTTGCAAATTCGTCTGGACTTGCCAGTGTGCTCCAGGTGTTCCACCTACAATGATAGGGTGATCGTCTTGGTAAACCACGTACGTGTTAAGCGTATGAACTGGTCTCTTTCCAGGTGCCAAACAGTTGGGGTGGCGCGGGTCGAGTTCGAATCCGAGCATTCGGCTGTTCATAAGAACACCTGTTTCGCCCATGACGACACCAGAACCTGAGAATAAACTATGAATATACGAAACCATCAGCCCGCTTTGATCAGCTGTGCAGAGGTAGGTTGTGTCTCGGTGCTTGCTGACGGGAACTGGCCTGGCCGCCGCACGCTTGGGATCAATGCGCGCCGCTTGTTCTTTGGCATATTCGCTTGACAAGAGTTGCTCGATCGGCACGTCGACAAAAGCTGGATCGCCAAGATGCCCAATGCGCGCTTCAAACGCTAGCTTCGTTGCCTCGACAAGCAGATGGAGAGTATCTGCGGAGCCTTGCCCAGTTGCCTGTAAATCAAACTCTTGCAGGATATTTAGGGCAATCAAGACGATCAAACCTTGCGAAACTGGAGGTTGCTCGAATACCACATATCCTCGGTAGGTTGTGGAAAGGGGTTCAAGTGTTTCGGTCTTGTGAGAGGCAAAGTCATGATGGGTAAAAAGCCCTCCGTGGCTGCTCGAGTACGCCACCATCTTTTCGGTTAGCTCCCCGTCGTAGAATGCTTTTTCCCCATCTGCGCCGATCAGACGGAGGCTCTTAGCGAGTTCGGATTGCTGCCATATCGTTCCGACGCGAGGGACCTCGCCATTGGGCAAAAACGTCTTTGCACTTTCCGGGCTTCTGCTGTATTTGTCGGCGTCCAACGCTATCATTTGGTGCAACCGCTTGGTTACGGGGACGCCCTCCTGAGCGTAAGCTGCCGCAGGTTCAAGCAGTTCGGCAAGCGTCATTGTTCCGTACCGTGCGGCGACTTGCCCCCAACAGTCAACCGTGCCGGGTACAGCCGCGCTCAAAAGCCCATCTTTGGGAATCGTCTTTGTCTGGTCGAAACGGTTCAGGGTCGCATTTTCAGGCGCCCGACCGCTTCCGTTTATAGCAACGACTCCTTGAGCGTCGGGCAAGCTAATCTGTACAAACGTGTCGCCGCCCAGATGTCCGTTTCGTGGTTCAACCATGGTAAGAACCGCTGCCGCAGCGATAGCAGCGTCCACCGCATTCCCGCCGCGGCGCATAACGTTGATCCCTACGCTAGTTGCGTAAGGATGTGCAGAGCAAACGATCCCTTGCTGAGCCATAACGACGTCGTTGGGGGGTGCCCCGTAGTTATCAGAATCCGAAACCATTACGCGCTTCCTCTCTTCTCGATGTTCTCGAGCCAGTCTTGTAGGAGGCACAAGAACCGCGTTGCCTCTTCAATAAAGGGATAGTGGCCGGTGTTTTCAAAAACCTCTAACGTACTTTGACCAAGACCAGTCGCTAGACCCTCAGCCTGCCGAACCGAGGTGATCCAGTCGTGTCGCCCAGCGGTAATGAGAACTGGTATTCGTACTTCTGAAAGCCGCTTCCGCAGGTCGTAAGTGCTAAGCGTGGGCAGTATAGCTTTACGTGTCATAATCGAATAACTCAAGGTATCTGCCAGTCGGTAAACTTCAGACGACGGCAACATATGAAAATAGAGGGGGAATATCTCGCGCCAGGCCATATGGAAGTCTTCGTTGCTTTTAATCGAATCGTTCCAGAGCGCCTCGAGTGCGCTGAGCATCTTGGCCGAAGCGTGGCGCTTAGCATATGCCAACGAATCTCCGCGAAACCCGTGGCTTGCTGCTGCACCAACCAAAACAAGCCCTTTTATTTTATGTGGGTACAGGAGGGCAACAAGGAGACTCAAGAAGCTCCCGTACGAGCTGCCTAAAAGATACACGTGGGTGCTGCCAACTGCCTCGATAACCTCTTGTACCGCCGCTGCCATCGAGGTGAGCGAGAAATCTTGTGTCGGTTGGGAGGCTCCGTGGCCGGGGAGGTCTAGATAGACAAGTCGGTGTTTATCAGCAAGTGGATCCAGATAGGGGCTGAATAGCTGGTGATCGGTGCCGGGGCCGCCATGAACAGCAACCAATGTGCTACCGTTCCCGAGAACAGTGTACGCAACGCCTGTAGCTGTCACTCTGTCGAGGCTAGCCACTTTGTTTTATCCTTGGATCAAGCGCATCTCGAAGACCGTCACCGAGGAAATTGAATCCCAAGACAGTAATCACGATCGCTGTCCCCGGCGCGATCGCAAGCCACGGTGATTCCTGAATGTATCCTTTGGCAACGTTAATCATCGCGCCCCAGCTTGGAGTAGGAGGTTGAACGCCTAGACCTAAAAAGCTTAGCCCCGCTTCCGCAATGATGGCCGCTGGTATATTGATCGACGCGAGTACGATAATTGGAGCCATGATGTTGGGGAGGATATGCCAAAACATCAGGCGAAAATGACTGGCTCCTACTGCGTTAGCTGCTTGGACATAGTCTAAGTCGCGCACGGAAAGCACCTGACCGCGAGCAAGCCTCGCGAAGTCCGGCACACGTGTTACGCCAATGGCAAACATGACATTGCTAAGACTCGGGCCAAAAACTGCCGTAATGCCGAGAGCAAGGATCAGGGCTGGAAATGCCATCAGGCCGTCCATGATGCGCATAATCAAACTATCTAAAAACCCACCAACGTAGCCAGCTAAAAGGCCCAAAAAAGTTCCCGCAACGAGGGCGATGCCTACAGCAATGAGTCCCACTTGCAAGGATACTCGCGCGCCAAACGCTACCCGCGTCATCGTATCTCGCCCCAACTCATCGGTTCCCAGCAAATGTGCAGCGCTAGGTGCCTCAAGAATATTTCCGACTCCTACCTGGGCCGGACCGTATGGCATGATCAGGGGAGCGAAAAGACCCAAGAGTACGGTGAACAAAACGAGCGGTGCACCTATGCCAATCAGCTTGTGGCGGACGAATAAGCGTTTGAGACGCCATTCGCGTGTTTTTTGGTCTGTTGGACGTGTCACGTTTTCTGTTTTGTCGCGCTGGTTAACAGACTGGTTCGGGGGATTACGAGCCATAAGCTAAGCATAGGAGATCCGAGGGTCAAGAGCTGCGTAAAGCAGATCAGTCACGAGGTTACTAAAAACTCGAAAGAGGACAATGATAAGAATGACGCCCTGCACGATTGGGAAGTCGCGCGCAAAAATGTTGTCTACGACGAGTCTTCCTAGTCCAGGAAGGGAAAATACGGTTTCTGTAAGGATCGCACCCCCAAAAAGGGCGCCTGCTTGGAGTCCAATGATGGTAACAACGGGTAAAAGCGCGTTCTTGAGGGCGTGCTTGCCGATAACCCATGATACTCTGAGACCTTTTGAACGTGCCGTCCGTACGTAGTCTGCCTGCAGCACCTCAAGTAAGCTGGATCGCATCATACGTGCGACAACGCCAGCAAAAGCGGTTCCTAAGGCGAACGAGGGCATCAGCATGAGTTTGAGGTTGCTGAGCGGAGCTTCATTGAAAGGGACATAGCCTCCGGGCGGAAGCCAGCGAAGTCCGAGCGAGAAAATCAGGATTAACAAGATTCCCAGAAAAAAGTTGGGAACGGAAATGCCAAGTAGCGCGATGGCAGTACTAGCAATGTCAACTAGGGAGTTGCGGTTTGCTGCGGCTAAAATACCTATGGGTATACCGATAACTAAAGCCACGATTAAAGCTAGTACCGAAAGCTCGATGGTTACCGGTAGGCGTTCGTTGATTGCCTCTACAACCGGTTGGTTTGTTCTAAATGACCGGCCGAGGTCACCCTGAAGTAGTTTCCCCAACCATCGGCTGTATTGCATTACGAGAGGCTGATCCAAACCAAGCTCGGTGCGTAACGCAGTTTTTGCCTCTTCCGTGGCGTAATCACCGAGCAGAATTGATGTTGGATCTCCAGGCACAAAATGTAACATCGAGAAAACAGCTACGCTGACGAAAAACAGAACCGGCAGCGTCGTGGCGATGCGCTTAGAGATAAAGGACAACACAAAGTTGTCCTAACGCTCTAGATATGTCGTTTTGAACCGCATCAAGCCATCCGGGGTTACTTCGAAGCCTTTCACACTGTCGACCTTCGCAAATGCGCTGGGCTCAAAGTAGGTAAACATATAGGCGACATCTTCGTTGATGATGTCTGAGATCTGTTGATAGATGTGGATACGCTCCGCGCGGTCCGAAGTTTGTCGCCCGTCAGCAATAAGTTTGTCAATCTTAGGGTTACTGTAGCGACCGTAATTGAAGGCGCCGTTGGTGTGAAAGATAGGTTCTATGTTCCCGTCCGGGTCAATGCGACCACTCCAACCAAGGCTTAACGCATCAAAATCGTTGTCTTCTCCGGCTTGGAGTAGCGCACCAAATTCCAGTGATTGAACTTGAACCCTGATGCCAACTTCAGCGAGCTGTGCTTGTATGAGCTGAGTCACTAACTGACCAAGTGGCGCGTTGGCAACTTTCAGCACCATATCAAAGCCGTTAGGCTGCCCTCCTTCAGCAAGTTTCTGCCGCGCGAGCTCCGGGTCGTAGGTAGTGACAGAAAGCTCAGGATCAAATGCCCAACTGCTTGGTGGCACAGGACCACTGGCAATCTGCCCCACATCGCGGTACGCGATGTTTAACAGTGTTTCTCTATCGATTGCATGCGTAACTGCCTCCCTGAGGCTTTTATTCGCAAGCGGTCCTGCCGACGTGTTGATCCACAATCCTTGGTATCCAACGCTCGGACCTTCCAAATAGCTGATACCTGAAGTTGTTTCGATAGTCGGAACATCTTTTGGGTCAACGGCGTACAAAAAATCAACAGCGCCAGTTCTCAAGCTGGTCAGTGCCGCCGTCGAGTCTGGTACAGGGCGGTACACAATTTGATCCAGCAGAGGGAGACCCGACTCCCAGTAGCCCTCGAACCGCTTGAAGGTGCTGTGGTCGTCTCGGACGTGTTCAACAAACTCGAAGGGACCTGTTCCAACTGGATTTCTAGTAAGGTCGTCGCCGTACTTTTCACGTGCAACAGGCGACACGATGTAACCCGCTCGATCGGTGAGGATAGCCAATAGCGGGGCAAAAGGCTCGTTTAGTGAGACCTTGACAGTATTGTCGTCTACAACGGTAACTTCGCTTATGCTTGAAAGCTCGGGGCGCCGAGGAGACGCGTTGGCTTCATCTAAGATCCAGTCGAAATTGCTCTTGACCGCCTGTGCATTAAAGTCGGTGCCGTCATGAAACTTGACTCCCTGACGCAGATGAAAAATGTAGGTGGTTTCATCAGGTGTATCCCACGATTCGGCAAGTTCAGGAACAATGTTGAGATCTCTATCGACCGTCACGAGTGTATTGTAAATCGAGGTATAAACACTTCGGTCAATACCTGCTGAAGCGCCATGCGGGTCAAAGCCGATGAAGTCAGAGTCTAGCGCAACAGTTAGCGTACCCCCAGGAGTACCTTGCGGCGTAGCCATCGCATGCTGCGACGTATAAATGCCAACAACCAATGTAAGAAAGAGGCTAAAGAAGATTTTGGGCAAAAACCCTTTATGACGCCCGAACTTGGCTGTAACTGTTCCTCGATGTGTATTCATACATGCCTCCACAAATGGATTTAAGTTTTTGACAAGATGTTGTATAGGTTCAATTTAGCTTGCAAGCTGGGTGCTCGCGTTCGTTGTCCTTTTTCTGGATTCAGCAAAGTGTTTCGGGCATAAACCCGGGCGGGGTTTGCTCAAGCATGGTAAATCCTTCCAGAAATGAGACTGATACGCTTTCGAGGATGAGATAGAGATCGTTTAGCCCCTTTCGGTGGAACAGGCTCAGAGAGCATTTTTCTGCTTGGTCTTAAGCTATCTCATTTGCTTACTTTGTGCAACACTTTGGAATTTTCGGCAGAGCTAAAGAGGTAATATTTGGTTGTAGTAGTGGATAAAGAGCCAGATGGCCCCGATATGGTTGTCTAGCTTTTTAGAAAGCGCCAAGGGCTTGCGTACCAAACGGCTTACTCGTTGTCTCAAGGTACAGTTAAGAGGTAGCGACACTTCGGCCCTTTCCTCGTTTAGAACAAAATTCGCCAGTCCCTTATTGCGGAGGTGATGAAGTACCAACCCGACTAAGCTTGTGATTTAACCCCGAGAAGTTTTCGGATATAGCCTTTCTGGTGGTTTATGGAGATGTTTGGCGTTACTGGTACGCCTCTGCCGTGCTGGGAAGCGCGTTGCTCTGCCAGAAAGCCTGCCTCTAGGCCGTCCCGGTGACGTGCCGCAGGGTTTTGGTACAGACGCAGGTGTGCCGAGTGCTGGCAGAAGTTCGATAAACCCTTAGCGAACCCTACTCGGCGTCATCCTTGGTCGTTGTTGAGAACGCTGCCAGGGTAATTTCACGTCCTCCACCATGCTCTTAGCAAGTCTAAGTTGAGTGAAGGCAAGCAGCACCAGCCATGACCAGAGGTCGGCCTGCTCGGGGTGCCTAAGGCGAGGTGTTTGCCAATTGAGCATAGTCTTTAGGAACCTGAAAGTGTGCTCGAGGTCAAAGCGCCTGACGTAAGCACGCCAGATGAATGCTAGGTCGGGTTTTCCGGGACCCCGCCACCACAACCAGAAAGCTCTAGGCTTACGGGTTTCCCTGGGCAACTTGGAGACCTCGAGTAAGATGAGGGTGCCCTTGAGGATAGCTCTTGTTTTACGCGACCCGCGACCCGCGTGGTTCTGGACTTTTGCGTGTAGGCCGCGCCAAGCTCTGACCCGCACATATCCGTAGCTGCTATTGTCTTCGTCGTGCTCAAAGTCGGGTTTAGACCAGGTGTCAGGGTCATTACAGACGAATTTCGCACCATGCTGTCTCGGTCTCCCGCCCAGAGGCTTTGGATCGTATATAGGATCGAAATAGAAACAGCGATTACGTCTTAAGCGCACGAGTACGGCTGCTTCATCTTCGGCTGCGTGCTCAGCAAGCCGGGTGGGATCATAGCCAGCATCAAAGGCGAAGAGGGGTTTGACACCTGAGGGTAAAAGGGCAATAACGGCGCGCATCTGCTGTCCGGCGATGTCGTGAGCATCCATTTCGATAGGCACGCGACTTACGTTAACGGGTGCTGTCCAACTGCTGCTGACCTCACCGAGCTGAGCACACCACGAGTAGCTCCAGCCTGCAACTACCGGCTTACCCGCTGAGTGACGGCTCGAATGGTAGTAGATGCCGCGCTCGGGACTGGTCTCAGCATCGCTGCGAATATAGGTGCTGGTATCGATGGCATACACGGGCCTATCTGTTTTCGGGAGAGTGCTCGCCACCAATCGGCGAGTACCTTCAACATCCATCCGTCCCTTGGCCAGCGCCGCATAAAGGCTGCCGTGGCCACGTCGGTGAGCAGCTTGCAAACTCAGGTAGGCAAAACTTGGTACGAGTCCTACGCTGATCGCTCCGTCGATGACGTCGCAGAGCGCGTCAGCTCGGTGAGTACATAGATCATGGATTCTTTCCCTGAACTCGCGCAGTCGTTCAACTCCTGTTTTCTCCATCTCTCACGCTACTACCTTTGTGAAAACAGTTAAATCACAAGCTAAGTGAACAAAACAACAAGCCCTAAGAGCAAGCTGTATCCAGCCCAGTTAGGTATAGGCCGGTTACTCCGAGGTATAGAGCGAGAGCGAAATGAGGCGATCGCGGTAGCGATAATAGGCACCGTCAGTAAAAGCACACAGAACACCGAAGCGACCAAGCGGTTGATGGTCTTGCCTAGCTCCAAGGGAATCGTGACCCCGAATACCTCTCGATTTACGATTTGCTCATAGGAAGAGAAGTTCGTGTAATCAGGGATGGGATCAAAGAAAAAGTCCATGCCGATCTGTTGCCACAGGGCAAAGCCAAAACTACAAAGAGAGAAAAGAAGCAGTAGCCAGTTTGGGAGTCCCTGGCCTTTGGGCAAAGGATGATTTACACGGGAGAACACCGGCCCGATAAACGCCATGCCGAAAAGGTAGCCGAAGTAAGGGATACTCGCTAAAGTAAAGGCCAGCCAATAAGCCTCTCTCATGTTCGCCCACTTATACACAAAAACGGGGACATGTGTCCAGCTGCTTCGTCACCCTTTTGCCCATCGTAGATCTCTCTCCCGCAGGATTGTAGTTCCTGCTTTCCGTGTCTACTTAAGCCGACTAAGACCACTTTGGTGTATGGTCTGACGATAGACTTGAGCACCAAGGCGTTCTTCAAGCAAGCGGTAGAACGCAGCTGTGTCGTTCCCGATGAGGTCATCACCGAGTACGAAGTTTGAGCGAAGCGTACAAACTCCAAATGTACTCACGAGCCGTGAAGCAGCATGCTCCGAAGGCAAAGTATGGCCAGACGGGACTGCACTGCAAGCGGGCGTTCACCACCAAGCCCATCGAGCGCTCGCACGTTCCCATCAAGGACCGCTTGAGGTCAATGCGCAGGTTCAGCTCCTTTGAAACAGGGCAGCACCTAGCACCTGCTGGAGGGCGTCGAACTGGCTCAAGCGGTACAGCGCGGCGATGTTCGCCTTCCCGACCGAGGGCTTCCAAGCTCGATTCATGAACGTTCGAGGTTAGAGGCGGCGACGTTTTCGTAGTTAGCATCGGGATTGCGAAGCGCCGCTTGAGCAGGGTAGAGGGCGAAACCCGGTGAACCAGCGGATGTGGGCCTCGTATTCTCCAGCACAGCTTTACAGCCTTGTGTCTTATGTTATCCTCAGCAAAGTTTGCGAAACAGTGTTTTGTCTAGCGAAACTTTGGACAAAAAAATTTAGAAGGAGTGATGCCGTGACTGAAGACGAACGTACAGTACTTGCCGACATATCGATGGACGTGCCTTGGGCATTGGTGGAGCTTTTTGCGACGATGCTTAGAGTTCATCCGGACGAGGCGAACAGAGCGGCCGACGTTTTGGTAGAGCGCCTGCGCGAACTAGGCGTTCCTGTTCAAGTCCACGAACCCTCCCTCTACTTGTCGCTACCCGTCCACGCAGAGGTGCGCGCGGGGGGCCGCACACTGCGCGCCAAACCACCTGCTGGCAGTTATAACGCGCCGAACGGCGTTGAGGGCCAACTTATCCACGTTCCAGCCGGATTCGCCGTTGGCAGTGAAGATGTCTTCGATACCTACGACGAGGCTAGTGTCGGCCGTCTGGATCTAGAGGGCAAGATCGTGCTCACCGAAGGGTTTGCCAGTCCAGCTAACGTCTCGGCACTACAGAAGCAGGGTGCCGTCGCAGTGATCGCCACTAACCCTGGTGAAGCGATTCACTGGGGAACCTGCACGCCTGTCTGGGGTGTCCCCGGCTTGGACGAGCTGAACCAGCGACCTGCAATTCCTGCTGTAAACGTGAACCGGGCCGACGGCGAGGCGCTGCGTGAGCTGGCATCACACGGTGAACGGGTGACGGTCGTCGTCGAGATGGAGGAGGGCTGGTTCCGCTCTAAACTGCCCGAAGTGCGCTTAGAGGGGACTGAAAGCGACGAGTTCGTCCTCCTTCACGGCCACTACGATAGCTGGGACGTTGGCGTCGGAGACAATGCCACTGGTGACGCAACGATGCTGGAGGTCGCTAGGGTTCTTCATATGCACCAAGACCGCCTGAAGCGTGGTGTGCGGATTGCATGGTGGCCAGGCCATTCGACCGGGCGCTACGCGGGGAGCACTTGGTACGCCGACACCTTCGCGATCGACCTGGTGGAGCGCTGCGTCGCGCAAGTTAACTGTGATTCGCCTGGATGCCGCTGGGCTACGGAATACAAAGACGTTTCTCTTACCGCCGAAACCGAAGCGTTCGCGGCAGGCGTGATCCGGGACTCGGTCGGTCAGGATCTGCACGCCGAGCGCGCCGCACAAGCTGGAGACTACTCATTCAATAACCTGGGGCTGAGCGGCTACTTCATGCTCCTCTCCACCATGCCAGACGACCTACGTGCCGAGAAGGGGTACTACGGCGTCGGCGGTTGCGGCGGCAACATCGCGTGGCACACCGAAAACGACACGCTCGAGATAGCCGATCGGGAGATTTTGGAGAAAGACATCCGCATCTACCTACTGGCTATCATACGCAACGCCAACGCCGAAATCTTGCCGTTGGATTGGCGTCACACCGTGACGGGCTTTCAAAAGACGCTAACGCACTACCAGCACGCCGCCGGTGATCGTGCCGATCTCGTGCCCGCTTTAAATGAAGCGAAACACTTGGCAAGCGTGTTGGACCGCTTCTACTCTGACCTTGGCGCCGGTAATGTGACCCCAGCAGATGCTAACGAGGCATTGCGGAAGTTGTCGAGAATACTGGTACCGCTCGATTACACGACCGGACCGCGCTTCGTTCATGATCCGGCCCTTACGGCCCCCCCCCTTCCTGACCTAGCGTTGGCTGAACGCCTCGGTGAACTTGACGCCGACAAACTTCCTTTTGCTCAGACTCAGCTCCTGCGCGGCCGCAACCGAGTGGTCGCTGGTTTGAGAGAAGCGGTTGGAGTGGTCGCGTCCGTGCCGCACCCTAGCCGTAACACCTGAGCGGAGCCCCGAGGAGACTGCTGTGAAAGAAAAAAATTACCAGGGTTATAAGTCGTTCAGCTATCTGGAGGCTGGCAAAGACTATAAGGCCTACCCACTCTCTCGAGAGTTCGACCGCGTGCAGCCGTACGTCTTGCCTGTCAGTGCCGAAGAGGAGGCGCGGGTACAGCGCCTCTTCGAGGCGAACACTATCGTGTCGCTGCACGATCACTGCTTCGTCGCTCCGGATAACCTTTCGCAGTTCATGGAGTTCCGCCGCCAAGGGCGCGACTGGACCGGCTATGAGGGACTGGCCCGCAGCGGCCTAGATGTCGTGTTCGACAACATGATGGACGGCACTGCCATGATTACCAGCCGTGCGGGCTGGAAGTGGGACGACGTCGTCTTCGACATCGGCATGCGCCTCTCCGACATTGCGCACCAGGAGATGGTGTTTCTCGCAACTACCGCTGCTGACCTACGGCGCGCCAAGGACGAAGGCAAGATCGCGTTTGTGATCAGCCTGGAGGGCGCGGCTATGATCGAGAACGAGCTCGATCGGATTGACGTGCTCTACGGCTTGGGCGTCCGCTGTCTCGGCATCGCGTACAGTGAAGGCAACGCACTAGGAGCAGGTCTTAAGGAGCCCCGTGACGGTGGCCTCACGGTTTTTGGCCGTAGGGCAGTTAAACGCATGAACAAGCTTGGTATCGCCATCGACGTCAGCCACGCCGGCGATCAGACCTCGTTGGATACCATTGAGGTCAGCGAAAAGCCAGTGTTCATTACCCACGCGGGTGCTCGCGCTCTATGGAACTCGAACCGGCTTAAGCCAGATGGCGTCATTCGTGCCTGCGCCGAAAAAGGTGGTGTGATTGGCATCGAGGCTGCTCCACATACGACGATCACGAAGAAGCAGCCTAGCCACTCGATCGAGTCGTTTATGGAGCATTTCGAGTATTGTGCAGACCTTGTCGGCATTGACCACGTGGCGTTCGGACCCGATGCGCTTTATGGCGACCACGTCGGCCTACACCACGCGCTCACTGAGCAACTCTCGATCGGCGCATCACGCGGCGCACTTCCGCACCCCGAAGTTGAGTATGTGGAAGGACTAGAAAACCCCTCTGAAGCGTTTCCCAACATCGTGCGCTGGCTTGTCAAGCATGGGTACAGCGATGAGGATATTGTCAAGGTCACCGGCGGCAACGTGCTGCGGGTGCTGGATCAAACCTGGTACCGCTAAAGCGCTCTGCCCAAAACCCTCCTGGGACAGAGTTCGGACAACACAGGGTTGAACCGAGGAGATGCCTTAGCAACCTTCAGGCTCAGCGTTCGGCAGAAGCTTTAGCGCATCACCTGCTCCGTCCTCTTTAGAATCGTCCAGGTACGGTACCGCCATTAAGAGACAGGCTGTTTTCAGTAACCTGATGTGGATCGCCTGTCCTTCTAAACCCGGTTGGGAACCGAAGTCACTGGCCCTAGCCCTGCTAGCCTAAGGTAGAGCAGCCGACAATCAATATCAGTAGTCTGTTGACATCAGTTCGATAAGGCAGTAGAACAGGGGCAAGGAGGCGAGCGATGAGTAATCGTCTGCCGGTCACAGCTGCGCCTGGGCTGCTCGAGGCTTACGCTCGGGCGTTCGAT
>JAABUN010004919.1_pt1 | contig 17345 bp, 16 predicted proteins | sample 5559311 | NCBI WGS metagenome assembly JAABUN01 (sample SAMN10711877, study PRJNA513370) | rock metagenome | isolation source: Antarctica rocks | place: Antarctica: Victoria Land, Siegfried Peak sud
ACTGGCCCCTGGACGAAGGTGAAGCAGGCCGCCACGATCCCCCAGCTCACCATGATCCGGGCCAGCCACCAGCGAGCCCCGACCCGGTGCAGCAGGATGTTGCTGGGCACCTCGAACACCGCGTAGCCGACGAAGAACACGCCGGCCCCGAACGCGTACGCGGCGGCACTGATCCCGAAGTCGGCCTTGAACTCGGCCTGGGCGAACGAGACGTTGCTGCGGTCCAGGAAGGCGATCACGTACATCAGCAGCAGGAACGGGATGAGCCGGCGGAAGACCTTCTTGGTGGCCAGCTCGCTCAGCTCGAAGCGGCGGGCGGTGTCGGCGGTGGTGCTGGACATCTTTATCTCCTTCGATCGTACGGATGTGGGTGGCCGGCTCGACCGGCTCAGCGCATGTGCTTGCCGCCGTCGATCTGCAGGGTGGCCCCGTTGAGGTAGCCGCCGCCGTCGGAGAGCAGGAAGGCCACAGCCGCCGCAATCTCCTCCGGTTGCCCGACCCGACCCAGCGGGATGGCCGCCGACATCGCAGCCTTGCGCTCATCGCTGAGCTGACCGCCCATGATCTCGGTGTCCACGGGGCCTGGCGCCAGGACGTTCACCGTGATCCCGTACGGCCCGAGCTCGCGCGCGCCACCGTGGGCCATCCCGATCACCGCGGCCTTGGCCGTGGCGTAGACACCCTTGGAGAAAGTCCCACCGCCGTCGAAGGCGGTGATGGAGGAGGTGTTGACGATCCGCCCGACCCCCTGCGGGATCATCCGGGCCGCCGCGGCCTTGAGCATCAGGTAGGAACCGGTGACGTTGACCGCCATCACCCGCTGGAACTCTTCCAGCTCACACTCGTGCAGTGTGGCCTGGCTGGCGATCCCGGCCAGGTTGACCAGTCCGACCACCGGCGGCAGCTCCGCGTCGATCAGCCCGTACGCCTGGGCCACCGACGACTCCGAGGCAATGTCTGTCGGTACGGCCAGCAGGTGCTGGTGACCCGCCGCTCGGAGCTCGGCCTCGACGCTGGCCAGGCCCTCGGCGTTGACGTCGACGAGGGCCACGTGCCAGCCGTGCTCGGCCAGCACCCGGGCGGTGACCCGCCCGATTCCGGCCGGCCCACCTGCGCCGGTGACGACAGCCGTGCGTTGGTCCGGCAGGCTCACCGGCGAGGGGCTGGGTGCGGCGGACGTCATGGGTCGCTCCTGGTTCGGGGTCGGTCAGTCGATGAGGTTGCTGAGGATGTCGCGGATGTAGCTGCGGTTCTTGCCGATCACGGTGATCGAGTCGCTGCCGTAGTGCTCGCACAGGAACGCGCCGCGGAAGCCGAGGGACAGCGCCTGGGCGATCGCGGCCCGGTAGTTGATCAGCCCGAAGTCCATCGGCACCGGGAAGGTCATCACCTGCCCGGTCTCCGGGTCCTCGTCGCGGAGGTAGTTCTTCACGTGCCAGAAGTTCGCGTACGGCAGCAGCTTGGTCAGCATCTCCTGGACCGGTTCCAGCGGGCGGTGCAGCCGGACGAAGTTGCCGATGTCAGGATTCAGGCCGCAGGAGTCGTGCCCGACCTCCTCGAGGAACGCGATCGCGCCGTCACTGGTGCCGACGTAGGTGTCCTCGTACATCTCCAGGCTGATCTGCTGGCCGTTGGTCCGGGCGTGCTCCGCGAGCTCCCGGATCATCGAGGCGGCCCGCGCCCGGGCGTCGGCCGTCTCGTCGTCCTGCCAGCCGTCGACCAGCCAGAACCACAGGGCCTTCTGCTGGGCCGGGGTCAGCGCCTGGAAGAAGCCGAAGCTCACCAGCGGGATGTCGAGCTCGGCGGCCTTGTCGAGCAGCCGGTGGCTGTAGGCCAGATACTCCTCACCGTGCTCGGGGTCCATCACGCTGCGGCGCGAGGTGGAGATGGCGGGGATGGTGAGCCCGACGTCGTGCAGCACGGCCGCGAACTCCAGCAGCCGTTCCGGGCTCAGGTCCCCGACCCGGACCCAGGTGTCGGTCGGGTCGACCTCGGTGAAGCCGAGCCGGCGTACGAGCCGCAGGTGCCGGGCCCACTCCTGCGGGTCGGCGTCCTGGATGGGTCCGCCGCAGGAGTCCAGGCTCCCGAACGGCAGCATCGCGGCAGCGATCGGCCAGGTCTCGGCGGTGTAGGCGGCAGTGCTCACAGGGTGGTCCTTCGGCGAAGCGGTCGGGGTGGTGCCAGGCGGGTGGGTCGGATCGATGCGGATCGGGTCAATGCGGGTCGGATCAATGGGGTGCGGGGCCCAGCTCGCGCAGGAGCTGGCCGAGACGGGCGTAGACCTTGTTCCGGTAGGCGATGAGCGCCGCCTGGTCCCCGGCCGGGATGACGAGCCCGCCGCCCTGCTTGACCCCGAACTGGCCGGCGTTCACCAGGTCGGTCAGCATGGTCGGCGGGGCGAGCCGGTCCCCGTAGTGCTCCTCGAGGGTGCGGAACCCGGCTGCGTACACGTCCAGACCGGCCATGTCGGCGATGGCGAACGGACCGAAGAACGGCAGTCGGTAGCCGAAGGTGGTGCGGACGATGATGTCCACGTCCTCGGCGGTGGCCACGCCGTCCTCGACGAGGTTGAACGCCTCCTTGAGCAGCACGTACTGCAGCCGGTTGAGGACGAAACCGGCCTTGTCGTTCACCCGGGCGGACAGCTTGCCGGTCCGCGCGATCAGGGCCTCGACCGCCTGGATCACCGGCTCTTCGGTCCCGGCGTGGGTGATCAGCTCGACCCCGGGGATGAACGGCGCCGGGTTGGAGAAGTGCACCCCCAGGAAGCGCCCCGTCCGCTCCAGGTTGGCGGCCAGGCCGCCGATGGGGATGGTGGAGGTGTTGCTCCCGATCACCGCGTCCGGGCGGGCGGCCTGCTCGATGCTGCGCAGCACCGGACCCTTGATCTCCGGCTGCTCCAGCACCGCCTCCTCGACCAGGTCGACGTCGGCCACGGCTTCGGCGAGGCTGTCGGCGGCCCGGATGTTCGCCCGGACCAGAGACGCCGACCCGGGGTCGAAGAGTCCCTGCTCTTCAAAGCTCTCGGCCTCCTGGCGGACCCGGTCGAGATGGCGTCTGGTGGTGGCTGGGTCGGCGTCGACGATCACTACGTCCAGACCCGCCATGGCCAGCACCTGGGCGATCCCGCCGCCCATGTAACCCGCGCCGACGACGGCTACCCGTTCGATCGTCGTCATGTCGGAACCCGGAGGGAAACGTCATTGCACAGTGGTCTCACGCACCCATCCTCACTCTGCGCGGTGGGTAGGACGAGGGCGACCCCCTCCCGCCGGTGTTGCGATGATGTCCGGGTGCCGACCGATGGCGAGGACTTCGCGAGCCTGGTTTCGCAGCTCGACGGGGTCACTCAGAGCGACTCCAGGCACTACACGACCTACAAGGTCGACGGGCACGCGTTCGGCTTCTACTGGCCGGCCACGGAGACCGTCGGTCTGAAACAGCTCGTCGCCGAACAGCTCGCGCTGGTCGCCGAGCGGCCCGAGGTGTTCGAGGTCCAGTTCACCGCCGGCGGGTTCGGCTGGGTCGTCGTACGCCTGAGCGGGGTGGACCGGCGCGAGCTGTCCGAGCTGGCGTACGAGGCGTGGCGGTTGTCAGCCCCGGCGGAGCTGGTCCGCACCCGCGCGGACCGGCTGCCGAGCTGACCCCCGGGCCGCCACGGGTGACGACCCTCAGTCCAGTGCGTAGTCGAACCAGATGCGGTGGGTCCCGTCCGCGTCGACCGCCATCCCACCGGAGCCGCTGATCCCGGCCAGCTCGTCGGTCCCGCTGGCGTCGACCACGGTGAAGAAGTCGGCGTAGCGGTCCTCACCGTGGGTCGAGGCCGCGTGGACGAAGTTGAAGGCGCCCCGGTGACCGTCGACGGTGCCCGTGAACGCCTCCAGCGCCACGTAGGTGCCGGCTCCCGTGTCGGCGTTGCGGCTGCCCGTGAATACGGTGCTGGATCGCCCCTCCACCGCGCCGGAGTAGGTCTTCTCCATCGTGGCCAGTCCGACCTCCATCGCCGTCTCCACCAGCACCGCGTCGATCTGGACCGGTGCGAAGGAGCCGACCTCGAAGGTGGCCTCGGCGCGCAGCTGCGTCATCTATCTACCTCTCGTTTAGTGCTGACCGCAGTCTGGCAGCCAGCACCGACAGTCAGCACCACAACGAGTCACCCGGCGGTCCGCCGTCAGCGGACCGTGACGGTCTTGGTGGTCGAGACCGGCTTGATCCGTGAGGTGCCGGTGTAGGTGACGTCCAGCCGGTAGGTGCCCCGGTTCACCCGTCCGAGCGAGGCCACCCGGCGCCCGACGCTGTCCGCGTAGAGCGGCAGGGTCTGCGAACGGTCCACCCCGGGGCCACGGACCCGCACCCGGAAGGAACCAGCCGGGATGCTGGTCTGCGACACCCGGACGGCGAGGGTGGGCCGCAGAGTGCTGCCCGCCTTCACCGGGTTCGGCACCCCCACACTCAGCGCCGCGGCGACCTGCGTCCGAGCCACGACGTCGGCGATCCGCAGGCTGCGGAACTCGATCCGCTCGTGCCAGGAGGTGTTCCCCGTCTCGTACAGCACCCCGACGGTCGCGTCGTCGAGCTGGGCCAGGTCGGAGTAGGAGGCCGGTCGGTCGTCCATCTGGACGTCGTACCCCGCGCTCCAGCTGCTGCCGGCGGTGGTGCCGCGACTGGCGAACAACGCCATCCGCTGCCGCCGCGTCGCGTCCTTCCCGGCGGGCGAGGAGAACAGCAGGGTCCCGGCGTAGCGGCCCTTCAGGGCGAGCGCACTGCCCTGGACCGAGACGACGGGCAGACCGGCGGTCCTGAAGCCGGTGGTGAGGGAGGTGCCGCCGTTGGTCGACCAGCCGGCGATGCGGCCCTTGCCGACGGGGGTCTGGGCGTTGCGGTTGCGGTAGCTGATCCACAGCCGGCCGTCGGGCAGCTCGGCCACGGTGCCCTCGATCCGCCCGTCGGTGCCGAGGGAGTTGTATCCCACCTTCCAGGTCTTGCCGTGGTCGTCGCTGATGATCCCGTACGCCCCGTAGTTGTCGCCCCTCTTGTAGCCCAGGGGCACCACGAGCCGACCGCGGTGGGGGCCCTTGGCGGACTGCAGCTGGATGGCGTGACCGGGACCGGTCAGACCGCCGGACCAGCCAGCGATCCCCGCCAGGTCCTTGCCGGACTTGCTGTAGGGCGTGAAGGTCTTTCCGTCGTCGGTGCTGCGCTGCATGTGCAGCCCGTGCGTGGTCGTCCCGCCCGGAGCCCGGTCGGTGCTGAACAGCAGCACGGTCCCGGTCGTGGTGTCGACCAGCGGCACCGGGTTGCCGACGGTGTCGTGCAGCTTGTCGGCGATCACCCGGGGCGCGGTCCAGGTGCAGCCACGGTTGGTGGACCGCACCAGCACGATCTCGGTGTCCGAGATGTCACTCGAGGGGCTGGTGCTGCGGCGACGCTCGGCGAAAGCCAGCACCGTCCCGCGCGGCGTCACCACCATGGTCGGGATGCGGTACACAACCTGGTCGGCCACTCGGTTGCGGAAGGGGGTCGAGCTGCAGGTGCCCGTCGTCGCGGCTTGAGCAGCCGGCGGCGGAGCGACAACAGCGAGAACGAGCACGAGAAGGCCCACCACCCGAAGAGACGAGGCCCGGGATACCAACACCGGCGTCGTCTGGAACTTCCCACCAGAATTACTCCAGAAGGGGTTCATGACTGAGTCATCGCTGGCCGAGCTCAAACCGTTACCGTACGTGAGGAGGCTCACGCCGACCCGCTGGCCGACTCGCCCGACACATCGAAACCAGCTGAGCCCCGGCCACGAAGGTGGACGGGGCTCAACCGGGTGCTGCAGGGGTGGAGGTGGCGGGAATCGAACCCGCGTCCTCAGACGACGAACCAGAACTTCTCCGGGCGCAGCTGGCTATTCGTTTTCTCGGCTCCTGCACTCGCGCCAGCACGTTGCAGACAAGCCCAGCCTCAGTTCATTTTCCCGTTAGGTCCTCAGGCGAATCCTGACAGGTAAGCCCTCTAGATGACGCCAGGCTCCGGGACGAAGGCGCGCCCGGTCTGACGGTCCGATCGCTACTTACGCAGCGAGAGCGAACGAAGTGCGCTTAGAGTTGGCACTTATTTTTTTCCAAGGGACATTAACGAGTTGACCTTGGATTCTCGGCCCGCTTCTCCTGGGACTATCGACCCAAGTCGAAACCGATCACCCCCTGTTGAGTTGTGCTCCACAACCGTCCTCACCTCGAGAACCGCTGCGACCAGGACAGTCTACGCGATCCAGACCCCCGGTGGCGGTGGCGCAGCCCCTACTTCTCGGAGAGCACCTCGAGCTTGATGACCTGCTTGACCGGATTGCGCCAGTCTTCGCCCTGCAGGGCCTTGGCCCCGCCCAGGATGGTGAGGATGAACCAGCCCAGACCCATGAACACGGTGAGCCACCCGAAGATGTCGATCTTGGTGATGCCACCGAGGAGCGCCACGGTGATGAAGCCCATCGAGCTGATCAGCTGGAAGTTGAACGCCTTGGCGGCCTCGCGGCGGGCGTACGTCCCCGGTGAGGACAGTGCGAACACCGCTGCAGGCCCAAGCAGCCAGAAGAAGAACACCGAGAAGTGCGCCACCCCGGCGACTCCCCGACCGGCCTGCTGCCGGGTCTCGGGCCGGATCAGGGGCTGGTATGCGGGGTGGACACCCATCGCCTGCGAGGCCAGGGGGACGCTCACCAGTCCGTAGAAGGCGTCGTTCAGGTCCTTGCGCGAGTCCGCGGACAGGATCTGACCGATTCGCCGGTCGAACTCCGGCTCGCTGATCCGGCCGTCGGCGTAAGCCTCCTGCAGCCAGGTCTCGGCCCGGTCGCGCTGCTCTGGGGTGACGGACATCTGGAGGCTGGGGTGCTGATAGCTCGAGGACATGGGTCAAGTCTCCCCGTCACGGAAGGCCCCCACCATCAGGCACTCCCCCGGCCCGACCCGGAGCGGCGTCGTAGGTTTGACCCCATGACCGAGAAACCAGAAATCGACTTCTACGACGGCCCAGCCCCCGATGACCTCGAGATCCTCGACCTGAGTGTGGGTGACGGCCCGGAGGCCGGACCCGGTGACCAGGTCAGCGTGCACTACGTCGGGGTGGCTCTGAGCACGGGCGAGGAGTTCGACGCTTCCTACAACCGCGGCGCTCCCCTGGACTTCCCGCTGGGCGCCGGCCGGGTCATTGCCGGCTGGGACCAGGGTGTGGCCGGGATGAAGGTCGGCGGTCGTCGCCGGTTGGTGATCCCTCCGCACCTCGGTTACGGCGACCGTGGCGCCGGCGGTGCGATCAAGGGCGGCGAGACCCTGATCTTCGTGGTCGACCTGATCGCCGTCCGCTAACCACCTGCCCTGAGCCTGTCCCCGTTGCCTGAGCCCGTCGAAGGCCCTTCGACAAGCTCAGGGAGCGGGGCTCACCAGGCTCAGGGATCGGGCTCACCAGCTGCTGCCCCCGCCACCACCGCCGCCGCCACCGGAGAAGCCGCCGCCACCGAAGGAGCTGCCGCCACCGAACCCGGTACCGCTGGAGCCCGACGACGAGGGCATCGGGGTGGCCGCGTTGGTCAGGCTCCCGGTCAGGAAGCCCATGTTGAACGCACTCATGTTGTAGCTGCCGTAGTACCAGTACGGGGTGGTGTCGGGGATGCGGCCCATCGCCACCAGGTCACCGCAGACCTTCGCCCACCGGTCCGCCAGCTCGAAGACGATCGCCCAGGGCAGATAGCGGGAGAAGGTGTCTTCCCCATCCTCGAACCTGAGCTGATCGGCCTCCGCGGTGGCGAGATAGGTCCGGAACCCCTCCACCTGGTCGCAGACCGCCCGGCCGTCCGCGGTGCGCTGACCGCGCTTCAGCTTGGAGCGGATCACGGCAATGGTGATGATGATCGGCAGCAGCGGGATCAGCACCAACAGCACGCTGGCTCCGGCGGAGAAGGCGATGAACGCAAGCACGGCGATCCCCCCGAAGCCGAAGCTGCTGGTCGCCGCGGCCGAAGGCACCTTGCGGAACCAGCCGCGGGCGGAGACCTGGTTGCGTACGGAGGTCTGCAGCTCCTGGTGCGCATTGAGCATGCTGCCGCGTTCGGACAGATCGGTGGTCGTCCCCGGCGGCTGCCCGTCGAACAGGGCGGTGAGCAGCACCATCTCGTGCGGGGCGGTGGCGAGGTCGGGGTTGACCAGGGTGACCCGGAAGTCGTTCTTCCCCTCGCTGGCCACGGTCAGCGCGCCCCGTACGGCGAGGTCGATGATGGTCGCCGCCGTCTCCCGGGCGTCGACCTGGCCGTCGATCAACAACCCGGCCTCGGCCACCGGGATCCGGGGTGGCGAGAACGCCACCGGGATGACGATGTCGGGATCGTTGCCCACTACGTGGGCGGCCTGCCCCGCGAGCGGCGTCGTTCCGGGAGCCAGCCCGGCGTAGCGCTGGTCCCGGCCGTTCTTGCGCCACCACAGCACGCCTAACAGTGGGGATCCCACCGCCACGATCAGACCCACCACGGCGAGCGCGATGACCCGGAGCCGTTGCCCGGCACTCAGCCGGGACCCGTCGGGTTCGAGGTGCGGAGCGTTGTCGCTGACCAGACCCGGGGCGATCTTCACCCCGATGGTCATGCCCTGGTTGGCCGGTAGGCTGCGTTGCGCGAAGGTGGCCTTCCCGCCAGTCTCCTGAGCGGTCTGACACTCCTGGGTGCTCTGCACCGGCCCGACGAAACAACTGACCTCCTGCGCCCCACCGGGGACGGTGGCGGTGATCGAAGCCTGCTGGATGAACGGAAACCCGGTGCCGATGGCGTCCCAATAGAACTCGTCGTACGGGGGGCTGTTGGCCGGGAAGGTGCGCATCGCGCCGGTCACGTCGTAGGAGATGACGTACGTCGCGGTGGCGGCGGAGATCGTCTGGTCGGGGTCACCGATCCGGATCTCGAGGTTCTCAACCCGGCCCTTCTGCTCCTCGGTGGTGGTGGAGCTGAACTCGTTGGACACCCGACCGGTGGTCATTACTTTGATGTTGCTGATGGTGTAGACCGCGTCCTGCTGGTCGTCGTACCGCTCCCGGGTGACAAAGTTGCGCTTGATGCCGTGCCGGCCCGAGTTGGAACCGAAGCGCCAGTCGATCGTCTCGGTCACCTTGAGGACACCATTCGGCTGCATGTCGTAGGTGAGGGCGAAGGAGTCGACCTGGTCGCTGGCCGCGTACGCCGGCTGGGCGGTCACCGCCGCCGCGGCCACGGTGCCGGTCAGCGTGAGCAGCAGGGCCACCAGCAGCCGTACGGCCCGCGGGACCCCGGTCGCCACGGTCGGGGCCGGGCTCACCGCTCACCCCGGTTGCGGGCGGCCAGCGCTCGCTCGGCCTCCCGCTTGGACTCACGCGTCGCCAGGGTCTGACGCTTGTCGTACTCGCGCTTGCCGGTGGCGATGGCCACCTCGACCTTGGCGTAGCCGTCGGAGAAGTACAACGAGAGCGGGATCAGGGTCGCACCCCCGGTGCCGATGTCGCGCTCGATCCGGGTGATCTCCTTGCGGTTCAGCAACAGCTTGCGAGTCCGCCGGGCGGTGTGGTTGGTCCAGGTCCCGTGGCTGTACTCGGGGATGTGGGCTGAGCGCAGCCACACCTCCCCGTCATCGATCGTGGCGAAGGCGTCGGTGAGGTTGGCCCGCCCCTCCCGGAGCGACTTGACCTCGGTGCCGCTCAGCACGATCCCCGCCTCGTACGTGTCGTGGATGGTGTAGTCGTGCCGAGCCTTGCGGTTCTGCGCGACCAGCTTGCGGCCTGTCTCCTTCGCCATGACCACATTGTCCCCTGTCCCGAGCCACCGCAGCACTGACAACCTCAGGAGCGTTGGGTAGGGCCTTGCCCGGGCGCGACTGAGACAACTCAGTACCAGGTCATCGGGTTGACGCCCCGACCGTCCAGCCAGACCATCAGGTGCAGGTGGCAGCCGGTCGACAACCCGGTGGTGCCTACGTAGCCGATCACCTCGCCCTTGCTGACCCGCTCGCCCACCCCGACGCTGTAGCGGATGGCGTGGTTGTAACCCGTGGTGACGAACCGGCCGTCCACGTTGCCGTGGTCGATCATCAACCGATTGCCGTACGCGCTGTTGAAGTAGTTCTCCACGACCCGACCGGAGTAGGGGGCCCGGATGGCGGTCCCGCAGCCCGCCCCGAAGTCCGTGCCGTCGTGCAGCTTGTAGACGTGCCGCACCGGGTGGAAGCGCATCCCGTAGCCCGAGGTGACCCGCGCCGGGACCGGATAGATGAAGCCGTGGTGAGCGCTGGAGCGCGAGCTGCTGACCGACAACCGGGTCATCGGACGTCTCACCGTCTTCTTGACCTTTAGTTTCGGGCGGCTGCTCACCCGGGGCCGGGACGGGGTGCTGACCCTGGCGCGACGCCGTGTCGGCGCGGCCGAGCGCGGCGTGCTGGACTTCGCCGCCTTCGCTGCCCGCTGCTCGGCCGCCCGTTGCTCGGCCGCCGCCTTGGCTGCCGCTTGCCGGGCCACCGCGGCGACTCGGGCCGCCTTGGCTGCTTTGGCCGCCTTCGCCGCCTTGGCCGCCTTCGCTGCTTGAGCCGCCTTCTGCGCCGCCAGCCGAGCCGCCGCTGCCGCCTCGGCCTTGGCCTTGGCCACTCGGGCAGCGATGCGCTGCTCGACCGAGGCCCGCTCCTGGGTCAGCTGGACGTACTCGGCCTTGTCCTGGGCCACCGCCTGGGACGCGGCGGCCTCGACGGACTGCCGTCGACCGAGCAACCGGGTCACGTTGGCGGCCTGGGTCTCGGCCTGGGCCTCGAGCTCCTTCTTGGCCACCAGGTTGGCGGCCGCTTCCTGACGATCGGCGGCCACCTGCTCCTCGAGCCGCGCCTGCAGGGCCTTCTCGGCGGTCAGCTTGCGCTGGATCGCCGTGAGGTCGTCGATGCCCGCCTGGGTGGTGTCGAACATGGTCGTCGACCACTGGAGACGGGTCTGCAGGTCGGCCGTCGTGCTGCTCTGCATCATGATGGCCATCGGCAGCAGGTTGGTCTGCTGCTGGTACTGGTCGCGGATCATGTTGCCGGCCATCGCCTTCTTGGCGTCCAGCTTGGCCTGACCGGTGATCACCGCCTTCTTGGCGGCGGCCAGCTCGGCCTTGGCCTTGGCCAGCTTGACGGCCATCGCCCGGTCCTTGGCCCGCGCCGCCTTCAGCTGCTCCTGGGTCCGGGCCAGCCCGGCCTGCGCGAGCTCCAGGTCACTCCGGGCCTGGTCGACCGCGACCTCGGCCGCATTCAACGCTTGGCTGGACTCGGTCAGATCGCCCTGGGTCTTGGCGAGCTGTTGCTCGACCTGGGCCCGGCGATCGGTGAGGTCGTCCGCGGTGGCGCTGGGCGCCATCGACCAGGCCAGCGCGACAGCCAGCACCGCGGCCACGACCACGACCACGCCAGGCGTACGGCAGGGCGTGAAAGTAAGACGCGTCGCTGTCGACCTCAAGTCGGAGCGAGATTGACGTGTGCCCATGGACGCCAGCTTCGGAGGAGTCCTCGCACTCCTCGTCAACCGGGCGAAGCGACTGCCGAAAACAACAGGTGCCTCGCTGTCGTCCGGAACGTCCTTGCGGACGTAAGGAAGATCCGGAACCACAGCTTTCCCCATCTCATGTTCGGTTGTGGCTGTCGGCTCCGGCCGACCCGGCTGCGTTCGCGGCGCAGCCGGGTGGGTCAGGGTCCCGCAGCCTCAAGGTCAGATTGAGACTGCGTCTCGAACTCAGACCCTCAAGTACTTTCTGGTGGTCACCAGCGTGGGAATGATAGACAGAATGAGACCGACGACCGCAACCCCCGTCATTGCCAACCACGCCTGGTTCCACCCGATCCAAGGTAAAGACTGGATAGAGACTTCAGCTTTACGCATGATGATGAAGTAAACGCCTGCGGCCAATGTGGCGCATGCGAGACCCGCGCCGATCAGTCCAGCGAACATCGCCTCGAATAGGAACGGCAGGGTGATGTAGAGGTTGCTGGCACCGACCAGCCGCATGATGCCGATCTCGCGGCGACGGGCAAAGGCCGCCAAGCGGATGGTGTTCGCGATCTGCAGGGCGGCCGCGAAGAGCAGCAGGGCCGAGGCGGCGATGGTCCCCCACTGCAGCAGGTTCAGGGCATTGAAGAAGGGGTCGAGATACTGCCGGAGGTCCTGGACCTTCTGCACCCCGGGCAGCCCGACGACCGAGCTCACCACACCCTCGTACTGCTCGGGGTTGGCGAGCTTCACCCGGAAGGACTCCTGCATCTGATCGATGGTCAGCGAGTCCTGGATCGGGTTCCCCTCGTACGCCTTCTGGAACTCCTGGTAGGCCTCACCCCGGGTCTCGAAGTAGACGCCTCCCGCCGCCACCTCAGGGTTGGCGGCCAGCGTGTCCCGGACGGCGTCCTTCTGGGCCTGGGTGGCGTCGAGACCAGGGCTGCACTGGTCGCCCTTGGTGTCTTTGGTGCAGAGGAACACCGAGATCTCGATCTTGTCGTACCAACGGCCCTTCATCAGGTCCACCTGCTGGTTGGCCAGCAGGCCGGCGCCGAAGAGCGACAGCGACACCCACATGGTCATCACGACCGCGAGGGTCATGGTCAGGTTCTGGCGGAGCCCGGCGCGGGTCTCGGAGAAGATGTGGCGGAAACGCATCGAAGGTCCTAGCGGTCTGCGGTGAGCACGGGCAAGAGGTCAGGTGTTGGCGATCACTGGTAGCCGTACACGCCCCGGCTCTGGTCGCGAACCACCTCGCCGTCGTCGAGCTCGATGACGCGCTTGCGCATCTGGTCGACGATGGTCGAGTCGTGGGTGGCCATCAGCACGGTGGTGTCGGCCTTGTTGATCCGGTCGAGCAGCTTCATGATCCCCACGCTGGTGGCCGGGTCGAGGTTCCCGGTGGGCTCGTCGGCAATCAGGATCATCGGCCGGTTCACGAACGCGCGGGCGATAGCCACCCGCTGCTGCTCGCCCCCGGACAGTTCATCTGGGAGCCGGCCACCCTTGCCGTCGAGCCCGACGAGCTCGAGCACCTCGGGGACCACCCGCTTGATGGTCGCCGTGGGTTTGCCGATCACCTGGAGGGCGAAGGCCACGTTCTCGGTGACCGTCTTGTTCGGCAGCAGCCGGAAGTCCTGGAAGACCGTTCCGATCTGGCGGCGCATGGCGGGGATCTTCCAGCTGTGCAGCTTGTTGAGCTCACGACCGGCGACGAACACCCGGCCCTTGCTCGCCCGCTGCTCCCGAAGGATCAGCCGCAGGAAGGTCGACTTGCCGGAACCGGAGGCTCCGACCAGGAACACGAACTCCCCCTTGTCGATGTCGACGTTGACGGACTCCAGCGCGGCGCGGCGTTGCCCGTCGTAGATCTTGGAAACACCCTCGAAACGAATCACGGAAAGCCTCGGCCGGTTAGACGGATCTGCCGGGTGCGATCACCGCACCCTCAGACGGCCACCCACGAGTGTAGGTGACCGATTTGTGATGCCGAGCCCTTCGGCGGGCGAGTCGAATCCCTATGCGCTGGTCCGGCGCCACCGGATGCCGGACTCGATGAAGCCGTCGATGTCACCGTCGAACACCGCGTCCGGTGAGGACACCTCGAAGTCGGTGCGCAGGTCCTTGACCATCTGGTAGGGGTGCAGCACGTAGGAGCGCATCTGCGAACCCCAGCTGTTGCCGCCCTCGGTCTTGAGCAGGTTCATCTCCGCTTCGCGCTCCTGGCGGACCTTCTCCAGCAGCCGGGACTGCAGCACCCGTAAGGCTGCTGCCTTGTTCTGCAGCTGCGACTTCTCGTTCTGACAGGACACGACCAGACCGCTGGGCAAGTGGGTGATCCGGACCGCGGAGTCGGTGGTGTTGACGCTCTGGCCACCCGGGCCGGAGGAGCGGAACACGTCGATCCGCAGGTCGGACTCGGGGATGTCGATGTGGTCGGTGGCCTCGGTGACCGGGAGTACCTCGACCCCGGCGAAGGAGGTCTGTCGGCGACCCTGGTTGTCGAACGGGGAGATCCGCACCAACCGGTGGGTGCCCTGCTCTACCGACAAGGTGCCGTACGCGTAAGGGGCCCGGACCTGGAAGGTGGCGGACTTGATCCCCGCCTCCTCGGCGTACGAGGTGTCGTAGACCTCGGTCGGGTAGTGGTGGCGCTCGGCCCAGCGCAGGTACATCCGCAACAGCATGGCGGCGAAGTCGGCGGCATCGATGCCCCCGGCCTCGGAGCGGATCGTCACCAGGGCCTCGCGCTGGTCGTACTCGCCGGCGAGCAGGGTGCGCACCTCGAGCACGTCGACCGCACCCTGGAGTGAGGTCAGCTCGGTCTCGGCCTCGACCAGGCTGGCGGCGTCACCCTCCTCCTGGCCCAGCTCGACCATGATGCCGACGTCGTCCAGCCGGGAGCGCAGGCTGTCCAGCCGGTCGACCTCGGACTGCAGCGCGGACAACCGGGACGTGACCCGCTGGGCGTTGTCCACGTCGTCCCACAGGTCCGGGGCCGACACCTCCTGCTCCAGCTCGGCGATCTCGACGCGCTTGCCGTCCGGGTCGAGCACCGCCTCGATCGAGGCCAGGGCCTTGTCGAGGGCGGAGAAGGATGCAGAGAAGTCGGGTCCAGCCACGAGGAGCAAGTCTAGGCGTACGCGGGCGGAACGGCACCGGCCGTTAGGCTGCCCAGCACCTGAGCCGACGCCCGTGCTCGCCCGAGGAGCCCGCATGACCGCAGGACCCAGTGGGACAGACCACGTCCTGGCCGTCGACATCGGCGGGACCAAGATCGCCATCGCCCTGGTCCGGTCGGACGGTGTGGTGGTGCAGGAGCTGGTCCGGCCGACCGTGCGCTCCGACCATGCCGAAGAGGTGTTCGCTCCCGCGGCCGAAGGCATCCGGGCGCTGCTCGAGTCGGTGCCGATCAGCGGGACACTCCGGGTGGGGATCGGGTCCGCGGGGCCCATCGACGCCCCGGGCGGGACCATCTCCCCGGTCAACATCGCGGCCTGGCGGGGCTTCCCCGTCGTGGAGCGGCTGCAGGACGTGCTGCGAGACCGCGGTCTTCGGCCGGTGGTCGGTCTGGCGGGCGACGGTCACTGCTTCGCGCTGGGTGAGCACTGGCTGGGGGCCGCCCGCGACGTGGACTCGATGGTCGGGTTGGTGCTGTCGACCGGTGTCGGGGGCGGGGCGGTCCTGGACAACCGGCTGTTCGCCGGCCGCTCCGGGAACGCGGTCCACCTCGGCCACATCAGTGTCAACGCCTGGGGCCCGCGCTGCGTGTGCGGCGGCCACGGGTGCACCGAGATGTACGCCCGGGGTCCGGCCCTGGTGGCGGCGGCCCACGCCAGCGGTTGGACTGGGGGCAACGATGCCGAAGCCCTGACCGCCGACGCCCGCGCGGGCAACCCCATCGCCCTCGACGTCATCGACCACGGCATGCGCGCCCTGGCCGCGGGGATCGCCACCACCGCGAGCGAGTTGGACGTGAGCACCTTCGTGATGGGCGGCGGCGTCTCGAAGGCGGGCGAGGTCGTCTTCGGGCCGCTGCGCCGGCACCTGCGCGACTTCGCCGTGCTGGACTACGTCACCGACATCGAGGTCCGACCGGCCGTGCTGGACAACGCCGGACTGCTCGGGGCGGCAGCGCTGGCGTTCGGGCTGAGCGCCGAGGACTGAGCCCCGAGGATCGAGCCCCGGCCCGGCCACCGGTCAGTCCGGGTCCTCGAAGGTGAGCTCCTCGATCCGTACGAAGCGGTCCTCGCCCCTCGGCTCGCGGTTCGGGAGGTCGGCCACCCAGATGACGACGAACGCCGCGAACGCGCAGGCCACCGCCAGCACCGGTCCGATGGTGTCCAGCAGCACGAGCGCCAGGCCCACGAGGTCGAGGACGAGCACCGCCACCGCCGCGCGGACGGAGAGCCGCCCCCGGCGAGCCCGCCACGCCGTGTAGACGATCCAGGGGACCAGAGCCACCAGAGCGAACCCCCAGGCGAAACCGGACATCCCCCGGCTGAACGCTCCGGAGATGAGTCGCAGCATCGCCACCAGGGTCAGCAGCCCGGTGAGGGCGCCGAGGACCATGGCGAGGCGTTTGGTGGTCATGGAGATCTCCGGGTCCAGGCCGCAGTCGAGGGGGTGGTGCGGCCCGTGCGGACTCAACGTAGCCGAGATCGACCCCGGGATCCGGCACTCCGGCGGCACCGCTTGGCCCGGTCGTCGCCGGGCGGCTAGGGTGGGCCGCTGCGCGGTCGCCCGCCGCACGGACCCGGGAGCATAGCTCAGCTGGTTAGAGCATCTGCCTTACAAGCAGGGGGTCGGGGGTTCGAGTCCCTCTGCTCCCACCGACCGTGACCCGCCCGACGTCCGGCGCTCGTCGCCGCCAGTTGGGCCAGATTGCTTGACGATCGGCACATCTGGGCACAGACTTTCACCACTTGGGGCTTGGGGGTTTTGCCATCAGCCCGAGATCGGGGGCTCATGACCCAGGAGTCCACCCCAAATGCCCCCCTTCAAGACCCTGTTCTGCGCCGCTGTTGCGAGCTCGCTGGCCGTCGCCGGTCTCACCGCCGGGTTAGCGCCCCGGGCCGAGGCGGCGACTATCTGCGATTCGTTGAAGTCCCCGGTCTACCATCGCTTCAATCCGACCACCCGGGTGAGCATCCTGACCACGTCGGCCACCGAGGCGGCAGTCGCGGCCAAGAACGGATTCACCGAGAACCACGGCACCCCCTTCCGGGTCTCGACGGTGGCCCAGAGCGGGCTATACGCCGCCCACCGCATGGTGAAGACCGGCGGGGACCAGGTCTACATGCCCAACGCGAACGAGGCGGCGAACGCCGTCTCCAAGTACGGCTACGTCGACAAGGGGACGGCCTTCCACGTACCCACCGCGGCCAAGCCCTGCACCATCCCCATCACCCGCTACCAGAAGAGCGGCCGGCACGCCTACGCCACCACCGCTGGTGAGAACTCCACCCTCCTCGCCGCCGGGTGGGCCAAGGAGGGCGTCACTTTCTACGGAGCGCCGTTCACCACAGCGCCGTCGCCCGCGCCGAGCGCGCCGCCCGTGACCCCGGTGGACCCGAAGTTCACCATCGCGGTCTATCCCGACACCCAGCAGGAGACCGGCACCGACAGCCGCTACATCGGCCGGGCCAACTACCTGATGGAGCGCAAGACCGAGTTCGACCTGAAGTTCGTCACGACGAGCGGTGACAACGTCAACTGGGACACCCCCGACCACGCGCAGTACGAGGTGGTGTCGAAGGGTCTGCGTCCGTTCGAGGCCGCGAAGATCCCCTACTCCCTGACCAACGGCAACCACGACAACCTGGCGACTGGCCCCGGCGGTG
>JAABUN010004920.1_pt1 | contig 17344 bp, 15 predicted proteins | sample 5559311 | NCBI WGS metagenome assembly JAABUN01 (sample SAMN10711877, study PRJNA513370) | rock metagenome | isolation source: Antarctica rocks | place: Antarctica: Victoria Land, Siegfried Peak sud
AGGACGCCTTCGACCTCGAGTTCCCGGATGAGATGCTCAGGCGGACGACCTTCCAGTCCATCGACGCGATCAGCGCTGCGGTGGAGAGCCTCTTGCAGCAGAGCGCCTGATGGATGCCGACCTGCGAGCAAGGGCCGTTGCGGCTGCGGCCGTGGCCGCCGAGCACGCGGACAAGGTTGATCGTGACGCTCGCTTTCCGCAGGAAGCCCTCGATTCGATCCGGGCCCAGGGACTGCTCCGGCTCCTCATCTGCCGTGAGGAGGGTGGTGAAGGTCGGACGGCGGGCGATGTGGGGCGGGTGACCGAGATACTCAGCCGGGCATGCGCCAACACGGGGATGATCTACGCGATGCACCAGATCCAGCTCTCGGCACTCGTGCGCCACGCCGACCTGGACTCGTTCGCCACGCGCCGCGAAGAGATCGCGGAACGCCAGCTCCTCCTGGCCTCTGCCACGACCGAGATCGGCATTGGTGGAGACGTACGTCGCTCGAGCTGTGCGGTGGAGCCGGACGAGCACGGGCACTTCGTCCTGAAGAAGAATGCGCCCGTCATCTCTTACGGTGAGTATGCCGACGCCATTCTGGTTACCGCACGGAAGGATCCGGGCAGCACGCCGAACGACCAGGTTCTCGTCTACGTCACCCCCCCCGGGCTCACCCTCGAACCCACCAGTGAATGGAACACGCTGGGTTTCCGGGGAACCTGCTCCCCTGGTTATCTCCTCACGGCGCATGGATCCACGGACGCCGTCCTGCCGGTCCCCTTCGCCGAGATCTCGTCGCAGACCATGCTGCCCACCTCCCACATCTTCTGGTCATCGGTCTGGCTCGGAATCGCAAGCGACGCGGTCGCCAAGGCACGCACCTTCGTGCAGGCCGCGGCGCGCAAGTCATCCGGCGTGACCCCCCCGGGCGCGCTTCGCCTGGCGGAGTTGCAGATCTCTCTTCAGACATTCGCCTCCTCGGTTCACGACGCGACCTACCGTTATGATTCGCTTGTGCCGGGCGACTCTGAGCTGGACTCGGTCAACTTCGCCGTGGCCATGAACGGCCTGAAGGTCTCCTCCTCAACAGCGGTCGTCGATATCGTTGGCAGGGCTCTGATGATCGTCGGAATCGCCGGTTACCGAGAGGACACTCCCCTCCGGATGGGTCGCCATCTGCGGGATGCCTACGGTGCCGCCTTGATGGTGAACAACGACCGGATCCTGGGGCACACCGCCTCACTCGAACTGATCAATCGGAGGGCAGACGTGTGAGCGGCCGCGCGGGCACGCAGGCGCGCGTGGACTTCACCCGACAGCTCGTCGAGGCTGGCCATCAGATCCCATTGGGCAGTTCTGGCGTCGTTGGTAGGAGCGCAGTCTTCGAGGACGTCGTCGCTGGACTTAGTCGTGCCCTCAGACAGCGGCTCGAGGCGGATCAAACCGTCGAACGCATGAGTTTTCCTGCGGTGGTGCCACAGAGCATCTTCGAGAAGACGGACTACGTGACGTCGTTCCCGCAGATGATTGGTTCTGTCCGGGTCTTCAACGGCGACAACGCCGCCCACGCGCAGATTCTGAGGGCACGTCAAGCCGAGGAGGACTGGACCGCGCAACTTTGCTCGTCCGATCTGATGATGCTCTCAGCCGCATGCCATCCGCTCTACGCGCTCGTGTCGGGGCAGCTCCCCCACCCACGTCGGTTCGATGTGATCGGTCACTGTTTTCGTCACGAACCCTCCGACGACCCATCGCGCATGGTGTGTTTCCGAATGCACGAGCAGGTATACGTCGGTAGCGTCCAGGGGGCGGTGCAGCACCGGGACCGGTGGCTGTCCGAAACCCTCGACCTCTTGGAGTCCTTGGGACTCCGGGCACGGGTGGACGTGGCCAACGACCCGTTCTTCGGTCGCGCAGGCAAGCTTCTCTCGACAGGTCAGCGAGATGATGCCCTGAAGTACGAGATCCTCTACGACATCTTCGACGACGGCCCCACCGCCATTGCCTCCGCTAACGCCCACCAATCGCACTTCGGCGAGACCTTCGGCATTGAGCTTCCTGACGGAACGCCAGCCCACAGTTCGTGTTTCGGGCTTGGTCTGGAGCGGACGACCCTCTCCTTGTTCCGAGAGCACGGTACCGACCCGTCGAGGTGGTCCACTTCGGCCAGGTCCATCTTGGAGATCTGAGTGTTTCTGGGGCGAGAGTGGACCTGAGTTCGAGGCTGGGTGCTGGAATCCCATCTCACCAACCGCATCCGCTGCACGGGCCCACAGCGGTGTGGACCGAGACCAACTGTGCGATCGACGCGTGGCTCGAACTGGTCCACCGTCTGGGCCTCCCGCCGGAGCCGGCCGGGGTCTGTGCCCTGAGCGCCGACGCCTGCGGGGACCAATGGGTGATGATCAAGTACCCCGTCGAGGACCTGAGGCTTCTCTACGGACTGGACGTGGTGGAGTTCAATCCATGGAAGCCGACGCTAGAACACGTCTGCGACCACCTGCGCATGGGAAACCTGATGACTGTGGAGGTTGACTCGTGGTGGCTCCCCGACACAACGGGTACCGCCTATCACCGCGACCACGTCAAGACAGGCATCATCCCGGTGCGCGTGGACCCTCAGCGCCGCCGACTGGCCTATCTCCACAACGCAGGGCTGTTCGACCTCGAGGGGCCGGATTTCGAGGGAGCCTTCGCCACGGAACCGGGACTCAGCCTGGTGCCCTTTCCGTACATCGAGCTCATCCGAGCGGTCGAGTCAGTCGGGCCCGACGAGTTGCGACGGCGGGCACGCGGTCTGGTGGGGACCCATCTGAGCCGTCGACCCCGCGACAACCCCGTCACCCGACTCCGGCCGCTCATCGAGGATGCCGTCACCATGCTTCCCGATCGGAGCGCGGAGTTCTTCCACGCCTTCGCGTTCGCGACGCTCCGCCAGTTTGGCGCTACCGCGCAGCTTGCCGCCGGGTGTCTGCGCTGGATAGAGCCTGACGACGACGAACTCGCCGCTGCTGCAGACGGTTTCGAGGCCGTTGCGGTCGCTGCCAAGAGCATGCAGTTCGTTCTGGCACGCGCATCCCGAGGTCGACGCGTGACCCTTGGCGCAGCACTCGATGCGGTTTCTGACACCTGGCACGACGCCATGGACAGAGTCGTCAGTTGGGACGGGCGGGCCTGAGCGATGACCGACCTGCTCGTGGACGCGATTTGGGATGTCCGCGGCACCCCACCGGGTGAGTTCTCCTCACCATCACACCTCCCACGCTCGCCCGGCATACCGTGCGTCGTTCCGGGGACCGCCGCCGCGGCGATGAGAGAAGCCGTCGGCGTGGAGGCGGCGCTTGCCATCGACTACGACGGCTTGGACTGGTGGTTCCGCACCACCGTCTACACCCACGAGTCCGGCCTCCACCAGATGGCCTTCGGGGGCGTGGCAACGCATTGGACGGCGTGGTGGGACCACGATGTGGTCGCGGAGGGGACATCGATGTTCCGCGGCGTCATGGCGTTGGTGAACCTCGAGCCCGGGAGTCACGAGCTCGTGATCCGGTGCGCAGCACTGACGTCCGTGTCCACCCCACGTCGTCCGCGGGCGCCGTGGCGCAGCAACCTCATCAGCTCCTCGGCGATGCGATGGCACCGGACGGCAGCCCTGGGGCGCATCCCTTGGTACGGTTCTGCGCCGGCCGTGGGTCCCTGGCGTCCGATCACCCTTCGCCCGCAGCCGCCGCTGGAGGTATGCCGGGTGGAGACGTCCTTGTCGGGGAACAAGGGGATCGTCCTGGTTGAGTTGAGGTCCTCCACCGGGGTCCCGGTCAACGCGGATCTGACGATCGGTGACCTCCAAAGGCGGGTGACGGTCGATCAGCCCTGCCAGGTGGAACTCGAGATCGACGACGTGCAGCGATGGTGGCCGCACACGCACGGTGAGCCCCACTGCTATCGCTTCTCGGTTAGCGCTGACGGAACAGACGTCCCGATCCTGGAGCGCCTGCTGGGATTTCGTACCGTGGAAGCCGACCGGCGAAACGACGCATTCGAGCTGCGCGTGAACGGCATCCCCCTGTTCGCCCGGGGCGCGTGCTGGGTGCCGGTCGACCCCTTGACCTTCCTTGGTCCCGTGGACGCAGTCGCGTCGGCTCTCGGGTCGATGAAGGAGTCGGGAGCGAACCTCCTACGCGTCACCGGCACGACGACCTGGCAGGACGACGCCTTTCATTCGCTGTGCACGACGCTCGGCCTGATGGTCTGGCAGGACTGCATGCTCCACACACTCGCCCCCCCAGAGGACGAGGACTGGCTCGCCGATCTGGCCATCGAGGTGAAGGAGAACCTGGCCGCGCTACAAGGCCGCCCTCACCTCGTCGTGGTGAGTGGAGGAAGCGAGACGGAGCAGCAACCGACGCTCTGGGGGCTGGCCGCTGCAGACCGACATATCAGTGCTCTCGAGGTGACCATCCCGGACGTGGTGCGGCGGACCCTTCCCGAGGTCGTCTACCTGACGTCGTCGCCGTCGGGAGGCTACCGACCAACATCGGTCGGTCAGGGGGTCAGCCACTACTTCGGCGTCGGCGCCTACAAACGCCCCCTCGCGGATGCCCGGTTGGCGGAGGTCAGGTTTGCGGCCGAGTGCCTGGCCTTCGGTGTTCCGCCCGAGCGCCCTCTGGTCAGATCTGTCTTCACCACGGGCACCACGCGAGAAGGCCCTGCATGGCGCCGGGGGATCGCGAAGGATCCGAAGGTCGATTGGGACTTCGAAGAGACGACGAGTCATTACGTGCAAGACCTGTTCGGCGTCGATGTCGATGACGTTCGAGACCACGAGCCCGAACGCGGTCTGGATCTGATCCGGGCAGCCGCGGTCCACGTCATGGAGAGCACCATGGGTGAGTGGCGCCGACCGAGATCGTCCTGCGCGGGAGCCATTGTCCTCAGCGCTCGTGACCTGACCCCCGGCGCGGGATGGGGGCTGCTCGATAGCACGGGTAGCCCCAAAGCACCGTGGTTTGGCCTGAACCGCGCCTGGGCGCCGCGAACCGTGCTGATGACGGACGAAGGTCTCGACGGAGTAGCGATCCACGTTGTCAACGACCGCCCGCAGACGTGGGACTGCAACCTCGAGGTCACCGTCCTTCCTTTGGGTCAGGGAGGGGGCGACAGCGCGGGAGCAACCTTGAGCGTCGACCCCCACAGCACCAGGACCCTCTGGGCTGAGGACCTCCTCGACGGTTTCCGAGACCTCACGTGGTCGTGGCGCTTCGGCCCGCCGATGTACGACACCCTTACCGTGACGGTGCGCGACGAGGGCCCGCAAGCGCTGACCCGCACCATGCTTCTCGGGTCGCTCGTTCGCCCGCAGCTGATCTTGGGGGAACTGGTGGCTCGTCGAGGACGGGACGACTCAGGGTGGTTCGTCGACCTGCGGTCGTCTAGGACGGCGACTTTTGTCGTCCTCGATTGTTCCGATGGCACTGCGCCGGCTGACAACTGGTTTCACCTCGGCGCAGGGCTGGAGCGGCGAGTTCGTCTCATCCAAGGAACGGACCAACCTCTCTCTGGTTCCGTGCGAGCGTTGAACGCGGATGAGGTCCCGATCAGGGACTGATGCCGGGCCCGCTCACACTTGGGCATCATGATCTCCTCGACATCCTGCACCGCGCCACGCAGCTCCGCTGACGTGACGTGGACCCCACGTGGACCCAGGCTGGCGACGGGCGACGACCAGTTTCTGGACGCTCATGACGTGCCACACTCCGCCGGAACGCTTCGCCACCCGGGGGCGCCGCATGCCGAGGTCGCCTGGACCAGGCAACATATGAGACGCCCCTATACCGCCCCGATTACCGCCCGCATGAGCCGACTCCGGTGGTCGGGCACGCCCGAGATGCTTCAGGGCTTAGTCTGTCTTTTGACGATGCCGATGCGGAGACATGGATGGGTCAATGAGAGTCTTAGTCACAGGGGGCGCAGGTTTCCTCGGATCCCACACCGTCGTGCAGCTCGTGGCAGCAGGCCATGAGCCCGTTGTCGTGGACAACTTCTCCAACGCCAAGCACGGAGTCATCAGCCGTCTGGAGCAGCTTGTCGGGAGGACAATACCACTCTATTCATTCGACTTGAGGGAGCAAGATAGGATCAGGGCCGTCTTCCATGGTGAGCGCATCGACGCTGTCATTCACTTCGCCGGGCTCAAAGCGGTAGGGGAAGGCGTCCGACAGCCGTTGAAGTACTACCGCAACAACCTCGAATCCACGTTCGCCCTGATTGACGCCATGCACCACTATGGGGTGCGGAAGCTTGTGTTCTCGTCCTCGGCCACTGTCTATGGCCCTGACGCACAGATGCCGCTTGTAGAAGGGTCGCCCACGTCAGCGACACATCCCTACGGCTGGACGAAGGTGATGATCGAGCAAGTCCTGCACGACCTCACGGTCGCGGAACCGACGTGGCGAGTAGGAGTGCTTCGGTACTTCAACCCTGTTGGCGCTCACCCGTCCGGTCTCATCGGTGAAGACCCGAAGGACGTCCCCAGCAACCTCATGCCCTACATTGCCCAGGTCGCGGCCGGTCGCCGGAAGGAGCTGTATGTCTATGGCGACGACTACGACACCCCGGACGGGAGCGGAGTGCGTGACTACATCCACGTCGAGGACTTGGCTACCGGTCACCTCGCCGCTCTTGCGGCGGTGGACCGAGGCGGCTGGCCGCTGCGCTTGTGGAACCTCGGCACCGGAGTAGGGACGAGCGTGTTGGAACTCGTCCATGCCTTCGAAGGGGTCCTCGGTCGGCCGTTGCCGTACAAGGTCGTCGCTCGACGACCAGGTGACGTAGCGGAGTCCTACGCAAATCCAACGAAAGCCCGTAACGAGCTGGGTTGGCGCGCCACGAGATCGATCGATCAGATGTGCGCAGACACCTGGCGATGGCAGCAGGCGAACCCCTCGGGGTATGAGGACGACCTGAGCTCAGAGGATGGGCTGGACTCCACCGGTCGGCCTAGTAGCCCCGTCGCGGACTCGATATCTCGCCAGGCTCGCAGTCGTGGTTCAGCCGCCGTAGTCGAGCGGCCGCCTCAGTCCCAGTAATCGTCCCAGCCCCAGAACCTGGGCGACGGAGCGGACAGCTCGGGCTCGGGTTCGTCGACGCCGAACCTGCCACGGTAAAAGATCATTGGGCGCCCGCTGACGCCAGTCTCGAGTCCTAGAACGCGGCCGACGACGACGTCGTGGTCGCCCACCTCATGGACGTCGTCGATGTCCGCGTGGACCCGCATGAGGACGCCCGGCAGCACTGGGGTATCAAAGCGCGAGAGTCGCCAGTCCAGACCCTCGAAGCGATCGCCGTGGCTCGAACCGAATCGGGCGCACAGCAAGTCCTGTCTCTCGTGTAAGACATTGACGCAAAAGCGTCCCGCCTGTCTGATTTTCGGCCAGGCGCGCCCTCGGTGATCCGCGCAAAATAGCACGAGGGCGGGATCCAGGGAGACAGACACGAAGGACTGACAGGCGAAGCCGACGGGCGAACCCGCGTCGAGACCGGTCACCACCGTGACGCCAGTAGCGAAGTGGCTCATGGCGTAACGAAGGTTGGCGAGCGTCGACTGCGTTTCCACCAGGTCTGGCTGCGCGTCCATAACTTCCCGAAGAGTGTCGAACGAAGGGACGGTTTCCCCATAATGTACAGACGAGCCGCACGTCACCCCGGTCTGGCACCATCATCCCTCTTCGCCACGTCGGCGGCGAGCCACGGATGTTGTCCCAGTCTAGTGCCGAGCGAACGAGATCTCTTTACGGTTGGCTCTGTCGAGGATGCGCGGGTTTCGGGCGAGCCAGTCACGGACCTCGACGCGTTCGTGGCCTGCGTAGTTGTCCATCACCACATAGAGCTCGGCCCGGTGCCATCGTCGGGGTAGGCGCGAGCCACCTGCTTGAGGAACGCGAGGAACTTCCAGTGGCGGTGGCATGGCTTACCTGCTGCGGTGACCATGCCGGTGGCGATGTCCGGCGCAGTGGAACAGGCGAAGGTGACGAGCCAACAGCCGGCTCGATGGCTGTGTCACCGCGAACTGCTTCGGCCGCGGGCTCAACGTCGCGGCAAAGACCTGCCTGTGGTCAATCCGCCGCGGCCAGCCCGGGCGAGACACATCATCGAGACCCGTCACCAGCCAGCAGCTCGATCCGCACCCGTTGCGCCAACCCGGCCTGCCAGACGAGGCCCTCGTGAGCCGAGTGACCCTATCAACGACGCGCCCCCACTAGCCGCATGTGGCAGTCCACGGAGCCGGAGACCGCGCCAGCTGCCATATTGGCAACTCTCGAGTTCAGTAGGCCCCCGTTCCTCGAAAGACGGCTTTGACGGTCCGAACAAGAATCTGTAGGTCCAGCAGGGGAGACCAGTTGTCGACATACCACAGGTCTAGGCGCAGCGACTGTTCCCAGTTTAGGTCGCTGCGTCCGCTGATCTGCCACAGCCCCGTCATTCCGGGACGGACCCGGAGCCGTTGCACAGCGTCAGGCTCGTAGTTGGCCACCTCACGGGCCAGCGGCGGACGGGGTCCGACGAGGGACATCTTTCCGAGCAGGACATTGAAGAGCTGCGGCAGCTCGTCCAGTGAGTACTTGCGCAGCGCGCGACCCACGCTGGTGATCCGTGGGTCGCGCGGGTCCTTGAACAACACGGAGTTCGTCTCATGCCCGGTCCGGATGCTCTCGATCAGACGCTCGGCGCCTACTGCCATCGTGCGGAACTTGAGCATCCGGAACAGCTCCCCCTGGGCGCCGACACGTTCTTGGACGAAGAAGGCCGGGCCTTGGCTCGTACTCCTGACCAGCACCGTGATCACGAGGAAGACAGGCAGAAGCACGATGCAGATTCCAAGGGCGACCAGGGTGTCGAACGCCCGCTTCACGACGACCCGCCCACCCGAGGTGATGGGACGCTCGACGTGCAGCAGGGAAAGGCCGGCTGCGGGCCGTAGCGATAGTCGTGGCCCGGCGACCTCGACGATGCCCGGGGAGACGACGAGCTCGACCTCGCGCTCCGCCAGGGCCCAGCCGAGACGGCGCAGTGGCTGGCCCGCGAGGTCGGGGTGGCTCGAGACCGCAACCACCTCGGCGCCCAGGGCATCGACTGCCGCGAGTGCGGACTCCGGCGGGCCGAAGACCGTAACACCCTCAACGACACCCCGGTTGCCCGAGCTGGGATCGAGGTCTGAGACGCACGCGCCGACGATCACCATGCCGGAGTGTGGTGCGGAACGGATTTCGCGGATCATCGCGGCGACGGAGTCGGCGCGGCCGATGACGACCGTGTTGAGGAGGCACTCGCCCTGGACGCGGCGGCCAATGAGTCCCCGGCGCAGATGCCAGTGCCAGAGCAGGCTGCCACCGAGAACGGCGGGCACGAATGGCAGCACGATGCTCCGCGGGAGCTGAAGATCGCCGACATAACTGAAGAGGGCAACAGCGCAGGCGACGAGGATCGCCGCGCGGCCGATGGCGCGGTACTCCTCGGAGCCGGACCCGAGGTACTGCGCCCGGTAGGTTTGCCCGACGACGAGCGCAAGCACCCAGAGGACCGGAACGAACAGCAGCGGCCACGCCTGGCGTATCTCCTCGGCCCCGAAACGGAGGAGGTAAAGGCCCAGCGCGGCCGACGAGCTGACGGCCAGGTCGCCGACCACGGCCCGGGTGCGGTAGCGCAGCAGCCAGGTGCGGCTGACGGCCCTCGCCTCCCGCCGCGCACGGCTCTCGGTGCTGACCCGCGGCGTGCGCGACACGGCGTCGTTCCGGTCGGCGAGCAGCCTGTCCGCGGCGCCACCATCGAAGACTCCTCCGTACTGAGTCATGGTTTCCCCACCGAGTCCCGGCGACCGAGGTGGTGGCGACGAAGGTGCATGTGGACGATGACCCCAGCGACGACGACAGCGGCCACGGCACGAAGGACCAGAGCGCTGGCCAGCTGAAGGTCCTCCAGACAACTGAAGAGCGCTGCGGCGCAGGCCACGAGGAGCACCGGCCGGACCGGTCGGACCTCACCATGCCCGAAACGGAGAACGGTGGAAACCAGGGCCGCGAGTGAGCTCACCGCGAGGTGACCCCCTACCCTCCAGACGCGGTACTGGGACAGTAAGGTCCTGCTGACGCCCCTCGCCTCACGCAGTGCGAAGCCTCCGTTCCCGAGCAGTGGCGTCGACCAACTCCCTCCTGAACCGTGCGCATCCACCGTTGAGGCGGTACGGCAATCAACCTTCCCCACATACTCAGTCACGAGCTCCCCAGCACTCCCCAAGATAAGGCGTCAGCGCACGCCAACGCGTCGTGCCAGTCGGGCACGAATTGCATCCCCACGGCAGCCGGCGCCCCACAGCACCGGCACGAAGTCGAAAGAACAGCAGGAGGACAGAGCGCCTGCCCCTCCCCGACGAAGCTTTCAGGCACCCCACCGATCGCGACGAATAGGCGAACCATGGTTTAGATTGCGTCGATATACCGCCAATCGCGGCACATCGCTCAAAATAGACATCAACGACCGTGCGGCATCTTTCCCCAAACGACGTTCGCCTTCTGCTCGGTCTGTGAAAAGGTGCCGCGACGTGCACCTAGGTCCGATGACCCGGCGCGTTCGACACACTGCGTCACTCCCACCCAGTCCCACCTGGTCACCGCTCACGCTTCTGAAGCCACCACGACCTGGGCCGCGTGCGCTCAGAGACGCCCCCGCTACGTTGGACAAGCCCGAACCGTAAAGAACTCCCCGAGGTCCGGTATAGGAACAGTAAAGGGTCGCGCACGGGAGTGCAACCGAAATGGACCAAATCAAGGAAGTTCTTCGGTTCGGGCAGCACCGGATATCGCCAAAATCTGCACGAAACCGCTCATTTCCGACAGGGGCGACCGGTTTGCTCGGCGTGGGGTGTGCCAACCCCGACATATCCGCAGAAATGACGCAAGCGTCGCGGCCGTCGAGACGTGACGAGAGTCTTGGTGAACTGAACGATCGGTGTCAGGGAGCGTGGAACCGCTGCTGCGCCTCGAGCAGGCCTACCTCCACGAGGGACTCGACCGCGTCCGCCGCCGCGCCGAGGGTGAAGGGAAGCGCCGCCCGTTCCGTGGCGGAGAAGCTCTTGAGCACGAAGTCCGCCGGGTCCATCCGTCCTGGCGGACGGCCGATTCCGACCCGCACCCTGAGGTAGTCCTTGGAGCCGAGCGACTTCGTCACCGAACGCAGCCCGTTGTGGCCGCCCTCGCCGCCACCACGCTTGAGCCGTACCGTTCCCGCCGGGATGTCCAGCTCGTCGTGCACGACGATGAGGTGCGTCGGGTCGACGGAGAAGAACTTCAGGAGGGACGACACCGAGCCTCCGGAGTCGTTCATGAAGGTGGTAGGCACGGCAAGGACGGCACGCGGGCCGGGGGCGCCGCCCGAGGCGGTCCCCAGCCTCACCTCGCGGACGAGCGCTCGCGACCTGTGCGGCCGGAACGCGGCGGCCGCCGGGCGCTTTCCGGGCTTCGTCGCGGACGCCACGGCCGCTGGCGAGCCGTAACGGTTCGCCAGCTCCTCGACCACCATCGCTCCGACGTTGTGGCGGTTGCCCGCGTAGGCCGGACCGGGATTGCCGAGTCCGATGACGAGCCAGGTGTCCACGACGGGCAAGTATGCCGGGCGCAGGAGGACCGGGCAGCGAAGCGGCCCGATCCCGGGCGGTGCACCGGACGGGCGGAGGAGGACCGGGCAGCGAAGCGGCCCGATCCCGGGCGGTGCACCGGACGGGCGGAGGAGGACCGGGCAGCGAAGCGGCCCGATCCCGGGCGGTGCACCAGACGGGCGCAGGAGGACCGGGCAGCGAAGCGGCCCGATCCGGGAGCAGTCAACGAAAAGGCCCGGTCCGCGGACCGGGCCTTTCCTCCTGCTGGAGCCGAGCCGTTCCCTGGTGGCCGGCGTCAGCCGGCGTCCAGCCCCGACGAAGCCTCGTCGTCGTCGCCCTCGGCGGCCTGCGCCTCGGCGGCCTGCGCCTCGGCAGCCTCCTCGTCGCTCTCGTCGTGCTCGATGCCGGCCTCGGCCTCGGCCTCGGCGAGCTCGGACTCGAGCGCCTCTGCGGTGATCTGCTGGGTGATGTTGACGACGAGCAGCTCCGGGTCGGCGACGAGCTCGGCACCCTCGGGCAGCTCGAGCGCTGACGCAGGGATCTGCGTCCCGGCCGGGAGTCCCTCGACGGAGACGACGACGTTCTCAGGGATCTTCGTCGCCAGGACCTCGAGCTGGACGGTCTGGGACTCCACCGTGACAACGGTCTCGGCCGCCGCCTCGCCCTCGACGTGGACCGGTACGTCCACCGTGACCTTCTCATCGCGCCGGACGACGACGAGGTCGACGTGCTCGATGACCGGCTTGATCGGGTCGCGCTGAACGTCCTTGGCCAGGGCCAGCTGGCTCTTGCCGTCGACCTCGATGTCGAGGAGGGCGTTGGCCGTCTTGAGCGCCATCATCGTGTCGTGTCCCGGCAGGGTGATGTGCACCGGCTCGGCACCGTGGCCGTAGAGGACGGCGGGGATCTTGTGGTCACGGCGGATCTTGCGTGCAGCACCCTTGCCGAACTGGGTGCGGGTCTCGGCGACGAGCTTGATCTCGGACATCGGGGACGTCTTCTCCTCAGGTGGAACAGGGCGGCGGGAGGCCTTTGGGGCGGTAGGCCTCGACGCGGGACGCGGCACGGACAGGAAGACACGTGAGGCGCACCCGGGAAGGGCACCACCGCGTCGATCACGGACGAGAACGACCGCTGGCGGCCGTGCTCCGTCCCTCGCCGAGGCAACCCGCCAATCGTAAGGCGAGGTCACGGCATACCGGAAATCCGTGCCCGGGCGCGGGAGCAGCGAACCCTCAGCTGCGGGGAGCCCTCAGCTCTCCGGCCCGCACGGCGACGACGCCGGCCACGACGAGCGCGCCACCGACCAGCTGGACCGGCCGCGGGAGCTGGCCGAGGAGGAGCCAGGCGAAGAGGATGGCGAAGAGCACCTCGCTCAGCCCCACGAACGAGGCGACCGTCGCGCCGAGCCGGCGGGTGGCGAAGGTGCCGAGCAGGTATGCCGCGGCGGCGGCGACCACCGCCAGCTCGCCGATCGCCCCCCACCAGGGCAGTCGCTGGGAGGCCACGACCACATCCGACGCGACGAACTGCATCGGGAGAATGCGGACGAGGGCCAGCACAGCGAGCGCGACGGCACCGACGCCCATGCCGAACGCGGCGAAGACGACCGGGGGGAGCCCACTGTCGCTGTTGCCCGCACTGACGAAGAACACCGCGAGGCCGACGGCCGCGAGCAGGCCCCAGAGCACGCCGGCGGTGTTGGGCGGCGACTGGCCGGTGATGTCGAGGACGAGAGCCAGGCCGGCCAGGGCCACGAGGATGCCGACCCAGGTCACCCTCCTGGGCGCGCGGCGGGTCTGTAGCCACATCCAGAGCACGACGAGCACCGTGCCGCTGTACTCCAGGAGGAGGGCGACGCCGACGGACAGGTGCTGCACGGCGTTGACGTAGGCCACCTGGCAGCCCGCGACCGCCACGACGCCGTAGAGGAGGATGAGACCGCTCTCGCGCCGGACGAGTGCCCACCGGCCGCGGCAGGCCAGGAGCGCCGGGACGAGCAGGACCAGGGCCGCGCCGCCGACCCGCAGCAGGACGATCGCCCCCGACGACCATCCGGCGTCGAGCAGCGCCTTGGCGAAGGAGCCGGAGGTCCCGAAGGCGGCTGCCGAGAGGACGGCGGCGAGCAGCCCGCTGTCCGCGAGCCGGAACCGCGGCGCCGGTGTGCCTGCCGGACCGGATCGGACGAGCACGTCCTGCGGGTTCGGCGCTTCCACGGGTGTGGACACGGCGGCCTCCTCGGGCTTCTCGTCATGGGTGAAAAGGTTTATGGTCATGACGATAGGGGGCGGTTCAGTAAGGAGTCAACATGCTCTTCACTCATGACAGCGAGGTGGCGCTCCAGCACACCGCGGCGCTCGTCAACACCATGGCAGGCTCGGTCCCCGGGGACTCGGACGTCGATCGTCTGGTGACCCGCGAGCAGCTCGACCGCTTCGTCGTGGAGTGGCTCTGGACCGGCGGACGCGCCCACGACGACGCCGAGCTGGCGGCGGTCCGGGAGCTGCGTCCGAGGCTGCGAGCTATGTGGCTGATGGACGAGGACGAGGCCGTTCTCGCGGTCAACACCCTTCTCGCGGAGGCGATGGCGCTCCCCCAGCTGGTCCGTCACGACCAGCGGGGCTACCACCTGCACGCCACGCCGTCGGACGCGCCGCTCGCCACCCGCATGGCGGTCGAGGCCGCGATGGCCTTCGTCGACGTCATCCGCGCCGGGGAGATGGACCGGCTCAAGGTGTGCTCGGCGGACGACTGCGACGACGTCGTCGTCGACCTGTCGAAGAACCGCTCCCGTCGGTTCTGCGAGGGCAGCTGCGGCAACCGGGCCAACGTCGCGGCATACCGTGCGCGAAAGCTGGCGCCCGGCGCGCCTGCCCTCCGGTGAGGAGGCAACCTCACCCCCGCGACCCAGGCCCAGCGCCGCGCCGCTCCCCTGGGTGGTCAAGAACCACCTCAAGTGCCGGAGGTCGAGGTGGTTCTCTGACTCCCCACCCGAGTGGGGGGCGCGCGCTCAGGCGTTGCCGTCGAAGAGGCTGGTGACCGACCCGTCCTCGAACACCTCGCGGATCGCCCTGCTCAGCAGCGGCGCGATGGACAGGACGGTGAGCTTGTCGAACTCTCGGTCGTGAGGGATCGGCAGGGTGTTCGTCACGATGACCTCGGCGGCGCTGCAGTTCTTCAGCCGGTCGACCGCGGGTCCGGAGAGGATGGCGTGGGTCGCCGCGATGATGACCCCGGCCGCCCCCTCGGCCATGATCGCGTCTGCCGCCTTGGTGATCGTGCCGCCGGTGTCGATCATGTCGTCGACGAGGACACAGATCCGGTCCTTGACCAGCCCGACCACCCGGTTGGCGACCACCTCGTTGGGGCGGTTGATGTCCCGGGTCTTGTGGATGAAGGCCAGGGGAGCTCCCCCCAGCCGGCGTGACCACTCCTCCGCGACCTTGATCCGGCCGGCGTCCGGTGAGACGACGGCGAGCTTCTGGTTGCCGTACTTGTCCCCGACGTACTGGCTGAGGATCGGCAGTGCCATGAGGTGGTCGACGGGCCCGTCGAAGAAGCCCTGGATCTGGGAGGTGTGCAGGTCGACGGCCATCAGCCGGTCGGCCCCGGCGGTCTTGAAGAGGTCGGCGACGAGGCGGGCCGAGATCGGCTCGCGGCCGCGATGCTTCTTGTCCTGGCGGGCATACCCGTAGAAGGGCAGGACGACGGTGATCCGCTTGGCAGACGCGCGTTTCAGCGCATCGACCATGATGAGCTGCTCCATGATCCAGTGGTTGATCGGCGCGGTGTGGCTCTGGATGACGAACGCGTCGGACCCCCGCACCGACTCCTCATAGCGCACGTAGATCTCGCCGTTGGCGAAGTCGTACGCGGAGGTCGGGACGAGCCCCGCACCGAGGGACTCGGCGACCTGCTGCGCGAGCTCAGGGTGCGCCCGACCCGAGAAGACCATGAGGTTCTTCTGGGTCGTCTTCAGGATGCCGGTCACGACCGCGCGCCCTCCTCAGCCTGGTCGGTATGCCGTGCGGCCGGCTCGACGTCCGGCGTCCCCTGCCGCTGTGGCGCCTGCGCTTGCGTCGCCGGCTCTTGCGTCGCCGGCTCTTGCGTCGCCGGCTCTTGCGTCGCCGGCTCTTGCGTCGCCTGCGGATGCGCCTGCTCTTGCGTCGCCTCTCCCTGCGTCATCGTGTCCCCTCGTGCGAGGGCTGCTTCGGCCGCGGCCGCCGTCCGGGTGCCGGCGCGACGCCGCGCCACCCAGCCGGCGACGTTGCGCTGGCGGGCGCGGGTGATGCCGATCTCGCCCGGGCCGACGTCCTGCGTCACCGCTGAGCCGGCACCGACGTAGGCGCCGTCGGCGATGTCCACGGGGGCGACGAGGACCGAGTTGCTGCCGACGAAGCTGTGGGCTCCCACGCTTGAGGCATGCTTGGTCACGCCGTCGTAGTTGGCGAAGATGGTGCCCGCTCCGATGTTGGCGCCCTTCCCGATGGTGACGTCCCCGGCATACGTGAGGTGGGGCACCTTGGCCCCCGGGCCGATCCGGGCGTTCTTGGTCTCGACGAAGCCGCCGATCCTGCCCCTTGCCCCCAGCTCGGTCCCGGGTCGCAGGTAGGAGAACGGCCCGACGCTCGCCCCCGCCCCGATGACCGCGAGGAGCGCCTGGGTGCGGACCACCGAGGCGCCGTCGCCGATCTCGACGTCGGTCAGCGTCGTGTCGGGGCCGATCGTGCAGTCGGCACCGATCGTCGTGACGCCGTGGAGCTGGGTGTGCGGATGGATCGTCGTGTCCTGGCCGATCGTCACCTCCGCGTCGATCCACGTGGAGGCCGGGTCGATCACGATGGCGCCATCGCGCATGGCGCGATCCACGGTCCGCCGGTTCAGCTCGACGCCGAGCCGCGAGAGCTGGACCTTGTCGTTGACGCCCTCGGTCTGCCAGAGGTCGTCGATGAGGTGCCCGCTGACCCTCAGCCCGCGGCCGCGGGTGATCGCGAGGACGTCGGTGAGGTACTTCTCGCCCTGGGCGTTGTCCGTGCCCACCTCGGAGAGCGCCGCACGCAGGACGGCGGCGTCGAAGGCGTAGAGGCCCGAGTTGATCTCGGTGATGGCGCGCTGCTCCTCGGTGGCGTCCTTCTGCTCGACGATGCCGGCGACGGTGCCGTCCGCGTCTCGCAGGATCCGGCCGTATCCCGTCGGGTCGTCGAGCCGCGCCGTGATGACGGTGACCGCACTGGCCGAGGAGGTGTGGACGTCGAGGAGGTCGAGGAGGGTGTCCGTCTGCAGCAGCGGGACGTCACCGTAGGTCACCAGGACGGTCCCGTCGAGGTCGGCCGGGAGCACCCCGAGGCCGCACTCGACCGCGCGGCCGGTGCCCTTGACATCGTCCTGGTCGGCGATGACGGCGGCGGGATCGATGTCGGCGATGTGCTCGGCGACCAGCGCGCGTTCGTGGCGGACGACGACCACCAGATGCAGCGGGGCGGCTCCCCTGACGGCGGCAATGGCGTGCCCGACGAGGGACCGGCCGCCGAGGGTGTGCAGAACCTTCGGCCGTCGCGACTTCATCCGCGTGCCTTCACCAGCAGCGAGGACGATCACGGCGGCCGGGCGAGGTGCGCTCACGCTCGAAGACTCCCACGTGTTGTGACGGGTCAGGCCGCCGACGGAGCCCGCTCCGCGACCGCCCGCAACTCTACCCGCCGGTTCACCGG
>JAABUN010004921.1_pt1 | contig 17343 bp, 17 predicted proteins | sample 5559311 | NCBI WGS metagenome assembly JAABUN01 (sample SAMN10711877, study PRJNA513370) | rock metagenome | isolation source: Antarctica rocks | place: Antarctica: Victoria Land, Siegfried Peak sud
AGGATGAGCTGACGCTGCCGCCCCTCCTGCCCGGACAGATTCTTCGCCGCCCGCTGGCTCTGTTCCGCGAACACCTTCTCCAGGTCCTCGAAGCGCGTCGTCGAGAAGAGCCTTTGCAGGAGCTCCCGGCGTGATTTCGCATCCGCCCGCAGGAATGCGGCGAACTCGCCCTGAGGCAGCATCACGACCTTGGTGAACTGTTCCTTGTCCATGCCGAGCAGGTGCTGGAGTTCGAGCCCGGCCTCGTCGTTGCGTGCGGACTTCTGCACCCACTCGGCTCCGATCCGCTCGCTCAGGAGGGTCCGCGCCTGCTCGGTCGTCGTCCCGCCACCGCGGCGCGCGGGCCTGTCCCACGCCGGCGAGCGCACCACCCGGAAGCGCCGGTTGGCGACGGAGAACTCGAGATCGATCTCGGGCGCGACCGACGCGGCAGCATGGTCGCTGCGGAGCCTCTTCGCTGTGTGGCGCGCCCCGGGCACCGATCCGTAGAGCGCGAAGCAGACGGCGTCGAGGACGCTCGACTTCCCGGCACCGGTCGGCCCGTTGAGCAGGAACAGTCCCTGGCTCGACAGCGCATCGAAGTCGACGCACTGCCGGTCAGCGAAGGGCCCGAAGGCCTGGATCCCGAGGTGATGCAGTCTCATCCGTCGGCCTAGCGCTCGTGGGCCAGGCTGAGTGCGGCGTCGACCGTCGACCGGATGAGGGCGTGCTCTTCGGCCGAAGCCTTTCGGCCGCGGACGTGCTCCAGGAAGCCGCAGCAGATGTCGGTGTCATCCTCGGCCTCGGCGATGCGCTGACTGTAGGTCCGTGCGTCGTCCTGCCGACCGCCCTCGGGTGCGAACGCGAGCACGAGGGTATCCGGAAACCTGTTCCGTAGACGCTCCATCGCCCGCGCGGGCCGTTCGCTGTCCGTCAGCGTGATGTGGCAGTACGCTGACTCAGCCCGTACGAGATCCTCACGCCGCAACAGGTCCTCGAGCACACCGGACAGGACGGCCAGCTCCCGGGGCGCGGGCCATTCGACCGTCCGGATGCCGCGCACGCCGTCCGGAGTCACATCCAGTAGCCAGGCACCCTTGCCCTGGTTCACCTCGGAGAAGGAGTACGCGAGGGGCGACCCCGAGTAGCGCACGGTGTGAGAGAGCTTCTGCCTGCCGTGGAGGTGGCCAAGCGCGGTGTAGTCGAACCCGTCGAAGAGCGCGAGCGGAATGGATCCCAGCCCGCCGATGGCGAGGTCACGTTCGCTGTCGGAGCCTGTACCGCCGGCGGCGAAGGTGTGGGCCATGACGATGGACACGACGCGCCGGTCGTTGCGGCGGCGGTCGAGATCCTCGCGGACCAGATCGAGGGCGGCGCGGGTGACGGCCGTGTGCGTACCGATCTCGGCGCCGAGCGCATCGGCGACCAGACGCGGCTCGAGGTAGGGGATCCCGTAGACGGCGAGCTCGGCGTCGGGCCCGAGTGGCCAGATGACGGGAGCACCGATGTCCTCGAGGCGGGTGCGCAGGTGGACTCCACCGCGGGCCATGATGCTGCCCCCGAAGCCCAGCCGGGTGGCCGAGTCATGGTTGCCGCTGCTGATCACGATCTGCGCCCCCGCGACGGTCAGGCGCTCCAGCGCTTCATCGAAGAGCGCGACGACGTCGACGGCGGGCAGCGCGCGGTCATAGACATCACCCGCCACCAGCACGACGTCGACGGCTTCCTCCCGCACGGTCTTCTCGAGGTTGTCGACGAAGATCCGCTGGGCATCGAGGGTACCGGTGCCGTGGAACGACCTCCCCAGGTGCCAGTCCGATGTGTGGAGAATCCTCATGATTTTCACGCTACCGTTGCGCGCCGACATTCACGGGATCAGCACAGGCGGGCCTTGATCGGCGCGCCCCCGCCCGCGTGCAATCAGGACGCGAGCAGTACTTCTGACCACGCGAGTCGTCCCGGGATGAATTCGATGACCTGCCGGCCCTGCTCGTCCTGGCCGACGACCGCGGGCACGTCGACGCCGGCTTCCCGAACGGCAGTCATGAACTCGAAGACGCTCGGGGTCGATTCTGTCCACGGCTTGCGGAACGTCGATCCGATGCGCACAACGCGCACCGGCCTTGAAGTACTCGCAGAGCCGGCCGGCCCTGCCTTCCGTAGACTGGCCCGGTGATGAACGAGAGCTCAACGCACCGCGAAGCCGCCAGCAACACCGACAGCAAGATCGGTACCGCGACCTACGAGGACCGCGTCCTGGGCTGCCTCCTCGGGACGATGGCGGGCGACGCGTACGCGGTGCTGCAGGCGTCAGGAGATGATCCCACCGCTGCGCTCGAGAGTCCCGCCGGCCTCGTGGTCTCGGACGCCACGCAACTCACGCTCTACAGCGTGGACGGACTCGTCGAAGCGCTGGAGTGGGCGAACGACGGCGTCGCAGCTGATGAGACGGCGTGCCTCTGGCTGGCCTATCTTCGGTGGCTCATGCGCCAGGGTGAACATCTTCCCTCCACCGCTCCTGCACCACCGGCCCGCTGGATCGACCGACAGACGGACATCCTCCCCGTGCACCGCCCGGACGCCGATACGGTACGTGCCCTGCTGACGGGCGCGATGGGCACGCAGGCCCGACCGCTCAACCCTGGGGCAGACGGGCCGGGTGCCCTGATGCGGTCGGCCCCCTTCGGCCTGGTTCCACGGATTCCGGCAAGCATGGTGCGGCGCCTGACCACGGATGCCGCCGCTTTGACCCACGGTTCCGAGAATGCGAAGGAATCTGCAGCGCTGCTCAGCGGACTCATCCGTGCACTCGCCATCGAGGGACGGGATCTCGATGAGGCCCTCACCTCGGTGTGCCCGGACGAGCCCCGCCAGTCCGGCGATGTTGGCTCAAGGCACGGCGGTGCAGCTGGCGCATCACCGGAGAACGGGCCGACGGCGTCGAGCACGTTCGCGGCAGCGCTGCAGGCGGCACGCGAGGGCGTCAGCGCGTCGTCGTCGCCGGTGGGACAGCTGGAAGCGGCACTCGCGCACGCCGCCCGAACCGATCGGGCCGATGCCGACCCGGTGATCGCCGCCTCGCTGGCCGGGGGCATCCTCGGCGCCCTCCATGGCACCGACGCTCTTCCCTCCGGCTATCTCATTGCTTCCGGAGTGGCGGGTCTTGTCCGCGCGATGGCCCAGAACCTGCTCACCGCGACCACGGGGTCATGACGCGACGGCGGCCGCACGCCGGTCAGCCGGCAGCGGCCCCGAATCGCTAGGGTGGGCGTTATGTGGAACACTGCAGCCCTTCCCTCGCTCTCCGGGCAGCGCATCCTCGTCACGGGCGGCAACGCCGGGCTCGGCTACTTCGCCTGCGAACAGCTCGCGGGCGCGGGCGCGAGCGTCATCATGGCGTCGCGGAGCGAGCCCAGGGCACGGCGTGCCATCAGCTCGATCCGGGGCCGGCACCCGGGCGCCGATATCAGCTTCCAACCGCTCGATCTCGCCGACCTGGCATCGGTCCGGGCCGCCGCCACATCACTCGCGGCTGGTCCGGCCCTCCATGGTCTGCTCGCGAACGCCGGGGTGGTCGGCTCATCGGAGCCGCGGACGACGGCGGACGGTTTCGAGCTGCAGTTCGGCACCAACTACCTCGGGCACTACGCACTGACCGCACTGCTGCTGCCGACGCTGTCCGCAGCAGGGACAAGGATCGTTCACCTCGGCAGTATCAGCCACCGCTGGGCGCGGCTGACGCCGTCGTCCCTGCAACCGTCGACGTATCGCAACGCGAGCGCTTACGCGACGTCGAAGCTGGCCGTCATGGCGTACGGGTTCGAACTGGCGCGGCGGCTCCACCTGACAGGAAGCACGGCGACGAGCGTCGTCGCGCATCCTGGCCTCGCGCTCGGTATGTTCACACCCGAGCGGCCGGGGGTCGCTGCGCACAAGGACGCCGCCGGGTGGCGAAAGCGTGTGATGAAGCCCGCCGCGCAGGGCAAGGACCACGGCGCCTGGCCTCTCGTGCGCGCCACCGTCGATCCGAGTGTCCGTAACGGTGCCTACTGCGGGCCCGACGGCTGGTTCCAGCTCAAGGGTCAGCCCACTCTCGTGGCCGCTGAGCGCCACGCCCGCGAGAGCAACGCCGCCTCGAGGCTCATCGACCTCTCAGCCGCGCTGACCGGAATTCCCCTGCGATTCGGGCGGGCCTCCTGACGCGGAATTGCCCCCGTAGCAACTCACCCTCAAGGCCAGCAGCTCATGCCGCAGGCTCGTACCCGATGAGCCAGTGGAGGCCGTGACGATCGATAACCTGCCCATCAGACGCACCCCAGGGCTTCGGGGCGAGGGGATCGATCACGGACCCGTCAACGGAGAGCTTGTCGAACCACTCATGAAGAACGGCCGGTTCGGCGGTTCCCAGCAGCGAAAGCATGACACCTTCGAGCCGGACCGTTCGCTCGCCTGCTGCCGCGTCTGATCCCGCCAGCGAAACCACGCCGTCGAGCACTCCGTGAGCTATCGCACCTGCCGGGCCGTCCGTCCTACCGAAGTCCTCATAGGTATTCAGGGAAAGCTCACCGCCGAAGACGCTCGCGTAGAACCGGAGTGCTTCCCGGGCCGTTCCGGGAAAAAGAGCGTAGATCTGCGGTGCAGCGATGCGGTTGGTCGTCGCGGCAGTCGGGGGGATGGCGGTGCTGGTGTGGATGCGGTCGATAGTGGCACCCCAGCCGTCCCGGGTGCCCCCGAGAATAAGCTTCCTCACCTCGTCAAGATCGAGACGCTCGGAGAATTGCACGGTCAGGACGAGCTCCGTTCCCGGGTCGCGGTCGTTGAGTTGCACTGACACGACAGGGGCAAGTAGTTCGTTTTCGCCGTCGAGCTCGGGCCAGCCGCCGACTGCTCCCCAGCGGAAGACGAGGCGTTCATCGGGAACGATGTCAAGGTAGATCCCGCCCGTGGGGTAGCTGAGGTCGTCATTGACGATCATCTGCTGTTTCCAGATTCCCCCAACGCGGAGGTCGACCTCGATGGGCGCGCTGGGCGCGGGCATCTCGGGGTTACAGAACCAGGCGAGGTGCTCGGGGTCAGTCCATGCGGTGAACACCGCATGCCGCGGCGCGGCCAGGGCTCGTACGAGGGTGAAGCTCCGATCCTGCGTCGTGTCGGTCATCAACTACTCCTTCGCTGTGGTCGCGTCCTCGACTGGGTTCCTGGCGAGCTGTGCGCCACCGGAAAGCCTACTGGCTCCCGACGGGCCACCGGCCGTCGGTCATCTGCAGGAACTCCGCCTCGGACAACACCTCGATCGCCTGCCCCCGCTCGTGCAGGTCAAGAACCCGGCGCGCCTTGCCGGTCACGCGGCCATTGCGCAGATCCGAGGCAACGAAGCCGTTACCGACCACCAGGACCGTGGTGCGGCGCGTGACGGAACTCGCCGGCTGCGCGCCGAGCCGGGCCGCACGTTCCTTGGCCTGAGGACGCGGCATGCCGAGATTGCCCGTGAAGACCACCGTCTGCCCGTACAGCGGCTGGCGGGGATCGGCCTGCGCGTTCGCATGCGGGTTCTCGCCCTCTTCCAGCCAGCCCGACCAGCCCGAGGATAAGGAGCTGCGTTCGAGCACCGTGCGGGTCGCCTTCGACAGATCGTGGATCCCCGGCTCGTACGCGTCCGCGCGTGACAGGGGCAGGCTGTGGCGGACGAGCACGTCCTCGACGGTCTGCGCGTCGCACAACCGCGCGATGTCGATCAGGATGCCGGCACACGCCCGGGCATCCTCGACGGCGTCGTGGTGGTTGAACAGCGCCACGCCCGCGGCTTCGGCGACGAAGGGCAGGGAGTAGGAGGGCAGCGAATAGCTCCTGCGGGACAGCACCACCGTGCAGGCATAATCCCAGCCGGGACCGGCGAGCGCGGACACCTCGAGGGCGGACCGGATGACACCGAGGTCGAAGGCCGCGTTGTGGGCCACCAGGACGTCCGCACCGATGAAGCCGCCGATCTCGGCGAACAGGTCACCGAACCGGGGAGCATCCTCGACCATCCTCGAGGTAATACCGTGGATCGCGATATTGCGCGAGTCGAAGTGGTCATGCCCCGCGGGCGGGCGCATCAACCAGGAAGCTTCCTCGATGATCCGGCCGTCCCTGACCTTGGTTAGCCCGACCGCGCACGGGGATCCGCGGAAGCCATTGGCAGTCTCGAAGTCGATGGCCGTAAATGCGATGCCCACGCCCTCCAGCTTACGTCCGCCCCTTCCACCGCCCGTTCACGCAACGTTCACCGCTCCCCCGGCGCGTCACTCCGGCGCATTGCCCTACGCTGAAGCATGACCCGCGATGACAGCCTCCGCCGGTGGTATCTCTTCGACTATGGCAAGGTCATCTCGGTCGCGCCCACGGTGCAGGACTGGGAGGTGCTCGCCGAGGCAACGGGGGTGCAGGATCTGGCACACCCGACCTCTATGTACTGGCAGCATCGGTATGCCTACGACGCCGGTATGCTCACTCCGGACGAGTACTGGTCCCTGGTGTGTGGCGGGCGCGTGAGCCAGGTCAGGGCCGCTTGGCTGGACATCCTCGACGCCAATCAATGGTCACACCCGAACCTCGACACGCTGGACACCCTCGAGGACCTCGACGCGCGGGGCGAGCGTCTTGCACTGCTCTCGAACATGCCTGCGGCGATGGTGCTGCATCACGCGGGCGCACCGTGGACCAGGTTCTTCCGGCATCGCTTCTTCAGCTCGTCGCTCGGACTGGTCAAGCCGTCCCCGGCCGTCTTCGACCACGTCCTCGCCGAACTCGCCGTCGAACCGCACCTCATCACCTTCATCGATGATGCTCCGGCGAATATCGCGGCGGCGCGCTCGCTGGGCTTCGACGCACGCCTGTTCGACCCCGCGGCGGATCTCTCCCGCGAACTCGCCAAAGCAGGATTCCAACACCGCCAAGACGTCACTGCACCCGCTTCCGCGCGCGGTGCTTGCGCACCTTCGTGAACACGAAGTAGACCACGAACAGTACGACGGCGACGATCACGATCCGCTGGAAGATCCCCGCATACTGCTCCACGACGTGCCAGTTCTCGCCGAGGTAGAACCCGGCCAGCACGAAGATGACATTCCAGATCAGGCTGCCCGCGGTGGTGAGGAGCAGGAACATGCGCAGGGGCATGCGCTCGATCCCGGCGGGAATCGAGACGAGACTCCGGAAGATCGGAATCATCCGGCCGAAGAACACCGCCTTGTACCCGTGCCGGTCGAACCACGCCTCCACCCTGTCGACGTCCTCGAGATCGATGAGGGGGACCCTCGAGACGAGCCGGCGCATCCGGTCACGTCCCAGCCACGCCCCGAGGGTGTACAGCGCGTAGGCGCCGACCACGGATCCGAGCGTCGTCCACAGAATCGCCTCGAACAGCGAGAAGTTGCCGCGGCTTGCGGTGAACCCCGCGAGCGGCAGGATCACCTCGCTCGGCAGCGGCGGGAACAGGTTCTCGAGGGCGATGGCCAGCCCTGCCCCCGGGGCGCCGATGGTCTCCATCAGGTTCACCGCCCAGTCCGCCACACCGCCCAGAGCCGAGCCGTCCGACGTCGTGGTCGCCGCAGTGACCTGTACGGCCTGGACTGCCTGGATGATACTCACGGTGGTACTCGTCCCTCTCGTGGGCCGTCCTGCTGGGCGGCCGGCGTGTGGTGCCGGACTGCGGCGGTGACTGATCGTGCCTGCTGCACCTCAATGCGCGGCTGCACCTCAATGCGCGACGACGGCGCTCAGGAGAGCGCGTCGACGAGATGCGGCAGGAGCGCCCTGAAGGCGGTGCCGCGGTGGCTGATCGCGTTCTTCTCCTCGGCTGCAAGCTCGGCGCAGCTGCGCTCGAATCCGTCCGGGACGAGGATCGGATCGTACCCGAAGCCTCCCTCGCCGCGCGGTGCCGCAAGGAGCGAACCCCTCAGCTCACCGCGCTGGGTGCGGTTCCGCGCTGGGTCCCCGCTCGGGAGCGCGAGGGCGGCAGCGCAGACGAAGGCAGCCCCGCGCCGATCGGCGGTAATGTCCGCGAGCTGCGCGAGGAGGAGCTCGAGGTTGGCGGCGTCGTCGCCGTGCCTGCCAGCCCAGCGGGCCGAGAAGATTCCGGGCGCTCCACCGAGGACGTCGACGGCGAGGCCGGAATCGTCCGCGACGGCGATCAGGCCGGTAGCCGCGGCCGTCTGCTCCGCCTTGAGCAGCGCGTTCTCCTCGAACGTCACGCCGTTCTCGACGACGTCCGGCGCACCTGCCGCTGCGGCATCGATGACCTGCGTGTCGACGTCGAGGCCGGGCACGTGACCGCGCAGCAGTGCGCGCAACTCATGCAGCTTGCCCGCGTTGCGGGTGGCGAGGACCAAGCGGGGCTGCTGGGCATCAGCCACCCTGGAAGTCCCGGAGGGTGTCGATCTGGATCTGCGCCAGCTGCGCGGTGCCGAGCAGCGCGAGATCGAGCAGCGCGTCGAGCTCGGCGCGATCGAAGGGCGCACCCTCCGCTGTGCCCTGCACCTCGACGAACTTCCCCGAGCCGGTGACGACGACGTTCATGTCGGTCTCGGCGCGGACGTCCTCGACATAGGGCAGATCGAGCATCGGGATGCCGTCGATGATTCCGACACTGATGGCGGCCACGGTATCGGTCAGCGGAGACGCGGAGGCCGGGATGAGCTTCTTGTCCTTCGCGTAGCGGATGGCGTCGGCGAGCGCCACATAGGCGCCGGTGATCGCCGCCGTGCGGGTGCCGCCGTCGGCCTGGAGGACGTCGCAGTCGAGGACGATCGTGTTCTCGCCGAGGGCTTTGGTGTCGATGATGGAGCGCAGCGAGCGGCCGATCAGCCGTGAGATCTCGTGGGTCCTTCCGCCGATCTTGCCCTTGACGGACTCGCGGTCGGAGCGCGTGTTGGTGGCGCGGGGAAGCATGGCGTATTCGGCGGTCACCCAGCCCCGGCCCTCGCCCTTGAGCCAGCGGGGTACACCGCTGGTCAGCGAGGCCGTGCAGAGCACGCGGGTGTTGCCGAACTCGATGAGCGCGGATCCTTCCGCCTGCTTCGACCAGCCGCGGGTGATGCTGATGTTGCGCAGCTGGTCGGGCGTCCTGCCGTCGGCCCGCAGCACGGTCGCGGTGGCCGGGCCGGTCAACGGGGTCAGGGGGGCTAGGGGTGACAAGGGGGTGGTATCGGCGGAGCTCATGATTCCCAGTCTAATCGGGAGCGCCGGGGAGATTGCCGGTAGGTGCGCTCCCGCGGCCGTCGGTGCCGGGCGGCACCGACGACCCTCAGACCGTGTAGGAGACTCCGGCGACGGCGACGGCGAGATGGCCGTCGTAGCTCTGGCGCGCCTCGCTCACGGCCAGGTTCGCATCGTTCCAGACGGGCAGGTGCGTGAGCAGCAGCCTCCGCGCGGAGGCTGCGCGCGCAACGCTGCCGGCCCGCTTGCCGGTGAGGTGGACACCGGTGATGGCGTCGTCGCGACCCTCGTGGAAGGCGGCCTCGCACAAGAAGATGTCGGCTTCCCGGGCCGCGTCCACCAGCCCGGAGCAGGCATCGGTGTCCCCCGAGTACGCCAGGACGTGCGGGCGGAGCACTCCCTCGGCGTCGGCCTCCGTCACCTCGACCCGCAGGGCGTAGGCCTCCTCGATGGGATGCAGGACCTGGTAGGGCGTGATGGTGAACGGACCCACCGTGACGGGCGAGCGCTCGCTCCAGGACCTGAAGTCGAAGTCCTCGTGCATGCCCGGATCGGGCTCGAGTCCGTACGCACTCGCCATCCGGTCCGCCGTCGCCGCCGGCCCCCAGACGGGGATACGCGGCATGCCCCAGCCCGAAGGATCCCAGTGCACGGCGACGTGCAGGCCGCAGAGGTCCATGCAGTGGTCCGGGTGGAGATGCGAGAGGAAGACGGCGTCGATCTCGCGGAGGTCCATGTACCGCTGGAGCGCGCCGAGGGATCCGTTCCCGAGATCGAGCAGGATGCGCCAGGTGCGGCCCTCCCACTCTGCGCTGAGGAGGTAGCAGGAAGCCGGCGACTGCGGGCCCGGGAAGGAGCCGCTGCAGCCGACGATGGTCAGCCTCATGCGCGCGGGAAGCCGGCGGCGGCGGTCATCTCGGGTGTGATCCGGGCCAGGCTGCCGGTGGGGTACTGCGCGGCGACGCGGTCCACGTGCTGCACGCTGAGTACCTCGGGGCCGAGGAAGCGCCGTGCCAGCACCTCGAAGCCGACGGCGTCCCCGGTGGCAATGAAGCGATGCACGGCCTCGGCGGTGTTCGCCCGCTCGAGTCCGTGCGAGACGAGCGTCCGATACACGTCCTTGGCGGTCTCCTCCGCGCTGGAGACAAGCGTGACGGCGTCGCCCATGACGTAGGAGATCACGCCGGTCAGGAGCGGATAGTGGGTGCAGCCAAGGACCACGGTGTCGACACCGGCGGCTTTCAGCGGTGCGAGATACTCCTCGGCCGTCCGAAGCAGCGCGGGACCACCGGTGACCCCGGCCTCGACGAACTCTACGAAGGCCGGGCAGGCAACGGACGTCACCTCGAGGTGCGGAGCGGCTGCGAAGGTGTCGTCGTAGGCCCGCGATCCGACCGTAGCGCTGGTTCCGATGACACCGATCCTTCCCGAGCGGGTGGCGGCGACCGCACGACGGACGGCCGGCTGGATGACCTCGATGACGGGGATGCCGTACCTCGAGGTGTAGCGCTCGCGTGCATCCCGGAGCACGGCGGCGGACGCGGAATTGCAGGCGATGACCAGGAGCTTGACCCCGGAGTCCACCAGCTCGTCCATCACCCGCAGGGCGTGCGCGCGCACCTGGGCGATGGGAAGTGGTCCGTACGGTCCGTTCGCGGTGTCCCCCACGTACATGATGGATTCGTGCGGCAGCTGGTCAATGACTGCGCGGGCAACGGTCAGTCCTCCGACGCCGGAGTCGAAGATGCCAATCGGCGCCTCATCGCGCTCTGGGCTCATTGACTCCGTGGACACTAACTCCGGGGACACTGACTCCGGGCACACTGACTCTGGGCGCATAATCTTCTGAGAATATGACGTGCCGCCGATGAAAACTATTTGCGGAACCGTGGGTTATGTCACACCCTGCCGCTCGCCCTGCCGCTCGTCCTGCTGCGCGCCCTGCTGCACGGGGCGTGCTGCGACCACGGTCAGCGTTCCAGTCGGACGGCCTTCAGCAGGGCCTGCACGAGGGACTCCTGCAGCCACGTGATGAAGTTGTACACGAGCGCCAAATAGGACTCGACGTCGTCGACGTCGCGGGTGTCGGCGATATCGTGGAGCCGCTCAGCATCCTCCTCGGTCTCCAGGCTCAGCCGGTCTGCGAGGACGAGCCGCACATCGTTCAGGGCCTGCGCGAGAAGGCGTGCCTGCTCGTCGTTGAGCGTCATCGGGCTGGATTCGATCAGGAGGGCGCTGGCGCGCAGGGCACCGATCTTCTGCTCCCGCAGGGAGCGTTCGGTAAGTCGGCGGAACGCCAGGGCCTCGTCGTCGTCGCCCCGCACCGCGTCAGGCAGGAGCCGCCGCACGGCTGAGTCATCGGGGGCGGTGACCTGGGCGTCGGCGCCGGACATACCGACGAGGGCTGCCAGCGGATCCTCGCTCGGCCCGGTCTCCGGTTCGAGCATGGAGATGACGTCGTCGAGCAGGGCGCCGAGGAGGCGTGCCTCACCCGGTTCCAGCGCCCCGGTGATGCCCCGGCGGGTGGACTTGAAGGGTTTCGCCATCAGGCCTACTCGCCCCCGGCTTTCTCGAAGGTGGCCCAGAGACCGTAGGAGTGGAGCGCCACGGTGTCCTGCTCCACCTTTTCACGGCTGCCGGAGGCGACGGCGGAGCGGCCCTGCTCGTGGACCTCCAGCATCAGCGTTCGGGCCTTGCCCTCGGTGTACCCGAAGTAGGTCTGGAAGACGAAACTCACATAGCTCATGAGGTTCACGGGATCGTTCCAGACGACCACTATCCAGGGCTGGTCCAGATCGGTTTTCTCCGCCGTCAGCACCTCTTCCCGGGTATCGGTGCCGGTTGCAAAGCCTACTGTCATGTCCCACATTCTAGGTCGATTCACCCCCGTTCCGTGCGCGGGTACTCACACGGCGAACGCCCGGCTATCGTTTTGAGGGTGACCAATGCCCTGACCACAGACCCCCCGGCCGCTGCGGGTTCGGGCCGGCCTGCGCCGACGGCGCCGAACTGCGCGCTGTTCACCGACCACTACGAACTCACCATGCTGCAGGCGTCCCTGCATTCGGGCGCCGCACACCGCCGGTCGGTCTTCGAGGCCTTCGCGCGCCGCCTTCCGGCAGGCCGGCGCTACGGGGTCGTCGCGGGAACCGGACGACTGCTCGAGGCACTGGACACCTTCCGGTTCGACAACCCCCAGCTCGCCTTCCTCAGCGACCACGGCGTCGTCGACGACATGACGCTTTCCTGGTTGAGCGACTTCTCCTTCTCCGGGTCCATCTCGGGGTACCCGGAGGGTGAGGCCTACTTCCCCAGCTCCCCCATCCTCACCGTGAAGTCCACGTTCGCGGAAGCCTGCATCCTGGAGACCCTCATCCTGTCGATCCTCAACCACGACAGTGCCATCGCCTCGGCCGCCTCCCGCATGACCGGAGCGGCTGCGGGCCGGCCCTGTATCGAGATGGGTTCCCGCCGCACCCACGAGGAGTCCGCGGTCGCCGCGGCCCGTTCCGCCGTCATCGGCGGCTTCGCCAGCACCTCCAACCTGGAAGCCGGCCGCCGCTACGGCCTGTCGACGGTCGGCACGGCCGCCCACTCCTTCACGCTCCTGCATGACTCGGAGCGCGCGGCGTTCGAGGCGCAGGTCGCCTCGCTCGGCCGCGGCACCTCGCTCCTCGTGGACACGTACGACGTCGAGCAGGGCGTTCGCACCGCCGTCGAGGTGGCCGGGCCCGAGCTCGGCGCGGTCCGGCTCGACTCCGGCGATCTCGTCGCGCAGGCGCGCTGGGTTCGTCAGCTCCTCGACGACCTCGGCAACCACAACACCAGGATCGTGGTGACCTCGGACCTGGACGAGTTCGCCATCGGGCTCCTCGCCTCCGCTCCCGTCGACTCCTACGGCGTCGGCACATCCCTCGTCACCGGCTCCGGCGCACCGACCGCCGGCATGGTCTACAAGCTCGTGAGCCGGCAGGACTACAGCGGTATGTTCGTGACGGTGGCCAAGACGGCCAGGAACAAGGTCTCCGTCGGTGGACTGAAGCATGCACTGCGCCGCATCGATGAGCGTGGTGTCGCCCAGGCCGAGGTGGTCGGCGTCGGTTTCATCCCTTCCGACGACGGCAACGACCGGCCGCTCATCCAGCAGTTCGTGCAGGACGGCGTCGTCCTGCCGGGCTGGACCGGCGCCGAGGCCGTCGTTCGCGCCGCCGAGCGCCACCAGCAGTCCATCGCCGAACTGCCCGGAGCCGTCCGGCGCCTGCAGCGCGGCGAACCTGTGATCCCCACCGAATACGAGGAGGCCCTGCCATGACCCGCGCCCTGATCATCGTGGACGTGCAGAACGATTTCTGCGAGGGCGGCTCGCTGGCCGTCGACGGCGGTGCCCAGGTGGCTGCCGACATCAGCGACCACATCGACGAGCAGGCCGGCTCGTACGAGTACATCGTGGCGACACAGGACTGGCACATCGACCCGGGCGCGCACTTCTCCGACACGCCCGACTTCAACGACTCCTGGCCCGTCCACTGCGTCGCCGACACCAAGGGTGCAGAATTTCACCGTGACCTCGACACCGAGAGCATCGACGCGGTATTCCGGAAAGGCCAGTTCGAAGCTGCCTACTCGGGCTTCGAAGGGGTGCAGGCGCCCGACGACGAAGTGCCTACGGGCGAGCAGAAGCTCGGCGGCGGTCCGGCCCAGATCGACGAAGATCCCCTGACGCTCGATGACTGGCTGCGCGATCACGGCGTCGAGGACGTCGTGATCGTCGGACTCACGGCAGACCACTGCGTGCGGGCCACAGCGATGGATGCGCTGCAGGCGGGGTTCTCGGTCACCGTGCTGACCGCCCTCACCCGCGCCGTCCACGAGGACACGGTGCAGGATGTATTCAGCAAGCTGGAGTCGGCCGGTGCGGAGCTGGTGCGGTAGCTGTCGCTCCTGACCGGCTATTTCTTCCCGATGAACCAGTCCTGGAGTTTCTGCAGCCGGCGCTGCAGCTGATCCTCGTCGGCCTGCGCCACGGCCGGTCCCCCGCACTGGCGACGCAGCTCGGTGTGGACCTGGCCGTGCGGCGTCCCGGTGCGGACGGCCCAAGCGGACACGTTCCTGGCGAGCTGGCCGCGAAGCTCCGTGAGTTGCCGGTGGTCCACCAGATCGGGTGTGCCCGGGAGGGCCACGGGTCTGGCCTTTCGGCGCGACTGCTGCTCCTGCTGGCGCTGGCGCAGCAGCTGGCTCACCTGGTCGGCGTCGAGCAGTCCGGGGATGCCGAGGAAATCGAGCTCCTCCTCGCTTCCCATCTCGCCGCCGGTGCCGAACTCACCGCCGTCGAACAGCACCCTGTCGAAGGAGGCCTGCGACTCGAGGGCCTCGAACGTCTGCCTGGTCAGCGAGTCCGACGCCGTGTCCTCGCGATTCGCGGCCTCCATCAGGCCGTCCTCGAGACCGAACCCCTCATCGTCCTTCTCCGGCCGATCGAGGGCGTGGTCGCGTTCCAGCTCGAGCTGGTTGGCGAGGGCCATGAGGTTGGGTACGGAAGGCAAAAAGATCGACGCCGTCTCGCCGCGCCGTCGCGCACGCACGTAGCGGCCCACGGCCTGCGCGAAGAACAGGGGCGTCGCCGTCGAGGTGGCGTAGACGCCGACGGCGAGGCGAGGCACATCGACGCCCTCCGACACCATGCGCACGGCGACCATCCAGCGCTTGGCGCCCTCGGCGAAGTCCTCGATCTTGGCGGAGGCGCGGGCGTCGTCGGAGAGGATGACCGTCGGCGACTCCCCCGTGATCCGCTTGAGCTGGCCGGCGTAGGCGCGGGCGTCGTCGTGATCGGTCGCGATGACAAGGCCACCGGCGTCGTGCACCGTCCTGCGGACCTCGGTGAGTCGCTTGTCCGCGGCCGCGAGGACGGCGGGGATCCACTCGCCTGCCGGATTCAGAGCCGTCCGCCACGCCTGTGCGGTGATGTCCCTGGTCACGGCGGCCTCGCCCAGGGATGCCGCCATCTCCTCGCCGGCACTGGTCCGCCAGCGCATCTGGCCGGAGTAGGCCATGAACATGACGGGGCGGACCACGTGGTCGCGGAGTGCCTGGCCGTAGCCGTAGGTGTAGTCAGCGCGTGAGCGGCGGATGCCGTCGCGGTCCTCGACGTACTCGACGAACGGGATCGCTGCGGTGTCGGAGCGGAACGGGGTGCCGGTGAGCGCGAGGCGCCTGGCTGCGGGCTCGAACGCCTCCCGGATGCCGTCGCCCCAGGACAGGGCGTCGCCGCCGTGGTGGATCTCGTCGAGAATGACCAGCGTGCGCGCCGCTTCGGTCTTGGCTCGGTGGAGCATGGGCTTGCTCGCGACCTGCGCGTAGGTGACAGCGACACCGATGAAAGCGCCTCCGTGGCGGCCGTCGGCATTCTTGAAGTTCGGATCGATGGCGAGGCCGACGCGGGCGGCGGCATCGGCCCACTGACGCTTGAGATGCTCGGTCGGGGCCACGATGGTGACCCGGTTCACGACGCCGCGGTCCACGAGTTCTGTCGCCACCCGCAGGGCGAACGTCGTCTTGCCTGCGCCCGGCGTCGCGACCGCGAGGAAATCGACGGGCGACCCGGCGAAGTATTTCTCCAGTGCCTCGCTCTGCCACTGGCGCAGCTTGGGTGCGGTCCCCCAGGCTGCGCGCTCCGGATATGCAGGGGGCAGTGCTGCGCCGGCACCGAACAGGGTGTCATTACTCACGCCGGGACAGTACCTTCCATTGATGTGCTGGGTGATGCCGAAGCCGCCGTCGGGCGGGCCTGCCCCTCTCAGACCCGAAACTATACCTGCCGCCGCGGGGCTGCGTCGTCAGTTCTTGGGCTTGTCGCCGCCGGCTCGGAAACCGTTGTAGATCTCCTTGCACTCGGGGCAAACGGGGAACTTCTCCGGATCGCGGCCGGGCGTCCAGACCTTACCGCAGAGGGCGATCACCGGTTCGCCGGTGAAGGCCGACTCCATGATCTTCTCCTTGCGGACATAGTGCGCGAAGCGTTCGGCGTCACCGGGCTCGACCTCCTGGCGTACTTCCTCACGTTCGATGGTTGCGGTGGACCCACCCGTGCCAGGATCGCGTGGATCGTCTGCGAAGGGATCTGGAGGCATGCTCATACCTCCAGTCTATCGCCCGAGCGACGGCGTCGACGCTTGCGGATGCGCTCCGTCCGGTCAGCACCTGCCATTATGCCGATCAACTTCCAGTATTCTGGCTCAGGTAGATATTCTTGGGTAGCGCCTGATCTTTCGCATTGTGTCGGGACCTATTGTGTCAGTGCGCGGTGGAATAATGATGTTATGCAAACAGGAGCGAGTTACTACGCTGACCTGAACGACGCCCTCGCCGTTCTTGAAAGGTGCGAGGCCGAGAAGGCGCGTACCGAGGCGGCAATTGTGGATGCCGTCAATGAGATCCAGATCCTGACGGAACGCGCTTATGCCGGCCACCCGACATTACCGGCTCGGCGAGGTTCCGGAGAGAGTATTGCAGGCACGATAGCGGCAAGCGAGATTGCGTGCCTTCTGCGCATTCCGGACAGAACGGCACACAGACTCCTTCATCAGGCACACGTGCTGTCGCAGCGTCACCCGGCTACCCTCGAGAGCCTGAGGGAGGGCGAAATTTCATGGCGCCATACCACCCTGTTGCTGCACGAATACGACGCCCTGCCGGACAGCACTGCCGGGGAAGTCGAGAAGAAATTGCTGCCGATCGCCCGGGAGTGCTCGACGAACAAGCTCGCCTATCACGCACGGAAGCTCCGCACGGCCCTACATCCGGACTGCCTTGATGACCGCGCCCGGACCGCCCACGCCCGGCGCCGGGTCGACGTCGAACCGGCGGATGACGCCATGGCGTGGCTGGAGATCTATCTTCCGGCAACCGACGCCGCGGCCATCGACGCCCGCCTGACCCACGCCGCGCGGACGCTCCGTACTGCCGGCGAAGTCAGGACGCTGACGCAGCTGCGGGTTGACATCCTCACCGATCTCCTCACCCAGCAGACACCGGCACGAGCGCGGACATCGATGGACGACGACGCACCTGGCGGCGGATCGGACGACGCCTCGGACTCAAGCGCCACGTCCGGAATTCGGGCGCACATCAACGTCACGGTTCCGGTGTTGACGCTCCTCGGTGTTGATG